>ENA-OPEL01000063-OPEL01000063.1-human-gut-metagenome-genome-assembly--contig:-NODE-63-length-37971-cov-2.031438_pt1 | contig 37971 bp, 42 predicted proteins | sample MGYA00241633_ERZ501529 | MGnify/ENA primary metagenome ERZ501529 (study PRJEB25962, sample SAMEA2042300) | human gut metagenome | biome: human gut; feature: human-associated habitat; material: faeces...
TTCCCAAACCCGTTACATCTACTTCTGGATTGTTATATTTGGGACCAGCGCCCATATATAATCGAGCATTGAAATAAGTTAATTGCCCATGCTCTGTAAATGGGATAATGATATATCCAAGATACTTACCTGTGTTACAATATCCCCATCCTTTACGAGCTAACTCTTCTATCTTAAATCCCCGTTTCTTAAGGTAATTCCTGGCAGACCTTGCCAATAGAGAAGTGCCCATAGATATGTTCTTGAATCCCTCTGGGAGGAAGAACTCTTTCTTACCTTTTAACTCAACCTTCTCTTCTTTGAATACATATCCAGAATAATCTCCTGATTCGAGTATAGATAGTACTTCTTGAAAACTATCTGTACTCTCCAAATACATTACCAAACTTATAGGAGAAGGATGTTCACCACACTTAAAACAATTACATCGATTGTTTGAAAGGTTGATACCAAACTTCTTTTCTCCTCCACAGTAGGGACAGTCTGACTTCATCCATGAGTGTCTGTAGTCAAAGGCTCCTATCTTCCTCATAAAGTATTGATGGAGCCTACCCTTGAAATTACCATTAAGCTTCATAATACCCAGTCTTTATTTTATGTACATACCTATTCATACTACGTGTTGATATACCCCAGGCTTTAATTAAAGCCTTTATTTTAGTCTTATCATCTATACATTTTAATAAAGTCTGATATCTAACTTTAGTGAGTATTGAACGAGGATTCCTGAAGCATTTGAGTTGTTTGATACCAGGACGGTGTTGACCTTTTGTACTTCTACCATCACTAACCATTTGTTGAGAATTTTCTTTATAGGTACCCCAATATAAGTTCTCAACCCGGTCGTTGGATTTATTATTATCTTTATGACATACACAAGGTTTATTTTCTGGATTAGGTATATAAGCTTCAGCCACTAATCTGTATACTTTCAGATTATATCTTTTACCATTCGAATATAGATGAACTATATTTCTACCTGTACGATAGTGAGGATGTATAGTTACTTCACGATTACGCCTTATATTATATACCTTTCCATCTTTAGTTACATGGTACAAAGGAAAACCTTTTATATTGCTGTTAAGTCTCATATCGTAAACGAAAATACCCGACCATGAATAACATAGCCGGGTAATTATTACTTATTAACTGGTAACTTCTGACATAATTCAGGAACTAGATGATGGATTATATATCCTCTACGAATCTTCGTTAATTCTGCTCTGGCTTCTTCTAACCTTAGGAAAGAATTTTTATAAGGTACCTCATACCTATCCATGTCTTTATACCCCATAGTCCTATAGTTGGGAGTAACCTTATTCCAATTTATAGAAGCCTTTTCTGAAGAGATGGGTACCCACTCACGTAAGAATACTCCTAAACTATACCTCTCTTCAATTGGACATACAACTTGATATCTGTTACCGGGTTGCCTTCTTAAACATATCTCTTTGGAAGCTCTCCTACGAAATATCTTCAATAATCTTACATTCATAACTACATGTGTTCAGTAGCTTGGAATACGCCAATATGGATATTATAATGACAGTGAGGGCAAGTGATGCACTCTTCTCCATTATGCTCTGGACCATAACTTGAATCCAAGAATACCTCCTTCTCATTGAAAGCTATCTTAGAATTGCAATTTTTACAAACTGTAGTCCTCTCCTGAATTTTAAGAGGCTCTGTAGTAATAACTCGTGCCATACAATTTTAATTATTTAAGGTTTAACTAAATATCACCTGATGTTTTACTTCTCTTTTCTGGGTCTGCATTGGGATTACTTACTCTCTTCTTTTTCTTAAGTAAGTCATCTACCTGTTTACCCATGGACTCATCGTACTTTGCTCTGGCTTCTTTAGAGAACTCTTTCATACGTTGTCTTTCTGGGTCCATATTAAACATTACCCGACCATTTGGAACTCCATCACGTTGAACTACAACTTCCATTCTCATGATATTGTGTTCCTCCTCGTCTTGAGTAGAATTTAATCCCATGACGCATTTTGCATTCCTTATGATAGAAATAGCTGATGCTATATCATTATCCTCGTATCGGGTTTCTTGATGCTTAGCACCTTCTCTGGTAACATGTTGGGCAGTCCAAATAGCATCTAGTCCCAACTCATCTCCCATATTATCTATATCTATATATACATTGTTGATACGTTCTACATCGTCCCTATCTCTAGCAATAGAAGCTAATTTTGCAGCGTAGTCAATCATTATGACATGGACTTTGATACCTTTCTCGGTTTCCAGTTTCCTGACCAAGTTCATAATGGTATTACAATCTGCAATGGTTGCAGGTACACGCTCCACAATAAACTCAACCCCGAGTCGTTTATATTTACGCATGTGCCTTTGCTCCATTTTATCATAATCACCGGTTAACATCTCTCTCTTAGTTTTATTTAGGGTAGACTGAATCATACGGTCCATTAACTGGTTTTTACCATTTTCGGTATCTATGTAAAGAACATTCTTTTTCATAGCCAGATATCCCCGAGCAACATTGATAAGTGCAAAAGTCTTTCTTCGTTTGGGACGGTCAATTAAAACGAAAAGAGAGTTCTTGGGATATCCATCTCCATTACCCAACCTATTCAACTGCCAAAATGGAGTGGGAACTACATCTGGGTCAACCTTTCGCATAAGTTGTCGCATTGCAGTTCCACTAACCATTAACAAAGGTTCGTCCTTCTTTTGTGGTTTTGAACTTTGTAGAATCTTAGTTAGTTTAGCTTGATAGGTTTCGTAAGAATTGTAATCAGAGAAGTCCATACCTTCATTTAAGGCTTTCAATTCAATGTAGGCAATAAACTTGTGTATGTTCTCCAGAACAATATCTACATCTTTTAGAGGCTTATTATAAAGTTCAGATATTAAACTATGAATATTAGGGATATCATCCTTGGTAACTAAGTCTACATAATCCTTACCTTCTAACAAAGTTTTAACCTGCTCAACCATTAAGACCTCACTTGGTATTCGTTGATATTTCTTTACGAATTTTACCAAGGCCTCTACTACTATTGAGTGTTCAATTAAAGTAAAGTACCCAGGTTTTATCTTTGTAACATATAGAAGAGCTTCCTTCCCTTGTACCAAAAACCTAAGTACTTCTAATTGAAACTCGATAGAGAACGTAAACTTGTCACAGGAGTTTAACCTCTTCTTTACCCTATTTTGTTTCATATATTATATAATATTCATGAGTGTATAATCAATAGTATCTGCTAGATAATATAGTTCTCCAAGCTCATCTTTGAACATACTTGAACACAGACGGTGAAATAATTTTGATAAAATTCATACAAGTTGTTACTTTATTATTTATATTTGCATTGTTAAAAATCTTTACTACTATGAAAGGCAACAACGGAAGTGAACTACATCGCTTGACAGAATTAAAACCTTATGATGAGGATTTGTTTAATAGGTTATATAAAACCTGCAAACCCTTAATCCGTAGACTGACGAGAGGAGTTGATTCCAGAAGATTTAATCTCACACCAGATATAATTAACTCTTTCTTCTGGGATAAGTTCTTGTACGTCTTCAATAAATATCAAGATGAATACGATGAGGAGAGATTGAAAGCAACTCTCTTATCTTCCCTGCAAACTTATAAAAGTAAGTTACTGAGGAATGCTTATACCAAGCAAGCAGAGTTTAACCAGGAGTTAACTTCTTTCGAAGTGTTATTTGACAATAATAAGGAGCTACTTGATGATTCTGATGAGACCAGAATAAAGGAGGAACAGTCTCAAAGATTCCATCAGTACATGAAAGAACACCTTACACCCGATGAGTATCTGGTTATGCAGATACAACTTGAGCCTCCCAAATGGTTTGAATCCCGTATCAAGGATTCTCATGGCAAGCTTTCTATATTACATCTTATAGATTACTTTGAATTACCTCGGGATAAGTTTGCAGTTAATATGTTTTCCCGGATGAGGAAAACCATTCAGAGGGTTTTAGAACAAGCTGCAGTAGACCTTAAACAATGAAAAAGGCCAGAGTGAGGTTAGCAATAACCTCACCCCGGCCCCACTTAACCAACTCAACTATGGTTCAGTTTACAATAGAGGCTCATAATCATAACTCTCGATTTGTATACCCGCATATTCTTCCCCAGTTCTATCAGAGATGGGTATAGTAATCATATGGGTTACTCCTACCCATGCTTCCGGACCAGATGCTTTAGTTACTTTACCCACTAATACCTTAACCTTTGCTACGGAGTTAGTTATCTCTAACCATGAAGTATATTGAGAGAACTCACAATCTTCACTTGAGAATAATTCTGGCTTTATATCTCTGGCCTTAAAAGTAGACGGCATAGCCATCATTACTCGAGTTATACTTTCTTCAGAACTGTTCCTTAACCTCAGTATTTCTGATAGCATCGAGGACATCCTTGAATTCTTAGAAAATAACTTGGATAAATCATAGCTCAAATCCGCATTACTAGTTCCCTTATTGTATAAGCATACTACTACTCTTAGGGTTAAAGTAGATGTACCCATTAAAGCTTTTATATAAGCATAATGGTCAGGAGAGTTAGGTGTATTAAATGATAAATTACCACTATCTGCTACTTCTACTTTTCCTAATCTACTGTGTAACCTTTTCAAATTCATAGCTACTCTCCATCCGATAGCAGCATCAGGATTCATATTCATAAGTTTATAGAACCCAGTAGGTACACATATACTCCTATTACTATAGGCAGAAAATTGAGGGAGTATACAACCCACTAATTTCCAAGTTTCTTTACCACGGGGGGGAGATACAAAACTATATTTCATGGCCCCCTCTGAATTGGGTTTAAAGCTTACAGTGCCTATGTCCCATTTGTCCGTGGGTACCTGTTGGGTTTTACTATCTATATCTATCTCGGGAGATACGAAAATACCCATAGCATCTGATGACTCATACCACTGATATTTAAGGGTTTTGGTTACTGGTTCAGCTACAACAAAGTTAGAACCATTTATATTTAGCTTAGTAAAAATAAAACCCTCATTATCATCCGAATAAGCTGAGTCCTTAGATACTACTACTTCTATGCCTTGACCTAGAGAAGAGATTAAGTTATTCACATGACTCATTAAATAATTAACATCTTCGGGAACTACACTTTCCTCCAGAACTTTTACCCTAGCCTTGAGGTCAAGAATATCCAAAGGATTCATTCCGTACGGCTTTACTGGAAATTGACCTTGAATGGGTACCAAACACAAAGTATAGTTCATGGCTGCCATGATTGACTTATACCTCATGCTCGTAGTCTGGCTATTCCACTCAGGTCTCCATCCCACCAGATATATACCTATGAGAGAGTCGATGTCCTTATTGAAAGGCATTCCGGAATTAGCCAGGAGTTCTAACATCCTTTCATAACCCCAAGAAAGTATCTCATCAAGACCATACACATCATCAAAAGTTAACCACCCACAGGTGAAGTTAGTTACACCGGGAGGATTCTCACTTCCATCGGGACGATAGGTATGAGTTGCTTTTACAGCAAATGCCACCAGCTTCTGAGGGTTACTCAAACTTGGCCACCCTCCAGAAGGTTGTACTCCATTGAAGGTTAGTACATCCGGAGCTATGTGACATAACCCATCAGGAGTGGTGTAGGCATTGAATACTTGGCCTGCAGTGTTATCCTTATTTGAAAGAAATACCCTACGAGCTCTTCCCAAGATATTAGCCACTCCAGAAGGTAATGTACTCGGCTTCTTGAATACACTGGTTATGGTTACATTCTGTTGGGTAGTATCTACCCAGTCGAAGCCGCAAATAGGACCGGTACCAGCCGTTATGGCAAGAGGTTCCATAACCTCTTTAGATTCTATCAAATCTCCGTAGACTTGGTAGAACCTCGGTTGTACTATCCCATTTACTACTTCGGTTACATTATTCTGTGCCATGGTTATATTTTTAACTTATCGAGGTTCTCATCGATGAATATTAAGGCCTTGGTTAAGGATTCTACCAGTTTCTGGTTCACTGAGTCATCTTCGAGTAGAGCCACGTCATCGGGATTATCCTGGAATAACCACTCGAGAAGTACTCCCCAGTAGTTGTTGCCCATCAGTACAGTGAAATTGGCTTCCTTATCAGGGTCACCATCTGATGGGTCTGTTCTGTGTTTGTAACCGTCGGCAGTGGGGAAGTCTTCCTGCAGTTGTTCGAATATTACTGTAGCAAATAAATCCGAACGGGTTTGTCCTTTGGTGGTATATATTTCAAATCCCCGGGCAGTGCACCACTCATTTCCCATGCCTGCAGCATTGTTATGGAGGGATAGCAGAAACTTAGCTCCCCCTCGAGGAGTATCTAAGTTATTTGCAATTTCTTTTCTTCTAGACAGTCCGATTTCGGTGTCCTTGGTATTGGTGAATGCTACTTCGAATCCTTCCCGTTTAAGACGTTCTGCCAACATCTTACCCACTTTTCTACTCCACAGGTATTCCTTGTGTCTGCCATCTGGAGATTGTTTCCCTGCCACATCTGACCCATGAGCAAAGTCGATGATGGGCAATAATCTTCGTGCCATGTTATAATTTTTTAAGGTACATTAGTTTTAATCCGTTTAGATACATACCAACAGATTGGTCCATATTAGAAATTGTAAATTGGTCCTTTGGTATATATATCTGTTCAATTACCATATCTTTTATTGCCTCATTATCTTGAGGCTCAAAGATATTTGACAGAGATTTACCATTACAGGTGAAGTTTGATAATAATCCGCATAACTCGGAATATTCATTGTTCACCAGGCTCTCTACCTTCTTTATGGTCGACTCTTTATTATCGATATGATTTTCAAACCTTATACGTAGTATTGCGTATTTAATGATATAGCCCAAGCAATTGAATTCCCTGCGAATCAATATTTGAGCTTCGGTTACACCGATAGTTGAGTTAGCTGCTCCATCGAAAAACTCCTTTACCTGTTGTGATGATTCAGATACCACGGTAACTTTTTTGTTAAGGTTCCAGATAGTATAGATAAACATTACTACCATCACTAGAATCAATACCATAAAGATACCGAATATCACTTTAAGTGCCCCATAATTTGAGGCAGCTTCGGCCAATTCAATCGAAGATTTGGTTAAAGATTGAACAGCATTGTCGAGTTTAGGGTCTTCTTGAGCAAAAGAAGATAGTAGAGCTATTAGAGGCATGTTAAGCATATACGATATAAATTACGGCAGTAGTTTGTTCAAATACTACAGAACTGTCTTTTGGTTCAAAATATTTTACGTTTACGGGTAAGTACTTATTGACAATGTTTACCAGAGTTTCTCTTACTTTATCACTATAGTCAGAGAGATGTTCTGATTGTATCAGTTCCTTTTCAGCCTCTATCTCTTCTTCGGTTGCATCGGGATTCATCAGCTTCCACTCTTCCAATAGTTGTTCTTGAATCTCATGGTCTTTCATTACCATAAAGTCCCACTGACCCTTTGGTATACCAATAGTGAGAATCATTGGGACACATTCCCAACAATCTGTCTCGGTATCATAAGTAGCTGAAGGAGTATCGAAGTGAGAGATAGTATCATAGTTTACAGAACCATCACCTATAGCTTGAGCTATTGAGGCTTTGGTACTTTCATCTACTTCAGTTAGAGTAAATGTCACTCCGTAAAAACGGCCTAATATTTCATAAAACCGTCGAGTACCTCTTATCTTGTACAAAGATATGGCGTATCTTAGAACTAACCGGTAATCAGCAGTGGGAAAACCCCTGTCCTCTTTTACCCAATTCTCTAGATTCTCCTCTGTATAAGGTTCTCCCTTAGTTAATACGCCATAAGCATAAGGAATGAACCCAAAGTATTCCCATAGATAGTTCAGGAATATAGGATTAGCTTTATCCACATCCAAACATTCCATGAAATTATCTATATCGGGCATTACCTCAGTATCGAAATAGCCAGAACATACATCTATGAACCTTTCGAATATACCCTTGCCTTCTGAATCCTGATAGGTATCATTAGCTTTGTAGTAATGGTCGAAAAGATTACTGAAGATGTAATCCCTGAAGAATGTCTTCACTGGATTAAACCACTTCATTGATTATGAGTGTTATGTTATCCGAACTGATAGTAGGGATATTATAGTTGTGTGGAATCAGGTCTACCAATCTACCGTTGCTTCCCATAGGTTGAGTGGTTAATTGATATACTGTTTCGTTTTCATAGTTTGCATTTTCGACGGGTAAGTTAATAGTAAGGCTAAACTTAGACTTGGTCAGAGTTACCTCAAGAGGTTTACCATACTGACCCGAATATAAGGCACTACCAGATAACTCCTTATTAGCATATACCTTATATAAGGCACTACCGTTTTCTATTACGGTCTGTATGTAACAATTCTCAAAGTCAGATTCCGGAGTAGAGGTTGTAAAGGATATCATCTTAAAATAGGTGATATTCAGTGCTGGCACTGATACTATCTCTTCCGTATTCTGAGAGTTAATGTTTATGGCTATCGGGTATGGTAGTAAATATAGTTCAGTTATGGTAAGGAAGTCAACCATGGGTTGATTATCCATAAGAGCGTACAAATCTGACTGTCTTACCGGTTTATTGATATCAGAGTTTTGATAGTTATAAGCATCTAACAAGGCCTTCTTTACCTGATTGCTTATATCTATAGATTTGAAAGACTTCCTACCGGTTATCTCGGCCGATAAATAAATCTTAGCTGCATGTGTAGAATATACACTTACTCGAGTAGTTAATACCTTGGATGATTCCATCCTCTGCCTTACATTATTGATAAGCTCTGTGCTTGCTTCAGAACCACCGTCGGGGGTGATATATACTTCTACATACTTTCCGCAAATGTAATTGCAGTAAGCCTTATCTACCCCATCTATCAACATAGCTATGGCTTCATAATCCTCCTTAGTGATAGCTACCCCAAGAGTTTTGATACTCAACGGGATATGTTCTTTAAGTGTATCAAAATCCTCATAGTCAGAACCTCCAGTAGCAGCTATGGTATTTGTAAGAGTAAGGCCAGAAGTTACATCCGTCATCACAGTGGGAACTTTATCAAACTGGTTTGCGGGTATATTACCGTTTGCACCATAGGTCAGATAATACTGTCCCTTAATGAGTGAGCCTATAGTTGGTTTTCTACCGAACTGACCATCACCGAATACCAGATACGGAGTGAGAGTAGTATCGAGTTCTACCTTGTATACCTTATCACCTGGACCTGAATAAGCAAAGGTATCTACCAGAGTCCAGGCCTCTCCACCAATGGTAAGTACCATAGAACCCTCTACATACTTCTTATCCGTAGGTAAGTCTCCCAAAGTTATGATAATATCATGAGAGGTATAAGTACCCAGTTCTACTTCTTCCACGGCCTCTTTCTGAGCTACCGGTACTTTATAAGTATATGTACCCCTTTCAATAGTTACATTGCGAGTAGTTATCCACTGTTTACCATCCTTTGAATTGAATATAGTGTTCTGGGGTACTTGTATATCTACCAGGAAAGGACTCCCGTCTTGCATATATACTGTTAAGTCTACTGAAGATGGGATAGCTGATTTTATGTGGTAATCTACCAGCTTAGCATGCTTGTACAATGACGAGTACCTTCGGCAGGTTGGAAGGAAAGCTTCTCTTGCCATGCCATCAATGTAGTAGTGTATCACCTCAGCAATACCTGCAAAGATTGAGAGTGTAAGTATGAATATATTACCTTCACTCATATCCGTTATCTCTGGAACCCTTTCATTCAGAGATTGAATTAGTTTGGCTTTTATGTCATTATATGACCTCTGAAAGGGAGTGAGCCAGGGGTTGCTAGTAGACATTTGTTGTGGAATTATTTAAGTTATACTGAAAGTTTAACTCTTCTACCCTCCGAGAGTTCTGCACCTTGAAGTATATAAGGAGTCTTATGGATTCCTTAGTGGGTTTCAGAGCAAATACCTTTAATGCCGTTATCCTTGGTTCCCAGGCTGCTATACCATCCTTCACGAAATTTTTAATCATGAGGTTGAGAGCACTTGTGTTAGGTTCTTCCAAACATTCCCAGGTTCGAGAACCAAAGTCTTCTTGTCTGAATCTTTGGCCTATTTGATAGGTTAAGATAGCTGTGAGGTTCTGCTTTATTAAAGCAACATCTCCTCGGAGTATATACCATCCTATCTTTGGTACTACTCTGCCATCTGGCAGCTGTACTGATTCTAGTTTCCCATCGCTCCCGACTGCTTGTTCAAGCTTTATAGGGAAATAGGCACCACTACCAATACTGTTGAGTTGATTATAGTTTGCCATCAGTTAGGTTGTTTAATTGTTTCACTTTCAATATCCTCCACCTTAGTCTCTTCCAGTTTAGAACTAGCCCAAGATGCAGCAGCAGTTTTCAAAGCAGCACCTCCGTCTTGAGGTTTAGGGGCCCAATTAGTGAATGTCTGCTTTATTTTATTTAGGTCTTGCTCGATTTTGTTTAACCTTTCCACTACTGAATTGGATTCAGGAATACCAACTTCTCCCCCCTGCATTATAATGTTATTCGCATCGACGTTTATGTTACCGTCTAGAGACTTAACAATTATATCTTGTTGGATTATTGCAGTTAATATTCCCGATTCACTTTCATCCAGTATAATCTTATTACCCTTGGGAGTAATAAATCCCAATACATGAGGCTTATCCAATTCCGGAGGCATTTCTCCGATTGCCCACCCATGATAAGACCATAGGGGATGTCTTGGGTCTCCGTTTTCAAATTCCACATATACTATAGAACCTTCACGAGGAGACAACCATTTGAATCCCGAACCAGGACCTCCCTGCTGATGTTTGGGATAGGCCCATACTTCTACACCTCTTAAGATACTTGGAAGGTGTACACATACCTTGTTTTGAGAGTCAGGGTCATCGGAGGTTATTACTATACCTCGATAGGTAGAATAGAACCTTCCAATAGCCTCTATACCTCTCTGTTGAATCAGTTCATATAAGGTCATTGTTCTCTTGGGCTTATGTTCCTACCAACTTGAAAATCCATCCTTGAATCTACTTCTACCCTGTAATCAGTGGGGTTATCAGGATTCTGATGTACTAATATTTGACGACCTGCTCTTTGGGGATTTTCTTTGTCTTCTTTCTTCCAAGTTGAATCTCGGTATCTCTTTACTTCTTCTTTAATCCTACTGGGTATCTTCCAAGCACCCGTAGTATAAGATTCTTCAGCTACATCATGAGCCTTTTGGAATACTTCCTGCATGTTTACCGAAGTAGATATCTTATTTAGTATGGAGTTACGTGACTTCTTCTCGAAAGTAACCTCAGTAAAATATCCACCGGTGTCAAAGTTATGTTCAACTTCTTTTGCATACCAGTCATCGGAATATCTTTGACCGACATTCTTTATCTCGATAATCTGAGAAGATTTCATGTTGGGATTGCCTACAAACTTAGCTTTAGCCTTAATCTGACTATTCACTGATTCAATGATGTCATTAGACATAAAGCTACCCATGGTCATGAATAGAGGGTCAGCTACCACTCGTACACCAGGTACTTGTATTTCTACCTCCATTTCTATTAATACCTTCTGTCCAACCTGATATCCACCAGCTGGTTGTATTATAGTTTTATCGGATGTTTTTTGTAAAGCTCTGTACCCAGATTTCCAGTTCCTATCATCTATAACTTTATTATTCTGACCTTTAGCATAATCTTTAGTACCTCTAGTAGAATAATCTATAGGGTCAACTAATATCAGTACTTTCCTTTTAATAATGAAGTTAGATACTTCATCGGGAGGCTGAGGAAGCTTAGGCTTTTCCTCTTCTTTTACCTCTTCACCCGAGCTTACTTTTTGAGCATAGCTTTTTATAGCATTCTCAAACTCTTTCAACTCATCCAGATACTTTTTCCATTCAGCTTCTATCTGAGAATTATAAGTTTTAACTTCTGCCTCAGTTAAAGAAGGATTTGAAGCTATCTTTTGTTGAGCATCAGTTATAGAATTATATACTGGGGGTTTTTTAGAAGAATTGTTTACTTGACGACAAATGGATTTGCTTGGTACTATAGCTCTTTCAAACTTTGCCATTCGAGTAACATCTCTTGGCTCCATAAGTATCTCAGGCTTATTCCTTCTTACATAGGCGTCTGGCTTACATGGGTCATCATTGGTAGGTATACATTGAACTACCTCTGTTTCCACAGTTTTAGTATCAGGGTCTATACTTGAAGCTTTACCAGCTTCTATACTTTGTACGTATTTAGTTTGAACCCTGAACTCTAACAGTTCTCCAGTTCCACCAGCATAGGTATATGCAAATACCGTTTTACCTGACTGCTTTCCATTGTGTATCTCTATCTTGTTATCACGAGTGTCTACAAAGTTAGGACCTCCTGGCATAGCCTTAACTATACCCACTAACTGAGAGTATTTGTTTAAGAATGTAGCCGAACCTGCAATTACAGTACCTTCTGCAAATGTGGCCGGTATCATCTTTAACTTATATCTATCAGGGTCCTGAGCAGGTTTAGAAAGGTTCTCTGGAGTCAATTCAAGTATTTTTACTCCTACTAACCCATCATCTATCTCCTCAGAGTTTTGTATTTTTGTATAACAAGGTAAGCAAGGCTTACTTTTCTCTTTGCTCTGTTTTGCCATCACATGGTTGATTATCGGTTATTACCAGAGCTGTACCAGCTTTCTGAGAGTAATCCGTTACAATTAAAGGCATCTTACCCAAGGCTAATTCCTTGAATACCTCCAAGTACTCGGTTTTATTACCCACAAATTTTGAAGGTTCGGCTTCCAAGAACATCTTTGCATCAGCAAATTCTATGGTAAACTTTACTCCCTCTGGTGTAAACTCTATCTGATGACTCTTTATGTTGACCAATCTTACAGGACCGGATTTGAAAGAGCTGTCACTGAATATCCATCCCCACTGTATCTTCAAGGGCATCTTGAATTGTAAAGAGGGATGGTCCACTATTCCTACAAAGTCAGTTACTATAGTAAACTTACCTTTGTCTCCTTTACCTTCTGTGTACTTGTAGTTGAAGTTCTCGACTTCCATACCGATGGGAATGCCATTGAACTCGTCCATAATAGGAGAGCCAGCTCCATCGAATATGGCAAGGTATGGAGTACCATTACCGTTTACGAGAATGGGTTTACTATCCTCCATAATTCGGTATGATTAACTCCATATCCTCATGAACATCTTCGAAAGGATTGAGAATATCATTGGCATCCGCAATTACTCCCCACATTCCAGAATCTCCATAGTATTTGAAGGCGATGTTTTGGATTGTTTCTCCTTCAAGTACCGAATGAATTATATGGTCTGAAGATATTGCAGATATATTCCTTTCCAAAGATACATCCCCGTCTGGGAACTTTATTACATAACTGTCCTCATAGGGACTTGTTCCTGGGATAGTAACCATAAGTATTTAATTTTGTGTGCCTACTCTCTCCGTATCGGAGTTTTCTAGAGAATTTACTTCCCCACCATCATAGATTACTCCAGGCGTATACTGCAACTTACTAGCAGGGATTATTTCTTCCCAAGTTCGATTGTTTTTAGTTACCCTTTTGAAGGTGAGTGTTTGGGTTGCACAATTAGGTAGTAGCTTAAGGTCAAAAGGTTGACTTACAGTACTTGCAATCCTCTGACCAGTCTCTGGGTCATTATCATACCTTTTCCTCATACGAGCTGCATTTTGAAAATGAGTTAATTCATATGGAGCTGAAGCTAGTATGAAAAGGTCGTCTTCAAATAATCCAGAATTACCCCACTGAATTCTTAGGGTAGGGGGTGATGCAGAATAACCGTCAGCTCTTGCCCAGGATTCGAGCAATCTACATTTATTCACCACATCGTCTCTGTGTTCAGCATCTACTGAATACCAAGAGATGTCGAATGTTATTGTATCTTCTCCTCCAGTGTAGAAATAAAAGGGGTTATTACGTCCCATGGATTTAACTGCAGCCCAAGTAGCATTAGGTTCTACTCGTAATCTGTCAGGCCTGTTTTGAATCACTAAACTTACAGCGGGTGATACATTCAGGTTAGCAATAACAATGTCGTTCTTTATCAGTTCAGAAGTCAACTTGTTTGCTACAGTATAATCTATGGACTTAGCCTTCAAAATCTGTTCAGGAGAAACCCCAGCTGTTTCAGCAGCTATACGATTCTGAGTCCAAGGGTCCTGAGCCTGAGCTAAAGAGAACGAACCCTTTCGGGCTACATGCAGATTCTTTGCGTCATAGGCTTTACCCATCTTATTGGGTTCTGCCTTAGCCATTGGAGAAGTAGCCCTGTTTATGAGTATCAGGGCTCTCCATACTTTATTGAGAGGAGATTGGAATATCCTCCCTTGCTCAAGGTCAACTACTTCTTGAGCTACTTTTCCTAAAGGTTTTCCTATGAGCGATGCCATGATTTATTAGTTTACTCCAGCAGCTACATTTATCTCTGAATCTCTTTCACCAAGGTACTCTTCCAGGAACTTCTTACCATCCATATTGATAGTTAAGTGAGTACCTCTATTTTCCCGATTGTTGAGCTTATCAGTATAAACTCCGAGCATCTGTACTAACCACCGTATCTCTTGGATAGTTAACATTTGGAGATTATCCTTTTGTTTATAACCCTCTCGGCTGGCTTTGATAGCAGATGCCAGGTCATTTGTAGCCCTGGTATTTTCATCTTGAGCAGACTTGTTACCTTTAATAGCACTGTATATCATGGGCCCAAATATGGATATACCAGTAATAGCTAACCCAAGTGGACCTCCGAATAACCCGAGTAATCTAGAACCAAATCCCAGTATGCCTCTACCCACAGAAGCCAAAGCTCCTCGGGATGCCGCACCTGCTGCTGCCCCTGCAGCGGTACCCATTAAACCCCGAGTCATCTGACCCGCATTAGTAGTAGTAACCATTGCAGCAGGTACTGGAGTCCATCCAGAAGCTCCTCTACCAGTTTGGGCATAGTATCTACCATTGGCTCCCATTTTTGCTGGAATATTACCATTATAGAAATAACCGGGTAATCCAGCCATACCTGCAATGATAGTCGCACTTGCTCCAATACCAGCTTTCCTTTGAGCTATGATGGCTCTCTCCATGTTTAAATAACCCTGAGCAGACATAGTGGCTTGAGACCAGCCGCCCATCATTAACCTTATCATGGTTTTGAAGGATACTTGAGAGTCACCATTCAGTAATAACCAACGTGCTCTCAGTCCCATCCAAATAGAACCTATCTTTAAACCAACTGCAGCTATAGCAGCAAATCCCGCTATCCATGGACCAAATGGAGTTGCCATTAGGTCACGAAGCTGAGATATGGCCCAACCGAGCATATCCAGAAATCCCATTATAATAGGATTCTTACCCAGGGCTTCACTGAAAGTAGTCATAAGGTTCTCGGCAGCAGATTGGATAATATCAATTTTACCTGCAAGGGTTTCCATTCGTTTCCCTACTACCTCTTCAGCAAATCCCGCAGAATTGTTTTGTATCTTATTTAACAGGTCAAAGTAACCTTCAGTATCACGCATGATTGCAACTGCAGCACGCATACCACGTACACCGAAGATACTCTTGAATACAGCATTCTGGTCTATAGTAGACAATCCTTGAGTAGCTTCTTCTATTTTACCTAAGATTATGGCAAAATCTTGAAGGTCTCCATTGGCATCTACAAAATCCTGTTTACTCAGTCCTAATCTAGCTAAAGCCTTAGCTCCCTTAAAGTTAGGATTGGTTAATGACTGAGTCAGGTAGTCTGCCATATTTCTTATAGAAGTACCTGCCATAGAACCCTGAATACCTGCATTACCCAGAGTACCTATCATGGCAGCTACTTGTGGTAACTGCTGTCTCAGAGTTACCATGGATGCAGCTGAGTATTTTATAGATTCAGCTAAGTCTGCCATGGATACATTTGATGACATAGCCGCCTTAGTAAGCTGGTCTCCAACTACATTAGCTACATTTTGACCCTCTAATTTGAAGGTCCTCATGATATTGGTCAGTAAGTCAGCTGTGCCTCCTTTACCTCCCAACTCCATGCTCGTGGCATTAGCCATCATGGCTGCACCAGATATCATTTGCTGAATCTGGTTTGCATCATTACCTGCCATTGCCAAGTATTTCATACCTGAAGCTATATCCCTTGACATGAACATGGTCCTTAAACCTAATGTCTGGGCAGTTTCGGATAACCCAGACATTTGATTTTCGGTAGCTCCAGATATAGCTCCCACTGAAGTCATCATGTCTATGAAATCAGCTCCGGTTTCTATAGTAGTGGTTAATGTTGATACTATCGAACTGGCCACACCACTGGCTATATTAGCGTACGACTGAACTGCGGTTAAGTTAGCCTGTACAGCATTCTTAGCATCCCTATGTAAACCTCGGATGACTGAGCTAGCTTCTCTTGCCTGGTTTGAAAACCTATCTTGAAGGACAAGGGCCACACCTATCTCTAGTTGTCCTGCAGAAGGACTACCACTTGTAAAAGCCATATAGTTTCAGATTTATCGAACAAAAGAGAGCTGCCCTACTTTCCTTTGGGCAGCTCTTTCTCAAGGGCATTGTAATATGCTTCGGCGGCTTCTATAAATTTCTTCCTTCGCCGCCAGGGGAGCTTTGCTAGAGTGTTAAAGTCAATACTAATATTAGCTTTAACAATGTATAGATATACATCTTCTAGTTCTCCCGTGGGTAGAAAAAATTATCTACCGCCATCACTGGTACCATAATCTTCTGTCCCGTTTCGGGGTCTTCGATTTGAGTAGTACCGTGGAATAGGGGGTCAAACCCTTTGATAGCAGACCTTATGTCCATCATATCTTTTGGGCTGAACATCCGGAAGTTCTTCACGGGTTCATAGTTGTCACCAACCCTCAGTTTGAGATTACGAGCGACTAACTCCTGATTTTTGGTACGTTCACTTGCGGGGAGATTTAAGACGTAGGCTTCCCCGCGGGCATTGAGGAGGTCGAAGCACATCTCTTTCCCACTTTTAGTAGTGAACTGTATTTCCGAGGTTTGTTTAGGTACTGGGTAGAATGGGATAGCGTTAGGTTTTGCTTCCATCTCTTCCATAGTTGGAACTACACCGTAGTCGAAAAGGAACTCTTCCTGAAGGTTTATTTCATAGTCTACTTCACGAACTTGACCATCGGCTGGACCATCCCAAGCATACCTGAAGTCAAGTATTTCCCCAAGAGAAAACACCCTGGAATTTACCATGATTGCATACCTGTCGAGTGAGGGCATTTTCTGCACATCTTCGGGGGTAAGCAATCGAGTTGCTGTTATATCAGTATCAGTTACAATGCCTGCAATGAACTTTGATATGTTCATGAAGGTTTTGGCATCTACCGGATTAGAAAGGATATCATCATCCTCTCCATTCTGTTCCCTTATAGTTACCTCGTAACCACTGGGGAGTTTGAAGGTAAGTTTCTTACCATAAAGTGTTTTGTCTTCCATGTTGTTGAGTTGTTAAGTGTATTCTTCTGAATATAGTCTTGGATACGAAAAAGGGAGAGTTCATTGCTGAGCTCTCCCTTGGTGATTCACTATTACAGCTTCTCGCAGGTGTCTACTGAGAACTCCAAATCCTCCAGAGTGTTGTCCGAACTCATTCGGTCTAAGTCCTGTCCGTTTACCTTGCAAGGCCATACTCCGGTACAAGTCCAGGAATTAAGGATAGATACTCCATCCTCGGCCAGCTCATTGATAAGTACGGTTTCCTTGTACTGACTTGGGGTTAAACCTCCCCCGAGCAGCATATCCTGTACTGACATCAGCCAATCCCATAACCAGGTATCTGAACCAGAAGTTGTCTCCAGCTTAGATGCAGTTAAGTTACCAACTGATACCCTGCCACCGGTCTTTACGTCGTAGTTTACATCCCCGTGTGCAACCTGTTCGATACTTATCTCAGGTACAGTTACCTTCTGAAAGAGGAAGGGGTTGATGGGGTGCTTGACAAATATTATTTGCCATAAGAACTTCTTCCTCGGGTTTTTTACTTTAGCTCCTGCCATAGTATTTATCGTATTTATTTGTTAGTTATTCTGGGCAGAGATGGATACTTCACCGGTGCTCTTGTTTACAGCAATGTCGATGATAACATCCATTTCGATATCCTGCATTGGAACAACCTCCTTATACTTCAGCTGAGCCCGATATTTACCCTGGCTAACGTCGGCCTCATTGTTTATCTGAAGCTCTTCGTAACTCTGGGCATCCTGGTCACCTATCCACTCATAGGAAGTGATGGCATTGCGGGTCTGCAGGTCATCCAGAATTTCTTTTGCTTCGTGATAAATGAGTTTCCACGTATCGAAGGTATTGGGCTCTTCGATGTAGCTCTCTAAAATCGGCCGGAGGTTTTTCTTCAGATAGAGATTGAGACGAACTATGGAGATGAATTTCTCCGAATCGTCTACTGGGTTCGAAGTGAAACCATGCCAGAGCATAGTGCGCTGACCCTGGGTCCTGGTGTTCTTTATTACGAACAGGTTCATGTACCACTGAGCGAACTCGTTAAGAGTATCCACTTCAGCAGGTCCTCCCAAGTTCTTCATCACCGGACCGAGTGCCGATACGATTACACCCCGGTTCATACCGGAGAACGAATACCAGGGACCGTAGGTAGAAGCGCAGATGGCATCGAGTCCCACTACCGAACCCAGCACATCGCATTTCTGGAGAGAGCCATTCTCGTTGTAATACTTGATACCACCTCCGAAATATGCCACTTCTTTCTTGGCACCAATGGTCTGTACCAGAGTCTTCAGTGCCGAAAGGGTCTCTTCGGGAGTTGCTGGGGTACGAGTGTCAGGAGCATACTTAGGCACTTCCACATACAACATCTGTTCGAAGATGTTGTGTACATCGGCAGCTACAGAGGTATATACCTTGGTATAATCCGTAGGCAGATGCTGATGTATGTGAGAAAGGATTACCGAATATGCCTCGTAGTAGGCCTTGCTTGCCTGATATGCCGAGAGCCATTCGTCTGCCGTAGGAGTAGCCCCTGCATTACCCTCAGTACACTGCATGTATACGTTGGTATCGGAAATTTCCTCGGCATCCACGGTACCTTCCGTTATCTTACCCCCAGTAATCATCGAGTTCCAGTTGGAGAACTGACGAAGAATGGATATGATATCTTCCATGGTCTGAATACCGGTTGCCAGATTTGCCATGGTACCCTGACCATCGCCTGCCTTACCCTGGATTGCCTCAAAAGTGATGTTGGGAGCATTATCCAGGAAGTTCTGCAGAATATTCACATTTATAGAGGGATTGGTTACTCCCTCGGAAGTGTTTGCAGATACTGCCGAGAAGAACAGCATTTCGTTGAGCATGCTGTCGTACGTCGGAATATTGGTAGTATCATCCCGGCCACCATACTGAATGATGCTTGCACGGAGTGTTGGTTCCGTGGATACATTCAGCTTCAGGTAAAAAGGACGATTGAGATTAACTCCCGTATCATCCAATACCGGAGAACCAGCCTCTCGAGTACGTATGGCCATGTACATAGAGAGACTGTTCTCAGCCCCACTCGGGTCGGAAATAGTAATGGAAATAACCGAAGAATCGTCTGGTACCGATACCGAGGGAACTGCCTGAGAAGAAGCCGGTGTTACCGACATAGGCTTTGCCCAACCATAAGTAGCCCCAACTCCAGCTACTCGTGATACCCGGACTTTTGCACCCATTTCCAGGGCTTTCATAATGTTTGATACCGAACCATCCGGAACTATTTCCGAACCGAAGATGCGAGTGAACTGTGAGGGAGTTGCAATCAAGTCCTTCGGGTCTTCGAATGGACCCTTAGTAGTACGGGCTACTACATTGATTACACCCAACAGAGGTACACTTGATTGTACATTCAGGTTCTTAAAATTGAACCTTACTCTTGGAGTCTGTGGCATATAATTATTGATTAAGGTTATGATAGTAAAAAAGAATCCACCTCCACGTACCCTCAAGTAAGAACCAGGGTCGATTGGAGGTATAGGTGGGTCAGGCTCCTTGGGGAACCTTCAGAGTGTAATCGGCATTTTCTAGAAGCACGGAAATATCTCTTATTGGAGTAATTACCTCTGGAGGAGTGTTACCATCTAAGAGGCAATCCTGTACTTCAAATTGGTATACCTTTTCCATCAACCCATTATCCAAATCCGGCATGTTATAAAAATTAACTATCCGGAGGAATATATTTCCTGTGAATAGAAATTTGGGTTCTTCGTATGGTTTTAGGTAGCCTCTTTGAGGAACTGACCAGAACATAATCTGATGCAACAGTCTCATGTGTTCTGCAGAATGAGCACACAGTCTTATGTTCATGTATTGTGATAGGGTTTCATAAGGTACTTCAGTTGCAGTGTAACCTATGCCCTCTTCTTTCTCTATTATCTGTCTCGGTAGTCCAATATCTCCAGGATAGAATCCTTCGGAATCAACCACGATACGGGGGGTTTCTTTTATACCTTTTGAGTGATTGTTACCCACTCCGAATATACTGACGTAGAAACCCTTTTCGTCAGTGATCTTTTTCAGGTCTTCTTTAAACCGTTCAGCATTTGCTGCACTGGTTGGAAGATAGTCTTCTGGATTTATAGTGTAGCCCAACTTGATAGCCATATTTAATATAGCCACGTATATGGACCTCTCTATAATTTCCTGAGAATTTACCATTTTACTTGATTGGGTCTTACACCATACTTTTGAAGTTCTTTACGTATCTCCGTTAGGATAAGTTGCTTGAGCTTATTCTTACCACCAGCGGCTTTAAGAGATGGTGCCCATACGGGCCGGGGTGGAATCCTACCATCGCTGGAACCGAATTCCAACATCATGGCTAGTTGGTTTAGTGTTAGCTTCTTCTGAGAAGAGCGTCTGATTCCGATTGGTAATCCTATTAGAACCCTCGATTTATACCTATATAACCCAACTGACCTCGAATAGAGACCAGTCAGGTTATAAATAGGATGTTGTCCCCACCTTTCAATGGTAGCTGGAGATAATGGTTGCCAAGTTACTCCACCACCCATCGGCGGTATACCCAAAGTTAATGACTTCTTTACGATTGCAAGGAGGTTACGTGAGAATTGACTCACAGCTTTATCATATCCCCTCTGCATACTTGGCCCAAGGTTACTGACTAAAGATTCTACCTTTTGCCATTCACCGTTTAGCTTTACCTGAAGTACAAGGTCAGATACTTTGGGAAGTGTGATATTTACCTTCCTTGCCATTTGTTAGAAGTATTTATTGTAAAAAGCCTTCAGTTCATCGTAAACAGTCCTGATAATACCATCTTTGTGATAGTGGTACTCGCCAGCATAACCTTCTATTCCTCCGAGTTTATTTGCCCACTTCTCTGTCCAAAAATCGTAGTAGTTATTAGTACGTTTGTGTAGCATACAATGTAATCCACTACATAAGCCCACGATTGGTAAGTATAATGGACCAAGAATTCGAGATTGAATACAATGACCAAACTCGTGATCATATACTGGTTCTCTTAATCCTGACTTCTCTGATAGGAAGATATAGTTTCCTAAACTTACTCCTCCATTCATTGTTGGAGCCACATAGAAAGCAGTACTCCTTTGTTTTAGGATTCTTTTCTCACCCCGTAGGATTATTTTATAACCGAGTCCGGCAAGGTTTTGAGGTAATTGCCAAATATACAAAATGATATGCCCAAGGATATGCAGGAACTTACCAAACTTAGTTTTATGTTGGTGTTCTTTTAAGATACTGGACATTGCCTATTCTTTCTTAAGAGATGCCTTTACTTTGAGATAGTGAACAAAATAACCGGCAATGAAATACACTATCGGGTATAAGATGAGCAAGAAAGCTACCAACCCATTGTCCAACCATCTCCAAATGCAGGAGAAGATAATTACTGAAGCTATGGCCAAGGAAATGTATAGCCATCCAAGTTTTGTAATGTTCATGGTTTATAGTTTTAGTTGTATGGAGCCACATTTATAAAGAAATGTTTTACACTTCCCACTACTTGGCAGAGTATGGTGTACACCTTATAACCGGAGGTAGGTGCTACATCGGCTGCATTCTGGTGCATGTGTATCACACTTGTACTATTTTGTTTTTTGAATGTAGGAGTTATATTATATGCACATATAAATGAAGCTGTTGGGGCTAGGTTATTGAAAGTATGTTCTGATAGGGTCAGTGTGGGATTACTTGAACCAGTATACCAAAGGGAAAATTTACCTCTTAGATCCATAGCTACATTTGTACCAGATACATAATTTATCAAAGAGGTTGGACCTATATATACCACATTACCCTTGTTTATAATGTAGCCAATGATTTGGTCTTCTGTAGCTTGGTCACCTAAATCGCTAAAAGTACCCTCGAATAGGAAATATATCTCATAAGTTTCTATCTGGAGATAGAATGCAGTAAATAAGTCATCCTGAGTATCACCGTTCCACCATATCATACCTATTCCAGAAGAATCTCCAAAGGTTTTAACAGTATTATTACCTGTCATCCATTGTAACTTCCTTAGAGCATCTACTAGAGTATCACCGTTTTGGATATAAGGGTCTTGGACATCACCATACCTAATGATATCTGACCAGCCAGATATCTTTAAGTCAGAAAGACTTCCACCGCCGCTTACCTCTTCCCAACCAGATTGGGTACTACTTACTTTACCAGATATATACACTTTATACCCACGGAATAAGGTTTTCTTGCCCTGTACCCATAGTAAATATTCTACTCGTTCTATAGTAGGCATTAAACCCGTGGCTATGGCTATACCATAATAATTACCAGAAGTTATACCTGTATTAGATGGTCCATTTACTACAGTAGCAGCATTAGCCACGAAGAACTTTACCTTAGTATTTTGAGTACCATCAGAAAAGGGGGCTGAATCATTAAAATCAGTTATTACTAAATTATTAGGGTCAGCCTTACCTTTGAAAAGGTTGGCTATCTTCTGCAAGGTAGTTTTCTGTGTGGCTGATATCTGAATTTGTTCGGTACCAGTGGGAGTTACGTCAGTAAACTGAGAACTACCTATTTCATGAAATTCTGCCATGATATTTATATTTATTGTTTACTTTCGTCTTGTATTCTGTTGCTTATATCCAGCTTTCTGGTCGTCATACATAGATACTATGTTGGAGAATGTGGCTACAATTAAACTATCAGTCATCTGAACTACAGTGAGATAAGCCTCAGCTTGTTGGGCAGTTGTTACTCCGGTAGTTGTAGTCCTAAATACCAAAGTCTTCCTTCTCTCTACTCCAGTAAGGTTTGTGTCTGAAGTTATCAGGGATTCAGAACTTCCTTCTATTCCGATATAATCAATATAAAAATTATCTCCGGAGCCGTCATCCCATGGTATACTAACTTTTGCCATACTCTGATTATTAAATTAGGGATATAGAGGGGATATCCCACCCCTCTATACCAAAATCCCTTGGTCCTATGCCTTGGGAGTAACCGTAAAGGTAGTGTTGGTGTCCACCGTAACCTGTACTGCCGAACCATCCTGAGGAACATGGACTGAAGTCGGTGCAACTTCGATGAATGGGTCACCTGCAGTCTGATTGAGAGTAGCAGTTGCTTTCTGACCACCATTAGCTGTAGCAATAATCTGTTGCGTACGAGCTTCTATGGTTTCATTAGCTGCAGCACTCAGTGTAAGGCTGAAATCATATTTTGCTTTAGCACCTGGGTCGCCAGCGATTGCAACACCGCTTGTAGCTTCAGCACCGTTTGCCGTAAACTTAATAGCTGCAACATCAGCCCCGATAATATCTCCCGTACCCTTAGAAAAGGTGATTTTGGTAGTGTTTGATACACCGATTAAGGTTATCGTACCACCATCCTTATCTACTGCCGGGTTAGTATTATCAAACCTGATAAACTCGGCTGCTGGGAGATGACTAGCAATGAATTGCTTCTTCTCAGCTACTCCTGTACCCTCTACTTCAAAGGTAGCAACCTGTGCTAAACGATTCCCTCGGTTAACTACTTCGGCTTTTACCTGAAGAGTAGTATCACCAGAACCAGATGATGGATTAACTACTATACCGTTCTGTTTTACTTCGGCCATTTTTTTTTATTTGGGTTTAACTTTGAATGTCGTATTAGTCTTTACGGTAGTTTCATCCTCATAGTTATTCATTTCGCTTAACTCAAGGATGTACTTAGTTAACTCTACGTACCTATTGATGTTCTCCATGTAGGAGAGTATCTTTTTAGTTTCTTCTGGAGTTTCTCTCTTCAGTACTACAAAAAAGAGCAAAGCTTCATCATGTGCCTGAGCAACCTGAGTATCACCAGTTGGTGAATAGACCTTTCCATTGATTACGAACTTATCCTGTACCCAGTCAAAGTTCCAATAACCTTCTTTGGTTAGATGTCCATTCTCTTCAAGTGACCTTTTAGTTACATATAATACAATATTTATACCGTCCAGTTCACCTGAAACAGTCTCTTTTAATGAAGGCCAAGTTCTTATGAAGTTGTACTGAATCAATCCGTCCAGAAAGTACGGTTCGTAGTTATTACCAGTATCTTCACCGTAAGACAGAATCTGGTCAAATCTCTTTAACCAGATTAGAGGTTGTTTACCTGCATCCACTTCAACAAAGTCATTTACAATGGCCTTGTATCGGTCCCATACTCCTTTTGTAATCCTTTTCCTCCGTGCCATACCCTATCTCTTTACAGGGAAGCCTGGGTCTGGGCCATCTAATGGTCCTGGCCTCCGGTGGTTGACTACTTTTGGAACTACTACCTTCTTCACTGTTCGGCAAATGGGTAGATAGATGGAAAGTCTTTCAGCAAGCATACACAAATTTTGTTTAAGTATATCAATAACTCCACCTGGTTGCATTGCTTTTATGACATTTGATGAGGTTTTAGATTCAGAGTCAGTATCGTTGAAGAATTCTACCTCAGTTGGACCTGTTTGTATTCGCTTAACCTCACCTGAACCCCGGCTTGACTCTGAAGACTCGGATTCAGATGTAGAGGATGAGTTACTCTCTTTAACTGATTCTGCAGTGGCACCAACCATCAATGAAATCTGCACTACCATATAATCATAGGCTGCCAATTCCATAATTAGCTGGTTTTCTAGAGCTTCGTAATACAACTCATTATTAAATTCCTCTATAGGTACTTCATGATTTACTAGCGGCTGAATATATAGCTGCCATTTTTCAATAAACTGTTGCTTCTCTTTAAGCGTAAGTTTACCGAAGATATCCTCAGGGATATAAGTGTCTATCAGCTCGTAGATACTGCCAGGCAACTGGGTCTTTACCTCTTCACTAACCCCAATAACCTGAGTCTTGGATAATGCAACTCCTCCGACGTTGTTAGTTATGGTCATCTTGACCACGTAGTCACCAGAAGCTTCATAAAGATGGGAAGCAGTTACCACACCAACGTGTGATTCTGTCTTCCCATCACCAAATACCCATGTTACTGTAAAGTCGTGGGGTAGTTCATCAGCGAATCCCCTAAACCTTGCATTGAGTCCAACTACGGTAGATAAAAAATCTACCTCTTTCATAGTTTACTCGTCGTCTTCGTCCTTCAGCTCATCGAGGATAGCATTTACCAAGTCAAGCTTGGTATCACCTTCCTCCGGCTCAATCTCCAAGGAGATAGCCAAAGCCTTCAACTCCTCGGTGTTGAACTGTTCTTTGATTTTCTCAGGAGCTTCCTCAGCTTCCACGAGTTCATCGAACTTCTTCCGAACTGCTTCCAGGTCAACCTCTTTCTTTGGAGCAGGTGAGCTTTCTTTCGAGCTGGGTGCCTTGAATTCCTCGGCCTTTGTCTCGATGAGATATCCGTTTGCCAGGGCTGCTTTGATAACCCGCAGATTAAACTGCTTGTCGGTTAATTCCACAACATCTTTGCGGAGAACCTTAATCTTTGAGGCCTGGTCATAGAAGATACTTGCCTTAGGACTCAGTTTTACATATCGTTTACTTGCCATAGTTAAATTAGTTAAGGGGCGGTATTAAGCCGCCCCAGGTTTGAGTTGTTGAGTGTTACTCGATGATACCGGTCAGGTACTTGTCGACATCCATGTAGTCGGGGAATCCGTTGGTAGAGAATTCCTTCATCGCATCGATGAGGATAGAAGCATCCTGATACATCTTCGAGAAGCCCGTCGTCAGCGAAGCATAGATAGCCTCGGTCTGATTCGAAACGATACGTTCCGACTCCAGCATCAGCTGTTTTGCAGTCAGCTTTATCATAGCTGCTGCCGGGTCTACGAGCATTACCTCGTCTGCCGGAGTACCGCCATGGATATAGAAGTCTGCCGAGTTAGGAACCGGAGTCTTCAGGTTCAGACGGGCATCGGTAGTACCCGACGAACGCAGTTTGAACTCAGGGAGGTCGAGGAGGTCTAGGGCCTGTTCCTCGCCGCCGATGATGGTACGGAACTGACGACCCAAGCGAGATGCCCGAATCCATACCCGGAGAAGGTCACGATACTGGATGCCCTTTGTGGTATCTCCTACACCGATGACCGGAGCCGATTCCGAACCGTCCAGCTTGTTGCCCTTTACGAGGACATCCATGGCCAGAGCATCCATTGCATAACCCAGCTGAACACCGAAGTCACGAAGGAATATTGCCATTACGTCCATCGATACGTAGCTTCGTACCTCGTCGGTAACCTTGAAACCCTTGCCGATTTTGAAAAGGTTGACCGACTTCTGGCCGAAAGATACGGTACCCAGAGGAATGGTCTCAGCCTCGTTCACCCGTGCAGGGTTAGCGTCTGACATGTTGACGAGCGGCATGATTGCCGTCAGCCCATTGATAGGCTGGTCGGATGCGATGATGTTGGGATAGAATGGTGCTTCTCGCATTCCCAGATAGATTGCCTCACGGACAATCTCCGGAACGAGCCAACGAAGTTCGGGATTCGGCATGGAGTATATATTCTCCATCGTGTCGACTTTGGGATTGAACCCGACGGCTTTGAAATAATCCTCCTGGGTAATGCCATATTTCTCCTGGAGCATATCACCCAGATGAATGTCTACCGGGAGACTCTTGTTGCTTCCCTGTCGGAAGCCATCCATGTTCTTTACGATTTCGGGAAGCTCCTTTAAGTACTGGTCCCGAGTGAAAGTTTTTTCTGCCATGTTATAAATGTGTTTTTCTTGTTATTTTGCAAGGATTCGTACCAGTTCACCTGCCTCTGCCGTGTTTATAGCCAGGAAGGGAGTCTCGGCATTAGCCGCCGACGACTTGTAGTTGGGATATATACCGCTGTCATCCAACGTACCGTCGGTCTGTACATAACCAGTAGTAGCTATAGCCTCTTTTGCTATACCGTGAATAACAGTATAGCCCTGTACCATAACTGTTACCTCTACTCCCGCTGCCGAGGGTGGATATGCTGGGTACTGACTGTAACCGATAGCGATACCGATGTAGATTTCTCCCTCTGCTCCGGTATACGGAGAAATGGTACCATCAGTGTTCAGCTTTACGGGCTGACCCTGAACTATGGTATCGCCTTTCTTTACCGGGAATGCCTGATGAAGCTTGTGCGATTCACTTTTGTAAATCACAGCCTGCGGGGTTCGGGAACCCACTTTGTGTAAGTCTGCCATAATTTAATTTGAGATTTAAGTTACTTTTCTGTTATTTCTTTTCTCCTCGAAGTTTCCGGTCGGCCAAAGCCTGGGCAACTGCCTGAGTAGACTTGTCTCCGTTCTTCGTCTCGTCTTCTACCTCTGGATTGATAGACGATGCCCGGCCCACGTCCTGAGAACCGCAATGATTGCAGTGCATCGGGAATTTGTCCTCCAGCTGTGCATCGTAGGTCTTACGCAGAGCACTGAGGGTCTCCATGGTGGTTCCTTCGTTCTCCAGTAGTGCCAGGATGTTCTGGTCTACGTTCTCCTCGCCGGAAACTTTCTTGTAGGCAGCCACCGTTTCCTCACGGAAGGATTTGATATGACCGTCCCAGTTTTTCTTTGCTTCCTTGTAAGACTCTACGTCCTTCTCGAGATTTGCTTTCTCTTCCTTGAGAGTCTGAATCTCAGTGTCTTTGGAAACCACGGCCTCAGTGAGGCTCTGATTCTGCTGTACCAGGTTTTTAATCTGGGTGAGAGCCAGCTCTGTCGAAACTTCCTGACCTTCAGAAAGGGTCAAAAGATTTTCACCAAAGAGGCTCGCCAGCACTTGCTGCAATTCTTTGTCCATGTTTGTTTTATTTGTTTGGTTATTGTGGTTACCCTTTTTGGCACCCTTTTCATTATTAGATTGGGTGGTATTGTACTTTATCTCTTTTTCAGAAAGAATCTTGAAGTCGAACATAGAGACCCTCTTTGCTGGGTCATTGGCCTCGGCAGCTTTTTCTTCGGAGAAGGAGTAGTACTGACTTCCCGCATAAGCAGGGCTGTTTAATTTGCCACTCTTAATAAGCTGAGCAAAGGGGTCTGCTCCATGCCATACTAAAGATGTCTCTTTGTAGGAAATGATTTTGGTAACAACCCTGCGAATCAATTCACCACTTTCAGTATACGTACCAAGTTTGGAATAGAACTCCCAGATATCCTCAAAGGAATGAGAAGGTTCCCATGCAAACTCTACGGTTACTGAATTGGAATGTATTGAAGGAGGGTCCATCTGAATACCACGAGCTATACGAGGATTGGAAAGCCCATCTATCTTCATGATACCATTGATACCAGCTGGGATAACTACCCCGGTCTTTTCATCTTGGTAAGCTTCCTGCCACTCTACAGACTTAACTGCTCCAATGGCATTAGCTACATCGGTTTCATGGTCGAGATTAACAGACTGGCCTACGAGGAGAGGCATAGATTCCTTCAGCACTGCTTCTGGAAACTCAGTGGGATTGTACTTCTTTGCCACTATTGCGGCAGAAAGCATTCGGAACATTGGCTCTATAAAGTCACTGTCCTTTGGCTTTAACATTTCTGGAGTTACTTCTGGCATAAACTGGTTGACATTCAAAGTGCCACCCCACATACCAAACCTTTCTAGTGACTTCTTAGGGTCTTCACTGAAGTTGACAGTACCCTTGTAGAAGTTTTCGGAGAGAGAGTGAGCATCAATAACTACTTCTGGTACATTAGATACCATCAAGCTATGAGCCGCACTTAACACCATTACATCAGTGTTCTGCTGAACATTTGTCATAATTTATCTTGGTTTACTGTCTTGGTCTTTTCTTTTGGGATTAGGATTTGCTTTATCCCTGGTCCTACGGTCTGACTTGTCTTTATCGTCTTCCCGTTTCTTTTTCTTCTTACCAGTATCTGAATCTCCCGTACCATCTGAATCATCCGAATCTACAGGAGTTCTTGGTTCTGGTTGGTCCGGAGTTTCATAACCCATATCACGAGCAAACTGAACCTGACTGATGATACCCTGATTATACAGGGTTACATTTACACGAGCTCGATATTCACGGGCCTGCTGTAACTTAATATCATCAGAAACAGTTGAAGTCCCGAACTTGATAGTTATTCCCTTATTATTGAACCCCGCCAGGCGCAATTCTAGAGAATAAAAAAACTCCAGTACAAAGATTACCAGGGTTTGGATATTCTTTAACTGGGATATCATCTTAGACAGCTGTATACCAGCTCCACCCTCGGTACCACTCTGTGATGCAGATACTCCAATGATAGAACCATTTACTCCGAGGCCGTTTGCTACGGATTGTTGATTCATATTCCAGGGAAGGTTTATATTCTGCATAGAAGCCGAAGTTGACCTCAGTTCGAATTCATGGTCATCTATGTAACCAACCACTACTCCATCTGACATACCACCAACGATATTGGTCTTCATCTTCCTGAGAGTACTTTCCAAACGAGCAGCATAGGCTTTTTCACTTTCTCCAGCAGTACGAGGAGGTTTAGCCATCTTAGCTTCAAGGAAACCAACCATACCCATTACCTCCATGATATGTTTGAAATTCTTTCGCATGGTATGCTGACCAGCGATAGAATCCAAAGCCGACATAAATGGAGGTACCCCATAGGGTTCATCGGTATCATTGTACATACCAACATAACAATAGGTCTCGGTATTCAATCGTATGAATGAATCCTTGAGACCATCTACCAAATGAGGATTCCTTTGGTATGGGTGATATACTCCATTGTTCTCTCTCTTAAACCTTATAGTTTCGGGTTTAATGAAGAGTATAGTTTCCAATCCTGTTAACTTCTTGTTTGGTACTCCTTCCACCGATATAGCACCACTAACAAGAAGCTGAACTATGAACTTGTTTACCAACCCATCTATTCCGGCTGTATACTTCGACCACCTCTTGGATACATTCCTTAAATGTTCCCTCATCTTGGTGGACTCCTCGGGAGTGTTGTTTGGGAAGTCGATAGTATGACCTGTATTCGACAACTTAAACATGTCCTGCAATGCAATGCTGACGTCCGGGTTTATCTTGTACAAGTCCCGAATAATAGGTATTAGTTCTGTTCTGAACGTTGGGGTAACTAAGTTCGTCATACCATTAAGAGTGGTAATGAGTTCAGAGTTCCCCACACCATCATCTGGTTGAGAAACTCTGCCCGGACTTATTGAACCCTTTCCCTCATCTTTGTTCTGAGATTCCACAGGCTTAGACCTGGTGAACCAACTGATAGGATTAAGTTTCATGTTATATTGAATGGTTTATGCTTACTGAGGAATTACTACAGTACCAGATGGACTGTGAGACCTGATATGATTAGTGATAGCTTTACCGAATATCGCATCATCAGAATATGTTTCACCTTCCAAATCCAGGTCCATAGAGGAGTTATTCATTCTATGCTTACCACGAGCAATAGGTCTTCCAGCACCGTCATAAATAAAGGTGTATGCTTCTTGTACAAAGAACGGGTCTTTTATAATTACGTTCTCTTCCCTGATATCCTTCTCTAAGTTCTCGATTATTACAGAACGGTTCTTGGTTGTGGTCAACCATCCCGGGAACTTATCTTCTTCTGGTCTATTCTTCCTCTTCTTACGTAAGAGCTTAGTATAGAAGTATAGATTAGGATATCCCTCATCTTGAAGTATGGTAGTTACCGTCATACCAACATCATTGGTCTCGGGAGCTAACTTAGCAAAATTGAACTTCTCTCCAACATCACCAAGGAGTCGGGCATACTTGTTCAGGGGTATTCTCCCCTTATATACTGCAGCCTCTTCCCCTTCTTTATCCATACAGGTGAAAGCAGAGTAGTCAGTACCTCTACCAGTAGCACAGTCACCACCGATAAAGTATTCTTTGTTTGGGTCTGGTTCGTTGAACTCTTTATATTGACCTTTGAGACGGATATTGATAACAGGGTAGTCAAATAAGCATTCCTCTATAGCTTTAATATCAGCTAAGTCGAATACTGTATTCCCAGATGATAGGAAGTCACCGTCTATCTCCTGAGCTGTTCTCTTGGGACCCAAAGCAGCAGACATCTCTTCATACCATTTCTCATCCCTATCAGGGTGCATCTGCCAATATAATCGTATGGGGTTAAACGGATTACCCCCAGATATAGCATCTACCCAAGTACTATGGAAGAAGTTCCCTACACCATAAGGGGTGTTATGAGACACGTAGTCTTCATTAATGAGGTAAGATTCATCGTGTTCAACGCAAATATCGTAAATGGTATCGTAATACTTTCTAACTACTTTAAGCTTAGAAAGGTAGATACTTGTACACCTTTTACCAGATACAATGCGTTGAATATAAGGTTTGTTCAGCTTAACTCCGAACTTATATTCAACCTCCTTAGATATCTTATCTAACACTCCATAATAGTAACCAAGCTCTTGATAACGATACCTTATGTAAGCTACTACTCTTAAGTCGTAGTTGAATCCACCTTTCAGCTTAGACCCAAGCTTCATGCCATAAGAGTATTTTGCAGCTTTTTGACTGTTCTCAGCTACTGTAACTATCTGAAGATTGGTTACATAGTTGTCTGAAGGATTGTTGTTAATGTGGTCAACTACATATCCTTCTGGAATTTCTCCTAAGAATACTTTAGCCACCAGATTGTGGACACATATCTTTTTCTTTTGACCCTTATTCCACAACCTTATATTTAGGTATCTCTCCCTATTATTACAAGGTCTTGGTAACTTCTCTACCCTCGTCCCATTCTTTACAATGAAGATTCTTCCCCAGTTGGAGACTTCATAGTTTGGATAACCAGGTATGGGTTTGCATATCTCTTTCTTGGGTTTTACGGTTACTGGATTCTGCTCCAGACCGCTTATACCAGTATGATAGAAGATAGCAGGTATATCTCGTTCGATTATCTCTGAAACAGGTAACCAACCTTCAAGAGTATACAACTTATGTTTTGGAGTACATTTAATAACCCTACCTTGTTCATTGTGAACTTCCCAAGTTTTCAGTACACCCTTATTTACAGAACCAAGTACTCTCTGCCACTTTCCAGTATGTGATAATACTCTCAGCCCAAGATGTGATATATCCATCTTACCAAAGGTCTTAGGACATATAGAATCAACTCTGAAAGGTCCATCTTTACCTATTATCTGAGTGTCACCCGTGATACATGAGTTTACTATAGCCGCACCACCGGTCGATAGAGTAGGGAAAGCTGATGCCCAGATAGTTGAAGCCCATCTTACGATTGCTGCCTCATCAATCACCAACAACGACAAAGATTCAGAACGACCAGCTTGGTCAGAGGTTGGTATAGATTCAATAACTGAACCGTTTGCAAACTCTATAGTTGATACAGAACCAAACTCTCCTGCACGACCGTTTATGATAGGCTCTTGCAGATATGAGGGTAGGTTCTTGTACATGAACTTAATCTTCTTTAGTACCTTCTTTGCTACGGTGTCCTTGATTGAGATAATATTTATCTTCTTGTTAGGGTGATACATTGCTAACCAAAGACAGTAGAGAGAGATTAGCTCAGTAATACCAGCCTGACGAAACTTTAGGATGATATTGAACCTGTTGAGCATGAATTGGTATAGCACTGCCTTCTGAAAAGGGTAGAGCAAAAACTTTACCATACCCAACACTGGGTTTATCACGTAGCAGAAAGTAGAAAAGAAGAAAGGGTCTTTCATCACCCGAACCAATGTCTTAAGTTGTTCGGGTGTAAGACTTGCATCTTCAACTAATGTCTTCTTTCTTGCCATGTCAGAAATTGTATGAAATTCTTAGGTACGGGTCGAGACCTAAATTATCCCGAAGTTTAGGATAATAGTTGATATTCAACCCGGCTTCATAATTAAATTTACTGGTATTGTATTTCAAGCCTAAATCCAAATCATGGAAGTTATGTACTGGTCGTATGGTATACTGAGCTACTGGATTAAATCTTTTTAAGAAAGATGTTTTCTTATGGGTTAATTTACCATCCAGGTAGTTATATTGATAACGAAAGTAATTAACTGAATACTCCTCAGTAATAAGCTTACAATCAGTATTGAATGTAGTGATAGATAGTTTATCCCTATTTGAAAGTATTTGCAATAATTTAGGAGCCAGAGGATAATTGGTCAGGAATAATTCATTGTATTCAATTTTAGTTGAATCCTTTTGAACGATAGTAACTACTCTATCAACATATTCAATTCGTTCGATAGGAACAGAATCTATCTGATAGAGGAATACCATTTTGGGTAATTGAATCTTAGGGAATTCAACCTTTGGTACAAAGGGTTTATTAACCCAAATGGTATCGGGTTGCTCAGTAGAATTTTTAAGGTCATGCCTTAATTCAGAATTTCGGTTCCATAGCCAAAATATGGTTAAGGCCATAATTATAAAGGCTAAGGTTAGGATTACATTTTTCATCTTCTTTTATGTGTTTAGTTTTTCTTTCATATACCCCCCTTAAACACGTGTATAGATAATAATATACTGTTTAAGGTATATTATTATCACGCGCATATACGAGGGGGAGTCATCGTAAAATAGAGGCCTTTTTAAGGCACCTTTTTAACCATAATCCGACCTCATATACAGAGCCCTTGGTTAAGGTATTCCTTCCCTTATTTAACCAATAAGTTGGATTAGCCTTATCAAAATAAATTCGGAAGGTTTTGGGAAAGCCCATAATCACCCGGTATTCTTCAAGGCCCATAATCCTTCCGTGGGGATTGAATTGCCTGGATGAAGGTCTTACGGTTAATGGGTAACTTCTTTTTCTATTGCGATATACTCCCGGTAGAGTCTTCATCTTCTGAGTTCTCATAGGCCACTTGTAGTCATTTTTGAACTCAGTTCTCCATAGCTTTCTTACTTGAGCTACTGTTAGAGTGGTTTTAGATTTATCAGCATAGTGATACATGGCTAACTTTTTATCATCAGCTTCCCGATAATTTAGGTCTCTCCTAACCTCTCTTTTCAATTGACACAGATTCTTGGGTTTTGTAACCTGAAAAGTATGGTCAAATATCTGTGGGTTGATTTTGGAGTTTTTTCTAACTCCTATCAACACCAGACGTTTCCTACTTTGTTGGGAATTACCAAATACCGTAACGGAGTGACAGTGCACTATAAGTTTATAATCGGGTAAATTATGTTCCCATTCCCAGATAGGGATAAAATCTAGAAGTTTTGGGAGGTTCTCAAGCATAAATATTGCTGGTTTGAACTTCTTAATACTAGAAAGATACAGATTAAGGGTAACATCTTCCCGGGGTTTGCCCAGGGATTTTTTCCTGGAATATGAGAATACTGAGCTATGCCCACATGATGGAGAGCCTAATATTAGGTCTATTTTGGAATTTTTTACCTCTTCCAGTGACCTTACAAACGGTATATCACCAAAATTAAGCTTCCATTGCTCTTCTTTTTTGGAATGGAATACTGCTCTGGGTTCTACATTAGCTATAAGATGTTCCTTAAACTCAAAAAGGAGCGCTCCTTGGGCTCCACAGATACCTAAGACATTCATTGAAAATAGAATTTTATAATATATACCGGAAGGTCTTGCAAAGACTACTTTAATATGCAAATTTAATATCAAAACTACATGAAAGTTGGTGATTTATTACTGGTAACAGGTCCTGCCTTCTTTGAAAAGACGGCAATTAAGGAGAGGAAAAAGGGGGTTTATACTCTCGAGAATGGTATTAAGACAGATAGAGATCTCAATCCTATCAATTCTAAGTATCAAATCGAGGTTTTTAACGAAGAAAAGTATAAAACTCTGGTAGCACAGAGAACTTTGAACCATGATTTGGAGAAATTGGCCGCTATCAACAAGAAAGGGATTAAAAATCCTGATATAATCCGGTATGCAGCTGCCAAAATCAGTCGTATTATCGAAAAAATAGAAGGAAAATGATGCGTTTCTTATTACATTGGATTACAGTAAACGTTATTAGTTACTCTGCATATTGTGGAGGTATGACTTGGAAAGCTTTGAAAGGAGTAAACAAGGAATATGAAGGTAATGAATCTTGGTCCAAAGGTAAGAAAGAAACTATTCAAACACTCATAATTTGTATCACCATCATAATAATCATATCATGTCTGATATCTTAATGACTGCTAATCCTGCTCCGGCTTGGTTGGGTTATACCCTTTTAGTGTTCTACACCCTCGGATTTATCTTCTGCCTATTTATCAGAAGTGTAATCGAAGAAACTCCTCTTAAAAAAGCCTCCAACCCAGTTAGATATGGAGTTTTATTCCTTATATGGGCAGTTAGTCCGGCAGTAATAACTGGATTATTTATACTAACCCTCAAAATTCTTTTCAAGAATGATACTCGAGTTAAACGACATTGAAATAATTTTAAGGAAAGCCAGTGATGAAGAGAAGCAATCCATTCCGGTTTGGGATGCTTATATAGAGAAAGTAATCATAGACGGGAATATTCTCCTTCCCTTTTACGGGATAAACTCACTGGTAAGATAAATAATCTTACTCAGGGATTCACCCAAAAGTTCAGTGGTCAATTAAAGGGTAATATTGAAAATGAGATATTGTCCTTAGAGGAATATGTATACCGTAAACATGACCTAACCTTTACTAAGCTAAGAGTAGTAAGAGAACATTATTCATTAAGAATAACTACAGCTAAAGGTCAAACATTCGATATTTGGGAACCTTAATAAAAATATCTATATGGCAGTAAAAGTTTATACTCCGGGTCAGTTCTATGCTGCTGGTGGAGTAGTAGAGGAAATGTTTTACCAAGAAGTTGGTAGAACAAAGAAGTACTTAAGGAAGAGAGTTGGTTTTGTACGTACTTTTAAACAAGTAATCAAGAATCTAAAGGATGAAGCTTGGAGAAAGTTTCATTACATGAAAGCTAACGTTAGAGGGGTAGATTATACCTTGGTATATGACCCCGATAATGAGGAATACCCCTATCTTTTCGTAGAAACCAAGTTCTACTTCAAACAAAAGGCCAAGGTTAAAGAACCAGACCAAAAGTAGTAAATGTAATCACACAAAAGAGGTCAGATAAATACTGACCTCTTTTCCCTTTTATATTATTCCAAGCTGTTGTGTCGATAAGTAAGTATTCCTGTAGATGTGATAGTAACGAGGACTATGGCCTTAGTTTGGTCGTCGTCAACGAAACCTTCTCCAATGGGTTGATATCCGTCTACAGAATAACTATGACTAAAGTAAAACTCTATTCTTGAATTATTAAAGCTGAACCCCGTGGATATGGCCCTCTGTTCATATAGACCACCATAATCAGGACTATCTACTAGCATAATGGCATCTATCTGTCCATTTTTAGCTTGATTGTAGATAGTTATCAGTTCAACTGTAGATAGTACATTGGTCGTCCAACCTCCCCCAGAATTGGTTGGTAAGGGTAATTTTGCGAATTTCATATCATCTTCTTCTATTATGATTGGTACGTTTTGAGAATGGAATCCTAACATAGCCGTATTGTATGTGTTTAATGGTAAAAGTATTTCTTAGAAGAAATACTTTTATGCGTATATAAGGACCTTAACACCAAAAGCCATGTTAGGATTTCACTCACAGAATGTATTACAAATCTTGGAAAATATGAAACCGATAATTTTTAGAATCAATGTTACCGATGAGGGTGAAATAACCTTCAATAAAGTAGAAGGAATGACCAATTCCCAGGCCTATGAACTAATGCTTCGGAATGGTTATGGTAAAGAAGGCGATGAACCTGACAGCTTTAAGAAGTCCAAGTACTTCAGAAGGAACTCACATCGTAGGGTTTCCCTGTTACCATTTAGACTTTGACAATCAGAAGCTGACTATAAAGGTAAATAACTCCGGTATACAAATGCCAACAGACGACCAAGTACAGATAATAGACTACATTACCATATATGCCAATGGAGATTTAGATATCCAGTTATTAGATAGGTAATCGTTCTAAGAGGGGCTCACTACCAAGGGTCCCTCTTATTGTGTGTATACCTTGATACCGAAACGATATCTTCAGGTCTATATCCCTTAAATTCATGAATACTATGTTAAAGGTTTTATTTCATATCCTTTTCTCCTTTATAGGATTCACACTTACATTGGGAATAATGGGTGGGGTCCTTTGCTCGTTGCAGAAACATTCTAGTAAATTATTACAAATAATAGGTGAGTTATTCATATTCGGAATAATTTGCATTCTGGTAGTCACTCTTACAATAGTTATAATTAAACCCTATGCCTAATCATGGAACAGAAAGAGAAGAATAGGATTATCCTGGAATGGATAACCAAAGCCAAGGAGATTTATGTGAATACCATTATTAATTGTGGAATGTGCAAGTCATTCAAATTGGCTGTATTAAGGGATTCAGAATTAGAGAAGTCTTTGATTTGTATCTTACAGGATATGGGACATGAGTCAGAG
>ENA-OPEL01000081-OPEL01000081.1-human-gut-metagenome-genome-assembly--contig:-NODE-81-length-32736-cov-7.650408_pt1 | contig 32736 bp, 31 predicted proteins | sample MGYA00241633_ERZ501529 | MGnify/ENA primary metagenome ERZ501529 (study PRJEB25962, sample SAMEA2042300) | human gut metagenome | biome: human gut; feature: human-associated habitat; material: faeces...
CTGACAATTATACCAGAATACTGAAAGATATCGAGAGGGTGCTTGGGATGGAAGACGCAGAAGTGGATGTAAATTCTTTATTTCCGTGAAATGCTCCGTATCGAAAACCTTTGCTGCCTTGTGGGATTCGATGAAAGGCAGACCGCAACGTTCGTCAAGGGAAAGCTGTTGGAGTATGCAAGAGAACTCTATTCGGAGGAACATAAGCAGAAATTCACGACCGAAAAGACAGGGTTTCAAGTGGTGAAAGAACCGACGAACGGGACGAGATTGGTTCTTGCCATCAACCGGAAAGCCTATTGTCGAGTGGTTCAAAGAGCAAATTCGATAAGCTACGGCAGAGCATACACCGACCTATACAGCCGCGCTCAAAAGTTTCAGCAGTTTTATGAAAGGTAGGGATATACTGTTTGGCGAACTTAACTCTGACTTGCTCATGGAATACGAGGCTTATCTGAAAAACAGGGGGAACTCACCCAATACAATCTCGTTCTACATGCGCATTCTGAAAGCGGTCTACAACCGTGCGGTGGAGAACGGACTGACCGGACAGAACCTATTCAAGTCTGTTTATACAGGTGTGGAAAAGACCTTGAAACGGGCCATTCATTTAAATGATATCAGGCGTATCAAAAGACTGGACTTGTCCCTGAAACCCCACCTTGATTTCGCACGTGACATGTTCCTGTTCTACTTTTACACACGGGGGATGTCCTTTGTGGACATGGCTTATCTGAAAAAGGGAGACATTGCGAACGGAATCCTGACTTACCGCAGGAAAAAGACCGGACAACAGCTGTTCATCCGATGGGAAAAGTGTATGCAGGAGATCATCAAACTTTTTTGTTTATCGGTTCAAGATTTCAAAGTTGTTCATTAATTGCTTTGTTGGTTATATCCAGAGTATTATTTGTAAGAGACTCTACGAATAAATGATGATAAGACCAGTTAGTTTATCGCTTGTTTTATAATTTCATTGCGATATTCGTTCGATGTGCAACCTTCCATCTTCTTGAACCAACGTGTGAAATGTTGCGGGTATTGGAAACCCATTTCATCTGAGATTTGACTGATACTTTTTTGCGTGTTCATGATGCGCTCTTTGGCTATATCCATAATTTTTTGCTGGATATGCTTGATTGCTGACATACCGGTTTCCTTTTTTACCAGGTCACTGAAATAATTGGTGGAAAGACACAGTTGGTCAGCGCAATACTGTACCGTCGGAATACCTTTACTCGTTGGCAAGGCAGAATGATAGTAATTATTGAGCAACAATTCAAAACGCGCCAACAAATCGTTGTTGGCATTTTCCCTTGTAATGAACTGGCGGTTATAAAAGCGGATGCAGCGGTCAAGGAGAAGCTTCATGGTATCAATAATCAAAGAACGGCTGTGCTTGTCAATAGGATGCCTCAATTCTTCTGCTACATTGTTCATACATTCAATGACTACTTTGCGCTCCTGTTCTGACAGGTGCAGTGCTTCGTTGGCATTATATGAGAAATAAGAATACTCTTTTATTATATGTGCAAGGGAAGTACCGCGCAATAGTTCGGGATGGAACATCAGGGCCCATCCGGCCGGCTGGTGCAGACTGCCATCATCGTCAGAACCCATTACCTGCCCCGGAGCGATAAACAGCATGGAGCCTTTTTCGTAGTCATAGAGGCTCCGTCCATAATTCATCGTACCGCAGTCAGTATCTTTCAACAACACAGCATAAATGTTGTACAGTTTCTTTGAGTGTCTGATGGGCTGCACCTCGTAACAATTCACAACGCTGACCAACGGGTGCAGAGCTTCGACTTCGAAAAGGTCGCAGTACTACTGAACTGTATCTATTCTTGTTATATCTCCCATAACCATCCTTTTGTTTTTTACAAAAATAAGTTTTTATATTGACATTGCTGTCTGAGGAACAGCTGTTTCTTTTCTATCCCTTATTTATTTTATTCCATGACGACAAAGTTAGTTCATTCAATCAACGAACATATAACCCTAATCACAGACTGTCTTACCATTTTCACAGATAACATTTAACCCGGTCCAAGCCCGATGAAAGTGGTAATTTTATCAGTGATTGAGGTCTAATCTTCAGTATGTGAATGCTGTAATTTTGCAAGTGAAACCAAAAAGGTAAATAAGATGAAACCAAAAGCTTTATTTGTCATGTTAATCTTATGGCTTAGCTTCACTACGATTCAAGCGCGGTCAACCGAAGATGTCCCGGATAAGGGAACTTATGCAAAATTTCTGTTGGTAGGATGTTATATGAAGCCAGACGAAGAAGGTGTCAGAATGTACCGGTTTGACGGACAAACTGCCGATGTCGACTATCCGTGTGGGCTGAAAGGGATTTCAAATCCTGCTTTCCTTACATCTGATAGCACTGGTAATCGAATTTATGCCATAGGCGATGATGAAGGGAAAAGTTCGACTGCCAATGCTTTGCTTTTTGATAAGGAAAGTGGTCTACTGTCTCTGCTTAACTCGCAATCTACAGACGGTGAACTTCCTATTTATATTACTCTCAGTCCAAAGGAAGACTTTGTTCTGACAGCAAATTATAAGGGTGGCAGCATCACGGTATTCTCACAGGATAAGAAAGGAAAGTTGCAACGTGATACAAAAATAATTCGTTTTGCTGGAAATGGGCCGAATAAAAAAAGGCAGGAACAATCGCATCTGCATTGCGTGACCTTTACACCTGATGGCAAATTCCTTCTTGCTACCGATTTGGGAACAGATTGTATCTATCAGTTTCCGATAGGCAAACGACCGGAAGCAGGTAAGGCTCATTCTCTGTTGGATGAATCAAGAGTAGTCCGCATACAGATGGATTCCGGCTCAGGACCTCGACATATATGTTTTCACCCGAATGGCAGATTTGCTTATCTCATCAGTGAACTCTCGGGTAAAATAATTGTATTCTCCTATAATGAAGGCAAGTTGGAACGTTTACAAACAATTGTCTGCGACCCTTTCGTTGCAGAGGGAAATGCAGATATCCATGTTTCATCCGATGGCAAATTCCTCTATGCTTCCAAGCGCTTGAAAGAAGATGGCATAATTGTTTATTCCATTGATTCCCAAAAAGGAACATTGGTTCAAATAGGATTTCAGCCAACAGGTCTTTATCCGCGAAGTTTTGCCATCTCTCCGGATGGTTGCTATTTGGCAGTGGTTTGCAGGGATGCCAACTGCATACAGATATTCGAAAGAAACCGAAATACGGGGTTACTGAAGAATACGGGAAAAAATATCCGACTGGAAAGACCGGCGTTTGTCAAGTTCTTATAAATTCATCACTAAACAGAAAGCAATATGAACAAGTTAATTACAACCATCGCCTGCCTGATATGCTGTATCGTTTATACGCAGGCACAAAACAAGGACAATATGTTAAGCAAGAAAGAACAAAGTATTGCCGCCATCAGTATGTATGCCGCACGTGGCAATCAGGACAGCCTCAAAGTGATCCTTGCCAGAGGACTTGACTGTGGGCTGACCGTGAGCGAAGAAAAAGAAGTACTTACCCAGCTCTATGCCTATTGCGGCTTTCCACGCAGCATGGGTGCATTGGTTACGCTGATGAATCTCACCAAAGAGCGTGCAGCACAAGGCATAAAGGATGAAGCCGGACGGGAGCCTTCTCCGGTAAAGAGTTCGGATATGTTTGTTGTCGGTGGACAAAACCAGCTGAAACTGTTCGGTCGTCCGGCACTAGGAGAAGTGCTGACATTTGCTCCGGCATTGGACCAATTTCTGAAAGCTCATCTGTTCGGTGACATATTCAGCCGTGACAATCTCGACTGGCGTACCCGTGAACTGTCTACTGTGGCTGCCTTGTCGGTGTTGGACGGCGTGAAGAATGAGTTGAATACTCACATTGCCCATGCCAAGCACAACGGCGTGACACAGGCTCAGATAGACGAAGTACTTATCATGGCGGCACGCTGTCGGAACGGAATGGTGCTTTCTGAATCCGATGAACCGGCAAAGACTTTTCAAACAGATCCGACAATTACTGTCCGTAAGGTCTTTTATAAAAACAGGTATGATATCATGCTTTGCGCCGAAATGTACCTCTCGAAGAATTTCAATGAAGCGCAACACTATGCAGCCCTCATCATCGGACACCCGTTCGGGGCTGTGAAAGAACAGTGTAGCGGACTCTATGCACAGGAAATGGCACGGCGAGGCTACGTGACTCTGGCTTTTGATGCTTCCTATCAAGGCGAAAGTGGAGGAGAACCGCGTCACACGGTATCGCCCGACGCATTGGTGGAAGACTTCAGTGCTTCTGTAGACTGACTCGGACTACAACCGTTTATTGACCGCAACCGTATCGGTGTGATTGGCATCTGCGGAAGCGGCGGGTTCTCTGTCTGTGCGGCTTCTCTCGACCCCGCATCAAGGCATTGGCAACCGTGAGCATGTATGATATGGGGCGTGCCACCCGTAACGGTTTGGGGGATTCGATGACGGATGAACAAAGACGCAAACTGTTGGATGAAGTTGCCGAACAACGTTGGAAGGAAGCAGAAACGGAAGAAGCACGTATCCGCTTTGGCACACCGGAGAAACTGCCGGGAAATGCCAATGCCGTGCAGAAGGAGTTTTTCGATTACTATCGCAACCCCTTGCGTGGCTATCATCCGCGCTATCAAGGTATACGCTTTACCAGTCAGGCGGCATTGATGAACTTCTATCCGTTTGCCATGATTAAAGAGATTTCACCACGCCCCGTGCTATTCATTGCAGGCGAGCATGCACATTCGCGCTATTTCAGTGAGGATGCCTATCAAGAAGCCGGCGAACCAAAAGAACTGTATATCGTTCCCGGAGCCAATCATGTAGACTTGTATGACCGGATGGATAAGATACCGTTCGAAAAAATTTCGGAATTCTTCCGGCATGCTTTGCGGTAATTCAGATGAAAATGGTAATGCTATCCGTGATTATGATACAGCAAAGCGAATACGCAGGAGGGTAACTTTGCAACAGAAACAATTTAAAGATTATAGAATATGGAAAATAAGAAGGAAGAGCCAACTTTGAACAAGGTAACGTTCGTAAACGGTGTGCAGATTAAAAACAAAAGTGGAAAGCACTGATGTGGGATAATTTTATCTATTATGGTAAGATTAATCAAAACAGAGACAGTCATAAGTGTACTGATGGGGCATTTTATAAAGAAATTATTGTTTATCTTGCTGTTTGTCGGGGTACTGATTGCTCCGGCAAACGCACAAAACGAAAAGAATATGTATTCGTACAAGAAAATTGGCAACAAGTATATTGTCAGCATTAACAATCATACTGAAATTGTGAAAGCCCTGAATGCTTTCTGCAAGGAGAAAGGAATTCTGTCGGGTTCTATCAACGGGATTGGTGCTATCGGAGAGCTGACCCTCCGTTTCTTCAATCCCAAGACAAAAGCATATGATGATAAGACATTCCGGGAGCAAATGGAAATATCCAACCTTACAGGGAATATATCATCTATGAATGAGCAGGTATATCTTCATTTGCATATAACCGTCGGCAGGAGCGACTATTCCGCTTTAGCCGGACATCTACTTTCCGCAATACAGAATGGTGCAGGGGAGTTCGTGGTGGAAGATTATAGCGAGCGGATAAGTCGCACATATAATCCGGATTTAGGACTGAATATATACGATTTTGAAAGATAGTTGCCTATAAATATCGCTTAGAATACAGGATAATACATCATTCAGCTTAGATGATATATATCAAAAAAAGTTTATTAATTCTGTCACGTTAACTTTGCAACAGAAATAATTTAAAGACTATCAAATATGGATAAAGACAAGGATATGAGCCGCCGGAGATTCCTTAAAATGGCGGCATTGACAGGAGCTGCCATGTGTGTCGGGCCTACCTTGAACAAGGTAACGGTAGCAGAACGGGTATGGATGGGGAAACAACAAGTTGCAAACAACATCCCTGCAGGCATGGCGGCGGTGCGCACTCGGCGAACATTGAGACACGGAAATACGGCATTCATTGTTTCTGCAATGGGATATGGCTGTATGGGCTTGAACCATAACCGCAGCCAGTACCCGAGCAGGGAAAAAGAAATCGCCCTGGTGCATGAAGCTGTTGAACGTGGGGTGACCCTTTTCGATACAGCCGAAAGCTACGGCTACCACATCAATGAAAAATTGGTCGGCGAAGCCTTGAAAGGATATACCGACCGGGTATTTGTGTCATCGAAGTTCGGACATAAGTTTGTAAACGGTGTGCAGATTAAAACCGAAGAGGACAGCACTCCGGCCAACATCCGCCGGGTTTGTGAAAACTCGTTGCGCAATCTCGGAGTTAAAACATTGGGCATGTTCTACCAGCACCGCATAGACCCGAACACACCGATTGAAGCGGTGGCTGAAACATGCAGCGAACTCATCAAGGAAGGTAAAATCCTGCATTGGGGCATGTGTGAAGTAAACGTTGATACCATCCGCCGTGCGCACAAGATATGTCCGGTTACGGCAATCCAAAGCGAATATCACTTGATGCACCGCATGGTAGAGACGAACGGAGTGTTGGAACTGTGCGAGGATTTGGGCATCGGTTTCGTTCCATACAGTCCGCTGAACCGTGGTTTTTTGGGCGGTATGATCAATGAATATACCAAGTTTGATGTTACCAACGACAACCGGCAGACCTTGCCACGCTTCCAGCCCGAAGCCATACGCGCCAACTATCGTATTGTGGAAGTTCTTAACGCTTTCGGCCGTACAAGAGGCATTACCCCGGCACAGATAGCTTTGGCCTGGCTGATGAACAAGAAGCCTTTTATCGTGCCTATTCCGGGCACCACCAAACTCTCTCATCTGGAAGAGAACCTTCGTGCCTGCGACATCCGTTTCACGGCAGAAGAGATGGAAGAACTGGAAACAGCCGTAGCTGCCATTCCTGTAGTGGGTAGCCGCTACGATGCCTTGCAGGAGTCTAAAATCCAAAAATAATCCGTGTATGAAGAAACAGATATTTTACATGACGTTCATCGCTTTACTGTCGGGCTGTAATTGTTACAAAGGGAATATTCTGCAAATAGAGGAACAAGGCAGTTTTGCCGTAGGTGGCACCGTACTGACCGATTCATTGGGACACAAATACCACGGCGACCATGCTTATGTATTTTATCAGAAACCGGTTGATGCACGGAAATATCCGCTTGTTTTTGCACATGGTGTCGGCCAGTTTCCCAAAACATGGGAGACCACTCCTGACGGACGCGCAGGGTTTCAGAATATATTTCTTCGCAAAGGTTTCTCCACCTATCTTGTCGACCAGCCTCGCCAGGGAAATGCCGGACGGAGTACGGAAGCTGTCACACTGGAACCGGTATTCGATGAAGAAGAATGGTTCAACCGTTTCCGTGTGGGAATCTATCCTGATTATTTCGAGGGTGTACAGTTCAGTCGCGACCGGGAAGCCTTAAACCAGTACTTCCGGCAGATGACGCCGACCATCGGACCTCTGGACTTCGATGTCTATTCCGATGCCTATGCTGCTCTTTTTGACAAAATCGGTCCGGCCATATTTGTCACTCATTCACAAGGCGGTCCGGTGGGTTGGTTTACTTTGCTCAAAACGAAGAACATCAAAGCCATTGTAGCATACGAACCCGGTGGAAGTGTACCCTTCCCAACCGGTCAAGTTCCCGAAGAAGGCAAAGTCTTGACGCGGTCTAAAAAAACAGAAGGAATAGAAGTCCCTATGGCAGTTTTCAAGAGATACATGGAAATTCCCATCATCATTTACTATGGGGATAACCTGCCCGAAACAGACGAACATTCGGAACTTTACGAATGGACACGCCGTCTGCATCTCATGCGCAAGTGGGCCGAAATGCTCAATAAGCTGGGCGGTGACGTGACGGTCATTCATCTTCCCGATGTCGGTCTGCATGGGAATACGCACTTCCCGATGTCGGATTTGAACAATGTGGAAGTAGCTGACCTGCTGTCGAAGTGGCTGTATGAGAAACAGCTGGACAGATAGAAATTAACAGAGGATAACCCCAAAACCTAAATAAAAATAGTTATGAAACTGAAGTGCTTATTGGCAATGCTGCTCTTAGCCTTCCTTTCGTGCAGCAACACTCCGGCTGTTGAAGATAAGATAGATTCGTTGCCTCACTCAGAGCCGGGGAAAACATTGATAGTCTATTTCTCATGGAGCGGACATACGCAAACTGTAGCCAACATTATCCATGAACTTATTGGATGCGACATGGTGGAGATTGAACCGGAAGAACCCTATTCTGATGAATATAATGAAGTGGTTGACCGTTTCAAAAATGAAAGAGACAATCATATTCTTCCAGCTCTGCGTACAAAAGTAGAGAATATGGATGATTATGATACATTGATTATCGGTAGTCCTATTTGGGGTGGTCTTCTGTCTTCTCCTGTAAAAAGTTTCCTGTCCGGTTATGATTTGTCCGGGAAAAAGATACTCCCATTCTGTACACATGGAGGAAGCGGAACAGCACAAAGTGTGGATAATATCCGCAAACTATGTCCCCATGCTGAAATATTGCTGTTTATGGCAGTCAAACTGCAAACTCTCGGAATGAAGTGAAAAAATGGCTGTCAGAAGCCAGATTTTCTGTCGAATTAAATTACGCCCGTTTAATAGTTTTAATACTGAAATGAAATATCCTTTGTTATCCGCACTCTTTCATCCCCTTTTTCAGAGATTTGCAGATAGACCAGTAGTTGAGATTAGGGAATATGAGATTGTCTTCCTGACAGGGTCGGTAACGCTCGATAATCTGCAAAGGAGTATCCAACAGTTTCACTTGGAACGGCACTTTTGTCTTGTACCGTTTGGACAATATCCACTTCTCACCATTCACTTCTACGATGTTGCTATTGGTTAGTTTCTTGATGTCCACGAAAGAGAGGGCAGTGAAACTGGCGAAAACAAAAATGTCACGAATATAGAACAGTTGGACATCCCCAACTCGTGCGTCATCAACGTTTTCAGTTCATCTTCCGTCAGGAACTCACGTTCCGTCACATTAGGGCTGATGTGGAATTGGGCAAACGTTTTTTTCGGTATTAGTCCGTTAAAGTGCACACACATGACAACGCCTTTCAGCCACATGCACTTTTCCCATATCGTCCCGTTGTAAAGTCCCGCTTTCGTTGATAGGTAGGCTGCAAACCCCTTGATGAAGTCGGGCTTAATCTCCAGCATGAACATATCCGTCCGTCTGTAAAAAGACTTGATGAACGCTGCCACATGGTTTCTTGCCACCACCCGTGAACGGTGGTTGCCATTACCCTGTCTTTTCCGACACGCTTCTTGAATACTTCGTTCTCACATCCGGACGCTTTGAGCAGTGTCTCATACTCACTGCCGATACCCTGATAAGCATTGCTCACCATTTCAGCCGTCACGAACGCTTCACGGTCGAATATACGCAGGTAGTGCTTGATGATTTGAGCCTTGATGTTGTCAAGGGCAAGGTTGATATCACGTACTTCCGCACTCTTGCCTTTCGCCCTGTTCCCTTTCACGCCCCAAAGCGTTTTCGGGATACTTCTACTTATAGCTGAACTGCGTCACAATCCCGTTAATCGTTACCCGTCCTATGATGCGGACAATATCGTTTTTCTCCTTGTTGCCGTTCACGTAGAACAGCACTTTGAATGTACTTCTTGCCATACTCATTTTTTAAGTTTAAAATTAAGTATCAATGAGTTATACCTTGTAAACCAACCGAAGCCATACGGAGAAAAATTCAGCACGGAGTATCAAAAATCACCTTTCACGGGGTAATGATTTGGCAACCTTTCTACTTCATAAATTTACTTTTTTTTGCGTTACCTCGTTTTATGCCTTTGTCCTCATTTGTCCTCACAAACGCTTTATTCATAGCCGTTTTAAAAACATTTCCGCCTTTCTATTCCTCTTTTCTACAGATTTTTAGTAAATTTATATCCATCTAATTTTTAAGGCCCTATGTTCAGACTCAATCTAACCAAACATTGCATAAAGTGGTACTGTTTCATCCAAATGCAACTGATGGACACGTTCGTACATTATTTTGTGCTTGTATCGTTATATCTATTGCAGCTATTATCTGTAGTTCATTTGTATCCATGGCCCATTACAGACAGGCGTTATTCAGTATGACTTATTTTTCCTCCCTGGTGTTTTTTGTGGAGTATGCATTGCGCATTTGCGGCACCGGTCAAATATCCGGATAGAGACATAAACCGTACACGATGGAAATATATTTTTTCATTCTATGGTTTGTGGACTCCGTGACCATTCTCCCTTATATGTTAACCTATATGTATTGGGATACGAATATTGTCCATGTCATTATCCTCCTTTACATTTTTATTATTGTCAAATAGATAAGATACTTACGGAAGAGTGGGTTATGACCTATATACCTGCGGTATCATGGTCTGTTTTTCTGCTATTCTGATATACTATATAGAGCTTAATGTACAGCTTGAGGATTTCAAAACATTCGTGACGGGCTTTGGTGGGCAGTAATTCTAAGACTTTAAATAAAGAAAAATTAAGCTACCCCTTAAAAAAAGAGATATTTCCTTTCAAAGAATTCATTTCTTTTATTACATTTGTATTAGTCTTTTGAAAATAGAAGATTTATAGTAAAGCGTTAAGGCATTATCCAAGTTCAGGAAATCCCCAATTTCGAAACAACAATTGGATAACACATTGGACGCTCCACGTTCTATCTATATAGATTTTTGTTATATATAGGCGTGGGGCTTTGTGTATTATATGTTGTTGAGTATGGGGATACTTCTGAACGGTAATACCAAAGTTCCCACGCTTAACTTTATATAAACACAACTCCAGGGAACAGGGTTGGCTTATAATAAACATTATGAAAGCAACTTGTTTTAAAAGCGAGACAACTGTCTCCAACGACTTTCCCCCTTTGTTTGTTACTATCTTTTGTGGAATATTCTATCCTTTCATTTCCATTCCTGTCTCTTTCGGAACATACCGTTCATTATCATACAAATTACATGCCAAAGCACTTTTCTGCCTTCTCCTGCTATGGTACTAGATAATAGTAACTCCCCCTATCACATAGAGGAAGAACTTTGGTTACAGATACTTTCTCTGTCAAGAGAGTTGCAGGAGTGTAAAGCTAGTCTGCACCATAATACTTTGGACTGTATTTCCGATAAGATTGAAGGAATAGAAAGAGAACTGGATGTCTTATTGGATATTCTGCAAGGGAGGCAAGACAAAAAGACATCATAGTGCTATTTTTTATGACAATTTGTCTACGCCGATAAGTTATCCTATTATTTAAGCCTCGTTTAAGAATTCCGTTTTATGGGTTACCCACAATCGAATGGAATTTTTATATACTGAGAATAACACATGATATTAGTAATGGATTTTCAATATTCAGAGTGATAATGGATAAACGAATAGAAAACGCCATGAATGAGTTGATCAATACAGAAATATGGTCAACCGGTTTATACCTGTCATTGCAGGTTTATTTTGAAGATGAACGGCTTCCAATACTTAGCTCCTGGCTGAACTCCCAAGCACAGGACAATATGAACAAGGTTTATCAGATGATGAATCGGATATGCCATGATGGAGGATGTGTTGTAATCAATGAAATGAAACGGGATACACATTAATGGACAACGCCATTGAATGCCTTGAATGAATTGCTTGAACATGAGCAGTACATATCACGTCAGGTAAACACATTTCTCATATTATGCTGGAATGTAAGCATGTCCTTCCATTCTTTCATCAGCGGGCTGTATGCAGACCGTATATATGTAAGTATGGCATTTATGGAATTGTTACGTATCCTCGCCAAGGAAAACGAACGGAAACTACCTTATTTTTGACGGTATGGATTTAAGATTGATGTTATGCAAAATTTAATATTGCAGAATGCTATCTGGTATGTTTTTTGCGATATAATAATCGATAATAAACTATATGTCATCATGGATATATTTGTATATTTAACATTGTGTTTCACTTCGCTATTCACCTTGATGGACCCTCTTGGAGTGATGCCGGTATTCCTGCAAATGACTGATGGAATGGATACGAAAGAACGCAGATATATCGCCTTGAAAGCATGTACCATTGCATTTATCATATTAGTCCTTTTTACATTATCGGGCAGGTTTCTGTTTCATTTTTTCGGTATCTCAACAAACGGATTCCGGATTGTGGGAGGTATCATCATCTTTAAAATCGGATATGATATGTTGCAGGCACATTTTACCCATGTGAAACTGAATGAAACTGAACGAAAAGAATATTCCAAAGATATAACCATCACACCTCTTGCCATTCCGATGTTATGCGGTCCGGGAGCGATTTCCAGTGGAATAACATTGATGGAAGATGCTTCGGAATATACTTTCAAAATAGTATTGCTTGGCGTAATCGCTTTGGTCTGCATTCTTTCCTTCTTTATTCTGTACGCGTCCACCCAGCTTTTAAAAATCTTGGGAGAGACGGGAAACAATGTGATGATGAGACTGATGGGACTTATTCTAATGGTGATCGCCGTGGAATGTTTTATCAGCGGGATACGTCCGGTATTAATTGAAATCTTGAAACAAGCCCATGCTTGTTCTTAAAGAAGAGAGATAATTTGGATTTATTATTAACATTAAAAGTTTGATTCATCATGACTGAAAAATTGCAAAATGCCCTGAATGAGCAAATCACAGCAGAATTATGGTCTGCCAACCTGTATTTATCAATGTCTTTTTATCTGGAAAGAGAGGGCTTTTCCGGAATGGCTCGCTGGATGCAGAAACAGTCTGCAGAAGAGACCGGGCATGCATATGCCATTGCCGGGTACATGATTAAGCGTGAGGCAACCCCGAAAGTAGACAAGGTCGATGTGGTTCCACAAGGTTGGGGTAACCCTGTTGAAGTATTCGAGCATGCTTTGGAGCATGAAAAACATGTTTCCAGACTGATTGATGAGTTGGTACAGGTAGCATCCGAAGAGAAAGACAATGCCACTCAGGACTTCTTGTGGCAATTTGTTCGTGAGCAAGTAGAAGATGAAGCGAATGTACTCAATATTGTTAGTCATCTGAGGAAAGCCGGAGACTGTGCTATCCTTTTTATGGATGCAAAACTGGGTGAACGGGAGTCATAAACCAGAATAATCAATAAAAATAAATAAAATGAAAATAGTAGATTTATTGGGAGGAGAGGCTGAGTACTACCTGAACCATACATGTAAGACGATAGACAAACAACTTATCCATATTCCGGGACCGGATATGATAGATAAGGTATGGATGAATTCCGACAGGAATATCCGTACATTGGAAAGTTTGCAGGCTTTATACGGACATGGACGTCTGGCCAATACGGGCTATGTATCCATTCTGCCTGTAGACCAGGGCATAGAACATTCTGCAGGAGCGTCTTTCGCCCCCAATCCGCTTTATTTCGATCCCGAAAACATCATAAAGCTGGCCATTGAAGGAGGGTGTAATGCCGTGGCATCCACATTCGGTGTGTTGGGCGCCGTGGCACGCAAATATGCACACAAGATACCTTTTATCGTCAAGCTGAACCATAATGAGTTGCTGACTTATCCGAACAGCTACGACCAGGTAATGTTCGGTACGGTGAAAGAGGCATGGAACATGGGAGCCGTAGCTGTCGGTGCTACCATTTATTTCGGTTCGGAACAAAGCCGCCGCCAGATAGTGGAAGTGTCACAGGCTTTTGAATATGCCCACGAACTGGGAATGGCTACTATTCTGTGGTGCTATTTGAGAAACAGCAGCTTCAAAAAGGATGGTACCGACTATCATGCCGCTGCCGACTTGACAGGACAAGCCAACCATATCGGGGTTACCATTAAAGCCGATATCGTGAAGCAGAAGCTCCCATCCAATAACGGCGGTTTCAAGGCTATCGGATTCGGAAAGACAAACGAGTGTATGTATTCGGAACTGACCACTGACCATCCGATAGACCTTTGCCGTTATCAGGTGGCGAATGGCTATATGGGACGTGTCGGATTGATTAACTCGGGCGGTGAATCCCATGGGGAATCCGACCTGCATGATGCTGTCGTAACGGCAGTAGTAAATAAGCGTGCAGGTGGTATGGGGCTGATCAGCGGTCGTAAGGCTTTCCAGAAACCGATGAAAGACGGAGTTCAACTTCTGAACACCATTCAGGACGTATATCTGGATTCTTCAATAACCATTGCATAAAGAAGAAGTATCCATGAAAAGAATAGTGTTATTACGTCATGGCGAAAGCCTATGGAACAAAGAAAACCGTTTTACTGGATGGACGGACGTGGATTTAAGCGAGAAAGGAGTTGAAGAAGCCTGCAAGGCAGGCGATGCATTACGGGAGGCTGGATTTTCTTTTGAGGCAGCTTACACTTCTTACTTGAAACGTGCCGTAAAAACGTTGAACTGTGTCTTGGACCGGCTGGATGAAGACTGGATTCCGGTTGAAAAGACCTGGCGGCTGAACGAGAAGCATTACGGCATGCTTCAGGGACTGAATAAGAGTGAAACAGCGGTCCAATATGGTGAAGAACAAGTACACATCTGGCGAAGAAGCTATGACGTGGCTCCCGCTCCGGTAGGCAAAGATGATCCCCGTAATCCGGGCATGGATATCCGCTATGCCGGTGTACCAGATAGGGAACTTCCCCGTACGGAATCCCTGAAAGATACTATTGGGCGTGTCATGCCTTACTGGAAATGCATCATCTTTCCCGCATTGATGTATAAGGACAGCCTGCTGGTAGTCGCCCATGGTAACAGCCTGCGCGGAATCATCAAGCATCTCAAAGGAATTTCCGATACGGATATTTCCAACCTGAACCTGCCTACGGCAGTTCCTTATGTCTTTGAATTTGACGACAGGCTGGTTCTTGTCAAGGACTACTACCTTGGAAACCCGGAAGAGATACGGAAACGGGCAGAAGCTGTGGCCAAACAAGGGATGGCTAAAAAATAAAAATCTGTCTATCAAGCAGATGCTTTTTTTTAAGTTTTAATTATTAACTTTTAAAGAGGAGGTAAAAATGGTACCTGTAAAAACAAACCAGAATTGGTTACCGAGTATTTTTAACGATTCCTTTGACAATGAATGGATGGCAAGAGCAAACGCTACGGCTCCAGCCATCAATGTGATTGAGAATGAAAAGGACTACAAGGTAGAACTGGCAGCTCCGGGAATGACCAAGAATGATTTTAAGGTAAGTGTGGATGAAAGCAACAATCTGGTAATCTGCATGGAAAAAAAGGACGAGAAAAAGGAGGAGAAGAAAGACGGAAAATACTTGCGCCGTGAATTCTCCTATTCCCGATTCCAGCAGAGTATCCTGCTGCCGGATAATGTGGAAAAAGATAAAATTTCGGCCAAAGTGGAACACGGGGTCCTGTTTATCGATATTCCCAAAGTCGTAGATAAGAAGGTTCAGGAAACCACCAAAACTATTGATGTCAAATAAGATATCTTGATGAGACTCTACAGAAGGCATTTCTTATTATCAGGGAATGCCTTCACCCGGATATTTGAATTCCAAAATAAATATAATGAGAGGATTTGATTTCGATAAAGCGCTGGTAGCCCTTCAGAATGAACTGCATTGTTTTGCATATAAACTGACTGCTGACAAGGATGAAGCAGAAGACTTGTTGCAGGAAACAATGTTGAGGACGTTGGATAATAAGGATAAGTTTGATTCCGGTACGAATTTTAAAGGCTGGATGTATACCATCATGCGCAATGCATTTATCAATAATTGCCGGACAAAGAAAATACGAGGAAATTTATATGTATTATCAGAACCTAAATATCATTTCCTGTTAAGGGACGACTCTTTCATTTTCGTGGATAACGGGCATGATGCAAAAGAGATAAGGGAAGCCCTTAAAACATTGCCTAAAGCACATTATGTCGTTTTTATGTTGTACCGGAGTCAAATATCGGGAAATAGCCGCAAAGATAAGAGTGTCACTGGGTACGATAAAAAGCCGTATCTTTTATAGCAGAAAAAGGCTAAAACAGTTGCTTTCTGATTTTGCCTGATTAATTAAAATATAAAAAACAAATTATGGATAACAAGTATATTGGAATTCTGACTTCCGGAGGGGATGCTTCAGGAATGAACGCGGCTATCCGTGCCGTGACCCGCGCCGCCATTTTTAACGGATTTAAAGTGAAAGGAATTTATAGAGGTTACGAGGGGCTGATTGCCGGTGAAGTGAAAGAACTCACGACGGAAGATGTAAGTAGCATTATCCAGAGGGGAGGCACCATACTGAAAACAGCTCGCTCCGAGACTTTCACCACTCCCGAAGGACGCAAGAAAGCTTATAAGGTCATACAGAAAGAGAACATCAATGCTTTGATAATTATCGGTGGAGACGGTTCCCTGACGGGAGCCCGTATCTTTGCGGAGGAGTATGATGTGACGTGCATAGGATTGCCCGGCACCATTGACAATGACCTATATGGTACCGATTTTACCATAGGATATGATACGGCATTGAACACCATTGTGGAATGCGTGGATAAAATCAGGGACACGGCAACCTCCCATGACCGTATCTTCTTTGTCGAAGTAATGGGGCGTGATGCGGGCTTCCTGGCACAAAACAGCGCAATAGCTTCCGGTGCTGAAGCGGCCATCATCCCGGAGGACAGGACGGACGTGGACCAGTTGGAAACATTCATCGGGCGCGGATTCAGAAAGACGAAAAACAGCAGCATCGTAATTGTGACCGAAAGTCCTGAAAACAAGAATGGAGGTGCCATATATTACGCCGACCGGGTAAAGAAGGAATATCCCGGGTATGATGTCAGGGTTTCTATCTTGGGCCATCTGCAACGGGGTGGTACTCCGAGTGCCAATGACCGTATACTGGCAAGCCGGCTGGGTGAAGCCGCAATCCAGGCCTTAATGGAAGACCAGCGGAATGTTATGATAGGCATACGGAACAACGAGATTGTTTATGTTCCTTTTGTCCAGGCAATCAAAAAGGACAAGACTATTGACAAAAGCCTGATCCGGGTCCTTAACGAATTATCGATATAAAATAGCCGTCAACATGTCAGAAGTTGCTCCCTTAATATCGGATCTTGCCATAATTCTGATTATTGCCGGTATTGTAACCGTCATTTTCAAGTGGCTGAAGCAACCGGTCATATTGGGCTACATTGTAGCCGGTATTATGGCGGGTCCTTCCGTTTCCCTGGTCCCGACTGTTTCCGATCCTGCCAATATCAAAATATGGGCGGACATCGGTGTCATTTTTCTGCTGTTCGCGATGGGACTGGACTTTTCGTTCAAGAAATTGATAAATGTGGGCATTACGGCTATCGTTGCCACTGTCACTATTGTATGTGGCATGATGTTCATAGGTTATACAGCGGGGAATGCAATGGGGTTCTCCCACATGAGCAGTATTTTTCTGGGTGGAATGTTGTCCATGTCGTCCACGGCCATCGTATTCAAGGCTTTCAATGATATGGGACTTCTCCAACAGAAATTCACTGGCATTGTCTTGGGGATTCTTGTTATCGAAGATCTGGTGGCTGTAGTGATGATGGTTGTTCTTTCCACGTTGGCGGTAGGCAAACATTTTGAAGGGAAGGAGATGCTGGAAAGTATATTGAAGCTGGCCGCTTTCCTTATTTTCTGGTCGACATTGGGTATCTATCTGATACCTACCCTGCTGAAGAAGATACGCCGTTTCACCAGCAACGAGATTTTATTGATAACCTCTCTGGGACTTTGCCTGGGAATGGTGATGATTGCGACAAAAGCGGGATTTTCTGCCGCATTGGGAGCCTTTGTCATGGGGTCCCTGCTGGCAGAGACCGTTGAAGCGGAAAAAATCGTACATATCGTACAGCCGGTAAAAGACCTGTTCGCTTCCATATTTTTCGTGTCGGTAGGAATGATGATCGATCCTGCCATGATGTGGGAATATGCCGTCCCTATTCTCATCCTGACATTGCTGGTACTGTCCGGTCAGGTCCTGTTCGGGAGCTTTGGTGTCTTGCTTTCCGGCCAGCCGTTGAAAATTGCCATACAGTCCGGCTTTTCACTGACACAGGTCGGTGAATTCGCATTCATCATCGCATCTTTAGGCGTCAGTCTGAATGTTACGGACAAGTATCTCTATCCGGTCATAGTGGCAGTATCTGTCATAACGACTTTTCTTACCCCCTATATGATACGGCTTTCGGAACCAGCATACCGGTTTATAGACATCCACATGCCTGAATCCCTGAAAGATTATCTCGTACACTATACGTCCGGGGCAATGACTGTAAAACACCAGGGGACTTGGCATAAACTGATCCGGTCTATGCTGGTGTCTGTCACACTCTATCTGGTCGTATGCGTTTTTTTCATCACTTTATATTTTTCCTATGTGCATCCTTTGATTAGGAAAAGTCTGCCGGGAATGGAAGGGAACTTGTTGGGCTTCATCATCATCTTTCTTGTCATATCCCCGTTTCTATGGGCCATCATCATGAAAAGGAACAATTCAACCGAGTTCCGTAAACTCTGGACGGACAACAAGTTCAACAGAGGGCCTTTGGTATCAATAGTACTTGTCAAAATACTGATCTGCACGATTATCATGATGAGTATCATTACCCATCTTTTCAATGTTGCCTTGGGAGCCGGGTTGGTAGTCTCTTCCATTATCATTGCCGTCATTTATTTTTCCAAGCGGATCAAGAAACGGTCGCTGACTATAGAGAGACAATTTATGGCAAACTTTCAGGGGACGGACGGGAATGTACTTTCTACAGAAAGTGATACAGGCTCCACCCTTGGCAGCAATATCCCGTTCAAGGAATTACATTTGGCGGATTTCACAGTATCCCCTGATTCCATATATGTGGGCAGAACATTAAAAGAAAGCAGCTTGCGCACCTTGTTTCAGATAAATGTGATTTCAATCACCCGTGGAGAAAAACGCCTGGATATACCACAAGGGGAAGAACATCTCTATCCATATGACAAGGTTACGGTCGTAGGTACGGACCGGCAGTTGGAAAGCTTCCGGACATCCATGGAGCAAAAGAAGGTAGAAAGGAACGGGAACGGAACATCCTCGCAGGATGAGATGGAAATAGGGCAATTTCCTGTCGAAGGAGGTTCACCATTGATCGGAAAGACGATCCGGGAGGCAGACATATCGGATAGCATCATTATCGGAATAGAGAGGAGTACCGTGAATATTATGAATCCAGACCCTGATACAATTTTCAAGGAGAATGATACGGTATGGATTGTCGGTAAACGAAAAATAATAAAAGGACTGAATAAAGATTAGGACTTATTTAATTAAAATGTCATGGAATATTCAAGTTATAATGTAAATACCCCTCAGTGGAGGGAGATTACAGTAGGTTCACATCTTCCTGCAGAACTGCGGAAACTTGCAGAAATCGCACATAATCTCTGGTGGACATGGAATGATGACGCAAAGAAACTGTATTGTGATTTGGATTCGGAACTTTGGAAAGAGGTGGAACAGAATCCGGTATTGTTTCTGGAGCGGATAAATTATGAGAAGCTTGTAGCGCTGGCACATGATGAGAACTTTGTCTATAAAATGGATGCCGTCTATTCCGCCTTCAAAAAATACGTCGATGTGGAACCGGATCACCAGCGCCCGTCAATAGCTTATTTCAGCATGGAATACGGCTTGGATGAAGTCCTTAAGATATATTCCGGCGGTTTGGGTATGTTGGCGGGGGATTACCTGAAAGAGGCGTCGGACAGCAATGTGGACCTTTGTGCCATAGGACTTTTGTACCGTTACGGTTATTTTGACCAGTCGCTTTCCATGGACGGCCAGCAGACAGTCAATTATAAAGCGCAGAATTTCGGGCAGCTCCCGATTGAAAAGGTAATGCAACCGGATGGGAAACAACTGGTAATCCACGTCCCCTATGCCGACAGTTTTGTGGTACATGCCAATGTCTGGAAAGCCAGTGTGGGGCGTATTCCCCTTTATCTGCTGGATACGGACAATGAACTCAACAGCGAGTTTGACCGCCCTATCACTCACCATCTGTATGGAGGCGACTGGGAGAATCGGCTAAAACAGGAAATACTGCTTGGCATAGGCGGGATGATAACGCTGAGAGCTTTAGGTATAACGAAAGATGTATATCACTGTAATGAGGGGCATGCCGCACTGATCAATATCCAGCGGCTTTGTGATTACATAAATGGCGGCTTGAATTTCGGGCAGGCCATGGAGCTGGTACGTGCTTCCTCACTTTATACCGTACATACTCCCGTACCCGCTGGTCATGATTATTTTGACGAAGGGCTTTTCAATAAATATATGAAGGGATATCCTGGCAAGTTGGGTATAACCTGGGATAACCTGATGGATCTCGGGCGTCACAATCCGGGAGACAAGGAGGAACGTTTCTGCATGTCTGTCTTCGCCTGCAAGACCTGCCAGGAAGTTGCATAAATCGGTATCCCAGCAAATGTTTGCGCCGATCTGGAAGGGATACTTCCCGGAAGAGAACCATGTGGGTTATGTAACCAACGGGGTACATCTGCCTACCTGGTGTGCGGCAGAATGGAAAAAGCTTTTCAAGGACAATTTTGATGAGAATTTTTTCTGCGACCAGTCCAATCAGAAAATCTGGGAGGCCGTCTATGGCATCCCAGATGAAGAGATATGGAATACCCGGTTAAAACAGAAAGCAAAATTGCTGGACTATATCAAAAGCAAATGCAGCAAGGACTGGCTCAGGAGTCAGGTTGATCCGGCATTGAGCGTTTCCATTTTTGAGAGATTCAATCCCGATGCTCTTCTAATAGGCTTCGGACGCCGTTTTGCTACATATAAGAGGGCTCATCTTCTGTTCACGGATATAGACCGACTTGCCAGGATTGTGAATAATCCGAAATATCCGGTACAGTTCATCTTTGCAGGAAAAGCCCATCCCAATGACGGTGCCGGGCAGGGGCTGATCAAGCAAATCGTGGAAATATCCCGGCGTCCGGAATTTTTAGGTAAAATCATATTCTTGGAGAATTACGACATGGACCTGGCACGCCATCTTATCTCGGGGGTGGATATCTGGATGAACACCCCTACGCGGTTGGCAGAAGCTTCGGGTACGTCGGGCGAGAAGGCATTGATGAACGGTGTGCTTAATTTCTCCGTGCTGGACGGTTGGTGGTATGAAGGATACCGTAAGGATGCTGGATGGGCACTGACTGATAAAAGGACTTATCAGAATGAACAGTACCAAAACCAGCTGGATGCCGAAGCCATCTATTATTTGTTGGAGCATGACATCCTGCCACTGTATTACGAGTATGGGGGGAAGAACTATTCGGAAGACTGGGTCAAGTATATCAAGAACTCAATCGCACAAATCGCTCCCCATTTTACCATGAAAAGACAGTTGGACGACTACTATGACAGGTTCTATAACAAGCTGTCAGAGCATTTCCACATTCTGGCAGCCGACAACTTTGCGAAGGCGAAAATGATGGCTGACTGGAAAGCAAACGTCCGAAGCAGATGGGATGCCATAGAAATCAAATCCATAGAGGCTGGGAATGGGCTGAATGCCACGGTTGAAGCCGGAAAGGAATATGAGGTGACGGTTGTCGTTGATGAGAAAGGCCTGGATGACGCAATCGGAATAGAATCGGTCATTATCAGGCGTGAAGACGGTCAGGATCACATATATGAGGTTATTCCCCTTTTGCCGGTTTCCAAGAATGGGAATTTATATACCTTTAAGGCGACATCCGGTATTTTCAACGCTGGAAGCTTCAAGCAGGCCTTCCGTATGTATCCCAAGAATGCTTTGTTACCTCACCGACAAGATTTCTGTTATGTACGATGGTTTTAATGAACAGTAAAAGGATATGCAAAAACAACGTATGAGCGGGCAAAATCAAAAAACAGATAAACGGATAGCATGGCCGATCATCATCATGAACTTCACGGGAGTGTATGACTACGAGGCGTTTGCCCGGAACAATAAATTTATATGGCTGGATTGTCGTCATCTTTATGGTACAGATGGCTACTGTGATAGGGAGGGGGCTTTGGCTTTGAAGGGGATGATTGCTGATTATCCGGCGGAGGGAGTCCATTTCATCGATTCAGGCAATTATCATTATTTGACTAAATTCTGGACAGACAAACTTGAAACTCCGTTTTCGCTGATTGTGTTCGACCACCATCCCGATATGCAGCCACCGTTGTTTGACAACATACTTTCTTGCGGAAGTTGGGTAAAGGATATATTGGACCATAACAACAACTGCAAGAAAGTAATTATCGTAGGTGCTTCAGACAAACTGATACAGGCTGTGCCGAAAGGATATGAAAGACAAGTTCGGTTTTACAGTGAAACTACGCTCATGCACGAAGAGGGTTGGCAGAACTTTTCTTCCGGACATATCAACGGACCGGTTTACATTTCCATAGACAAGGATGTCTTGAAGCCGGCTTCGGCAGCAACAAACTGGGATCAAGGTTCTCTCAGCTTATGGGAATTGGAGAAACTGCTGGCTGTTATTCTTCAGAAAGAACAGGTAGTGGGCATTGACATCTGTGGGGAATGCTCCACAACACTCAATCTTTTTGAAGAAAAACGGGAAACCGTCATGGATAGCCAGGCAAACAAAGAATTGCTCAGATTTATCCGGTCATCCTCCGGCCTTCAATAGAATTAGTTTTTTTGTTATTATAATTATCATATAAAAATAAAATAATTTAGCTTTATGGAAACAATTGTTCGTAGAATTGGACTTGTTGCACACGATGCAATGAAAAAAGACATGATAGAGTGGGTTCTCTGGAACTCGGAACGTCTGATAGGACATAAATTCTATTGTACGGGTACAACCGGTACACTAATTAAAAAAGCCCTTGAAGAAAAACATCCTGAAATCAAATGGGATATCACAATCCTGAAATCTGGTCCTTTAGGAGGTGACCAGCAAATTGGTTCGCGGATCGTAGAAGGAGAAATAGACTATCTGTTCTTTTTTACAGATCCGATGACACTACAGCCGCATGATACGGATGTGAAAGCATTGACCAGACTGGCTGGAGTTGAAAATATTGTTTTCTGCTGTAACCGTTCGACTGCGGACCACATTATTACGAGTCCCTTATTCACTGACCCAACTTACGAACGTATTCACCCGGATTACACCAATTACACGCAGCGTTTTGAAAACAAGGGAATCATATCTGAAGCAGTGGAGCAAGTGAAAAAGCGGAGAAATAAAAGTGAGAATAACATTTCCAAATGAACTGTAATAAGTAGTAGCATATTTATAAGGCTATCTAAGAAACAAGTTATTTACATCTTTCAGAACTGGTATCTGCTGAATGGTAATCTGCTTCCACCGACCCTTCTGGTTGGTGGAAAGAAACCACTTATAAAATATTAAAAGATCAACAGATGTGTTTGACATGTGTTAATTGCAAGGCGGTGAATCTCGCACATTCATCGCCTTTTTCATGGTTGTTTTTTATGTTCTATTTCTTCTCTATAAGCATTCCTCTTTTTATTTACAGCCAGAGCCGCTTAGCCTTGGCGAATTTTTAACGAACTATTGAATGTAATAAAAAGCAGAGTAATTATACTCTAATATTCATGGAATACCAAAATACGAAAACAAAAAACTTGCATTATTACTTTTATCTGTTTCTTTTTACAGCTATATGTGGAAGCGCGAAGGCGCAACTGCATTTAAAGGCAAACTTGCAAAACATGCACTTGTGGCGCGGCATGGAAGTGACGGATGGAATGGTGCTTACCACGGATTTGTCCGTATCAGATTACGACAACCGTTTCCGTGCTGGTGTTTGGGGAGGTATCAATGTAAATGGAAGCTATAAAGAGTTCAACAATTATCTTTCCTATACCTGCCACAGGTTCTGTGTGACGGTATGGGATACCCTACAATTTTTCCCCGAAAGCAGCTTACAACAACAAAGAATTCTTCAATTATAAAGCAAAGGAAACCGGACGCTTCATTGATGCGACTCTTTCTTATACAGTCAGCAAGAAATGCCCCTTGTACATTAGCTGATCCACCGTCTTGTATGGCAGAGACCGGGACGGTTTGAACGTCCAAAACAGATACTCGACTTTTGTTTATGCAGAATATCCGGTACTCTTCAACGGATTATGGGAAGTGAAGCCCGGAATCGGAGGCGCATTTGTCTTTGCTCCGGGGAAAGACGCCAATGGCACATATTCCTCTGCCAACTTCTATGGAGATACGGCAGGCATCGTCCATGCAAGTATCACTACTACCTACCACCTCTCTGCATTCGAGCGGGATTTTCCCATTACGGTACTGGCTTTGTGGAATCCGCAAAGCAATAAGGGATATTTGCAAATAGGCATTTAGTTATTCTCATTCTGATAAATTGCCATTTGCGGTAGATGCACGCAGCTTTATTTCAGCATTAAGTATGACAGAACGATTAGGGGATACGGGATTTTTAATCTTTTCCAGAATCAGTTCGGCGGAATTCCTCCCCATTTGGAATAAAGGCGATTCCACTGTGGTAAGTTCCGGATAAACAATCGTGGAAAGTTCTGTCCCGGAGAAACTGGCTACGGCCACTTCTTTCGGGATTTCTCGACCTAGTTCTCTTAATCTGTTCATGGTTCCGATGGCCAACGTATCTGTAAAGGCAAAGACCGCATCGAAAGGTATGTTCCTTTCCTGCAGCTTCACCGCCACGTTCCTTCCATCCTCAAAAGTCAATCCGGCTTTAAACAGCATTTTTTCATCAAAAGGGATACGGAACTTTTCCAAGGCGTCTTTGTATCCTCTGGCCCGTTCAATAGAATTGTACACATCGTCCGGCCCCTGTATATGGACGATATGCTTGCGCCCGCTCCGTATAAGCCCTTCAACCAGAAAAAAGGACTTCATATAATCATCCACTATCACTTGCGGCACATCAAGCCCGTGAGGAATACGATCATAAAAGACCATCGGCATTTCTGCTTTTTGCAAACGGAGATATTCTTCCCTGTTTTTTTTATAGCTGCAAAGGCTGATGATGATGCCGTCTACCATAAAACGCTCCATCAATTGCAGGTTCTCCTTCTCTTTCTCCGGATTTTCACCCGATTCGGCAATAATCACTTTTATGCCATTTGCGTAGAGAACATCTTGGATTCCGTTTATTACCCGTGAAGCAAATGGGGTAACCATTTCCGGCACTATCACACCCACTGTATTGGTATGACCATACCTTAAATTGGTTGCTACCGGATTCGGCTTATAGCCCAACTTCCTTGCCGTTTCCAAAACCTTCTCTTTAGTCTCCTTGCGGATATTCTTGTCATCAACCAGTGCACGGGATACGGTGGAAACAGATATGGATAGATATTGGGCTATGTCTTTGATGGTCACATGTTTCATGGTCATTGTTTTTAAGTCAGGACAAAAATATCTATTTCTGCTGACAATTCCTAATCTTTGAGAACGTTTGCAGATTTTGGGAACGTTCCCGCAATCGTTTGCAGGCAAAAGAGCCTGAAAAACTGTTTTATTAAGATTCAGCTCCCTATCTTTGTCATATCGAAAAACAAAAAAGTAGAACTTAAAAAAAATGAACCATGAAGACACAAGTTATTTCCTACAATTACAACCGTGAACAAGTAAAACCGGGTATTCTGCACATCGGAGTAGGTAATTTTCACCGGGCACACGAAGAGTATTATACCAATTTATTATTGGATGATGTCAGCCAACAAGCATGGGGTATCTGTGGTGCCATGTTGCTGCCGGGCGACGAGCATCTTTATAAAGCATTGAAAAAACAGAAGAACGAATATACGCTCACCGTCTGCGGACGTAACGGGAAGGATGAAGCCTACCGTATCGGTTCACTGGTGGAACTCATCTGGGGTATCGAAAATCCAGAAGCCGTCATTGCCAAAATTGCAGACAAAGACATTCGCATCGTCACACTGACCATTACGGAAGGCGGATACAATATCGAGAAAGCCACCGGAGAATTCATATTGGAAGATGAAAGCGTAAAACATGATTTACAAAATCCGCAAACACCTAAAACGGTTTTCGGATTCGTCGCTGAAGGATTACGGAGAAGAAAGGCTGCCGGAAACGGACCTGTGACCATCTTATCGTGCGATAATCTGCAACACAACGGCAACACGGCCCGCAAAGCTTTCAGTGCATTCTTTCAGGCTCAAGACACGGAACTGGCAGCATGGACAGCAGAGAACGTCACGTTTCCGAATAGTATGGTGGATCGCATCACGCCGGCAACACGGCCCGACGATATTATCCGGCTGAACACAAAGAACGGAACCTATGACGAAGCCCCGGTCTATTGTGAGGACTTCATTCAGTGGGTAATAGAAGACAATTTTATAGCCGGACGCCCTGCATGGGAAAAGGTCGGAGCTGAGTTCACCGATGATGTGACCGCTTATGAAAATATGAAACTAAGCCTTTTGAACGCATCACACACGCTACTTTCATATCCTTCTTTCCTTAGCGGTTACCGAAAGGTGGATGATGCCATACACGACGAACGCATAGCCAAGTTTGTACGCACTTTTATGGATGTGGACATTACTCCCTACGTACCAGCTCCGGGAAACACAGATTTGGAACTCTACAAGCAAACACTGATAGAACGTTTCGGCAACCGTTCCGTAAGCGACCAGATTGCCCGCCTCTGCTTCGACGGCATATCTAAGTTCCCAGTATATGTGATGCCGAATCTCATCAAGATGATTCGTAATCATAATGACCTCACACGTGTAGCTTACCTGATAGCAGCCTACCGCCATTATTTGAAATACAAGACTGATGACAAGGGAATTTCGTTCGAAATAGCTGAGCCTTGGATGACTACAGAAGACAAGACATTGATTAACAGTGACAATCCAATGGACTTCCTTGCGCTCTCAGCTTTCCACAGCACGGACTTGAAGGCTGCCGACAGTTTTGTTATCTTGTACCGGGACATGGTAGAATCCATCAAAGAGAAAGGGGCAATGCCTGTACTTGAGAGCATCCTATAACAATTTATTACCCCCTTTTATTCTTACGTCATGAATACACAAAAAAGTTATAGTCTGGGACCGTTCGCGGTCCTGACTTTCATTTATTTCATTGTCGGTTTCCTGACAACTGTCAACGGGCAGTTTCAAGGACCACTGAAAATAGCATTTCTCTCGCACGCTGATGAGTTGAAAAATACGCTGACCACACTTATATCTTTCTTTTTCTTTCTCGGTTATCTGCTGAACAGTTCATTGGGTGGAAAATGGATTAATACGCACGGTTACAAGAAAACGTTGTTGCGTGCATTGTGCATCATGGTAACCGGCTTGCTGATGTACTCCCTTTCTTCTTGGTTTGTAGTATATCATGGAAGCATGCATTTGCAGATTATGGAAGACAAGGTTCCATACGGCTACTTTATTTTTTTATTGGGCTCTTATCTGATGGGAACCGCCGCCTTGCTGCAAGTGGTGATAAATCCATACGTGGCTGCATACGAACTGCCGAATACACAACCCGTGCAGCGTATGAATATTGTGTGTGCCATCAATTCGTTCGGTACCACCATTGCCCCCTTCTTTGTAACGGGGATAATCTTTGCCGGTGTGGCACTTGACAGTATTACGGCCGATCTGTTGATGATTCCTTTTCTAATGATTGCTTTGTGCATCATTATTACGACGGCAATTACCTCCCGGTTGGCTCTTCCCGACATTCAGGAAACTAGAGCAGACTCCGGAGAAAAGCAGAAGCGAAGCATCTGGTCTTTTCGACATCTGACACTCGGAGTAGTCGCTATATTTTTCTACGTAGGAACGGAAGTGGCGGTCGGTGTCAATGTCAATCTCCATGCTATGGAGCTGATTGAGTCTGATCACGGACTTTCTTTCTTCGGAAAAGAACGTCTGATGCTTTGGGGACTGGATCTGGGTATTCCGGCTTTGCTGGCAACGCTCTATTGGGGAGGTTTGCTGGTAGGTAGGCTTGTCTTTAGTTTCTTTAATAACATCCAGCCCCGCTTCCTGCTCACAGTAACCACTATGGTTGCAACATTGTTGATATTAACAGCCATTCTTACCAACAACTTATGGATACTAGTATCGGTAGGTTTGTGTCACTCAGTCATGTGGAGTTGTATTTTTACACTGGCAATCAAGGGATTGAAAAAATATACTTCCAAAGCTTCGGGTGTATTTATGATGGGAGTATTCGGCGGTGCGGTCTTTCCGGTGTTGCAAGGTACGCTTGCCGATGTATGGGGAAGTTGGCAATGGACTTGGTTGATTGCGTTGGTTTGCGAATTGGTAATGCTCTATTATGCCCTGTTCGGTTCCCGCATCAAAGATGAAGAATGTAAATAAGTTTTAATCGTTAAAAAATAAGATATTATGGACATAAAAGATTTCTGCTCAGGCATCCAACATCTTGGGATTCCGACAAACGATATTGAGAAAACAATCCGTTTCTATGAACAACTGGGCTTCAAAGTAGCCCTCAAGACTAGTAACAACGGCGAAGCCGTCGCATTCCTGCAAATGCAGAATCTGGTTATCGAAACTTATGAAAACAGAACTGCCGTCATGCGAGCAGGAGCCATTGACCATATCGCATTGGACGTAAAGAATATAGACGCATTGTTTGAATTGGTAAAAACAAAACAATTCCCGATGTTGGACGAACAGGTAAACAGCCTTCCCTTTTGGGAAAATGGGGTCAAGTTTTTTACGATAGTGGGGCCTAACAAAGAAAAAATTGAATTTTGCGAAAAAATCCAAGAAACTGTTTAAAAATTATCCAATATGATTGTGGAGACTTCTCACCTGCTAAAAAACTCAATCATATAACGGCTTTTTATCCTGTTCTTATATCTGCCCCCTGTTATCCCTCTCTCTTGCAGAAGCCTACATATAATCCTATTCCTAAAATTAAAAACAGACATTTTTACCATTGTAATTGATACATTGAGTTTTAGTTACAAAGGTTGCTTAATTTGCGAGATTATACCATTTTTAATAGACTATTTGCAAAGAAGGAACGCTTATTTTCGAGAACAAGCATTGTGCTTTTATGATATTATTCTACCTTTGTACTTATGAAAGAGTTATTTGACAGCATAGCAACGCAAAACGCTGAAATTCGCACGGTTTTCAAATCGTTACTCTATTTCTCAAATAATTCGCCAAAAGTTAATTCTTCAACCGGTTAAGTTAAGCCGATAAAAATCTAAAATATTATCATTCCCTTTAATCGCAAAATACAAGAAATGTAATTTTTCCTATTTTTTATTGTATTGAGCCATTGCTTATTCAAAAAATATTCTTACCTTTGTTTCAAAGAAGTTTTCTCATAAGTATGAGAGTGTAAAGTACTGAAATTAGCACAATCTCTAAATCGTTACCTGAAACTTTTCAAAACTTCCATAAGCGTTTGCCTTTCAAATCAATCCATCAATAAGATAAGAATTTAAAGTAAATTTTATCCTTGACGAAAATCTTTTAAAACTTTTTGTAATTCTTGTCGAGCGAAAAAAATACGGCTCTTAACCGTCCCCAGAGGAACATCCAGTTTATCAGCGATCTCATTGTACTTATAGCCGCTCAAAAACATAGAGAATGGAACCTTCAACTCATTGTTCAAACCGTTGATCGCTTTCGTGATCTCTTGAATTTGATAAGCGCCATCCGGAGAGTCAAAACCTGAATCGTTCACGACATCCAAGTTATATAAGTCGACACCTTGATCTACGACAGTTTGCGTGCGAACGATCTTGTGATAATTGTTAATGAAAATGTTACGCATCACAGTCAAGACCCAGCCCTTAAAATTGATATTGTCTACAAATTTTTCTTGATTGTCTAAAACCTTCAGCGTTGTGTCCTGCATCAGATCTTGGGCATCATCCCTATTCGCTGTAAGCATAAGCGCAAAATTCATCATGTTTTCTTGCATGCTCAATAATTTTTTCTGAAATTGCAACGCATTCATATTTTTACTAGTTAAATAAAGTTTAATACTGTATAAGTATTATCCCTCAAACATTGAAGGATGCAACAAATATATAAATTAAAAATGGAGATATACAGTTCTTTGATAAATATTAATATTAAAAATCGTAACTTAATATTTTTGTTGTAAATCTTACTGAAAATGAGTATTATTTACAAGTTGCACAAGTTACAAAAATCAACATTTACAACAAGCCAGTTACAATTTTCAACCAAATATTAAAAACGAATATAATACAAACAAGATGAAACGTTTATTAACAATATTAACAGCTATAGTATTAATACTTGCAATCTCTCTTCAATCAGAGGCTAAAGAGAAGTCCTTAATATATACGATTGATATAAAAAAAGAGATCGATAACACCACGTGGATTTATCTCCATAACGGATTATCAGAGGCTAAGCAATTGAACGCCGATGCCATCTTATTGCATATGAACACATACGGCGGATTACTGGAATCTGCCGATTCTATGCGAACGGCTATTTTATATAGTCCCATACCAGTATATGTATTTATCGATAATAACGCAGCTTCAGCAGGTGCTTTAATTTCCATAGCATGCAAGAAAATCTATATGCGGAAAGGGGCGAATATAGGTGCGGCAACGGTTGTCAATCAAACGGGTGCGGCTCTACCTGATAAATATCAATCTTATATGCGTTCCATGATCCGTTCGACGGCTGAGGCACAAGGGAAAGATACGCTTATACAAAACGGCGACACGATCTATAAATGGAAAAGAGATCCTTTAATCGCCGAAGCGATGGTCGATGACAGAGTGATCGTCCCCAACCTCATCGATAGCGGTAAGGTATTGACACTTACCTCTCAAGAAGCACTCAAATGGGGTTATTGCGATGGCATCGCCGAGAGTCCGGATCAAGTAATCACAGAATATATCGGATGTAAGGACTATGAGATTAAAAGTTATGAACCCTCATGGTTCGATAATGTAAAAGGTTTCTTTATGAGTCCGGTAATACAGAGCTTATTAATCATTATTATCATCGGTGGTATTTACTTCGAGATGCAAACCCCGGGGCTTGGTTTTCCATCCGCCGCCGCGATAATAGCGGCTATCCTTTACTTCGCTCCTCTCTATATGGACGGGTTGGCTGAAAACTGGGAAATCCTGTTATTCATTCTCGGCGTTATATTAATAATGTTGGAGATATTCGTGATCCCGGGCTTTGGCATAGCGGGGATAAGTGGAATTATTCTCGTGGTCGGCGGACTTACGATGAGCTTACTGAACAATACTGTTTTTGATTTTCAAAACGTATCTGGAATGGATACGGGCAGAGCCGCCTTAACGGTTCTATTAGGTCTGGGTATCGGATTCACGTTAGTGATATGGTTATCCAACAAAATAGGACATAAAGGACCGCTAAAGAAAATGGCATTAAACGCTGATTTGGAAAAAGCGGTATCCAGCCCCAATTTGACACAACTGATCGGAAAAGAGGGCACGGCCGCTACCGTTTTACGTCCTTCGGGTAAAGTATCTATCGAGGGAGAGTTGTATGACGGCGTATCGGAGTCTGGCTTCATCGAGAAAGGGACTCCTATCAAAGTCGTCAGATTCGAGAGCGCGCAAGTCTATGTAATCAACCTATAAACGAGTCTATGCGATCCGTTTATAGGCAATACATTTATCGATCACGACATATTCCATCGCTCCCATAGCCATCAAATCACTTAGGATGTTACGGGCCGCATAATAATTGATATGGGCGATACGGCAAAATTGCTTTATGCTGATATAAGGATGCTCGTCGAGCCAAGAAAACAGGATCTCGACGGGCTTACTTATTTTCAGCAATGTACCTTCTTTGGTTTTCTGCTTCTTCCATGCTTGCATGAGGACTTCGTTCGCTAATATATTCTCGTCTGCAACCCGGATATAGGCCTTGTATTTATCGTCTTTATCCGGTGCCGTATGCGGTTTCTCATCGCTTGGGGCGATATAGACCTCCAATACGGTCTTCCCGTTGACATCCCAGCGCTTAGCTGTAAACGGCACCTCGGGATGCGTATACATTTTAGAAGCAGCCTCGATCATATAATATTCCTCCTCACTTCTCACACCGGAAATAGCGCCGTTATCCTTCACTCCAATCAGCAGCCGCCCGCCATCTGTATTCGCGAACGCACTCAATGTCCGGGCAATCTTCTTGCTGTCGCTCACCTCAAACTTGAAATCAAGTTGTTGATGTTCCCCTTGCTCTATAAGCGCTTCAATCGGATGTTTCTTCTTCATTTTGGCTTCTGTTTTGAGACACAAAATTAAAATAAATACCTAACTTTGGCAATCGAAAAAACAATAAACGATGTCTCAGATACCTGCGCTAATATCAGATCTTGCGGTCATACTCATATCCGCCGGGTTGGTTACCCTGTTATTCAAAAAGTTAAAGCAACCGGTCGTATTGGGGTATATCGTAGCCGGAATACTCGCCGGACCTTCCATCGAGCAAATACCGACAGTTACAGATGTGGAAAGTATCCGTATCTGGGCTGATATAGGCGTTATCTTCCTGTTATTCGCTTTGGGGCTCGATTTCAGTTTCAAGAAGTTGATGAAGGTGGGAGGAACCGCCGTC
>ENA-OPEL01000098-OPEL01000098.1-human-gut-metagenome-genome-assembly--contig:-NODE-98-length-29260-cov-2.626400_pt1 | contig 29260 bp, 16 predicted proteins | sample MGYA00241633_ERZ501529 | MGnify/ENA primary metagenome ERZ501529 (study PRJEB25962, sample SAMEA2042300) | human gut metagenome | biome: human gut; feature: human-associated habitat; material: faeces...
TCCTGATAATCCGAAGGTTCAATCCAGGTAGCTCCAATACGCACTTCAATCTCCGATGCTTCCAGATCTCTCGGCTGAACTGCCTCCAATGCACGGACATTCGGTGTGAATTCTGGATGATTCTCTGCAAAAGTTCTCGCTGTATTTAATTTATCCCTAACATTTCCGGAGAGATATTCATCTCCGCTTTCCCACTGGTCTGTCAGTGGATTTTTGAAGATAACTCCAACCAGCTCTTCTGTAATTTTCTCTTCGGTCTTTCCGGTCAACTGTGCCATATATGGGAGATCTACTTTAGCCCTTTCATTTAAAGACAGAGCAAGTGCTTCTGTGGCTGTCTCCACACTTGTCACAGCGACCGCCTTTTTAATGGTTCGTTTGGTAAACATGTCCGCTTTCCGCTTCAATGTTCCATCTTCATTCAAGTCTTCCAGGGAACACAGCAGACAATAAGAAGAGTCATCAGAAAATGCCCGTTTATTAGCATTACTTCCAATAACTCCATACTTTGCTGTGTAGGTATCATACACCTGATTCAGTTTTTCCTGCTGTTTCTGGATTTCTTCATCTGTGACGTTTTCCTCCATCTGCAAAGCGATCAGCTCTCGGACAGTATCACGGATTGCAACCATCCCTTTTACACGTTCTGCAGTAGCGGCAGGCATTTTCACCTGATTCATCAAAGAGTTGACACGGTAATATACCTGATCATCTACCACCGTATAACTGTAATTTCGCACATTTGGATCTGCTGGAATACTCTCTGGCATCTCATCCAGTTCTGTCTCCACATCTACTACCGGTGCCATGCTTCCCTTGATGTGTTTCACTGCTTCTGCTAACTGTAATTCTAAATCAGCTCCTTCCATTGGAGCACAGGTTGTTTCCATACCATACGGACCGGACACTTCTTTCATCTCACCAAGAATCAATCCCGGATGCTGAACAAAATACTGATTGACTGTAATGCCATTGACATCACTATCCAGATTTATCCATTCCGGCATTTCTTTCGTAAGGCTTTCCCTCTTCTGGAAAAACAGGATATCAGCACTGACTTCTGTTCCTGCATTTGCCTTAAAAGCTGTGTTCGGCAGTCGGATTGCCCCCAACAAGTCTGCACGCTCTGCCAAATATTTCCGGACTTCCGGTGATGCCTTGTCCATAGTTCCCTTTGTTGTGATCAACGCAGCTACACCACCTGGACGTAACTGATCTATAGTCTTGGCAAGAAAGTAATCATGAATCATAAAATTGTAGCGGTCATACTGACGGTCATTGACCTTATATGCACCGAATGGCACATTTCCGATTGCCACGTCAAAGAAATCATTGGGATAATCCGTCTTCTCAAAGCCTTTGATCTGGATATTGGCATCTGGATAGAGAAGTTTAGCAATTCTGCCACTGATGCTGTCCAGTTCCACTCCATAGAGTTTGGACTGGTTTAGATTCTCCGGAAGCATTCCAAAGAAGTTACCAACTCCCATAGACGGCTCCAGAATATTTCCTTTTGTAAATCCCAGATTCTCCAACACCTGATACATACTTTCAATCACAATCGGCTGTGTATAATGAGCATTTAAGGTGGAAGCTCTGGCTGCAGCATATTCCTCTGGTGTAAGAACCGTCTTTAATTCCAAATATTCTGTCTCCCATGCAGCTTTTGTCTCATCAAATGCATCTGCAAGACCTCCCCAGCCAACGTACCTGGATAAGATTTCCTGTTCTTCCGGTGTTGCATTGCGATTCTCATCCTCACATTTCTTTAACAACTGGATAGCCATGATATTGGCACGGAACTTTTCTTTTGCTGTACCCTGTCCAAGCTCATCATCTGTGATGCGGAAGTTCGTTGCTGGAATCGTTTCTGATATTCCGTTAATCTCTTCCAAAGATTCTTTTTCTTCCGATACCTCAACTTCTCCAGATAATTCTTTTTCTTTTTTATCATAATCTGTCCACACACGTTGAGAAATAGCAGTAAAATACGAGGACTCTTCCTCCATAATTTCTTCCCTGATTTCCCGTAATTCATCTAAAGTATCCGCATTTACAGTTTTGTTGTGATAATGATAATAAAGTACTTCTTGTCCGAGTTTTACATCCAGACGTTCCAATTCTTGTGTTGACATTCGATTCCAAATATCATCTTTTTCCGTATGAATCGTGAAACCTTCTCCATCATCATGATATTCTAATGTGTATTGAAGCCGATTCGCTTCTCCCTTAACTTTGCAATCAAAATCGTGGATTTTTGTTCTGGTACCAGACATATATTCTGAATCAACTAATCGCAAATCAGTTATATCTTCCGCTGTCAAAGTATCCTGCTCCAGCTGTTCTCCTAACATCTGCTGTGCTTCTTCCAAATCTGCCAGTCTCTGTGCTTCCTGCCGCTCTTCATACTTTTCCAATTCTTCCGGTGATAAGAAATCATCGGTGCGGATCAGCTGACGGACACGTTCTGCAACCTTATTCCATTTTAATAGAATTTCTACTTCTGGACTGCCAATCTTTCCTTTCGCAAGTTTTAATCCTTTTGCATCATGGGATGCGTCGGAAGCATCTGCTCCTGGTATTCCGGGTGAGGAACCACCTGTTCCATACTCATTTTTCAGGAACTCTGCTGCATCTTTCATATCATGATGCTCCATGAAATACTCATAGATCCGGTTGCGCCCTCCGGCTGTAATGCCGCCTCTTCTAAGGACAGCATCTATTTCATCTTGTGTAATAAAGGAAAGTGCCGGACGTTCGACCGTAAATTTCTGGTCTACCCAGGAACGCTCCCTCTGAAGATCCTGAAAGCGTTGGAGATATTCCGGATTATGCTGAATCTCCCAGCGGTGATAATCTCCCGGATTCTCATCCATATATTTCTGCAGCCATTCAAAACGATAGACAATCGCATCTGCTTCCTCTTGATCTGTCCATGCTCCACTCACTACATCCTGCCAGTCTGAATATGATTGTTTCTTTTCCCAGTTTCTGCAAGTATCCCGAAAATGAAGTGCAAGAAGATTGGTCATTTCTTCCTGCTCCTGTTCAATGGCATTATTGGAAATCAAATTATCCACGTAATTTCCATCCTCATACATATCCCGAATTCTGTTCGCTGCTTCTTCCCACGTAACCATGCGGTCAAAGTTTCTTCTGGCAGAGTCCCCTCGCCGGATACGGATACCATCATTGTCATACCAGATACTGATTTTCTGACCATCTATGGTAAATCCTTTGCCACCAGTTCCATATTCATCTTTCAGAAAACTCCGCATTTCTTCATTATCCAGACCTTCAATCAGTCTTGCTGTAATATGAAACAGTGTATTTTTCTGTCCGCTTCCCGTGCGGAGAATATCATTTACCACTTCATCGGAAATAAGAAAAGCGGCTGGCTGTTCCAATGCAGCTGCCGCTTTCCTTATTTCTCCTAACTGTTCCTCTTCTGTTGGGAACAGACTTAACTGTAAATAATCTCCTGAATCACCAGCTCCTCTGCCTGTGCCTTGATCTGGTTCATGTGTCTGGTCCATGCCATCCCGTCTGCCATTTTGTCCGGTGCCGGATCTTTCTCCAGAAGTTCGTTCATCAGGTCGTCTACTCTCTGTCTTGCCTGGCTGTCGATCTCCATCAGATGACTGTCCAGACGGTTCTGCAGTGTCAGAATGTTGAACCTGGCTACCTTGTGATTTCTCAGATACTCTTTCCGCATCATTCCGTACTTGCCGATGGTTCCTCTCGTCTCTTCCAGGCTGATATCTGGAATCTGATACTCTCCGTTCTGGCTGTAACTGATCTCTCTCATAATCCGTTTCCTCCTTATTTTCTTCTCTATCTTCTGTGTTACTCGCATTATTTTCACGAATTAACGTGTTAAACTCATTATAAGCTACTTCTTTTTCTTTTGCAACCGTTTTCAGGTCATTTTCCAGATCATTCAGAACATATCGTCCAATCTGCATCAGGACTGGTCTGCTGATCTCGTTGACTGCACTTCCCAGATGTCCTAATATTTTCAGCTGATTGAAGTCCGTTATATGCCGAAAATCCTCTGCATCCAGATATTCCTGTACATCCAGTCCACACCGGTTTAGTAATACATACCAGACACTATTGGTCATCAGTTCCCGGAATTCTACTTCCTGATTCTGTTCGTCCAGTTCTTCCAAAAATGTCCCTGTCACATCCAGTCTCAGTTCTTCCAATGCATCTGGAAGCCATTCCTGCATACTCTCCTTCGCTGCCTGATGCAGACTTTCAGCAAGTCCTCCTTCTGTATCTTCCAGTGATAACTGCTCCTGCAGATAATCTGCCACCAGATGTTCTCCTTCCACCGGAAGATTCCATAACTGAGGATCCTTTCCAAGATTCCGCACTTTATAAGTGTCCTGCACATCAAATACATACCGAAGTTTTGTTTTCGGTCCGGAAGTATTGTCAATCAAGGCAATCCCCTTAGATCCCTTTTTGATCCAGCGGTACATCTTCTGATTCCAGATTTCCATGGATGCTACGGCAGTTGCTTCCGGCCGCTGTGCATAAATTAAAAGCTGTTCTGGAAAAGTATACTTATACAGTTTGGATGCAATGTCAAGGAACCGCATCCATTCCTGCGGACTGGCAGCTACATCTTTTGCCACCTCTTCCGTCAGCTGTTCCATTGCATATAATTTATTTGCCATGCGCTACTCCTTTTCATAAAATCAGGGACTGCTTAGCACAGTCCCCTAAAAATCATCGTTACTTCTCTTTATAATGCTGCGGCAAGATCTTTCGACTTATTCTTTGGCACTTTGTCTGCCTCTTTTGCCTTGATTTCTGCCTTAGCTTTCTCCAGTCTTCCATGGATTCCACCTTTTACTTCCGCTTTTTCGGCTGCTTTTTCTTTCTCCAAACGAGCTTCCCTGCGCTCAGCATTTTCCATTACTGCGGTCTTTTTGTCACAGAACTGAACCTTATCTGAAAGCTGTTCCTGTCTTTCCACCTGTGTCTCATTGACTTCCTGTACCATCGCATTTAATTCCGGGACCTGAAAAATTCCGTTATCAGGGAGAATCAGCACTTCATGAACGGAAGATGGGATGACAAAGTAATCACTACCCAGGCATTCCCCAATCTGTTTACGAATATCTTCCTGCAGTAACAGGGAAGCCCCATTCATCTTAGATTCATTGGTAAGGCAGAACATTGGATTCTCCACAGTTTCCATATCCAGTTTTTCATTCAAAAGATTCTTCGGTGTTCCTCCAAAAATCATGGATTCGACAATCTGTGTCATATCCACCAGTTGCACTCCTCTGTTCTTATCTGCCATCATCGCATCTGCCTGAATCTGTTCGACAGATACTCCCCATTCGTTCATCAGAGAAACAGTTACCGGAACACTGCTGATTCCCTCTCCATTTTCCTCCAGATTTACTGCATAATAAGCTGCAAAATCTCCGTGTTCTGTGACTACTTTGTCTGCCAAACGATCGGTATTCCATTCTTTGTCACAAATTCTCACCTGTAATTTGTCCTTCATCTTTTCATAATCAAGAATATCCGGAACTCCCATATCAAAAAATTCTGCTTTTCCCTGTGCCTCAATACGCATATCAGCCACATCGCCAACACAAGAGTCTACATCTTTTCCATGAATATATTCCTGGTAGAGGGAATCCAGATAGACTGTCGGTACGATTCTCTGATCTCCGTTTGGAATCGTAATACCTGTCAACTTCAACCCGTTGTTTTTTTCTACTTCCTGCAGTTTAATTTCTGCGTCCTTATAAGACTCTGGCAGATACTCCTTTACATTGTCTTTGACATATTCATAAAATTCTTTTCTGTTCATCATACGCTTTTACCCCTTTCTGATCATGTGATGGTTCATTCTTTTTCTGCTGACCATCTGCTCGGCTTTCTTCTGATAAGCCATCATTCTCTTTAAAGTTTTCTCCTGGTTTTTTCGTGCTTCCTGTCTTTTTTCCATTGCTTTCATCATAGTTTTCTGTTCCTTTCTGTAATTTTTTGTATGAAAAAGGGAGCCTCACATAGAAGCTCCCAATCATAACCGTTGGTTTCCTTATTTGTTTTTCCTTTTTCTGCAGATATAAAGTCCTGCCATACCTCCTGTGGAGATTACCAGAAGCAGAATCGGCAGCCAAATATTCGTGCTGTCACCTGTTTTTGGTGCATTTGATACTTTTGTCTCTTCATGGGACTGTGGTGTATCCGGTGTGTTCGGTGTTTCTGGAACTTCCGGTTTCTCATTTGTCAGATTGAAAGTAACTTCCACGACTGGTGTACTGTCATTCGCATAAGCAAATGTCACTTCATGCTTGGTCTGATCCAGTGTGTATCCATCCAGTGTTTTTGTTTCCACCAGATAATACTTGATTGCTGTATCATATTTGCCGTTCTTAAATGTGGCAATCTCATACAGCTTACTTTCTGCATGACCGGCAGCGTCTGTCTTTAAGGTTTCCAGAACCTTGCCTTTGCTGTCACGAAGTTCAAATTCTACCCCTTTCAGCGGTTCTCCTGATGATTTATCTGTCTTATTGAGAATCACTTTTCCCTTGGCAGTATCATCTTTCATAGCCACTTTCTGGATTTCTCCGGTGTCTTTCACCTCAAACGTCACATCGGCTGTCAGAAGATATCCTTTCGGTGCCTGCTCTTCACGTAAGGTATATTTACCGATTGGCAGTTTTTCGATATAGTGTGCTTCCTCTGTAGAAGTCCAGCTCTCTACTACCTGATCATCCTTATCGAGAATCGTCAGTTTCGCACCTGGAATCTCAGTTTCTCCTGTGATATCCGTCTTACTGATCTGCACTTTTGTCACATCATCTTTCATCTCTACTTTCTGAATTTCTGCTGTATTCTCTACTGTAAAGGTAATACTTTCTGCAGTGACATATCCATCAGCCGGTTTTGTCTCTGTCATGGTGTATTCCTTACCAACAACCAGTTCTTTGATCACATGGGATTCTTCCGTAGAAGTCCATTCATCCACTGTATTGCCATCTGAATCCGTTACTTTCAGGTGTGCACCTGGAAGTTCTTTACCTGTAGTCAGGTCTGTTTTGGTCAGCTCTACTGTGGTTGGCTGATTTTCAAAAGTAAAGTCGTAGCTTACTTCTGCCTGGTCTTCTCCGGCATATTCAAAGGTAAACTCCTGTACTTCATCTGTTGTAACAAATCCGTCCGGCGCAAAGATTTCTTTCACATAGTATTTTCCATCTACCGGAAGATCTGCCGTAAAAGTAATCTGTCCTTTTTCATCTGTTACTCGCTGCTCGATCAAACTGTCTTTCTCAAGAAGTACCTCGCCCTTTGCATTTTTGATATCTTCACTGGTATAAAGACCGAATACACCACCTGCAAGAACACGTTCTGTGTCTTTTTCTTTCTTCAGAACCGTAACCTTTACTTTCTGACGGGCATTCTGCCATTTCTCATCATAAGTAATGACTGGTGTGTCCTGATCACGGTAGGAAAGGTCAACATATCTCGGCTCTTTATCCAGCACATAACCATGGGCTGTTTTTACTTCCTTCACATAGTATTTTCCAGCCGGGAGATCTCCCATCTGTGCAATGCCATTGGAATCTGTAGTAATAGTTCCCACTTTTTCATCTGCTTTGAAATAATCTTCACTGACACCATCTGCCGCTTTGATATCTTCCGCAGCAAATACATCGAAAGTTACATCTGTAATACTTCCGGTTACATATTCAAAGAGATGCTCCACAGTACCTTTTACATGGTCCAGAAGTGTCACTTTATCCAAAAACTCTCCTTTTTTGTTGATGACCAGAAGTCCTGTCGGAACTTCATCTTTCATCTCTACTTTCTGAATCTCTGCGGTATCTTCCAGCGTGAACTTCACATCCGTTGCTTTCAGATAACCATAAGGTGCCATTTCCTCACGAATGGTGTATTCCTCACCAACTGTCAGTCGTTTGATCACATGTGGCTGATCTTTTACAGAAGTCCACTGATCCACAACATTTCCTTCTTTATCAAGAACGGTGAGTTTTGCCCCATCCAGTTCCACACCTGTTGTTACATCAGATTTCGTGATTTCTACTGTTGTCGGCTGGTTCTTTTTCACTGTTTTCAGTTTTACTGTCTTCACATCCTGTCCCTGGTAAGAAGCATCCAGATTCAGAATTTCATCAGAGGATACAAATCCCACCGGTGCTTTTAACTCTTTCACATAATACTGTCCAAGTGGCAGATCCAGCGTACATGCTGCAAGACCATCATTATCAGAAGTCATTTTCTGTAAGAGTGTATCTGCTTTCACAATCACTTTTCCATCTGCCTTGATATCCTCTTTGTTATAGATACCAAAGACAGCTCCAGCTACGGTTGTACCATTTTCTGCATCCTGTTTTTCTACCTGGATCGCAATTTTCTGTCGGTCATCACCAACAGTCACTTCCTGTTCGATCACAGGTGTATCCTGATCTGCATAGACAAATGCGACATCTGATCTGTCATGGTTCAGGACAAATCCTTCCGGTGCAGTCTTTTCTACTACATAGTAAGAACCAAGTGGCAGGTTATCAGCAACTGCTTTTCCGTCTTCTCCAGTCGTTACCGTTGTTACCAGTGCATCTTTTGCATAGATCAGCTGTCTGTTTCCGTTTTCATCTTTCTGATAATCCGGTGTATAGATATTTTCAGCTGCATAGACATGAAATGATGCACCCTTCAGGTATCTTTCTTCATAAACAAAATCCTTTTTAAATCCGGTCAGCATCTCACCTTTTTTATAGATCATCAACTTTCCTTTTACCGGATGGTTCTCGTAATCTACCGTAATAATGGCATCTCCGCTCTCAGAATCCATCTGGTATGCTGTGTTTGCATCCACTGCAATCTCTACATAGTTCTTGTTGATTGTGTACCCTTCCGGTGCATTGACTTCCTCAATCCGGTAATGTCCGATTTTCAGATTCTTCGGCATGATCAGATATCCCTGACTGTCGGTAAAATAGGACTTGTGAGTGGTTGTCACTGGGTAAGTTGTTACCTGTTCCACGTACTTTTTGTTGTCAAGGTCGTACACTTTAAATTCTGTTCCTGCAATCAGGACGGATTTTTTTGTTTCATCGTCTTTTTTCACGATTTTCAGTTTTGCCTTAAACTCTTCATCCAGAAGCACACGCCAGATCTGCGGCTCATTTGGATGATGCTCTGTGATATTCACTTCAAAATCATCGACCGGCTTGTAATTGTGCGGTGTTGTAGTTTCACGCACGATATAGCTTCCAAATGGTAATGGAATACTGCAGGCATATCCTTTTTCATCTGTGAAAATCTCCGTTGCTCCATTTTCTCCACTCACTACTGGTTTGGCAGAATCAAAATCATAGCTTCCATCTGCTTTCTTTGTAAGGGAAGATTTCAGATAAACTGTAAATCCAGCTCCGGATAACAGATCTGCATCGGTCTTTCCATTGTTGGCTGCTTTAATGATCTGAAATGGCTGCTTGATGACCTGCTCACTGGAAGTGCACTCTCTTTTTACTTCTGCTGTCATATCTCCTTCATAACTGCACGTAAGATCATGCTCTTCTGTATCTGCCAGGTATCCGGTCGGCGGAGTAATCTCTTTGACATAATATTTGCCAAGATATAAGCCATTTACAGAAGCCTGTCCTTTGTCATCTATTGTAAGAGAAGCTACCTGCTCTCCTGCTTTATAAATAGTTCCCGTTGCTCCATCCGGGTGCACGATATCTTCACGGGCATACAGTCCATAAACTGCACCTTTCAGTGTCGCATCTCCCTGCGGTACTGCTTTTCCTGTCTCTTTATCTACTTTATAAAGATTGATCTTTGCTGTCACACGGTCATTGCTGAAGGTATGGGCAAAAGATACGGTTGCTTCTTTATCATTGGTGTAAGAAAACTGGAACGTATACACATCTTCTGTATTTCTTACATAGCCTTCCGGTGCCTGATTTTCTTTTACAGAATAGGAATATCCGATTGGCAGGTCTACTGTGAATTTTGCAGTTCCGTCTGCGCCAGTAGTTACTTTCTCAATCAACGTTCCTTTTTTCACAACAACGCTTCCGTCTGCATTTCTGATATCATCGGATGCATACAGAGCAAAAATACCGCCTTTCAGTGGTTTCTTGGTATCTTTATCCTGTTTTACAACGGAAACATCTGCTTTCTGTCTCTCGTTGTTAAAAGTCACATCTGCAAATACAACTTCTTTATTCTGACCAGCATAAGTTAGAGTCACTGACTTTTCTTCGCTGCCGTTATAGAAAGAGTCCGGTGCTTTTGTTTCTTTTACCACGTAGGTTCCAAGATGCAGGTTTTTCAGTGTGACAGAACCATTCTCACCTGTTGTCAGGTTTTCTTTTACAAGGTCACCTTTGCTGTACACTTTTGTGCCATAAGCTGTTACGATATCTGCCCCGGCATACACGTTATACACTGCATTTTTCTGTCTGCGGTTTTCATACTGAAATACCGTTCCATTTCCACTGACATCTGCTCCGGTCAGAACCTGTCCTTCTTTGTAAATGGTAAGCTCTGCCAGCTGTTCCTTATTTTCCACGGTTACAGCTGAGGTCTTACTTGCTACCAGTTTTACATTTGTTGCCGTTGCATTTACTACATATCCCTGTGGTGCTGTAATCTCTTTCAGATAAACAGTATCCTGTGTCTTGATGATCGTAACAGAAGATTTTCCATTCTTATCTGTTGCCGGCATCTGAGTGATCAGCTTTGTACAAGCCTCATCGCTGTATACACCGAATACTGCACCTGCAAGATTGACATCTGCTGTATCGTCTTTCTTTACGATTTCGATCGTAGCCTGTTCAATCCAGGACACCTTTAAGCTTACATATTTTTCATCAGCGACACCTTCTCCAAACACAAATGCCAGATCCTGAACACTTGCATTCGTAGTCAGTTTATATGCGGAGTAATCTTTTGTAATACTTCCCTTCATTTTTGCAGAAAAAGTAGCATTTACATCTTTTGTCTGTGTCAGAGGCGCTGAAAGATAAAACGTGGTTCCTCCTCCAATTGTTACGCTTGCACCTGCCGCACTTACATTTCCAGTAGATACATTATGGAGCTTTACTCCCTTTGGTAAGTCCATTGTAATTTTCTGCTGGGAAGATGCGTTGAACTTAATGTTCTCCGTTCTCTGAACATTTCCATCTACATAAGCTTTTACATTCGGTTTGGAAAATGACATCGCTACATCTGGTATTTCCGGCTTATTCACACAATAATTATAGAGTTCTTTTGCCAAAGCCTCGCCTGTAGCATTGGTTCCATAGAATGCATCACTGCTTCCATTGGCATAAGATGCAGCCATGTGAATAATGATGAATCTTTTTCCTTCTGAGAAATCCGTGTGTTTATTCGCAAAAAAGCTTTCGCTCCCTGCGGCATCTGTACCGTAATAACACACTTTTGCTAACGCCTGATTGTCCCCAATCTTTGTGATTGTATAATTTCCAGATCCTGGTCCAGGTTTTGCTGGCTGTACACAATACGCAGTTGCTCTGACGCTTCCGTAGCTGATATAGTACGGCTCTGTCAAATAGGTTCCAAGATTATAATCTGCATATCTATACAGTGGTCCTTTTTCGATTGTTACCTGCTGTGTACTTCTTGCTGAATAAGCCGAAACTGCTTCAAATGTTGCAATCTCTCCTTCTTCCATAGCATCAAGATCCACACCTTCGTCTCCTGCCTGTTCCAAAACATCATGAAGCTCTAACCCTGATTCTTCATCATAGGTATCCTGGTTCTGTGCCTGCTCTACCAAATCATCAAATTCATCAGCGTCAATATCGGTAATCTCCGATTCTGCTTCTGAATCCTCCGCTTCTTCTGTCTGCTGTTCACTGCCAGCTGTTTCGGACTCAGTCACTTCTTCACTCCCTGCCGCCTCTGTCTGTACTTCTGTTTCTTTCTCACGCACAATCAGTTTTCGGCTGATCTGGTACTTCGGATGCTCCTGATTTACCGGTTCCACATAATAGACCGCTTTGTAAGTGTCCGCATGATCTGTCGTAAAATCCTCATTCTTTTCGTTCTTTGCTTCCTCAAATGTGACTTTAACCTTGTTATCATCCTTGATTTCCAGTCCTGTGTAGTCTGATTTCACATCAAATACACTGCCTATTTCGATTTCATAATCTTTGGCAGTCACCACCTCATCTTCATCCAGAAGGTCTTTCACTTCCTCATAAAGTGGAGGTTTTTCCTCTAGCTGAATCTCCGCTGCATATGCCGTCATCGGAGACAACACTGTACTAAGCATTGTCATGCCTGCCAGCAAGCCAGATACTACTTTTCTAAAATTACCTTTTTTCTTCATGCTAAGGTCCTCTCTTTCATATATTTGTATTAAAACAGACAGTCCTTAGACTGCCTGCAATACACTACTTATCGTTGTGGAAAAATAAGATTGAACTGTACATTTCCCTCTCCGGGATCGACCATCTCCACAGTTGCTTCATACTGTCTCCCTGTTTTTCTGGATACCAGATCCTTATAATGGATTTTTCCTTTAGACAGAAATTTTTTTGCTGTCGTCTTATCCATCTTTTTCCCTTGGCTTGCAAGGAATTTATCATTCTTCCATAAGGTAAAAGCACAGTTCCGGTCAGAACAGTAAAAGTTTACTTTCCCTTCCCTGACATCTGCTCCACAGCGGGGACATTTGCCAATGATTTCTCCTTTTGCTTTTCCATGAAACTGGTCTTTCTTTTCTTCTGAAATACCCTGATATCTGGCAACCAGTTCCTGCATCAGCTCTGTAATCCCATTTAGGAATTCATCTGCTGTCTCTGTATTCTGGGCAATATGATTCAATGCCATTTCCCACTCTGCGGTCATCTTCGGAGATTTAATCTCATCCGGCAGAACCGTAATCAGTACATTTCCATCATCTGTCGGCACCAGATTTTTCTTTTCCCTTTTCACAAAGCCAGACTGAATCAATTTTTCAATGATTGCTGCCCTTGTTGCAGGAGTACCAAGTCCTTTCTTTTCTGTATCCTCGGTCAGCTCTTCATTCCCTGCACGTTCCATCGCAGAAAGCAGGGTATCTTCTGTGTACTGTTTCGGTGGCTGTGTAAAATGCTCCGATACAAAAGAATCACAGGGACCGTAATGCTTGCCATCCCAGATATCCAGCTCCGGCTCTTCTTTTTCACTCTTTACGCCAAAGAACTGTTTCAATTTATTTTCGATCGACTTGAATCCTTCCTGCTTTGTTTTCTTTGCTGAGAGATAAAACGTATGATAATTACAGGTAATCTGGCATTTATGGCTTTCATAAATATAAGGATCTGCGGTTGCTGTCAGTACCCTAGCACTGATCAGATACAAAATCTTGCGGCTTCGTTCTTTCAGTTCACCAATATCCGCTTTGGCTACTTCCATGGTTGGGATAATCGCATGGTGATCGGATACTTTCTTTGAATTTAATACCTTACTCACGTCCGACTGATATTCCAGACCTTCAGCATAGGGCATTTTCCCAAATAACATCTGAATCAGAGTTTCTGTGCTTTCTCCCATCTCATCTGTCAGATACTGGCTGTCTGTTCTCGGATAAGTGACAAGCTTCTGCTCATACATCTCCTGCACAGCATCCAATGTCTGCTGTGCGGTATAGCCAAACATTCTGTTAGCTTCCCTCTGCAAGGTGGTCAGATCATAAAGCTTCGGAGGGCGGACCGTTTTCTCTTTCACATCATCCTTCTCCACTTCGCACATGCGCTCCTGACACTCTGCAGCCACTTTATCTGCATCTTCTTTTTTCTGAAAATGCTCTGTGACCGCATCCATATCGTCAAACTTGATATGAGCCATATAATATTTCTCTTTGGTAAATTCCTTGATCTTCTGATTTCGATCCACGATCATAGCAAGTGTTGGTGTCTGTACTCTTCCAACTTTCAGATTCTGGTTATACAGAACAGAAAAAAGACGACTCGCATTGATTCCCACCAGCCAGTCTGCCTTTGCCCTGCAAAGTGCTGACTGATAGAGACTGTCATAACACGAACCGTCTTTTAATGACACAAATCCATCTTTAATTGCCTGTTCTTCCATAGAAGAGATCCAGAGCCGCTTCATCGGCTTTCTGCATCCTGCCTGCTCATACACCAAACGAAAGATTAACTCACCTTCACGTCCTGCATCAGTTGCACAGATTACTTCATTCACTTCGGAATCTCTCATCAGTTTCTTTAAGATTCCGAACTGCTTCTTTGTGCCCTCCAAAATCTTGTGTTTCCAACATTCCGGCACAATCGGCAGATCTTCATATCTCCATTTTTTATATTTTTCATCGTATTCCGATGCATCACATAATCCAACCAGATGTCCTACGCACCAGGAAACGATATAACCGTTTCCCTCCACGTAACCATCTTTTCTTGTTCTGGCTCCAAGCACGGAAGCCAGTGCCATCGCAACCGATGGCTTTTCTGCAATCACTAATGCTTTCATTCTATTTCTTCCTCACTTTTCATTTCTATATCTGACTGTATTTCATTTCCCCAGACATCCCACCCAGGTGTTGTCTGTCGTGCAAATAATTCTATTCTCGGTACATCACCAATAAGCTCAACAATTCTATCTCTTGCCACATCTGGTTTTTTACTGTGTCTTTCAATGTGTGATAAAATAATCTGTCGAACATATGCTGATTTCCTATGAACAGACCCTTTCGTTGCAAGCAAACAAATTTCAGCATTGCTCCTTGTCCAGTGTCCCAGACCAAGAAACAAAGTATCTGCCTTTTTATTCTTCTTTACCCACACGAACGCTACTGTCTTGTATTGAAATCCCCATGCTTGAATCACACTTAATCCTTCTCTCAGCTGTGGAAAAGTGACCCAGAGAAATAAAACACAATCTTTATCCGCTAATTTTCCAACTGGAAGATCACAGATTTCCTGCAAACTCATGGTCGGGTAATGGTCTGCGGCAATTCCCTGCCCCGCCTTCCTGTTATACTGCCAAGGCGGATCAGCGTATATAATCTGATATTTCTTATTCCGCACTCAATCATCGCCCTTCCTCCTCTTCTTCATCTTCCAGCACATTATCATCAAAATCTTCATCTCTCAGGATTTCCGGTTCTGTACTTTCTTCCTGCTCATCTGCATCGTCTACTTCCCGTTTTTCTGACTCTGAATCTTCGGATTCATCTTCATCCTCTTCCATCTCATCCTCGTCATCATATTCATGCTTTGGTTTATAGACTTTGAAGTAATATCCTCCTGCCGCAGCTCCGACTGCAACCAGTGCAATCAAAAGATACGTTCCAAATGGACTTTTATCTTCAGGCATCTGAATATCATCCTCTACCGTATCTTTCTCGGCTGACTCTGTCGTTTCCGGTTTTTCTTCCTCTGCTTTTTTCTCTGGTTCTGCATAAACCGTATCCACTTCCGGAAGTGTCACCGAATCAGAAAGTGTGAAGTTCATCAGATCTTTTTCACTGACTTCTGTAAGGAAATACACATTATCCTGAGATTTTGAATTGTCAATAATCAGATAGAAAATCTTACCACTCTTAGTTGAAATGGTATAAAACTCTTTTGTGCCTTCCGTAGCTGTTTTAGTAACAGAATCTGCTGTCTCGCCTTCTTTATTAAGCTGTTCCTCAATACCTGTTACTGTCCGATCATCCACGGTTCCTTTTGCATCTGTCGGCTCAGAAGCCTGTGCATCCTGCGGAAGTGGTGAAGTCGTTAATTTCTCAGTCCCCGTTGCATCTGCACTGGTCGTAGTTGCCATTGCACCATTACTGTCACTGGAAGTTTTCTGTTTCTCTGCCTGCTTCTTTGCCCATTCATAGTAAGGATTCTGCAACACATACTTTTCAGAAGTATTTCCAGCACCGTCTGTTACCGTAATCTCAATCTGTTTTGTAGTAAAATCTTTCTGTGTCAATTGCACTCTCAGCATTCCATCCTTCAAGTCTGTATAAGTGGTGCCATTGACTGTTACCGCAGTAATCCCGGATACTGTATCATTCCCCTGGATCGTCAGCACACCATCTGTCAGGGAAGCAGAGAGTGTCGGCTTTTCCGTGTCATAACACTTAATAGAGCGATTCTGCTCATAGACCTTCCCCTCACCATCTGTCACACGTACATACACTGTCTGATTTCCAGTGATCGTGATACTTCCACTTCCGGTTACATCCTGCCAGCTTCCATCTTTTCCTGCTTTTGCTTCAATCTTTGCTATTGAGAAACCTTCCGGCATATGACTGGCATCTACCGTAACAGCAATGGTTGTTTCTCCCTGTTTCCAGCCATCCGGCTTCTCAATCGTGATTGCAGGTGTGGTATTCTCATCTGCATAAGCAGTCTGTGTCTGGAGCAAAGGTGTTGTCAGGCAAAGAAATGTCGTTGCTGCAAGCAAGCTCTTTTTTACCCTGCTTTTAGTAATTGTTCTCTTCTTCTGTTTCATTTTTTCCAGATTCATCATCGGCTTTTGTTTCCTCCTTCTGTATTTCTACCCTGCCGGGCAGTTCATTTTTCATTCTCTTTTTGAAAGCTTCCAATTCCGGAATACTCATATCCATTGCACGGATAATTCTTACAATTTCCAGATTTTCCGCTTCTGTTTTTGCAATCTCCGCAGCCTTGAACCGCTTTAAATCTGCTTCATATCTGGCTTTGGAAGCTTCCATTTTCTCTTTGGCTTTCTCATAATCTGCCGTAGCTTTTTCAAGACTTTTCATCGGTTCTCCTTTCCGGACGGCTGATGCAGCCGCCCTTTTTTCTTACCATCGTCCAAATCCATAGAAATGGCTCTGCCAGTATGGAGAGTTGATGGACGTATACTGAACCGGATGTCCACAATGGATCATCTGACCATTGCCCACATAGATTCCGATGTGCGTTACTGGTTCTCCTGCATCGTAGGTTCCTGTAAAGAAGATCAGATCTCCCGGCTGTGCATCTGACTGTGATACAGGTGTACAAATGTTGTACAATCCCTGTGCTGTCAGCCTTCCAGTATTTCTTACCCCGGAATGAACCAGACAGTAACTGACAAATCCGGAACAATCGAATCCACTTGGGGAATATCCCCCCCACACATACGGTGTTCCCAGATATCTCGCTGCTTCGTTCAACAAACGCTGTGCTGCTTCACTGGTGTATTCATTGCCACCAAAAATGGAACCTTCTCCTGTTTCCAGATAAAAGATCGGGTTCAACCGTTCTCCATTTTTTAACAGTTCAATATGAAGATGGCTTCCTGTCGAATTTCCGGTGTTTCCTACCAGACCAATTTCATCTCCTTTGGTAACAGATGCTCCTGCAGATACGCTCCGGCTGCTAAGGTGTGCATAGCGAAGCTCATAACCTTTGCTGTCTTTGATAATGACGTAATTTCCATAGCTGTCGTTATAAGCAGAAGTTGTAACTGTTCCGGTCAGTCCTGCCATCACTTTTGTCCCCTCCGGTGCTCCGATATCCATACCATTATGAAGCTGATTTGCTCCTGATATTGGATGAATCCTGTATCCATAATAGCTGGTCACACTGGAATACCAGTTAAAATCAACCGGTGTTGCAAACATCTGCAAGTTGCCTTTTGTATCGTTGTAGGCACTGAACAGTTCTTTCTGGAAAAATCCCAGCCTGTCCTGACAGATTGACATCAGGTTTCCACTATTTAAGGTGACATTCAACACATCTACATCTCTTGTCCTGGTCACTTCCACTTCATTGCTTCCATTATCATCTGCCAGATAACATTCCCATGTCTGATGTCCATGTGCAGATGCTGCCGCATGACTGTCATAATAGACATCAAACTGTACACCATATCTTGCGAAAGCTCCGGTATCTTCTACCGTATATTCGACACCATTCATTACCACCTTTGTTCCCATTGGAACAAACGGATTGGAAGCATCTACCGCTAAGGTGTGATTGGCTGTTGGATATGCTCCACTGGCAGTTGGTCCTCCGCTCCAAATACCACAACAAATTGGGCAGTTACAATACCCACTGGTCACAACTTGTCCCAAAGATTCTCCAACTCTTACAGTTGCTGTCTCTGTCACAGTCTCATTGACTGCTTCTGTTTCTAACCGATACTGCAATGCAAAAAGAGCATCCAGTTCTGGCTTTACCTGTTCAAAGGTAAATTCTTCATACTTTGCTGACAAATAACTGATCAGGATAAACGGATCATGCTCAATAGGTCCGATGTTATATCGGTATTCCTCATGTCCCGGTTCTTCAGATTCCATGTTGTTGATCCGCTCCTGCAGATTAGCTTCTAGCTGTGTGTAATACAGTTCCGCTTCCCGGATTGCCTGATCCGATGACAGATAACTGGTTCCGGTATAAGTGATCACATTTTGTAAAAACACTGCAGAGCAAGACGTGACATTCGTTATAATCAGAAACATCAATCCGATCAGAACTGCTACACTGATATACACCTTCCGGTTTTCTTTAAAGAAGTTGGTGACTTTGCCGCCAATCTTCTTGATATAATCAATCGTACCTTTTGTAGCTGTTCCTACTGTCTGTTCACTTCGCTTCGCTTTGGCATAATCCCGTTTGATCTGTTGCTTCTGAATCTGTTTTTTCAGTTTCTTCTGCTCCTGACGGGCTGCAGCCTGTGTCTGTTTCTCTTCCTTTCTTTCAAGTCTGCTTCTTTTTCTGGATGCCCTCTGTTTCCTGCGTCTGGCACTTCTCTGTTCCAGCCGGTAAACACCTTCGCCACTTTCTTCTAACTTATGGGCACCTTCTACCGCCGCATTATCGTCTTCATTTTTGCTGATCTCACGGTGCAATGCTACGGAAGTTGCACTTCCTGCTTTCTTAACAGCAGAAGTTTTTTCTGTTTTCACAGATTCCCCTTCGCCAAACTTCAAGCGGGATTTCTTCTTTCCAGGAGCTTCCCCTTCATTTGCCCGATAGACCTGTGCCTTCTTGGAATGCTGCTTAGCTTCCTTTTTCTTTCTTGCTTCCTCATAAGAAAACTTTTTGGCTTTTTCCTTTTGTTTCTGATGTCGGAAATTGACTCCATCCGTATCCATCTGGTTCAATTTCTCCATATCTTTGTCATTTTTCACAGAAGCACCAGTTTCCTCATAAGCAAATTTCAAACGCTGTTTTTGTTTTGGCTTTTTGCTGCCGCCGGTCTGATTTTTCCGGCTGTCTCCTCTGTTTTCTGATAGATCAGCACGTTTTTCTTTCAGTCTCCCTGACTGTCCGGCTTCAGATTTTTCTGCAAGTCTGGATTCTTTTCCGACTTCAGCACGAATCCTTTTCCGGTTTTGCTGCTTTCTATTTTGTCCAAAATCCTCACTTTGCTTCTCTGTCCGTATCAGTTCCGGTGCATCTCTGGATTTTTGCACAGAGGGACGAATATTTTTCCCACTCCGTTCAGACTGGCGTGAAGACTTATCCACAAGGCTTAATTCTTTTTCCCCCTGTTTTCCTCCCATCTGCACATCACTGGCACGGTTACTGACACGAACAGAAGATTTATCTGTCAGGTTTTCTTCCACCAGACCATCCTTGGTCATCTTCTGAACTTTCTTATCCCTGACTTTCATTCTCTGTTCTGCCACTGATTACTCCTCCTTCTTCGGATACCCTTTCCCTGCCTGTAATAAACAGAGAAAAGCGATGCCAAAAACAGCACCGCCACTAAAAGTTAATACATATGAAATTGCTCGTAACATTGTTTTCTCCTTTGATTTAACCTGTTTCGGAAGTCTCCTCTAAGCGGGTTGTCATGATTTTATAGAGGGAATTCTTCGGGAATCTGTCTACAAATGGGATAATGACATTTCCATAGAACAAAAGTCCTTCCCCCTCATTACTGTTGGTTACATAGGACAGCTGGGTTGGTGAGATATTCAGCTGTTTTGCCAGAATCTGCCTGTCTCCGGATGCCTGATTGAGCATATAAATAAAATCTGAATTTTCAAATATATTCTCTATCTCCCTGGAAGACAATAAATCTTTTATATTCTGGGTGATTCCAGTTGGAATACCACCCCATTTACGAAATCTCTTCCATATCTCCACACTATAAGCTGCGGTCTGCTCTTCCTTCAAAAGAAGATGGAACTCATCCACATAATATCTGGTGGACTTATGGGCAGAACGGTTCATCGTTACCCTGTTCCAGACCTGATCCTGGATTACAAGCATCCCGATTTTTTTCAGCTGCTTACCAAGTTCCTTGATGTCAAAGCATACAATGCGGTTATTGATATCCACGTTTGTCTGATGATTAAACACATTCAAAGAACCTGTAACATAAATCTCCAATGATGTGGCCAGTCGCTGTGCTTCCGGCTCTTCCTGTTTTCTCAGAAGGTTATATAAATCCTCCAGGATTGGCATCTTCTCAGGTACTGGATCGGCAAGGTATTCCTGATATACTAACCGCACACAACGGTCAATAATGGTCTTTTCTACCGGCTCCAATCCATTCTTTCCTCCAACAATCAGCTCACACAAAGACAGAATAAAATCTGCTTTCAATGACAGTGGATTATCTTCCTCGGAATAGTTCAGGTTCAGATCCATTGGATTGATATACTGGTCAGATACTGGCGAAACCCGAACTACCTGCCCATGCAGTGCCTGCACAAGTGCCGAATATTCGGCTTCTGGATCACAGACAATGATATCGTCCTCCGTAATCAGAAAGCAGTTTGTAATCTCTCTCTTTGCTGAGAAGGACTTACCGGAACCTGGTGTACCAAGAATCAGTCCATTCGGGTTCTTCAAACGTTTCCGATCAACCATAATCATGTTGTTGGATAATGCATTCAGTCCATAATAAAGAGCTTCCCCTTCCTGAAACAGTTCCTGTGTCGTAAATGGCACGAAGATCGCTGTTGAAGATGTGGTAAGCCCTCTCTGAATTTCAATTCGATTGACTCCCAGCGGAATACAGGACATAAGTGCTGCTTCCTGCTGATAATCCAGCTGTTTTAAAGAACAGTTATATTTCTGTGCGATTCCCTGTACCTGGAAAATATTATTATCCAGCTTCTGACGCTTCTTTGCGGTATTCATTACCAGAACTGTTACAAGGAACATTCGCTCATTTCTGGACTGCAGATCTTCCAACAGGTTCTTCGCCTCTTCTCCATAAGTCACAAGGTCCGATGGAAGCACATCCATATCATAACCGGAACGTACAGCCCGTTTTTGCTCCTCAATCTTCATCTTATCCAAATCTGAAATTTTACTCTTGATCATTTTGATCGCTGAACTCTGATCAATAGACTGGATATGAATGTTGACATTGATGCTGTCATCCACATCCAGGAAATCTGCAAGCATCCGGTCTGTAAGCTCCGGTGCAAGAATCTGCAGGTAACTCACACTTCCCATCGTTCTTCCCATCAAAAATGTCTGATTCTTGGAAAAGTTAAAGGAAGTCGGTGCAATAAAATCTTTGGTCTTTAATCCTGTTTCTGGAAGCATCTTATACTGGAACTTAAATGGTTCAATCCGATCCTGGTTGAACACATGATACAGAATCTCCAGCCTTTCCAGACCATTCAGGGAATGCGCCTGTGCTCCCAAAACCTTAAAGTTATTTAAGATATCTGTTTCGATTCTTTCAAGCCTTGGTCTTGCCACCTTCAGGTTTTCTGCTTCGATTCCAAAAGTGATATACTTTGTCTTTACCAGACCATTATTTCCTTTGGAAAGCTGATTTTTCAACATAGTTCGGTACTCTTCACGAATGGCATTGAAGTCATCGTTCTGATCCGGAATATCAATACTTTTTTCAAATTCTGCCACATCCACCTGCTGATTGATAAAGGACAGCTGCACACTGATGGAAGAATCAAAGTAATTTAAGAAATCACAGTAATTTTCAAATATCGTGGTCTTATCCTCATTTAGAGCAAGCTGATAGTTGATGTCATAAAACTGAATCGTCTTGGAGAAAAAGGTCTTTGTCACCTGGCAGATACCATCCTGCAGCATTCGAATATACGGAATACTCTGCTGTGCAGTTGTAGGAATGTTTTTCTGTTTCCTACGATCCCGTTCCTGCTTCTTTCTACGCTTTTCCTGTTCTCTTTCTTTTCTGCTTTTTTTGTTTCTTCTTTCCTGACGGTTTCTTTTTTCCGCCAGGGACAGACGCTCCTGCTGAGCCTCCTGCTTTGTCTTTTTTGCCATCCGGCACACCCTCCTTTTTCACAAGGGTGGAAATCTCCTGATAAAAATTTTCTGTCTTATATGGTCTTACTGCCGGACAGATAAACTTCTGTCGAATGATATTTGCCACCACTTTTTCAAAGGGAAGACCATCTTTTTCATACATTGCCATGAAGAAAAACGGAAGCATGATCGTTACCATCAGGATGGCTGCGATACTGGAACCGATTGGTTTTCTCATGACCAGATAAAACGGAATTCCCACAACTGCGGCAAGTGAAAAGAAAATCAGCTGCCGCTTTGTCAGATTTAACGCTACTTTTGTTTTGACCTTGGTAAGGTCTTTTGGTACTGGTACATACGCCATGGTATGCGCTCCTTTCCTGCCCGCTAATGGGCATTGAATATTGATTTGCTAAGGCTTCCGGTCTTGAATAATGAAAATGCAAGAATCACGGTATAAGCCGCTACTGAAAACATTGCTGCATGAAGGTCACTGGATATGGTCATTGCATTTACTAAAACTGCATAAATTCCCACACAGACCATCATGAAGAATCCCTGAAATGCCAGTGCGAACAAGCCTTTTAAATAGTTGTTTCCGATATTGCCCCATTCCTTATTGGTCATGGTGGCAAACGGAATTGGTGCTATGGAAGTATAAAGGTAAATTTCTATCATTCTTCCGAACAAGATTACCGTAATGATAATTGACAGAATGTGCATGGTAACACTGATCAACATCGTTTCCATGGATAGCAGGAACAAATCCCCTAACTCCATATCCTCCAGGGCATCCACAATCCGTGAAATTGCTTCTGTTGCATCCACCGCAGTGTTTCCTGATATCACCCCTGCGGCATTGTTGACCACATGCTGGCCAACATCAAAGACCGCCATCGTGATATTGAACGTATTTGTCACCAGATAAATGGCTACATACGCTTTGAAGATCCAGAGGAAAATGTTATAAGTCTCAAATTCATGGAAATTGTTTTTCTGCGTTACCATCGTGATCAATTCATAGCACAGGACAAAGGTGATGATCAGTCCCGCAATGGGGACAATCACCGTTTGGGATATATTCTGAATCAGATTAAAAATCCCTGCATTCCATCCCTGCGGTGTCTGTCCCACCTGCCCGGCTATGGTTCCCACCTGCTCATTGACAGACGTGAACATGTTATCCAAACTTGACTTAATAAGCCCGATCAGGATATCCTTTATCGCTTCCGTAATTCTCTCAATGATGGTGTTCATCTACCACTCCTCTTAAGAGAACAATGTTGCCAGCTGTGGAATCAGGGTAGTTCCCAGCAGCATGATTCCGGCACCAGCCATCAGCTGTTTGATGCCCTGGCTCTTAGCGCCGGGATTGTCATTTCCATATCCTTCCAGAAGGTTTACGACACCCCACACGCCAAGACCTGCGCCGATTGCGACTACAAGAGTTTTTAAAGTTGTAATTGCACTGCTAAAAAATGCCATATACATTCACCAAAACTGACTTCTTTCAGGTGTTTACGGGAATGAAAAAACACCGACTAAAAAGCCGGCGCACCTAATGTCAGTTATTCCTTTCCTCATTATTTTTCGTTCATTCCCAAGGTTACTCCGACAACTCCACCTGAATTACCTCCACTTCTTCTTCGGGTTTCGGTGTGTACTGCGGATTTAACTCTTTTTCTACTTTGTATCGGTTTTTCTCATTTTCATCTGCAAGAAACCGATAATTTTTGTGTTTCGTGATATCATATTTGTCTGAGAAAAATGGTCTGGCACCACGAATCTGCAGGATACATTTTCCTCCATCCATGACTGCAATCTCATCTTCTGTCATCAGCTGTTTGCCTGTTTTCTGGTAATTCAATCCAAAGGACTTCTGATTGCTCCTCGTTTCCGAAGTGTTATACAGATCAATGGTTTCCTTACCCAGAAGTTCACTCATTTCCTTTAAGGTAGTTTTCTCTTTTCCACCAAGAAATAGTGTAGTATCACAGTTACCCAGAATGGTATCTGCACTATCCTTATACATTGCCTTTAGCTGACTCTGTGACTGCAAAATAATAGAAGCAGAGATTTCCCTGCTTCGGATAGTTGCAATCAGCTTGTCAAACTGAGGAATTTGCCCGATGTTGGCAAACTCATCAGCGATGACACGCACATGCACCGGAAGTCTTCCACCATATACATCGTCTGCCTTATCACAAAGCAGATTGAAAAGCTGTGACTGCAGCATCGCAATCACAAAGTTGAAGGTTGTATCTGTATCGGACATAATCAGAAACAAGGCTGTTTTCCTATCCCCGATCTTATCCAATTCCATTTCATCATAAGACATGATTTCTCGAAGTTCTGCGATGTCAAATGGGGCAAGTCTGGCCCCACACGATATCAAAATACTTTTCGCTGTCTTTCCAGCCGCCATTTTGTATTTTTTATATTGTCTGACCGCAAAATGCTGAGGTTCTTTTGCCTCCAGCTCTTCAAACAACATATCCACCGGATTCTGGTAAGTTTCATCCTCTTCACGGGTTTCGCTTTCATTCAAAAGATCCAGAAGAGTATTCAAATTCTTTTCCTCTTCATCCCCTTCATACCAGATAAAAGCAATCAGTGCGGTGTACAGCAATCTCTCTGCTTTCACCCAAAAATCTTCGGAAGCTTTTTCCCCTTCGCCTTTGGTATTAACAATGATTGTTGTAACCAGCTTCAGGATATCTTTTTCAGACCGTATATAAGCAAATGGATTGTAATGAAGGGACTTGGAAAAATTGATGGTATTCAGAACCTTAATCACATATGGCTCATGTACCACTTTTCCAGATTTATCTTTCATGATATTTCCATTCTTATCTTTCTTAGGTGGTCCCTTTGCTAACATCTTCCCACACTCTTCAATCAAAGTGCCTTTCGGATCTGTAATGACCATGGAACAGTTCATCTGCATGACCGATGGTTTTACGAAAAAACGTGTCTTACCGGAACCACTGCCGCCGATGACCACTATATTTTTATTTCTTGCATACTTCGGCTGCTTCGGTCTGCTCTCCATGGTCAGTGCTTCTGTTGCTGTCAATGGAATGTTCATCCATGGATCTTCCGACATATAAGGCTTGATATCCTCTGCGGTTCCCCATCTGGCTGAACCATACTCGATGCCTTTCCGTAATTTCTTTGCGTCTGCCTGTTTCTGCCAGACCAACACTTTCAGAACGACTGCAACAACAATACCTGCTAGCAGATCTTTCCAGTTATTGCTTAACACAAAACCAGCAAAAATCCGGTCTGCGTGTTCCATTGCATATAAAAATTTGTTCCCCATATCTTCTCCCGGACTGTTCCGGTAAAGAAAAAATGCCCGGTCTGCATAGAAAGCAGCCAGAGCATAAGGGATATTTGTAAGAACCAGTTTCTTTTTATCCAGGGCGGACAGCTTACCCCCGATTTTATTCTTCCACTTCTGCATCAGAGTTTTGCCGCTTTTCTTTTTCATCGACTCTGCTCCTGATGCCGATTCTTTACTTTGTCCTTCGTCTTCTTTGGCATCATTGCCCGGTAAGCTGCAAGACGCTTATGAATGGAAGGCTTATTCGCTTTTTGAATCTGTTTCTGGGAAAACTCACGGAAAGCAGCATTGAGGGCATCCTGATCACGTCCCTTGAAAAATACCAGATAAACCGGAGGATCTTTGCTCTTGTCTTTTTTCAGAGCATAATTGATCCCGTATTTTCTGGCATACCGTTCAAAGGACTTGATATTTTTGTCCGTGATCTCGATATTGACCATCCCGGCATTCTGTTTTGCCAGCTCTTTTACCGTGACCTTTCCCTGTTTCGGCTGATTTTTCTGTGCTTTCTTCTCTACTGATTTCTGCTTCTGATGTCGCAGATACGCAACAAGAACCTTTTTCAACAGGTCTGCCGTAATCTTAGTAGCCCGAATACAGAACGTGACCGTTTTCTGAGTTACCTCTTCCTGCATGACTTTTCCCTCCTTTCAGCGATTCAACTGCTGTCCAGATCTGTAATCATGGCAATCACCCCCTTTAATGAAAAAAGACAGATTAACCGGTAATCAGGTTCTGCACCTGTACGAGTTTTTCTGTCCCTTCTTCTTTTCTCTTGTCTTCCCCACCACAATAGATGGGAACACACATTTCAAGTATTCTGCTGTAAATGCGCTGATGGGCAGTATCTAAATCTGCAGATTTCATTTCATTCAGTCCCAGATTCGTTGTTACGATCAGCGGAAGCATTTTACAATAACGGCTGTCTATCACATTATAGACCTGCTCCAAAGCAAACTCGGAATTTCGTTCTATGCCTAAATCATCAATAATCAGCAGCGGATAATCCACAAGATTTTGTATGATCTGATTCTTGTCTGCCTGATAGCTGGTCATTTCATTTAAGATCCTAGAAAAATTTGTCATCATGACACGTTCTCCCTGTTCCAAAAGTGCATTTGCTATACAGCCTGCAAAAAAACTCTTCCCGGTTCCAACTGGTCCCATCAGAAGCAGTCCTACATTTTTTCTCTTCATATCTGTCCAGTTTTCTACATACTGCCTGGCGATTAGTATCTTCTGGTTGCTTCCATTGTCTTTTTCAAATTTCCATTCCCAGAATCTTCTTTCCTGAAGTCCGACGGATTTTCTCTGATAAAGCTGCCGCTGTGCTTCTTCCCGCTGCATCTTCTCATCAAGTTCCTTCCTGGCTTTTACCTCGCATTCACACAAACAGGACACTACATGCTCAAATCCCATCAGACTAACTTTCATCTGTTTTCTTTTTCCACAGATAGCACAATGAAGACATCCCTCTTCATCCAGATAATCTGCTGTTACTTTATTTTCCATCACAGGCTTTCTCCTTCCTGAAACTCATATTTATCCATTCCTGCCCTGGCGCCATCCCGTTCTGCCCAAAGACAGATTGTTGCAAAATGATTATGATACTCTTTTCCACTGGATTTCATATAAACAGAAAGATGATCAATCCGCTTCTGGTAATCCCATGGAAACAGCGTCATCAACTCCTGCAGTTCAGCTTCCGACAGAACAACATTTTTAAATCTACCATACTGACTGAATTTTTCTTCCAGAGCGGGAGTATTGCCCTTACTCTTATCAGTATGATTCTTTTCAGTCTTATTTATCTTAGTATTACTTCCATCCAGATTCTTGCAGTCCGGACTTCTATTCTTTTGTGTTCCGGACTTCCAGTTTCTTGCAATCCGGATTTCCAATTCCTTGCAGTCCGGATTTCCAGTTTCTGGCGTTCCAGAAGCAAAGTATCTTACGGGCTTTCCTCTAATCCGTTTCACAAAATTTTTCACGTATATGACAGAAGGACGATTATTCCCCTGCCGATACCGTTCAATCAATCCAATCCCATGCACACTGTCAAGCTCATAAAGAAGCTTTGTCACTGTCGTATGCGACATTCGCAATAGTTCCTGCAATTCTGCGATCGTGTAAATGATATAGACATAACCATCACTATCAATCCATCCATTTTTCTTGGATAGGCTGATTCGATCAAGCAGAATTCCGTAAAGGAGCTTTGCGTCTGTGGACAGGTTTGCAAACTCTTTTTCTGTGAACAGAGCTTTTGGTATCCGAAAAAAAGAAAACTGGTCAGATTCTTCTGCTCTGAAATATTCAAAATCTGCCATAATATTTTCCTACTCTTTTACATCGAAATCACAATTTGCCGCACTGCCCGTACCATGGCACATCTCATCAAACACAAAATTGAATGACTGAATCATTTCGTCCAAATAATAATTTCTAGCCTTCTTGTTGCAAGCATACATATCACCAATAAAGCCTTCATCATTCCCCATCGCATGAACAAGGGTTTCCAGGACCTTCATAAACTTCTTTCTTGAACAGCTATCATACTGTCTGTTCACATATTTCTGGATATCTAACACACGAGCAGGATTATTTTCATTTTCCTCCAAAATTCCAAATGCAAGATCCATGCCAAACTCATATCCATCAGCTTGGATTTGATCAATATCCATCTCTCCAAGTTCATCCTGGTATCCTCTCTCTTCCATTGCAGTTAAGGACGTTTCCTCTAGTAGATATGGGGATTACTCCCCATATCCCTACTCAAAACCGTACGTGCGCTATTAACGCATACGGCTTTTCACTCTATATTTTCATACTCTATCTGTAAAACAAACTCACTCTGATACTTGGTTCAAGTAACGGAAATGTCCTAAGCAAACCATTAAAGAAAGCTTCTTTTGTATAGCTTCTTTTCTGACTTCTCCGGTTGAGCCACTTAAACAATAACCATTTTGTCTGCACTAGAAAGTTCTTCACTTCCTTTATATTGTCGGTCACTCCATAATACTGGTAGTGTCCCCGCAGTTTCGCATTGACTGTTTTGAATATCTGCTCTAATGGCATTGTTCTGTGAATCTTTATCCATTCCTTCATTGCCTTGATTTTGCTTCGGTACTTCTTCTTACTGGTCTTTACCCTACAACGAAAAAACTGCTTCTTTCCGTCCATTCCGCAATAAAACGTGAAACCAAGGAAGTCAAAGGTATCTGGTTTTCTTTCTCCTCTTGCTTTTCGGTTTTGCCTGGCAAACCTCCCAAATTCCAAAATCTTCGTCTTTTCCTCCGCCAGTTCCAACCCATATTTTCTAAAGCGCTCTTCCAGTCTCTGCCGGAATATCTGCGCTTCGTATGGATTCTGAAAACAGCAGACAAAATCATCACAGTAGCGAATCAGATAACATTCACCCTTACACTGTCTCTTTACGATTACATCAAACCAGTTGTCCAGTACATAATGCAGATATATATTTGCAAGTATTGGGCTGGCTCCATTTCCTTGTGGGGTTCCACGTTCACTGTCAAGAAATTTGCCATCTTCCATGATTCCCGCTTTCAGAAACTTCTCAATTATCTCAAGAAATCTTCTGTCTGCTATGTCATGTGACAGCATCTTCATCAGCCATTCATGGTCTACATTATCAAAGAATCCTCTGATATCTGCTTCCACCACATAGTTCGTCTTCCGATACTGTACCATCTCTATGATTTCCCTC
>ENA-OPEL01000129-OPEL01000129.1-human-gut-metagenome-genome-assembly--contig:-NODE-129-length-25415-cov-10.106467_pt1 | contig 25415 bp, 20 predicted proteins | sample MGYA00241633_ERZ501529 | MGnify/ENA primary metagenome ERZ501529 (study PRJEB25962, sample SAMEA2042300) | human gut metagenome | biome: human gut; feature: human-associated habitat; material: faeces...
TGCCTTTCAAAGAAAGAATATTTTTTTCTAAGTGAGATTAAACCTTTTCTTTTGGGGTTAGTCTAACTTAATAAATAATTTAGTTTAGTTTTTAGTTTTCTCTGAAGGCCGGCCAATGTGATATTGCCCGGTTTTCGCTTTTTATGGAGGTTTTCTTGTGAGTGTCCGTTACTTTTTGTTACTTTGTCACCTAGAAATCGAGATTTAGATGAAACAGATATATTTTTTATTTGTCGTTTTGCTGGTTGTAATGACCGCTTGCGGAGGTAAGAAACAGGCTTCCGTTGATGCAGAACAATTGATGTTCCAAATAGACAGTGTGGATCATGTGACAGGTTTGCAGCGTATGCAGGTTTCACGTATTGACCAGCATATTGTCAGTGGCGGAAAAAAATATAATTTGTTTATAGAGCGTGCTCCCAGTGATTCTCTGCCTTCAGTCAAAAGTGACTTGGGGATTTTTGCCGACAATCGTATCATCGTTAGAATTTCCCGTGAAAATGGGAGCCGGGTCTTTGCCAAAACTTTTACCAAGCAAAGTTTCTCTGGATTCGTAAGTGCTGATCATCTCCGTCATTTTATATTGGAGGGCGTGGTATTTGATGAAGAGAAGACCCGTGAGGGAAAAAATATCATATTGGCTGCCAGTGTGAGTTATCCTCAGACAGATTTGTATATTCCTTTCTCCATCACTATTACTCCTGAAGGAAAAATGAGCATATCTAAAAATGAGGATATGGAGGAGCTTCCTCCTATGTTGGAAGACAGCCTTAATTAAATCTAAAATACAGGAATAATTTTTCGCGTCATAATCTTTTTAGGCGGTTAGTTGTTGGTATGGCATTAACTAACTAAAGAATAAATTAGATTATGAGAAAGATTTTATTTTTAATGGCTATGCTGGTATGCTCTCTTCAGTTCGCCATGGCAGGCGATGTTGTGACCCGCGATGTGAATAAGCTTCCTGTTGCCGCACGTGAAATGATCGGCAAACATTTCTCTCAGACTAAAGTTGCGTATATCAAGATTGAAAAGGACTTGTTTCAGACCACTTCCTATGATGTGAAATTGGCCGATGGCATTGAATTGGAGTTCAATTCAAAGGGAGAGTGGCTTGAGATAGATTGCAAGAACAAGTCGGTTCCTTCTACTTTTATCCCTCAGGCTATTTCCAAGTATATGAAAGCTAATTATAACGGGCATAAAACGGTGAAGATAGAACGTAACCGCAAGGGATATGAACTGACATTGGAAAATGGATTGGAAGTAGACTTCGATCAGTTTGGAGGATTCTTGAAGTTGAGCGATTAAAAAAGATTTTTTCTGTAATAGGGGAACTATCTCTCCTTATAGTAATGATGCCATAAGAGGGTGTATCAGAAATAAATTGAACTATCTTTTTATTATCAGCGTTGAAAAAGATAGTCGCAACGAATTTTGATTCACCCTCTTATGTATTATAAATACAGTTCTCGGTCTTTGCCCTGTTATTAATCCATCGGCTCGTAATCCTTTGCCAGACCGCCTTCACTGGTTTCCTTATATAAGGAAGGAAGGTCATGACCGGTCTGTTTCATTACTTCCACCACTTTGTCAAAGGATACACGGTGATTACCGTCTGTAAAGGCAGAATAGATATTGGCATCAAGAGCTCGGGCCGCTGCATAGGCATTTCTTTCGATACAAGGGATTTGTACCAATCCGCATACCGGATCGCAAGTCATTCCCAAGTGATGCTCCAAGCCCATTTCGGCTGCATACTCTATCTGGGCCGGGCTACCTCCGAATAATTGGCTGGCAGCGGCGGATGCCATTGAACAGGCCACTCCTACTTCTGCCTGGCAACCGGCTTCGGCTCCGGAAATGGAGGCGTTGTGTTTTACTATATTTCCTATCAATCCGGCAGTAGCCAGTGCTCTTAAAATCCGCATATCGCTGAAGTCACGGCTTTTTTGCAAGTGATAAAGTACAGCCGGAACCACTCCGCATGATCCGCAAGTAGGGGCTGTGACGATTTTGCCACCTGAGGCGTTTTCTTCACTGACTGCCAGAGCGTATGAGAATACTAACCCGCGGGAACGCAGATTGTCCTTATAACCTTTTGCCTTAATATAGTAAGTGGAGGCTTTTCTGCGCAGATTGAGTGGCCCGGGTAATACGCCTTCTTGATCCAAACCACGCTCAATGGCTTCTCTCATGGTTTTCCATACTTCTGCCAGATAGTCCCAGATGTCTTCGTCTTCACATTGCTGGACGTATTCCCAGTAATTGCGCCCGGTACGTTCACACCAGTAGAGGATTTCACTCATACGGTTCATATCATAGATTTCCGGAGTTGAGCCTTTGTCGTGCCCTTCTTCGGCTAGAGCACCTCCGCCTACACTGAAAACAGTCCATTCATCTGTCACCTTTCCTTTTTCATTCAAAGATTTGAAAGTCATTCCATTGGGATGAAACGGATAGAAGACATGGGCTTTCCAGATAATTTCTGTAGGCGCATGCGGTTGCAATGTATCTAAAATGGCTACATCGGTCATGTGTCCTTTACCGGTAGCGGCGAGGCTTCCATAAAGAGTAACTTGAAAAGCTTTGGCTTCGGGATGTTTTCCTAAGAAGATTTCAGCAGCCTTGCGCGGTCCCATAGTATGACTGCTGGACGGACCGGTGCCGATGCGGTATAGTTCTCGGATAGATTTCATTTCGTTTTATAAGGTTAGTTATTATGAGGAACAAAGGTATAAAATAAAAGGGGGAAAGTAGCAAAAAAGGAAAAGAAAAACTCTCTTGACAAATAGGAAAGTTGTCAGGAGAGTTTGGAAAACCACCGGTAGGATTTGGTGTATTGTCTTTATTCTAATTGTCTTTGGATACCTTTGTCACCGACGACAAAATACTGATTATTTTCAATCAGCATGGCACGTCCGCGCTTTTTTTCCCGGTTTTCTTTATTGTCCACATTTACTCCGATAACCTTGCCGTTATAGAAAGTGGAAATATCTTTGAAAATGGTATGTCCCACAATAATGTGTTTTGCCTTATAACGGTCCATAATCATTTCTAGGGAGTCTTTTGCCAGCGGATTGTATTTGCCATCGGTGCGTACCAGTCCGCGATACCAGATGGGACCGCTGTTTCCATACAGGAAGGCTGTGAGTGGAGAAAGCGCTTTGCGTTCTTTTTTCGTCATAAATAGTCCTTTACTCATTTCTTCATTGACAGTGGGAATGCTCAAGTTCTTGTCATAGAAGTCTTTGCCCAGTCCGGCATGTACATATAGGTCGTTACCTATCATTTGCATGGTGTTACGGGTTCCCAACCATCTGCCCAGTTCGGTATCGGGACCGAATAGCCGGGGGTACTTCATCTTTAGTTTTTCAGCCAATATTTTATATTTTTCTTTGGTGTATCGGAGGTCATTGGCCAGTACCATCGGTTCATGATTTCCCAGCATGAACGATACGTGTCCTCCGGCTTTGGCTGCTTCCTCTTCCAGTTTGTAGAATAGCCAGAAGATTTGCGGTACATCTTTTCCTCTGTCAAAAATATCACCGATAATCATCAGATGGTTTTTCCCGAAGCTCCATTTGTAGTTTTTATCGATGATATGATTGCCTTGTAACAGGCTGATTACACAGTCCAGCCTTCCATGAGGGTCGGACATGACAAAAACTTTGTCTGCCTGGGGATAATTCCATCCGGGACGTTTTACCGGGTGTAGTTTTACATCAAATGGAAACCTGCCTTTGTGGTCTGTCACATGCAGGGTAAAGTTTTGAGGTAATGTGGTATAAGTGGTATCAATGATATTCCCTTTCTTATCTACATTGATTACTCTGATTTGGCCGTCAGGCTGATACAATACGTATGGACCGTCGGCTGTTAATTCTTCTTTTTTCTCTTTGTCTTTCTTCTTGTCTTTGAAATCAAGAGTTCCGGCACTAAGGCCGGAACTGATGAAGGCGAGGGTAAATGCAAGAAGAAAGTGGTTGATAAAATTAGTCTTGCTTGTCATCGATTTGATTTATAATTCAGTTAGAGTTTATCAATTTGTGTTGACTATTATTTCAGATATTCTGGTGTTTGTACAATATTAGAATTAGCATTAATTTCTTTTTGAGGAATAGGTAATATTGTACGATAATAGTTTCTGTCGAAATCCATAGATGTTTTTTCGTCAGCGAAATGCACTACCTCTTTCATCATATCGTCTGTTTCGTTAATACGAGTTACTCGTAAGTTATTACGTAATAAGTCAAACATGCGGTGCCCTTCACCAATGAGTTCTTTCCTGCGTTCTTCTAGAACATCATCAAGGGTAACCTTTGCGGGCATCGTATAGTCCGGATTTCCTCGGAGTGCAATGGCTTTCAGGTATTTTGCAGCTTTTGTTGCATCTCCGTTTTTCACGGCTGCTTCGGCTGCATTTAAGTAAGTTTCGGAAAGACGTACTATAGGAATATTGGCATCCATAATATTTTCTCCAGGTTGTGGTTGATACTTATTCAAATACATTACTTTTTTGTCTTGATTAACTAATAACTTAATGCGTACATCATTAGGCGTTTCTAACAGATGGTGATAAAAACTGACTGTAATGCACATATCTTGATATCCTTTTGGAGAAGTTAGATATCCCATACTTTCATTGCCGGGGCTTTCGGTAGTAGTATTGACTATTTCGAAGAGAATTTCTCCCGGATTTGCTTCGGAGGCTTCCGTACCCCATACAGTGGGATATTCTTCGGTATTCCATAATTGGTATTTATTGGCTTCCGATCCTTTTATTGCTTCTTCTGCAGCTTGTAAAGCTTCACTGTTCTTCCCCATATACAGATATGCCCGACTTAACAAAGTTAATGTGGCCCATTTACTGATTTTACCTTTCTTATTTAAGGATAAATCTTTTTGATTCAAACTAGTACCTGACCATGAATATGTGGGTATCATTAAACTAGCCGCATTCTTTAAGTCTTTGATTATTTGATCATAACATTCAGCTACAGTGTTACGTGAAGGCTTACTGTCGGCAGTGGCTGATGCTGAAGTGATGATAGGTACTCCTAAAGAGGCTCCGTTATCTTTTAAATAAGTATATCCGAAGAAGCGCGTAAGGTCAAAAAGGGCCAGACCACGTATTGCTAATGCTTGTCCTTCCAAATCATTGCGGAAGATATGCTCATCTTCATCGTTTGGAAGAATTTCGATATTGTCAATGCCGTCTAAAATTACATTACAGTTTTGAATGATGGAATAAAGATATGACCAGTGTGTACTTGGTCCATTTGCAGGTAACCAATCCATTTGGTAATAGTGAGCTGTTCTACAAGTTGATTGTACAGCTTGCATGTCATCTCCTGTTACATCTCCGTAGTAGATTAAACGCCCGGAATACGCATAGGCATTACGCATTGTCGCATAAATGGCGTTTAGTGAATAATCAATGTCGGAGAGAGATTTGATACTCGTTTCTGTTGGAATTTGTGTGGACGGTTCTAAATCCAACCAATCGTTTCCACATGAAGTAAACAATCCGATGGATAAGACTATTGATAAAAAATTATGTAATGTTCTCATATTGTTGTTTTTTAGTGGTTAAAAATTGATGTTGAGACCAAAAGTAACGGTTTTTAAAGGCGGTGTGGTTTGAGTTGCACTACCGGCACTAACAGCTTCAGGATCATAATTGTCATAGGCCGCCCATGTCCATAAATTGCTTGCTGATGCATAAAAACGAACATTTCCTATATTGATTTTATTTGTCCATTCTTTAGGTAACGTAATGCCGAATGTGATATTTTTTAAGCGGAAATAATCAGTACTGTGGATACGGCGGCTACTTGTTATTTTATGCATTGATACAGAAGATGATTTACCCGGCATATATACTTCTATATTGGTTTGATCACCTGGCTTTTTCCAGCTATCACGATAATAAGTCGGAATGTTTGCATAGGAATCGTAACCGCCATGTTCTGTCTTTTGTGCCCAAGTATCATAAGAATATCCTCCGAATTGATAGGAGAATAAGAAATTTAAATCAAGCCATTTATAACGCAATGAATTAGAGATACCTCCGTTAACAGTTGGTTCTGCATGTTTATAAGGAATGAATTGTGCATTTTTAGAGTTCTCGGTAATTTCTTTTATATAATTTCCGTTCTCATCCAATTCATTGGTATAGAATAGAGGATTTCCTGTTTCAGGATTGATGCCCGCAAATTCTTGTACATAGAATGTACGATAAGAACTTCCTACTTTGTGTATTTGGGTTCCACTGACAATTTGTGTCTGTTCGCCATCTAATTTTACAACTTTATTGGAGTTATGACCTAAATTGAAAGTTGTATTCCAATTAAAGTCTTTTATTTTAATATTAGTGGAATTAATAGTTAATTCAATACCTTTATTTTTCACTTCACCTATATTCATTAAATAACTACTAAATCCTGTTGTCATGGATACAGGACAGTCCATTAATAAGTTTTTAGTTGTACGGGTATAATATTCAATCGTGAAGTTCAGACGATCCCAAAAACCAAAATCCAAGCCAATATTCATATTATAATTGGTTTCCCATTTCAGATTAGGATTTGCAATTTGGGACATTTGAATACCGGGTTGCTCCAAGTAACCACCACTAATGGAGCTTAATCCCATATAGCCGAAATAATCAGAAGGAAGAGTACCGTTTACACCGTATGATGCTCTTATACGCAAGTCTGTTAACCAATCTTTTACAGGTTGCATAAATTCTTCTTCAATAGTACGCCATGCTCCGGATACAGACCAAAATGTTCCCCAACGATTGTCACGGTGCAAACGTGAACTGCCATCAACACGAAAACTAGCTCCTAGATAATATTTATTTTTGTAATCGTAATTCAAACGGCTTAAATAGGATACCAGTCTGTACCTTGAATCACTTCCCCCTACAGATACTGTTTTCATTCCATTACTAATGGCATGTTTGTCGGGAGTTGTAAAATTGTAAGCTTCCCCTGATAAATAGTCATTGTAGGTATCATCAATTTCATATCCGGCAAGAAAGTCCAAATGATGAATGTTGTTGAAAGTAGTTAAATAGCTTAAGGTGTTACTCCATACCATTTTTTTATATTCTCTTATGCGTTTTACTACTTCTCCATTTTCATCTTCACCGTTGGAAGTACGTGGGTCATACCATTTCTCACCTTTTACAGTAGTGTAATCATAACTGAATGTTGTTTTGAATTTCAGATTTTTTATGATTTCGTATTCGGCATAAAGCGTATTGAATGCGCGTAGCATTTTTTCATGTTTATAATCGTATTCAGCTGATAATTTGGGGTTGCGGTCATTGGCTTTACGAATAAATTTACGATTCCAACTGCCATCTTCATTGTAGACCGGATCTGAAGGAGTAGCCCAATTACGTGAGGAATAGAAAGGAGATGTATAAGTGAATCCTTCGTCATAAACACTCTGATTTACATTTGAGAAAAGTATCTTGGCGCCTACAGTCAATTTGTCTGTTGCACTGAAATCTGCGTTCAAACGCCCTGTTACACGTTCCAAACCGGAACCTTGTACAATACCGTTCTGCTTCATATATGATAAAGAAGAGTAATATTTAAATTTATCGCTGCCACCGGCTAGTGATGCTTCATAGGTAGAATGATGTCCCTTTTGGAAAAGCTCTTTATTCCAGTCTGTGAAACCACACCATGGAATTGGAGCATATTTATCGATTTGCCCATCTGCATAAGTTTTACTTTGTGACATTAGCTCTTCCTCTGATATATTAGGATTTTTATCAGCTAGTTTACGTTGTTGATATAATATCAATCCATTGTAAATATATTCACGTCGTTCTTCTCCCCCCATAACTGGGCGATAATCCATTGCGAAATCATTGCTACCCCAGTCTGCTTTTAATGAAATTTGTGCTTTTCCGCTTTTTCCTTTCTTGGTGGAGATTAAAATAACTCCATTTGCAGCACGTGAACCATAAAGGGAGGCTGCTGCAGCATCTTTTATTACTGTAATATTTTCAATATCCGAGTTGTTTAATGTAGACATTATGTCAAATCCGGAGTCGGAGCTGGTAGCAGCAACAGAACCGGATTGGACGGGAACACCATCGATTACGTATAGTGGAGAATTGCTTGCATTGAAAGAACCCATACCACGAATACGGATAGAAGTGGAGGCACCAGGCTGACCTGAACTGGAAGTGACTTGTACTCCGGGAGCATTACCTTCTAGCAAACTGGAGAATGAAACTACGGGTAAATCTTTTAATTCTCCTGTCTTCACAGTAGAAGCAGAACCTGCATATGCCGATTTCTTGAAAGTACCATAACCGGTAACAACCACTTCTTCCATAACATTATTATCAGGAGCCATGACTACTTTCAGTATCTTTCCGGCAGTGGCTTTTATTTCCTGCTTGCCATAACCTATATAGGAGATAATCAAAGTGGCAGGTATACGGTCTACATCTAATGAGAAGTGCCCGTCCAAATCTGTAGTAGTTCCATTCGTAGTACCTTTGACTAAGATATTCGCTCCAATAATAGGTTCTCCCGTCTCATCCAGTACTGTACCGGTTAATGTTGTTTTCTGTTGAGGAACAGCAGACTCTTTTTCTTCAATTTGCTTGATAGCAATAACGCCGTTGTGAACTGAATAGGTCAAACCGCTATTCATAAGACATTTATCAAGCACATTGGCTATTTTTTCGTTATTTACATTTAGGTTTTGGACTTTTATTTGTTTTACATCATTGGTGCTGTATACAAAAGTAAAGTCGGTTTGTCTTTGGATTTCCCAAAGAATTTCACTCAACGTGGCATTCTTGAATGAGGCTGTGACAGTGGCTTGTGCAAACACTTTGTTGGCAGCCTGCATAAAACCTGTGGTAATGATACAGAAAAATAGGAACGTAATCCACAAACGTTTACTACTTTTACCGTGATTGGTGTAGTTGTGTTTTTTGTCCATAATACATCATTTTTATTAGTTATAGAATGTGATTGTTTTGTTATTGACTTTTACGTGTACTTTTTGAGTCTCTTCCAACAAACGTACAAATGGAGTGATTTCCGAATACCGATCTACATTGCATCCAAAGCGTAGGTCTTTTATTTTCTCATTGGCAAAAATTACTTCCATGTCATACCAGCGTGATAGTATTTTCATGATATCTTCCAATCGCTGGTCTTTGAAATGAATTTTTCCTTTTATCCATGAAGTATAAAATCCGGCATCTACCATGCGTATCTGTATGCTGCTGTTTCCGAGGCTGATGGTAGCTTGCTGGGAAGGCTTTAAAATACAGCTTTCTCCAGTTTCTGTATTTACTTTGACAGAACCGTTTACCAAAGTTGTCTGATACTCTTCCTGTGGATAAGCAGAGATGTTGAATGTGGTTCCCAACACTTCTACTTGCATGCCTTGAGTGCATACTATAAATGGTTGCCCTGTTTTGCAGACTTCAAAATAGGCCTCGCCTTCCAGTTCCACTTTGCGTGGACCGTTATCAAATGTCACAGGAAAGCGGAGACTGGTCATTGCGTTCAGATGCACTTTTGTTCCATCACTTAACAATAGAGCATATTCTCCACCTCGTGGAGTTTCCACTTTATTATATACAGGCTTGTTTTTTGGGGCTGTTTTTGATGTTACTTGGTAATTCAGCATTGTAGAGTCCATGTGGACTCGGGCTCCGTCTATTTTCTCAAGCAGACTCTCTGTTTCTTTATTTATATGGATTGTCTGGCCGTCCTCCAATGTCAGAATAGCTTGGGATTCCCCAGGTAGAATGGATTGTGCGATGAACTGTTTGTCCGAAAGAGAAACGGGCGAGGTGAATTTCATGGAAATACTTACAAAAAGGACAGGTAACAGAATGATTGCGGCATAACTTACTATTTTGATATATCTGCTTCTGTTATTATTTCTTTTGATTCGCTTTTCCACTTCTTTCCATCCGGATGAAGGATTGAATGCCGTATTTTTCCGGAAATGTTGCTTTTGGTTTTCTTCATCACAAATTTTCTTGAATAAAATCTCGTGCGCTGTAGATTCTTCTCTCCAAGCAGTTAGTTTTATTGTTTCTTCCGGGGTTATTTCTTCCGACAGATACCTTGCTATGAGGTTGGCTATATAGAAATCTTGTTTTATCATATTTTGACCTGTTTTTTATCTCTTTTATAATAAAACAGGTCTGTTTGAAATTTGGGTGAATAATAAAACGACTTTTTTTGAAAAAAAACAAATTAATGTCTTTTTATATAAAGAACAAGAGGAAGTAATAGTAGTCTTTCAAATTCTCTCTGAGTTTCTTGTAGGCTATTTTCTTTAATGTATGGACTGTTTCTGTAGATATGTTTAGTCTGTCTGCTATTTCTGCGTTTTTTTTCCCTTCCAGAGATAGTTGCATAATGGCTTTCATTTGGTCAGGTAATTTATTTATGGCTTCAGAAACGATACGATAAGTTTCCTCTTCAACGATTGCATCGTGAAAAAAGGAATCCTTTTTCTTTTCGATGACATTTTGAGCGTATTCATATACTACTTTTGAATGCTCCAGTTCATTGAGTGCTTTATTGCGTACAGCTGTATATAAAAATGCTTTTACCTGATGCAGATAAAAAAAATCTTCTCTTATTTGCCATAGTTTGGCAAATGAATCTTGTACAATATCTGCTGAAGTTTCTTGGTTTTCTGTATATTGATTGGCAAATAAGCATAGAGTTACATAATATTTATTGAAAATATCATGAAACCCTTGCTCATTAAGCTTAATACTTATAGTTGTATGAGAAGTTCCCGCTGCCACCTTTGCTTTTAATTTTCTCTAATTTTAGTGCGAATATAGAGAAAATTAATTAAAAACAGCCTCTTATTCTATTAAAATATTATTTTAAGTCTACAACAGTAATACCTGCCCCACCAAATTGTACGTGTTCGTCTTGATAGTGTGCTACTCCTGGAACACTTCCCAAATAGCTGCGAATCAGGGTGCGCAGTATGCCTGTACCTGTTCCGTGAAGGATACGTACACGGTCTATTCCCAATAGTATGGCATCATCGATAAAATAAGTTACTGCCTGTATCGCTTCATCGCCACGCATACCGCGTACATCAATATCTTGTTTGAAATTTAGTTTCTTTTCATATACCCGATCTTGTGTTTCACTGCTGACGAAGGTACTTTTTACCATTGTTTTCTGGGTGGGCTGTATTGGTGTGCTACGTTCCAGCTTATCCAGTTTTACATTGGTTTTTATCATTCCGAACATAACTATTGCATTTTTGCCATTAATTCCTAGTACTTCTCCGACACTGGATTGACCTTTGATCTTTACAGTGCTACCTACAGTGATAGGCTGTTCTTTGGGTATTGACAGTTGGGAAGATTCCGTCTTGGCTTTATCCTTTTTGTTTTTTTTCCGCTCTTGTTTTTCACGGAGTTTTTCCATTTTCCGGATGATTTCATCTTCCTTGTTCTTTTTCTCGATATCTTCTATCTGATTTTTAAAATCAGTCAGTTCCTGACGTGCCGATTGTGTACGTTCTTTGTCGGCTTGTGCTTCCTTGATGATACGGATGGTATTTTCAATTCGGGCATTTGATTCCTGTATCAATCTTTCCGCATCTTCTTTGGCCTTTCGCAAAATCTCTTTACGACTTTTCTCCAGTTCCTGTAGTTCTTCTTCGTATTTGGCGATGGTTTCTTCCATCTGTTTTTCTCGTTTGCGGATGTTCTGACGCTTGGTTTCCCAATAACGTTTGTCACGTACGATATCTTGTAGATATTTATCAGCATTGATATATTCACTCCCTACAATTTCGGATGCGTCGGCTATTACTTCTTCCGGTAAACCTATTTTCCTAGCTATTTCTACTGCAAATGAACTTCCCGGATTTCCTATTTGTAATTGGAATAAAGCTTGCATTAAATGCCTGTCATATAACATGGCACCATTAACCACTCCTTCGTGATCTTCGGCAAAATGTTTCAAATTTTGATAATGAGTGGTGATAACGCCGAATGTGCCCTTTTCATTGAAACGTTTCAACACAGCTTCAGCTATGGCTCCTCCAATTTGTGGTTCTGTACCTCCGCCGAATTCATCAATGAGGATAAGGCTGCGTTCGTTACAGCTTTTCATCATTGTTCTCATGTTGGTAAGGTGTGAGGAGTAGGTACTCAGATCGTCTTCGATACTTTGTTCGTCACCTATGTCTATAAAGATACTGCCGAATAATCCGGCATGGCTACGTTCATGCATCGGAACCGGCATACCACATTGTAACATATATTGTAGTAATCCCACAGTCTTCAGACAAACGGATTTACCTCCGGCATTCGGTCCGGATATAATTAGAATGCGTTGATTTTTAGTTAGTTCTATATCTAGAGGAACAACCTTTTTATTATGCTTGGCCAGCGAGAGTTGCAATAGTGGGTGTATGGCCATGGTCCAGTCCAAAATCTGTTTGTCTTCCAATGATGGTTTGGTAGCGTTCGTCTGAATGGAAAAATGGGCTTTGGCACGGATGAAATCAATTTCTGCCAAAAATTCGTATGACTGGAGGATGGCGGGGACCTGTGGGCGGATTATGATAGAGAAATCTGTCAGGATACGGATGATTTCCCGGCGTTCTTCTCCTTCCAATTCCCGTATTCTATTGTTTGCTTCCACTACTTCGGCCGGTTCTATGAAAACTGTTTTGCCGGTGGATGATTCATCGTGTACAATTCCCTTGATTTTCCGTTTTAATCCCGGTGCGACAGGGATGACGAGTCTTCCGTCACGCATGGTAGGAGTTACATCTTTATCAACATAACCTTCTGCTTGAGCGTTGCGTAGAATTGCATTCAAACTGCGTGATATGCTTCCGGCTGTCGAGGCCAACTCTCTGCGGATGCGTAATAATTCGGAAGAAGCATTGTCTTTGATTTTTCCGAATTTGTCTAAGATGTTGTTAATACGCGTGATGAGTTGAGGAAACACGATAATATCTCCTGCCAGTTTTTGTAGGGCAGGGTAGGGGGAGTTTTCTTGTTCTTCGTCATTCGGGGTCAGTGTCAGAAAATGGATGATATCACGAATTGTTTCTAAAGAACGACGTAAATCAAACAGTTCTTGCTCATCCAAATACATACCTTCTACGCGGATACGTTTTAGTGATGGGCGTACATCAAAAAAATATTGGTCGGGAAAACTGTCTTCCTCTTGTATGATGCGTATGAATTCCATCACCTGTTCCAGCCATTCATTAATATCCTTAAAGGATTCTGAGAAGTTCATTTCATCTACTCTTTCTTGACCTAATGTGCTGAGACATTTCTCTTTTAGTAAATGACGGATGGAATCGAAACCTATTTTCTGTTCGAAATTCTGAGGGTATATCATGATTTATTTCTTTCGTTTATTATTCGTATGCAAAAATACGATTTGAAAATTTTATAGCAAAAAAACTGGTAAACTATTTGCTTATTTAAAATAAAGTTGTACCTTTGCAGCGCTTTCAACGGAAAGTACTTCTGAAAAGGAGTCTTGGAGAGGTGGCAGAGTGGTCGATTGCGGCGGTCTTGAAAACCGTTGTACTGCGAGGTACCCGGGGTTCGAATCCCTGTCTCTCCGCAATAAACATTGATTATCAGTGATTTATGAGACTTGCACCCAGTTTTACACCCTATAATGTAGAATTGGGTGTTTTTGTTTTATTTAACTATGCATTTAAACTGTCTGTTTTTTTATTTTGTGATTGGTTACGAGGTTGATTCGGCTATGTGTTGTTCTATGAAATAAAAAAAAGTAAAATTATTCCAACTTTTTAGCAACTGTTAGTGAGTATGATAAAAATGAAAGTTAAAGATATGAATAACAAACAGCATGTTCAATTGACAAAAGTTACTGATTACGATTTTGTTTCAGCAGAGAAGGACAAATATGGGGTTTTTTATAGTCGTGATGGTTTACGATTAATTGATGTTGATAATAAAACTTTTTCTTGTAGAGAATATAGAATAAAAGAAAGTGTTAAGATTATCTGTGATTATGCTTTTGCAGGTTGTTCTACTATTATTAATGTTATTATACCTGATTCTGTAGAGGTAATAGGGGAAAGAGCTTTTAGCGGCTGTTGTTTCTTAAGAGAAGTTTCTTTGGGTCATTCGGTTAAGATTATTAAGGAGTTTGCTTTTAAAGATTGTAAAGCATTGCGGGAACTTAAATTACCTGAATCTTTAGAAGAAATAGGACTAATGGCTTTTTCATATACGAGTTTGAAAGAAATTGTACTTCCGAAATCTTTGTTAAAAATAACAGGAAATCCCATAGTATATAATAAAGTTAAATTTGTGAATAATTCCCCTAATTTTACTGTTGAAAATGAGAATTTGTTTACTAAGAATAAGCGTGTTCTTATTTCTTTTCAGTCTAATGTGACTTCTTATATTATTCCTAAAAGTGTAGTTGCAATAAGTGGGTATGCTTTTTGGTATTGCTCTGATTTGGAATTAATTACAATTTCGCCAACAGTCAAATGGATGGGAGAGAATCCTTTTGCATATACAAAAGCAATAATTGAGAATCTATCAGAGAATTTTATTCTTGAAAATAATCTGCTTCTGACTAAAGATGGATCCTCGCTTATTGGTTGTTATTCTAATTATAAGATAATTAACGTACCTGCTTCTGTGAATGTTATAAAGAGGAATGCTTTTTTTAGAAGTGAGGTGGTTGAAGTAGTGTTGCCCGATTTGGTAGAAAGAATTGAGGATAATGCGTTTGAAAGTTGTATCGCTTTGCAGAAAATAAATTTGCCTGAATCTATAAAATATTTAGGTAATGGAGTCTTTTATGGTTGTTCATCATTACAGAATATGAAGCTTCCTCAATATTTAATTTATTGTGGTAGCTCTGTTTTTTCTAAATGTAGTTCGTTACAAACTATTGAACTTCCTATATCAATGAAGTCCATTAATAAGAGTATGTTTTCTGGTTGTTCTAGCTTGAAAAATATTTTAATTCCTAATTCTGTGACAAGAATAGGTAGGGCGGCTTTCTATCAATGTAAATCTTTCAAGGAAATTATAATTCCTAAATCAGTACAATACATAGATCGATTAGCATTTAGATACTGTAGGAATCTGAAAGCTGTATATATTCCAGATTCTGTTAAACGTATAGGGATGTACGCTTTTAGTGATTGTCAGGAAATTACAACAGTAAGTAGAGGAAGAAGTATTTATCGAAAATATGAATCAATGGGTCTTATAGCTACACCTCCAGGTAATAAAGAAAAAATTGAACGGATGTTGCCTAAATATTTGCATGATATTATTAAAGAGTTAACATATAAAGAATTTATTAATTGCAATATGCAGTTATACGAGAATATAAAGACAGAAAGGGAGTATGATTATAACTATTTAGATCGTGTAAAATGTCCAAGGTGTGGAGATTGGTATTATGTAGATGATGGAGTTTGTGATACTTGTGGCTATCCTTGGAATGAATGAAATTGTGAAATATTTGTATAGAAAAAGAGGTGAGCAATGCTTCACCTCTTTTGTTTTTTACTGGTAATAAAAAGTTATAAAGATGTCACGTAACTATTTTACTAGGGTGTCAATAGCTTCTTTATGTTCTATGTACCAAACCATTGCTTTAATTAGAGACTTCAACATAGCCTTGCAATGGGGAAGATGCTATGTGAGTCTTCTTTTTATATTCATATTTAAAGAATTTTTTAAGCAGTAACATTACTGCTTACTCTACAGTAGCAAATGTAATACAAATAGAATAAATATTGTTGTTTTTACGGAAGAATTTGACAATAATGATAATCTTTTTCTTGAAAAAACTATAGTTTAACCCCCTTTTTTAGTCTGTTTTCCTCTTTTTGGGTGTGGCTTACACCCAGCTTTTCTTTAAGTTCCTGAAACTTCATTCTAAACCATTCGAGTATGGGCATACCGTCAATGCAAAGCCTAAATTTCCCTTTCTCCAGCGGATTTCTCTCTACGGTTGCCGTTGAGTGCTCCGTCCTGAACTTCTCGTTGTGCTCCTTTGAATAGAGCCTTCCCTTGAACCCTATGGGTTGCAGACTGACGATTTTCCTTGTCAGTTCTTCGGTAAACCCCACTTCCCGGCATTGTTCGGCTATGGGCAGCAGTTCCGTTACGATAGGGAAATAGGTGTCTATCTGTTTCAGTCTGTTGTCGTATTCCCTAATTTTTTGCTGGTAGCTCCGACCTATCTTGTTTATATCGCTGTTGTGGCGGTGCTCCATTTCCTTTTGTTCCCTTTGTTCGGCTTGTACCCGCTTTTGCAGCTTCACAATGTCCTGCCTCAAACTTTCGTTCTCCGCTTCCAGCCTCTTGACCTTGCTGCCGCCCAAAAGAGAACTCACCCCGTCCGCTATGGCTGGGGGGGGGGTCACCGCCGCCCCCCCCCGTTGTGGGTGTGGGGGCTCCCCCCGCCGCACCCTTCATCTTCTGCACGTTGATTTCCCCCTTGACCTTTTTCAGTTTCTTCTGCGCTTCCTCTTCCAGCCCCAGCAGGTTTTCTATGTTCTCCTGTAGGCTGTCCTGCCGTTCTATCAGTTCCTTGTAATATTGCGAGGTCGGTATGTGCTTTGCCAGCGAACCGTCTATTCCTCTTTGCAAGCCATATTTGCTCATGGCTTGTGCATAGGTGTCCTGATAGTGTTTCAGCCTGTGCCTTGCCATGACGTCATCAGCACATAGCCGTACATCCTGCGTGTTCTTCTTGCGGTATTTCTTTTTCCCGTTCTGTTCTTCCTTTCTGGCTTTTCTGCGCTCCCCGGTCACTATCGGTACGATAGTGGCGTGTATGTGCGGTGTCTTCTCGTCCATGTGCAGGACTGCCGATACGAGATTCTGCTCCCCGTATGTTTCCCGGAGCCATTTCAGGTTGTCGTTGCACCAGCCGTCAAGCCTTCCGTCCGCTTCCATTTGTTTCATGTCCTTGTTGCTTCCGGTGAGCAGTACCCGGATTGCCTTCACCTGGTTAGTGCCCACCTTGCGTCTGATGCCTGCCGTCTCTATCCGGTGTGCTATCGCCTGCGTACGGTTCTTCACTCCTTCGGGGAACTGCACCAGTTCCCGGTTCAGGTGCGTGCGAGTCGCGTCCGCATTCTTCGGGTGTATGGTGCGCTCTATGTGCGTGGACATTGCGCCGTCCGCACCCTTTGCCTTTTCCAAATGCAAAACTGCATATCCCATAATTGTAATACATTTTTCGGTTAATACTTCCCTTGCCCTGTTCCCATGCCGCATGGCTCCGGGGTTTCAAAAGGGGCGGCGTCCCTTTTGCTCATTGGGGCTTTTTTAGCGATGCGTGCATTGCGTGAAGAAAAAGCCCTAATGAGCTATGGCTTTTTCAAAGCCTTCCGGTGACTGTACGGTTACATTCTGATGCCCCTGCCTTTCTTCCCCGGCTGCTCTGCCTGCCGTTGCCTTTTCTCCTGCCGCCTCTCCGTTTGTTCTGACCGTTTACCGCATAGGAAGTCGTTCAGGTCGTTATAGCCTCCGTATATGTACGATACGTCCCGTATGCGCAGCCCGTATTCCTTTTGCAGTTCCTGAACAGCTTCCATTCCCGCCTTGTCGTTGTCGAGGAAACAGTGGATGCGCCCGTAACCGCCCAATGGTCGGATTGCCTTGGAGAGGTTGGAAGTCGAGTTCAGTACGATGTAGTCCTGCCCGTCAAGGTCGGGACGGTCAGGACACCTTTCCAGCCGCAGGGTGAGGAAGGAGAGGTAGTCCATGAAGCCCTCAAAGAGGTAGCAGGTCTCCTTCGGCTGTTCCTGCCGTATGTGGGTGATGTCCTTCGGTGCTATGCAGCCCTTGAAGAGCTTGTTGCGTATCTCGTAGCCTCCCGAACGGTTGGGAAAACCAACGGCAAAGTAGGGTTTGCCGCCAGTCAGATAGCGCACCTCCCTGCATTCTCTTTTTGCCAGTTCCGTATTTATCTCCCTCTGCCGCAGATAGGACAATAGGGCGGGGGAAGAAAGAGGCACCACCTCCAACTGCTGGAAGCTTGGTTTTGAGAGTGGTTGCCCGCCAAAAGAGAAGGATACCGGGCGCACGCTGGGTGCCTGCTCCGCTATCCGTTCCAAGAGGTAGGGCAGACTGTCGGATGCGTAGAGTTCCCGCGCCAGTGCGATGATGTTCCCGCCCCTGCCCGCGCGTAGGCTCGGTACAAGACGCCTTGCCGCCTTTCGGCAGTAGGTTTCCTCATACCTGCCCCCAAACCGTACTTGCATGTCTCCACGCATACGGCTCTCCATTGATAACATGACTTTATCCTGCATGGCTCTGTATTTTTGCATTACAACTTGTGCATACGACCAAAGTCTTTCGATGTTTTGCGAGCATCAGTTTTTCCCATTCCGTATCTCCTTTCAGATGATTCAGATTTCTTGCATGATGCATTACAACAGGACCGACTTTCCCACACAACTCACACACCTCGGATTTTAACCTTTCAACCAGCGTTGGTTGTGGTACTGTGATTATATATGGGATATTGTCCACATCTGCGAAAGACGATGGCAGTTTGCGTTTGAAACCTTCATTGTAGAATACTCTGTAACGTAGTTTACCTTTTGCATCGTGATACGGAACAATGATGTCATTTCCTTTTTTGTATTTGTCAATGACCTTACTGATTGAACTGTTTGTTTTTGCTGCAATGGTATGATACATACTGTATTCCATAATGTAGCCAAATTTAGAAGCTGCATACGAGACGTTATTGGCTATACTGTAATAGTTGTAGAATCCTCTGATTTCAGAGTTGTACCGTGCTACTATGTCTTCTATTTTCTTTTTCATCAGTTTGCCCCTCAATTTAGAAAACCACGTTTGAACCCCGTTTTCCATCTTATATTTAATGGCTTCATAGTGTTCCAATCTGTTTTTTACAGTTTCTGTGGCTACCTTGAGGACAACTGTACCATTGAAACTTCGGACTGGTACATTGAACTTGTTACGTTTGGTTACGTCAGTTTTACGGACTAAGACTTCATATCCGAGAAATTTTGCAGGCTTTTGAGCGTTTGTTATCAAAGTCTTTTCTTGCGACATTTCCAAATGCAGACATTCTTGCATATATTGAGTTATGTCAGACTTGATTTTGATACAGTCCGCCTTGCTACCAATAACACCGATTAAAAAATCATCGGCGTATCTCGTGTATTTCAGTCTTTTATAGGTGTCGTCCATATAATCCCTACATGTAACCTTTAGCCGTTCACGTCTAAGTTTCTCATATTTGTCTTTAAGTTGTTTCGCACTTTCGGCATCTTTCGCACTTTCAATCTCAGCTTTCAGTTTGTATATCTGTTCGCTGAGTCTTGAATACTCCTTTGTTAGATGTCTTTCTTTTCCCTTGTTGAAATTACGGGTATATTCTTCCATGTACTTATCGAAACAGTCAAGATAGATATTTGCCAATATAGGACTTATTATACCTCCTTGCGGTGTTCCCGAAAAGGTGTTATGGTATTCCCAATTTTCAATGTAACCAGCATTCAAGAACTTACGGATGAGTCTGAGAAATCTTTCGTCAGAGATTCTTTTCCTCAGAATTCCTATCAATACATTGTGGTCGATGTTGTCGAAGAATCCTTTGATGTCTCCCTCTATGAACCACTTTGTACTTTTGAATGTTTTTTGTATGCGGGTTAAGGCGGTATGGCAGCTTCTGTTAGGTCTGAATCCATGTGAAGAATCTTCAAACACTTCTTCATAAATAGCTTCGAGAATTGTCCGTACTACCTCCTGCACAAGCTTATCCTCAAAGGAGGGTATGCCAAGCGGTCTTTTCTTGCCGTTTTTCTTGGGTATATACTTTCTCCTTGCCGGATTCGGCTTGTAAGATTCATCCTTTAGGGATGCGATGATGCGGCTTATTCTTTGAGTGCTCATTTGGTCTATTGTTTTACCGTCAGAGCCGGGTGTCATATTTCCCGGCTTTGCATAGATGCGTTGGTAAGCCATATAGAACATTTCCACGTTGTACAAAATGCGATACAATCTTTCGAACTTGTAATCCGAAACTTTGCCATGCTTGTTTAAAGCTTTTAATACTTGCTCTGGACTTCTCATAATGTCTCACACATTTTCCGTTGTTTGTATTAAGTTATCTAACTGCTTCCCTTCGCCATGTACAAGGCTTTCCCTTGCTCGGACTACTACGGAAGCTCCGTTCCCATGTCAGATATTCAGAGCCTATGCTCATAGCTTTTCAGCATTCTGATTTAGGGAATCCCCATTTGCTTTCACAATAACTATTTGGCGGACTGACTGTCGGATGCGACTTACGTTCTGTATCCGCTTATTGCGGTTGCTCAGAAGCCAGTTCTTGCCCTGTTGTAATTTCGGTTTACATAGGGTGCTTCTGCCCGACATTTCAATTACCTTACGTCGGGGCTGGTACAGGTGCCGCAGAACTATCGTTCAACCAATTAGGCTTCATCCTTGTGTCTGTCTTTTCCTCTTGCCATACAGTCGCAGCGTGGTAATTGGCTGACTAATGACTTTACTGACATGCTTCTGTCACCTTTGGGTTTCCCCTCCAGCTGAGTCGTTGAGGATAGGCCTATTTGAACTCTAACCTAATCTCTTGCCAAAGAGATATTTATTGTGTAGCCTATATGGGCGCATCAAAATCGTACCATAGGTTGCGTTCCATGTTCACCTTGAAGGACGGTTCCTGCTCGTCCCTGAACGGTGACTTGTACCATAGGCTGTCTCCCTGCCGTCTTACCGGGTTGTAGCCAAGAGTGTGCAGATATTCCTCTATGCGTATCCGCTTTGCTTCATTCGTATTCATGTAGATTTCTGTTTAAGTGGATATTGTTTTTTCTTTTCGCCCGTACATGTTTGCGGTACGGTCTGTATATATCCGCTTCACTTCACTTCCGTATATATAGGTACGGGAATGAAGTGAAGCGGTTTTTACCATATTCCGGAATATTCCACTTCACTTCACCATATATATATACCCCGGTTGAAGTGAAGCGGTTTCCAGCCTGCGCCGCTAATAGTGGAAGTCCGGCTTGAAGGTGTATTTCCTTCCGTTCTCCTGCACTATCATCCGCTTGTTTTTCAATACGGTGATGAGGTCACGCAGTCTGTGGTCACTGAGTCTGACACCGACAGAGGCGTATGCTTCCCGCAAAGCCCCTTCAAGTTCCTTGTAGCCGTATTCGTCTTTCAGGGTGAATGCCGCTTCCAGTGCGATGCGGTGCTGCTGTTCGGTGATGTCCCTATACGGGTCGAACTTCCCTCTATTCCCTTTTGTCTCGTCCTTGTCCTTGAACTGGTAGTCCTCCAGCAGTTCGGGCAATGCCTCCCCGTTGATGCGAAAAGCAAATGGCTCAAAGTCCACTGCCCTGATATGTGCGGTTTTGACTGTGCTTACACCGGGGTTCTTCTCGTCCTTTTCTACTTGCAGCACCGTTTCCGCCTTGTTGCTTAGCTCGGTTCCGATGTGCCCCCTTGCATGCTCGTCCCCCTTGTTCTGGTGCAGTATGGTGTGAATGTGGATATTCCTTTCACCCGTCCATGTCATCAGCAGGGAGATTACTTTCGTGGACTCGCTGGAACTGTTGATGTCATACACCATGTCCCGTATTCCGTCGATGACTACCAGCCCAACATTCTCGGTACGGTAAATTGCCTCCCTCACGATTGCTATGCGCTCTTCGGGTGTGTACTTCCGCAGGACGAGGAACTCAAGATTCTCATGGTTGCTGTCGGTCGGCAGTCCCGCCATGCGAAGGCTGCGCCTTGCCACTATCTCACAGTGGTAGGTGCTCTGCTCGGTGTCAACATAGAGTATTTTCCGTTTGTTTTCGGGCAGTTCCGCCGTATAGTTCAGTACCGTCCCGTTTTTCAGCGCAGCCGCCACGATTGCGGAGACGTTGAACGTCTTCTTGCTCTTGGCTTTTCCGATTGACGCGCTGAAGTTTCCCAGCGTGCCGATGACGGAGCCCTGCACTTTCAGGATTTCAGGTGCCTGCTCGTGGCTTTTCGAGAGGTCAAGCCGCGAGGCATGCCATAGGATTACCGCCTCTTCGGGTGTGATGTTTCTTTCCTTGTTGTCCATACCGCACCTCCCTATCCGCGTCCCCCGCTTTTGCGTCCTGCTAGTTCCAGCGCCATGTCCGCATCGACGATGATTTTGCGCCCTATCTGCGTAATGGCTCTGTCTATCCTCCCGCTTTTCTTGATGCGGTTTGCTGTGGGTATGCTGCACCCGAACAGCCGGGCTATGCCGCCTATCCCGTACACGTATTTTTTGTCCTTGTCGGCTGCGGGTTGCACCGTTCTCACTTCATTTTCCTGCAAGGCGTGGCGGTTCAGGAATATAAATTCCTCGCCCGTCATCTGCCATACGGGTTTTGACAATAGGTTTTTCACTTCCATTTTCTTGATAAGATTAAGTTTACACTGCAAGCCCTGCGCATGGGCTTTTTACTTCGTTCGAACAGTGCAAAGTTACTTCCGGGTACGGGTGGTAAGGATGTGGATAGCGTGATTTGAATATCACGCTATCTTGTTAAATATCAGCAAGTAATAAAGAGTAGTGAGAATTATTTTGAGTGGTAAAAGTGGTGGTATCGTGGAATGTCGAGACATGTCACCGACTATCGGAATACCGACCGCATTTCCCTTGCAAATTCCCGGTTGCTGTCACTGGGGAAATCGGAAACGGGCTCTTTGTATTTTGATTTGTAGTATGCATCGTCTATTCCCAGCAGGTTCATGATGTCCTCTTTCCATTTCTCTCTGTCCGGTTTGGGCAGCGTTTCACTCATAAGGAAAATGAGATAGCATACACGTGCCTTCTCCCTCGGCCTTATTTTCAGTCTGCCTTCGCATGGTTGCAGGTTTAGGTTGGCGTAGAAGTCCAGTTCGGAAACGGTTTCAAACTGTACACCGTTGCATTTCTCATAAATGGCTGACAGCAGCCGCATGGGGAAATAGGCGGGCGGGCTTGCCGGGGTGGTACCGGATGCGGACATTTCCTTTTCTTCCCCTTCCTTTTTCTTTTGGTCGGTCAGGTATTTTTCAATGATTGCCAATAGTGAGCCGCCCAGCCTGCAAATTTCCCCGCAACGGTTTTGCAGGCATTGCAGGGCTTCCCGCCTTGCCTGCTCCTTCTGCCTGTACAGTTCATCCAGTTTGGCTTTCTCCTTGTCGTATTCCCGTTTGCACCGTTCGTACCTTCTTTCCAGCAGTTCTTCTTCCTGACGGTCATGCTCCCTGAAGCCTACCGCCTCCAAAGAGCCGTTAGCTTCCATGAGTTCCCGGTAATATCCGTTTGTGACTTTCATCTGTCTGTCAATGCCCCAGTCAAAACGGCTTTCATGCTGTCGGCAGACATATCCGGTATCGAGACGGTCGAAAAACTCCTTGTAGGTATTGTAGGTCGATATATTGTTCTCAATCTCCCGTTTCAGGCTGTTCAGCAATATGGAGAAGTGCGCGGCGTCCATTTCAAGCATGAGGCTGATAAGTGCGGTTTCAAAGGTCTGCGTGTCCCCATACTCTCTGTAAAAATCGGAAATGAACTGCTGCTGCGCAAAAGAGAAACTGCCGCCGGACATTATTTCGGTGTATATCTTGTTGAGTTTCCCGTAACGGGGTATCATTAAGGTTATTCTATCTTCCATGATATTCTTGAGGTTACAGTTGGTTGAATTTGTTCATTGCATTAGCCTTGATGTCATCGGCTATGTCTATGTAGGGCTTCATCGCCTTGTAGTCGCTGTGCCCCGTCCATTTCATCACCACTTGTGCGGGGATGCCCAATGCCAAAGCGTTACAGATGAATGTCCGTCTTCCGGCATGGGTTCCCAGTAAGGCGTATTTGGGTGTGACGGTGTCTATGCGTTCATTTCCCTTGTAGTAAGTTTCCCTTACCGGGTCGTTGATTTCCGCAAGCTCCCCCAGCTCTTTCAAATAATCGTTCATCTTCTGATTGCTGATGACCGGAAGTGCTTTATGGTCTTCAAAGTGTACGTCCTTGTATTTTTCCAATATCGCCTTGCTATGGTTGTTCAACTCTATGATAAGGCTGTCCGCAGTCTTGACGGTGGTCACTTCTATATGGTCGGGCTTGATGTCGCTCCGTTTGAGGTTGTACACGTCCGAATAGCGCAGCCCGCTGAAACAGCAGAACAGAAATACGTCCCTTACCCGTTCAAGGTATTGCTTGGTCGGGGGTATCTTGTAGTCTTTCAGTCTGTTCAGTTCCTCCCATGTGAGGAATATCACTTTCTTGGGGGTGTTTTTCAGCTTGGGTTTGAAGCTGTCATAAGCCATGTTCTGATTGTACCCTTTCTTGAAACTCCAGCGTAGGAACCATTTCAGGAAGGATATCTGCTTGCCTATGGTGCTGTTGCGCATGTCCTTCTTATTACGCAGGAAGTCCACATAGTCATTCAGACCGTTCTCGGTGAACGTGTCAAAGGAAAGTTCATTCCTGAACTGTTTCAGGTGGTTTTTTACCGCAGCGAATTTTTCGTAGGTTGCGTCTGTCCAGTCGTTCTGTTTTCCGCATTCCCTTACAAACTCCTCGAACGCCTCCCAAAAGCTGGTTTTAGGTTCTTCGGCTATTTCCTGCTCTGTGGCTGGTGCATCCTTCATCCTTGCATTGAAGCTGTCCTTTATCTGTGCGGGTGTGGGTAGTACGTTCTGTACTTCAAACTCCTTGAAGATGTTCTGTATCTCCGTATACTGTCTTAGCAGGTCTGCATTGATTTCGGATGCGCTTTGCTTCAGCTTGTTTGTGCATCCGTTCTTTACCCTTTGTTTGTCCGCATCCCATTTGGCTGTGTCAATGCGGTAACCCGTTGTAAACTCTATGCGCTGGCTTGCAAATATCACACGCATACGGATAGGTACATTCTCTGTGATTGGCACGCCGTTTTTCTTCCGGCTTTCCAGTGCGAAAATGATGTTTCTCTTGATATTCATAATTGGGTGTGTTTGAAAATTGACACCCAAAAATACACCCAAAAAGTGAGATATGCAAAGATATTAAGAGATATTTTATTTTCTGTTTACTTTGTAATAACTTGGTAATTAATAAGATATTACGAGTTTGTGATATTGTTTGAAATGGTAGGTTATAGAACCTGTCTCTCCGCTGAAACCTAAGACATTAGGTAGTCAAATTAAGACAAGTCCCGTAAAATCAACGTTTTACGGGACTTTTTCTATTTATCCGGTGGACAACCGAAAGACATTAAAATGGGCTCAGCGGAAATTTCTGGTTGTTAAGTTTTAAAATTAGCTATCTTTGCTTACCTTTGTTTCATGAAACCCGAACGACTCCTTCGTGCCATCCTTCCGGATGTGCTTATAGACAACT
>ENA-OPEL01000192-OPEL01000192.1-human-gut-metagenome-genome-assembly--contig:-NODE-192-length-21457-cov-2.084805_pt1 | contig 21457 bp, 6 predicted proteins | sample MGYA00241633_ERZ501529 | MGnify/ENA primary metagenome ERZ501529 (study PRJEB25962, sample SAMEA2042300) | human gut metagenome | biome: human gut; feature: human-associated habitat; material: faeces...
GGCATGGGCACCGCCGACCCCATTAAGAGAATGGAAGCAACCAAGGCCAGCATAACTGCCGGCATTAGCGTCGCCGCAAAGCAAGAGAGTTCTTAGACTAGTGTCTTTACCTCCTGTATAGTGATAATCACACATATAGGTAGTTGTTCCCCCACCATTAGCGCATGGTACTATCTCTCCAGTAGTTTGAATATCAAAGTCTTTGATGTAACCATCATTATGAACTTCTCTACTAGAAATTAGCTTCATTTTAGCTTTTTGAGTTTCCGTTTCTCCATAATCTTCTGGATTTGTAGTTGTATATACATTCTTCCAGTTGTATGTGTCAGTTCCCTCGTCTTTATATCCTTGAATAATTATTCCTTCCATGTTTGTCCACAAGTCTCCGAAGATATTCTCAAATCCTCTATATCTTGCAATACTCATAGCTGGACGAGTTACTGTTACACTAACGTTAGATGCACTCTTGATAGATATTACGATATTACAGCTTCCAGTAAAAGAAGACTTAATACATCTATCAGATAATACATTTGTGGGCCAATCTACTGTAACATCTCCATCAGCCGTAACTGTTGCCAGTGTTGTGCTTCCTGTATAGAATATTACATTTTGCCCTTCAGCTAATCCCGATATAGTATATACAGTAGGACCATTTTGATAACCCCAAGTTCTATACATATATCTATTAGTACCTTTAACGTTTGTAATTGTGACTTTATTTGTTTCTGCTGTCATATCTGCTTGAGCAGTATCTCTTGAATAAGAAGCCATATTAGTTAAACCTGTGGATTCATAAACCCAATCAGCTTGAGGAATAACCTTAGCTCCTGTAAAATTTCCTAATTCATTGGCATATCCGCAAGGACATACTGAATAATTTCCATTGTAAAACTCCCAATTTGACATGTTTGTTACACCTGCGCTTAATCCTCCTTGATGAAATCCTTCGGAAGTTAAATCTGAATTGAAGTTAGCTTGCATATTAAATGTAGCGTACTCAATCACAGGTAACCAAAACATTATCCATTTGTAGTATTCGTAGTTCAGTAGTTCTGAACCTGCGTTTGTTGCCCAAGTACGTGCAGTTGCTCTATTCATTGCTGTTCTTGGTTTTCCTAAATCTGTTCTAATTGGGTCAGTTTCTAAATAAGTATCATAAGCTGGTCTATTTCCTCCACCTCTAAATGCAGCAGTAGTATTCACAACTGATACCAACTTAGGTGTTGCCGTTACAGTGTTATCTGTTGTAGACCTATATGCATCTATTAACATTGCTGGAATCTCTGTCCAAGTATCATCAATACATACAGTAGAAATCTTAACCCATCTTTTTGTTCCTGCAACTCCAGATTTTCCCCAGAATCGAGGTACTTTAACTCTGACAGTTCCGTCAGTTCCATCTAATACTGATGGTGTGCCATCTTCTTTCTTTGACCAATCATCTGGATGAAGATAATAATTGATTACTCCTCCGTTAGCTACGCAGCCTTTTAATTGAGACTGAATAGGTAACGATTTATGAAGAGTAAGATTCCCAATTCTTGTGAGAGTAGGGTCTGCCACAGTAGAATCCCATTCGACTCCATAGGCATATACATCTTCCATACCTTTTTGCATTTCATTAAGTTTAGCATCAACTTCCGTTACATGTTGGTCAATTTCTTCCATCTTTGCTTGAGTGGCTATTGCCATACTCTGTTTTGTCCAAGCACCATTCCACATAAGAATTGCTAGTTCTCCATCTGCCACTACTGTATTATTAAAGTTGGCATAAGTTCCAGCTTGTGTAGTAATGTAAAAGACATTACCGTCTGGAATTCCAGGAGTAGTAGCAGGGGTAGCTACCCCTGCAAACATACAATTTTCTCCTAGAGATGTAACCATATTTAACATTACAGATTGTAGTGAATCTCCGGTAATCCCTTGGATTCCGTTACTTTTAACAACATTTGATATTGCTGTTTTTAAATTACTCCAATTTGCCATTGTTAGTTACCTATTAAAAAGTCTTTATTAAAGTCTAAATTAAAATCTCCTGTAAATTTATCAGTAAATAATTTACCTTGTATATCTATTATTCCATCTTCCGCCATCATATTCTTTATCATATTAATGGTTAGCATATCAGTAGTTCTCGGATATAACATCAATTTGTAGAATACCATTTGTGTATATCCATTGCTAAATCTGGACACTGTAATACCTTCATCATCAGTATTAGTTCCTCTATTTATAGAAGTTCCATTAAAACTACTACTGGTTTGCCAGTTTATTCCATCAGGTATACTTTGGATAGTGTTGTACTGCCCAAAATTAAATTGCCATTTATTACCATAATCAGCAATAAATGCCCCACCATTAGTTTTATGCGAGCCTTTTAGTAAAGTTGCCCCGTTACTAGGAATATTAAGAATAGTTCTTTTAAATATATAAGTATAATCAGTAAATGCCGGAATACTAGTGTTTTCTGAATAATCATCTACTCCATCATATACTAAACCATTAGGATACAAAGGAAGCATTTCGATAGTTACTTCTTCGTTTACTGCAAGAGTAGGCGATAATTGGAAATAAATAAGGTAATATCCTCTATTTATATCAATATTATATTTGTCTATATTCTCTTGACTAATTGGTGAAATTGTGATAATGGTATCTTCATTAGCAATTAAATCTTTAGAAGTTATTCCTAAAGGAGCGCCTTCACTATTCCCACCTACGGTATAGTAATGATAATCGCACGTAAATCTTATATTTTTATCAGATTTAAATTTAACAGATACAGGATTAGATATAACTTTTAACTCTGTATTATTAAATTCCCAATCACTATTTCCTCCTAACTTCTTTAAAGTAATATCATAAGGATTACGAGCTACAATACTAATACTATTACTATTGTTACTAAGCGACCATGAATTAGTGAATTTACCTAAAGTATAACCACCGAACCCTGACATCTTATCGTAAGCAAAGTTAGTGTTAGTCAAATCATAATCACCTACGGCTACACCTCTTTGTTGAATAGTTGCCTTATCTGCATCGAGATTAGTCTTACCATAAGCGTCCCAATAATAAGGAGGTTTCTGTACATAGCCACCTTCAATACCTACTATATCATTGAGTTGCTTTATTTCTTCGTTAGTACTTACCTCGTCAAACAACATGAAATCATAAAGAGCCATTTTGGCAAAACTGCTTGACTTACCAGTATTGGCACCTATTACAGGTACTACTCCACTTCCTGCCGAAGGGTTTGTCACTGTAATATTATGTGTTATACCTTTTAGAGAGTAAGTTTCAATATAATTATTCTCTATCCCATCTATGTAAGTCTTGCCATCTTGATTACGTGCTTGGTACGCTATTCTTGGATTAGTTGCGTCATCCTCCTTAGTTGTAAGAATAGCAAAGCTTCCCGACGCTCTCTGGTCATACAATAACGTAGGAGATTTCAACCAGTTTGTCTTCATTAATACCTGCTTTCCTCCTATTGATAAGGAAGGGATATCCATGTAATCATCAACTCCATCAAAACATATAGAGCCTTCATAATTCCCCACTTGTTCTATATAAATAGGTTCAGTTAAACGTACAACAGCAGTGTCATTTGGATTACTAGGAATAGCATAGAAGAACACACGATTAGCATCATCAACGCCTTTTATATCTATGTTATAATTTCCATCTTGTGTAATATCAATTAATTCATTATCAGTAGTTGAGTTACTATATATTCTTAGTCGTGAAATCTTGTTTTCAGATATAGCCTTAGTTACACCTGTAACTTTTATCTTTCCTTTATAAACTCCACTAGTGATATTAGAAAATCCTGTTGAATTTTTAACTGCAAAATATTCTACTAGCTCTCCACTTACAACTTTTGCTAAACTACTATCAGCCCAGAAACTAGAGTTATTATAATCATAAGGATATCCATTAGCACCACTCATTCCAGCGAATTCAAAGTTATTAAATACTCCATTGTTTCCATTTCCAGAAATATCAGGGATATAACCTAATATCTTGTAACTAGAGTTTGGAATACGTAGTAGTCTAGGAGATAGGATACATTTCGGTTCGTTGTTATCAAATATATAAGCACTTTTAGCCTTAAATACCATTGTTTTTTCAACAATAACTTTAGAACTAGTTACTTGATTGCCATTCAATAATAATCCAAATATATTATATATATTAGGAAGTAGATTAGAATCAGCGGTAGAACCTATTCTAGTAATAGTAGAACCAACTTTGAATTTACCTCCCCAAGATACTTTATTACCATTCTCATCCTTGAATCTCAATAGAACTGGATATGGCTGAACAATGTCCTCAAACCTGATGTACTCGTCAACAGTGATGTTTACTTCTTGCGGAGAATCATAATTATATATTGCGCCAATATTAAAAGCCGTATCATCAACCACACTTCTTCTATAATCAATATTTACTCCGTTAAATGTAAATACTGTAAGTTCATCAACATTATTTTTTAGATAAAAATTAGCTCTAACATAAGCATCTTTGGGTATATAATCGCCTACATTAATTCTCTTTTGATAATTATTTAAATAAAAATCTAACTTATTATATTCTACATTACTTGTAACAACAGGATTCCATTGGACGTAGTTTTCATCCTGTTCGATAGTCATAGTAATCTTCTGTGGAGACTTGGTAATTGGAACAACTTTATAATAGAATCCATTACTGTTTACTTTTAAATCAGTATAAGAAACTCCATTATAAACAATTTTACTTACTTTTTGACCAACATAAGGCTTCACATAGATACTGATAGTACTATCCTTTGCTAAATAAATACCTGTTTTATTATCATTAACAGTAGGTCTATATAATGATTTATTTCCTTGCCATATTTCTATTATATCCCATTTATTATTACTCTTCACTATCGGTCTAAACTCCACCATACCAGGATACAAAGTTCCTAGATTATACATCTTCAGTTGACGTTCTATTAGGAATTCAGACATACTATATGGGAATGACATGAGAGAATAAACAGCAATATTAGCAAATCTACTATCATTATCTCTAACTATACCTAACCAAAGTTTATCAGAATCAAGTGAAGTGCCTGATGATAATTCTACTCCATTATAGTTATATTTTGATTGGTAACTTATACTTCTAGTAAAATCAGTATTAGCTACTTTTCCATTATCCTTGTAGAAACTCCAGGAACTAATATAGTTAGGGCTTCCTAAATACTCAAATAAAAATGCACCTTGTTTAGTAGTATCAGTAGAACTCTCTGATTTAGATGCAACTATTCCAGCGGTTTCACCAATAGATATTATCTGTCTATCTATAATGAAAGTATAATCTTTATAAATCGGCATCCCTGTCACCTTACCGAAGTCATCTACTCCGTCAAGGAGGAGAGCACCTGCGTGGGAAGGAATCTGGGTGATGGTTATACCTTTACTATTAAGACGGTCAGAGGTAACAAATAAAGAATCATTAGCAGATGGTAATTCATTAATTCCATCAACTAATGCAATTCGTTTAACACCAGTATCATCATTATATTGGTAATAAACAACTATTGATTTATTGGGACTATGTATCTCAACATTATATATAGGCGTTGGCTTGTTGTTTATTAGTATGGAATTAGTGGTTAAGATTCCTGTTACCTCGATTTTAGATGGGGTAAAATTGATTTCATCAGTTAAATGACTTCTAGTCCAAGTTGTAAAATCAGTCTCATACTTCCCAATACCTGAATCCCCTTTCCAAGCAATATTATTCAGCTGAATATCCCTACCGTTGCCTGAAAAGTCAATCAGCTTGTCGCCAAACTCTGCGTGATTCTCGTTGGTGATTCCCTGCTTGATAGTATTACACAGTATATCAGGTTTAAGCGTCTTATCCAAGTTGAAGTAAGCGATTACTTGGTTGATTTGGTCGGTAGTCAGTACCTTGTTGGCGATGATTGTCCAGTACCAAACGACTTGACTTGCTTCGGTTAATTCACTAATTCTTCCTACAACACTGAATTTAGCATCAAATATTGTTTGTAAACTATTAGTTGACTTAACATAATAATCTGCTTCATCTCCTAATATGTTTTTTATATCAGATTTAGTATTATTAATTAATGACGCACTATAACCGTATATCCCAGTTTTACCGTAATTATAAACATCGCTTCTAACGTGTTCTCTGGAATTACTATTTTCTATATAATTAGTAGTTGCTATGGTATATGTAGAATTTAAATCTATCTGATGAATCATACTAACAACAGTAACCTCATCAGTAATACCCATCTCCTGTACGGTCTTGGTGGAAGTAATCAGGTCGTCGATTCCGTCGGTGACAAATGCGCCCTCAAAAGAGGGGATTTGAGTTATAGTAATAGTATTAGTTTCATTCTTGACAATCTGAAATCCAGAAGTGTTACTAGTTAATGGTTTGGCTGTTCTTACATCGGCTGGTAATGTATATTTTCCATCCTTAGTCATTGAATAAACATTAGTTTGTCCAGTCGAATCATAATATCTATAAATCAACTCTTGACCTTCTAATAAACCTTTTACTTGTATCTTAAAAGAAGGCATATCGACACTATTGGTTAGTTCAGTGTTAGCAAACACTATCCATCCTGATAAGCCATTATAATTACTACTAAAAGGAGAAGAAGTTGTTTCTTTACTTTGAGTCCATATTCTTGTATTAGAAAGCTCTGTCTCATACTTCCCAAACCCACTGTTCAGCTTGAAAGCTGCGTTGCTTATCACAAAGTCTCCACCTCTATCTTTTATTTTATTCTTGATAATGTTACGGTCAGTACTATCATTCGATTTACCGTAGGCTGACCATACCCCTACAAGAGCGTCTTTAAGTTCAGGTGGGAAGTATGTCCCACCTGTAACTCTAGACTTAAATCCTATGGCATTGGCGTTACCAATACCAGTTATATTAGTACCCATACTGTAATGTTCCTTCTTCTGCGTCTCTTATTTCTTCACACATCTCAGGGTTCCATCCGGGATATAGTACTGTTTCTATGAAATTGTCCTGTCCTGCAGGTCTAATCTCTGCTGTTATATTATCATCAGTAATATTCTTTATCAGAAATATCACACCGGGGAAGAAATCTCCGGCAGGAACATTCTGCAAGATACTTACTTGGACAGAAGATATTTTTCCTTCTCTGTTTGCTACTTTTCCGTATCCGTACATATTATATCGTTTTAAAATTATTAATCATTCATACCTATTGACCATTCTGCAAGTATGCCAGCACTATTTGTTATTAATGCTTTAGACATTTGATAGAATGGTTGTGTTCTATATTTAAGAGATAGTTTGTTCAGCCAATTCCATAGCTCAGGTACAGTTCCTTGAGTTGTCTTACAACCACCAAACATATAAGATACGTTTGATACATTTGCATGTTTTGCTCTTGTTACTAACGTACTGTCTATCTTTATTGGGTTTCTTCCATAAGTATATAAACTAGCTGTTACATTATCACTACTATCTACACTCAGAGATGAAATTGAGAATGTACCTCTTAGGTTTCCTAAAGCTCCATTTCTAGAGAATAAGTCAGTAGGGATTTGTGCAGGCAATGTAGCATCCGAATACCATCTACAACACATCCAAGTTCTATCTAAGTCTGAAAGACTCAAATTATTCACAAATAGTGAAGAAGATAGAGCAATATTAGAAGGTATCTCATTGTATGAGAATAACAACTTAATAGAAGTTAAATTTCTCAATGTTGAGAATAGGTTCGGTGGATACATTGTTCCAGCATTTGTAGTATCAGGCCAAGTATATGGATTAACCATAAAACAATAATAAAATATACCTTCTAGCTTAGTCACATTAGATATTGGCTCAAACAATCTTGGCGGGATTCTACCACATAGACCATAAGATTGATAATTACCAGTGACGTCTGAAGAAATCCCACTTTGCATAAATATGTTATTCACATTCAGTGCTGCACTGTTTTCACAATATCTAAATAAATCTGGAGGACAAATGTAGTTCATAACTAGTCTTTTAGCTGTGTAAGAAGCAGGAGTTATACATGACCTACTATTGTTTTCGTCTTCCATAGTATCTGGAATGGTTGTTGGAAGTGTAGTTACAGTGCCATTTAATACATCTCTATATAAATTACTGTTTTCTATAATTCCCTTCATTCCAACCCTACCGTCAACTGCCCAATAATTCCACATTTCTTCATAGGGGTCATAGTTAGTATTCTTCAATACTCTACGAATATCTCTATTTGGATTAGGAATAAACTCTGGCTCTGCTCCAGGATTCTCTGGATTATAAGCAGGGTTAGGAACCTGTTCTCTTGGGTCATAAGCAGAGTTCTTTATAAACTCAACTGGGTTATAGTCTTCATTAATTGCTACTAAATCCCCTGAATCTCCATATTCTAGATTTCCCCAATCAATTAAGTATTGAGATGCATCTGGACTTCTAAATCCTCTTAGACATCCATCTAAGGTTCTTATAGTTCTATTTAATTGTTTTCTTGTAAACTCATATGTTTTAGTTGCAGGTAATTGAGTTGGCAATTCATCATCAGGAATCCATTCTCCACTTTCTGTAATACCAAATGTTTCAGTAATTCCAGAAGCTGCAGCGTCTGTATGATTCCAACCAATAAATTGTTTTCTTACATCCGTTTCTTGATAGAATAAACCATAAGGAACTTTTCCTATTTTACAATAGTTAGATGTATCTTCCATAAAACAAGCTGTGGCATTTACTATCCTACAATTCTTAAATCCTCTACTTGTAAGTGAGTATTTTACATTACTCATATTGTAGAACATGTAAGAAATATTAGTAAGTTTGGTACAGTCATTAAATGTAGTTCCCGGAATTTCAGTTGTTGTATCAGAAGGAAACGCCATTCTAGCAAAGAAAGCCGGAGCTTCTGTTAGGTTAGTACAACCTCTAAATACATCATAAGGGAACTTATCACCTACTAAATCTGGAACATAGGATTTAACAATACCAGCTCCAGCGAAGCTACCTCCACTTGTTGCAAAGTTTCCTTCATCACTTGGACCTATGAACTTAATAGAAGATTTAATCTTATTAAACATTGAGTTCTTAATAGGCCATAATACTGTGTTAGAACCTTCTTTAGCGCAATTGAAGGAAGCTCTTATATATTGGAGTGCTTGAGGGAAGTTATTTCTCATTGAGTTAAATACTTCATCTCCTCCAAATACATTTAATAGAGAACCTTTACCGTAACAGTTAAAACATTGATGTATTGTAACGAGCTTAGGGTTATTGTAAAATAGAGGACAGTAGGAAGCTGTAACTCCATTCTCCTCGTATGTTTCCAAGTCAAATTCAATCTTAGAATTAGTAGTTTCATATAGATAACCAATATTGGTTAATTCTGGAAGATACTTCAATAACTTACTTGCTTTAGCATATATATAATCGGATTCTAATATCTCTTGTTTTGCTACACTTGCATTTTTAATAAATGTCTCATTGTAGATAGCCCAACTAATGCTTGATATTTTTAAAGTATCTCCGTTAGCATTTACTGGAGCAAAGAAATATTCATCCATGTACTTTCTTCCGTTTGTTCTAAAGGCGTTATTTATAGTTGTACATTTTACAAGAGGAGAAAGTAATCCGTCGTATGCTGTAATGTTTCCACTATCATCGTGTGAAGGGCTATAGTATATTCCTTCTAGACTTCCACAATCCCAAAATAGACTGTCTATAGTAGTTACATTACCACAGTATTTAAACATATTTCTATTGAAAGAATTAGGAACTGTAGTAATAACTTGTCTACAAGCAACAAAAGTGCCATTTAAGCTTGTCACATTTTGACATCTATTAAGTATATAATAAACATCATATAAAGTACAGGCAGTAATATTAAATACACTATTTAAGACAGTTGTGGTAATAGTAAAGTTAGTATCTAAATTTGTGTTGTTTTTCCATTCTGTTTTTCCCGATTCTGTACTAGTATCAGGGCCAAACCACTCATCAGGTCCAATCATTGGAGTTGGAATAGTACTTGGCATATCATGTATAAAGAACTTATTACAGTTACTAAATATGCTTTGTCCGTTTAATGCAAGATGTCCGAATACTCTAATAAGTGAAGAACATCCAACAAAGAAAGAACTTCCAACAGTAAATGGCTTAGTTTTATTATTATCAAATTTAATGTATTTAACTAAACCTGCATTTCTTAAAGATAATGAAGTAAGATTAAATGAACTTAAATCTAAGATATTATCACCTTTATAAGTAGGGATAGGGTCATTACCAAATTGGAAAGCAGATACAGAACTATTACTAATGTCTAAAGAAGTAATTGTGTTCAGACCTTGTGCTAACTGAATTGGCTCTGGAGTTGTAGTTCCAGAAAGATTTAGTGTTTTAATCTTAGCCGCACCTACAATATATATTTGTAGAGACCTACTATTACAATTAGATAGGTTTATTGTTTCTACATTGTTAGAGTTAGATACATTAAATACTGATAGCGCAGTATTGTTAGTACAAACAATAGATTTCAAATTAGGACATCCTGTAATGGTTACAGAATCCAAGTCACTTAAACTTGATAGAGTAAGTGATTCTATCTTAGTACAAGAATCAATAATTACAGTTTTTAATTTCTTACATCCTGTAAAGTCGATAGAACTCAAGAATGGTTGAGACTGTAATGTAATCTTTTCTACATCTGAGTTAGTAATATTAAGGGAAGCAAGTGAAGCATTTGGTAAAGATAGAGAAGTTACACAAGAACCAGAGATGTTCAAATCTTTTAGTTTCGTATACTTTTCAATGTTTACTGTAAATGTACTTACACCACTGTTTCCAGACCAGAAGGATGTATTACTAAGGTCAATATGTCTTACATCAGAGAAATCTTGGTCATTAATAAATGCTGTTTCAAATAGAATTGGAGCACTTGACAATGTCTTTACTCCTGATATATCTACATTTGCAAAACTTGGCAGTCTCAATGTAGACATAAATCCTTGGAATCTCATATATTTCAATCCGTCAAGCTGACTGATTTGAGAAATACCATTAATAGTAATCTGCGTATTAAAAGAAGATATAGGTGATAGAGTAATAGTTGTTGGGATATTCTCATCAATAAAATATCTAATATCTCCCGCAGATGTCTGTCCAATGTTTACCGTAAAGATTAACGGGCAGTTAGATTTTACTGTGAGTGTAGGAGCTTGTCCTTCCGCACCACCACATTTAAAAGCACCCTTTTCATTATATGGCTGGATGAGTGCACTATTTGAATATTGGAATACACCATCCATAAAGTAGTATCTTTTCTTTAGCCAGTCTCTTACAAATTCAACACGAGGTCCATGTAAGAACTCAATATTAGCATAAGAAGCGGCACTACCTTCATCCTTTGAATATCTAGTTAAATACTTAACTTTGTAGTCATAATTATATAAAAGCTCACCACAGTTCTTCATTTGGATGCTGAAATAGTTATTAACGAAGTAGTTAGCTTCTTTAAGAAGTGTTCCTACTGAACGCCAAGTTTCCCATAAAGCATCATATCCTGCTCCTGAATAAACCCCTGTATTTATAAATCTTGTGTCTCTAAGAACATCCCATAATCTTGCAGAGTATGTATCATATCCTCCGTCTGCTGAATTTTGAGTAATTACCAGAGAGTTAACTCCAGATTCTACTTTAGCATTAGCAAAGGTATCAAGATATGCTGTCTTAGGTACATTTTCTTCACCTGTATTAGATAGACCAAATGCCGTATCCATGTCGTAAAAACAAGGCCACCATTTGTTCATATTTTCATCAGTAAGGCTTCCTCCAACGTTCCAAGAACGAAGTGTCATATTCTTACCAAGAGAGTCCACAAGTCCAAATGCTATACAAACTATATAGTAAGAATAAGCATTTCTAATATTTAGCCTATTAGTTAAATCATCAGCTAGGGCTGACCAAGATTGTTGGGCTGCATATTGGTCTCCTGTTTTTTCGTAGCCTTTTGTTTGGACATTCCATCTATACTTATCAACAGCTTCACCAGTCATACTGGCTAAGTCGGTAAATAGTAATTGAAGTCTTTGCCAAATATTGTTATCAGATACATCGGAGTTATCTCCATTTGCTCCATTATACCTAAATTCTCCAACATGCTGCAAGATAGATAAGTCGTCCTGCATGAACAGAGCAGTCATCTGCTTAGTTCCATCGTCTTTGATAATGATGTTAGCATTTTCAGAGAACTCATAAGAGTATATTTGTCTTTGGTCAATAGTTCCAAAATTTTCATTATCTTTATATGTTTCGTAAGTAGTAATGAAAGCAGGAACTGGGTTTTCTTGATACTGTCCAGATGAATCCTTGATTCTTCTTGAGAATGATTTAAAAAACTTGAATCCCATGTTAAAGTAAGCATTACGTCCTAAGTTAAAGGAGTAAATACCTAACATTTCCTGAGTATCAGTTCCATCAAACTTAATAAGTAAGATACAAGGGAATCCTTCAAGTGTATGCTTAATTGTTACATTTTGATGTGTAACTGTTTTATCTCTAGTATCAACAGGACGTCTTGATTCAAGTTGTTCCATTGGTGGGGTTTTATCAAACAGTAAGTCTGCATTATCATTAATCCATTTACCAATAGAAGCATTGTTAGCATGAGCAGAGTCAACTACGTCAGCTTTCAATGTAAATTGACTTTCAGGCATCCATGTATTATTTGGCTGGAATAGCTCTGGGCCGATTAAACCACCTAAATCATCATATAGTTCTTTTCTGAATATTATTTCTAAGTTCTTACTTCTATAACCAGTAGATGATGTACCCTGAATCTGTACTGATAATTCTCCGGTAGATACTGCCGAGCTCTTAGTAGAATTAGGGTCAAAGTAATTAAATGTGCAACCAGTATATTCTGTCGGGTTTGCACCTACAGCTTCATATACAGCTTTAGTAAATCCAGAACCACCACAGTCAATATAAACTACTGGAAGAGGCGGCTTCTTATTAGAGTCACTAATTAAAGCATCGAAATTGATGTTTGCATATGTATTGTTCTGGTCGTCCCATAAAGTTGAAGATGCTGTTGATTCTGATGTACTAAAGAAGTTCTTTGATTTCCAAGAGTTATACAGAGAGAAATCTACTGTACCGTCCGACATAAGTGAAGCGTTAGCTCTTGCATTTAAAGCATTAATTACAATCTGTTTATCGTTTAATGCACTTCTAAAGAATCTCATATCGTAAAGTTCAACATCGGCAAAGTTACCTATATTTCCATTTGCGTCAGCATCGCAAGCCAAATAGAACTTACTTGTAGTTTTCCAAGTAAAGTCAGATTTGATTTCTCTTGCAGCATTTAGGACTCCGTTAACAAAGACTTTTACTTCATTATTATTTTTATCAACAATAAAATCTAGAGTATTTATAACGTTTTGTTGTAACTTACAAGAGATTGTTTCTTTGATACTTCCGTCAGTATAAGACCATATAATGTCTTCTAGCCCAACTTTAATACCTTCAGAGAATGTTCCATCCGAACTATAATTTCCAATAAAGAATACAGTTCTATCAGAGAACGGGTGTAGGTCAGTTTTCAGGGTTACAGAGAATGTAAATCCAAGTCTAGACCAGTTATTGTTATCACTTATATCATCCTTAAATGGCTGTAAATCCACTATACCGTAAGATTCACCACTAAGTCTTAATTTTGTTTGCCCATTACTAGATAAGAATCCAGATAGTTCTCCATTAGTATTATATACATTTAAAGGAGTTTTTACAACTACTGGGCTAGTTGTTCCAGGAGGAATATAGTTTAATTCTTCTGATATCCAAGAAGTTGCTGTGGGAGCAGTCGGGAATTCGTTTTTAATATTCCAACTTGCATATCTAGTATTTCTAGGGTTTTGGTCAGCAATTAAAGATTGCGCAGATTTTACTACAATACATCTTAATTCAGTATCAGTCATAGGAGAACCTTTTTCTGACCAACATCTTAGAGTAATTTCCCACTCACCTAAGTAATCATCATTCTGTGCTACTGCCCAGCTAAAGATTTGTTGCTTACCTCTTTGTACGTACTGGTTCTCGTTAAAAGGATTTTCTGCATCAGGTTCAAATGTCCCAATATCTCTTATGATGTTTCCTCTCTTCATTCTTACAGCATAGTAAATAATACTGATTCCTGATAGATAAGGAGTAAATGAAAATGAGATATTACCACCTTGAGGGAACTCTGTCGGAGCTGTTCCAGCTTCTACTTCATCTTTAGTTGTAATACCATCAACAAGTACTACAAGAGAAGTACCGTCTTCTACTACAACCTTGTTAGTTACTTTATCAGAAGTAATAGTCTTTCCGTCAATAGATGTTTGTGCAAATGCTTCAATAGTGTAAGAAGAACCTGCCGTTGGTGTTCCAGTAAATAAACTGAAGAAATCAACATCATATAACAAAGGCTCAGTAGATGTAAACTTACCAAGTTCGAATGTTTTAGAAACACCATTGGTAACATTATTAACAATAAGAGATGTGTCTGCTGCCAGTACTTTATTAGTAACTGTATATGTTATTTTATATGCTAATCCAATTGTTGCAGTAACTGAAGAAACACTACTTGATAAATTAATAGATGATTCAATTACAGTAAGCATATAAGGAGTAGCATTAATTCCTTCTGCATCAGTAGCAGTAACTACAATAGAGTGACTGTTTGATGACGAATATTGGGATATGTTTTTAATAATTAAACTTCCCGGGGTTCCAGACCATCCTTCTTGTCCCGAAATAACATTGTTTCCGTCAAGGGAAACAGTTATTGTAAATTTCTGATTATTCTTTAATGCTGTGATTAAGTAATCTAATTTAACTTCCTTAGTGGTAGAATATAGAATATTAACTCCTTCTGATGTTGTAATACCACCGTTAGTTAACTTAATAGAAGATGTAAAATCTCCTCCACCACCGCCACCTCCACCATGTTCCGCTAACCACGAAACATTACGTTGAAGTGTTTCTATCTTTTTGTTGGTTCTACTGAGTGCTTGGTCAACAGAGATATTTACTTCTCCAGATACTAGCACGTCAGGATTAGAAGTACTAATTTGGGAAGCGTCGCTACCTGCGACGATTTCCCATTCATTAGTAGTTTTGTTTTTTATACTTACACTTTTACCTGACATTATTTTATGATAATTAAATCATTTCCGTTGTTTTCTTCCCCATTACCACCAATAGCTTCTGGTGGATTAACACTACTTTGAATATTAATATTAAACTTACCAGCAGAGGTAAATACATAATTAATTTTCTTCACTGTACCTGTTATTTGAGTTGGAGTCACATTCCATATAATATAGAATGGATATCTCTGTCCAGCGTTAACTGTTGCAGTGATATTGGTTTGGTCTACAACTTTAACAGTAGCAGGGAAATAGCGTCTTAACCAAGGTATATTTGGTGCGGGTAATTCCTTATTGGATGTATGTTTATAACCAGTAGCTTGACACATCGCATATACAGGAGCAGTAATATTATCAACTAACTCAAATGTACATAAGTGTTTATGCTGTTTAAAGTTATTATCAGTTTTCCAAGCAGAGGGGAATTTTTGTCCAGCCAAGTCTCCTTCTGTTTCTTCATATAAACTATCACTATTAAAGTAAGTAGTTAAATCAGATTGAGTTACTTGAATAATTGGCTTCATACTTATAGGAGTTCCGTCTTGTGAGAAATTCTCTTTAAGAGGCCAACTAACGCTATATGTATGTTTATGTCCTCCAAGGACAAGTCTTATATTGTTTTCTTGACAGAATTTACTAAACCAGTATTTGTCAGAATTAGGTACATTATAATTTAAATGACTACCACTTCTTTCTACTTTATCATTTTCCGTGTCATTCCAATAGAATTGTTGGATAACATTTTGAGTAATAATAGTAAAGGGCATTTCATGACAGTAAGCGATGTTCCAAGCAGCAGAAGCATTAGCATCAATATCTTTTTGACACCATTGTTTTATATATGGATAAGTTATCTTTCCAGTGCTTAATCCATAAATATTAGTTTCTGTCATGTCAGTAATTTCAGAGTTTACACACATGAAATGTACGTTACCATAATTAAATGAGTAAAGAGAATCAATGAACACTTCTTTTCCTTCAATAGTAAATACAGGAGGATTAGTTTCATCCATCTCAAATGTGTAGAAGAACGACATATTAGAGGGATTAATCTTAGAACTGTCTCCACCATTTCCTAATACGTACATATTAGCTGGACATAAGTCATTATTTCCAACTGTTACCATTTCTTCAACTCCCCATAGAGATTTACGAGCATTGTAGTAATCAATCCATTCATTGATTCTATTTCCATTCTGCGTCATATCACCAGTATTAATAGTGAATTGAGCTTCTGGAACATGATTCTTTATATACTCTGCTGATATTCTCCAAACATTATATTCATCCCAGTTAAAACCTTGTTGGTCACTTACTTGAACAAATGTAAAATCATCCTTTATATCATCAGTACCTCTTACAGTAAATGTGTAGGAATCACTTGCAAACTCACTTGGATTGCCATCTGCATCAGCTCTACCTACTCTATATTCATAAGTACCTACTCCTAAATGCTTAAGTATTACTTTATGTGTAGTAAAAGGAGTGCCATCAGTAGCTTCCATTCTAATGCGGTTATAGTATTTTCTAATACCAATCTCATTTTTAAATGATTCTACCTTAGTCCAAGGGCCGCTATCAACATCTCCTTTTGGTCTATGCCATAAATATTCATCAAAATATCCTACAGATACCCAGTTAAAGCATCTTGTGGCATCTGGAGCAGTCGCCTGCATACCAAAAGTACAGGATATTAAATTAGGCTTTAAACTTACTAGTTTAGATTTATTATAGAATATTGTTTTATTTTCAAATGAAGCTCTTGGAGTAAAAGCTTCAACACTTGGAACTAACTCTTTAGTGAGGTCAACAAAATACCAGTCATTAGCATTATTTCTTTTATCTAATGCTTTAGTAGCCTGACTTACTGGGTCCATTGCATAATATTTAGTAAAGAGTTTATCAGTACTTAAATATGTATATGGTTTGTTTTCACTCGCATCAATTGTATCAGAGGATTCTGCATTTTCCTTGTTGAATCCAACTAAGTCAATATATCCCAATGATACTCTGTAGTTTCCGTCAGCATTTGAATATGGGTTTCTTACTGTTGAAGGAGTAGTTCCCCAAGTAAGAAAGAATTTGGATTTGTTGTTATCAAACTTCATTAAGTTTCCGCTTGAATCTCTCCATTCCATATCGTATGTTTTTACTTTAATCTTAGTAGTATTTGCATCCATTACTGAACATTGAGCACCTCTAATTAAGAATGTAGATTGTGCTTTAATTGTTCCCCATAACGGAAGTACTTGCCATTGAGTTCCTTCAGTCGCATATTGCAAAGAAAGACCATTCAAGTTAATATCTTCATTAGTTAGATTTGAGAGTTCAACAAAGTGATGTGAACAATAGTTATAACTATGTTCATTAGATGTTAATCCTCCACAATATATGGAATTTATGTATAGCTTCTGTAAAAATAGTGATGTAACATAAACCCATCCAGAAGGGTCTTCTTGACCTCCGGTTGGTTTAGTTTGTGGTGTATCCATTTCCTTTTTATAGATAACCATCTTTCCATCATTCTCTATCTTAACCCTGTATGTTTGACCACTAGGGGTAACAAATCCAATGGTATCCAGTTCGTCGAGAACAGATGGGTCCCACTCGGTTCCACCACCTCCACTTCCGCTTTTATTAATCCAATTTAAACTACCATTACTCATAATATATAATTGTTTAGTGTCTGTACACCATAGTAATTCGTTATTTACAAAGTTTCTTGTGTTCTCAAGCAGGCTTGAGTAAGTTCCTGCTTTAATAGCTAAGTGTTTTAAATTTGGAGTTTCATATTCAGTGTATTCTGGATATTCTTCTGCTGTTGATTCTGTTTCCGTTCCTGGCTCCAGAGGAGAAGCAGCTTTCATCATATCTAATCTTGCACTGTTTTCAAAGTCTCCACTAGACATCTCATGCGTAAAAGCATATTCATGCTTATTTACCAGCTTTCTTAATGCTTCTACTGCCTCTAATATAGTAGCCAAATCTGAATTGGTATATTGAGGAAGTGATTTTTGACTTGTATCAATCCATACTGCATCATCGTCAACTGGTTCTGTATCTTGTATTCTAATATGGTCAAAAGAGCTCCATTTATTTTTATTAGACCAAAAAGCAACTTCATCTGTACTTTCTACATATACGATTTGCCCAGCTCTTTCTAAGTCTACTCTATTTGCTAGCTCTTCTGGCGTTGATACTATTTCAACTCTAGTGTCTCCGCCGCCTAATTGTGCTTTAATCCAATAACCATTAAGCCATTGGTAAGTAAAGACTTTATCAGGGTCTTTGAGTACGAAACAAAGCATACCATTCTTTTTTCTTTTGTCTGGTATTGCATCTCTTTCGCTCATTTCTGTTACTTGGTAAAAACCTCCACGAATGTTATTGGCATCAACTAGAGCGAAATCCTGACCACCTTTTTGAACTATTTCGCTAATTAACTCTACTGCCATGTTATTTAATAGTTACTGTTGTACTTCCTAAGCCCGGATTATCACTTCTAAAAAGGACACATCTTAGTGTAACTCCTTCATATCTAGTGAATTGATAGTTATCGTCTATTATAAAGAAACCACCTTCAAATCCTCCTACTGAAAAGGAAATATCCTTTAAAGAATAGGGAACTAGAAGATAAATATATTGACCTTCTCTTGCATTAACTGTAAAACTATTCCCTCTAGTAAGATTCAGACTTCTTGTAAAAGAAGATATTAAATCTGAAACTGTTGGGTCTGCTGCACTTGCTCCATAATATCTTCCATCTTTGAATACTAAAGATGCAGTACTAGATTTGGATTCTGTTCCGTCCGATGCAGTTAAGGTTTTAGATATTGTAGTTTTAAATGCTCCAGTTATAGTTTTAGTTCTAAGTGAAGCATTAATTTCTTCTCCGTCAAAGTATTGTTGTTTAATCTCTTTGTTATATTTCCAGTTATATGTAAGGGTATTAACTTCTGAACCTGTTTCTGCTTCATTAGGAGAAACAGTAAATGAGCTAATAGTTATTGGAACATAGAACAACTTATCTAAGGCATCTTTAACTGACTCTATTTCAGGGTCGGTGTCTGTCTTATAGGTAATGTTGGCTGCATCGCCTTCCATATCTTTGAGTCCTAGGTTCTCTCTAGCTCTTCTCTTATCAGCTTCAGTTAAGAACTCCCCAAGGAAGTTATCCTTTAGTAGATGCCCGTCTTCGTCTGGACAAGTGTTGCAATTACAGCTAGGAGTTTTCTTAGGAATATATGGCTGTTCTGGATTATCATCCATCCAGTCATCAAGTAGAACTCCTTCTTCTAGTACTTTATATTTTGACATATATTATGCTAACATTAGTTGTTGATAAATAAAGTCACAGTTATCTAACTTAGTATGAGTCTCTATAAAACTTATTTCGTGCAAAATTAAAGAATAGTCTTCTTGGTATCCTTTATATAGTTTTTTCACGTAAGAATTATAATCCTCAATTATTTTCTGTTTAAGTAAACTAATTGCATCCACATCCAGAACTTCTGTTTAAAGTTTTATATTTGTTATTAATTGAATCACAAAAACCGTTGCAAGTATTTACTTGTTCTAATATTCTTTGGGCTTCTGCATACTGACCAAGGCTAACGGAATATTTAATTACGTTAATAGTCATCCAAACAAAGTCTCTCTTGAATATTAGGTCGTCTAAATCTGCATTTTTACTCTTACATTTGAGAAGGTTCATGTTCAAAATTTCATTGCACAAAGTAACAAAACATTTGGATAAATAACAAATGGAAAAGGTATTTTTTTCACTTATGGAAATTGTAGTCCCGTCAGGATTTCTTTCAGCAAGTTCGAGTGCAGGACATTCAACAAGCCCTTCATTTATGTACTTATATATTGTAGAACCGTCAGAGACATACACAACTGCATAAGAAGATAAAGAACTGTTAGGATTATCTATTTCTTTTTGCAACCACTCTGTAGTGGGAATTATGATATGTGAGATACGGTAGTTACCATCTTTAGATATGTCTACTTTTACTTCATCAGTATTAGTTAAATGAGGTGCAACCGTTGATTTAATAAATTCAGGTTCGTCTATCTTATCTAATTGTATAACATTTACAGTTACAGTTTCACTGTACTTAAAAGTGTTAATTATGTTTTCAGTAGAATCTTCTGGCAGATACTCACCGGCCTCTCTTGAGAGACCAGTGATTGTTAATCCGCAAGTATTAGATTTACATACATTAAATACAGGAGTCATATATTATATATTTCTTACTTCGTTATTATTAGAATTGCCATCGTATAATTGAGCGTACTCAATTTCAGTTCTTTTATCGTCGTTTTCAGCTTTAGAATCTTTAGACCTTCTATCAGTCTTAGCTGTATACCATCCGATTTGTTCATCAGCTTTAGCCTTTCTATCTTCAATTTGCAATCTAGCTTCATTAAGAGATTCGACCTTACTTTGAGCTTGCTGTAATTGTTGTTGAAGTTGTTGTACTTGCTGTTGAAGTTGTTCATTCTGCTGCATAAGTTGCTGCATCTGACCATTCTCATCCTTCTGTACTTTAAGTGCTTTCTGTACTTTATATTTAAGTTCAGTCAAGCTCTTAGCAGTTAATGCTTCAAAGATTATTCCTGGCTCCAGAGTTCCACTCTTAATAAATTCAGGGATAATAGCTTTAATAGATTCCATATCTTTAATAACATCAGTGCTTGTTACAATATGAATATCGTAATCACTAACTGTAAAGTATTTTGGAAGTGCAGTAAAGACTCTTTGATATTTATCTCCAAGAATTAAAGTTCCCTTCAATCCATTCTTATAAACTATCTTAGCTATATTTAAACAATCAAGAAGAAGCTCGTTAGTTACTAAATCCATTTGTTGGTAATACTTCTTAGTAATAATAAATGAATTATTAACACTTGTCTGTACATTAGTGACTGCATCTTTCTGTTGGATTCCATTTAAACGTTCTCTAAAGACTCCAGTAATAGAACTTGTTGTGTTTTCAGTAGCATCAATTGCAATTTGAATACCTTGGATAGTTTGAGCTTTAACTGTATCATCAAATCCAGAGAATGTAGTATTACTATTAAATTGTCTTCCTTCTTGAGATGTATCAATAATTGCAACTCCCGATTTCTTATAAGCAATCCATTTCTGGATTCTTTCAGGAAGTTTAACTCCAAGAGCCGTTGGAAGCACTGATAAGTCCAACCAATCTCCAGTAGTACCACTATTT
>ENA-OPEL01000193-OPEL01000193.1-human-gut-metagenome-genome-assembly--contig:-NODE-193-length-21453-cov-2.318581_pt1 | contig 21453 bp, 12 predicted proteins | sample MGYA00241633_ERZ501529 | MGnify/ENA primary metagenome ERZ501529 (study PRJEB25962, sample SAMEA2042300) | human gut metagenome | biome: human gut; feature: human-associated habitat; material: faeces...
AGAATACGGTATTGAACCTGCTGCTGCAGCTGTTGCTGTTGCTGCTGGTCCTGCAGCTGGTGCTGCTGCTGTAGAAGAAAAAACTTCTTTCGACGTAGTATTGAAGAGCGCTGGTGCAGCTAAACTTCAGGTTGTTAAGGCCGTTAAGGAAGCTTGTGGTCTTGGCTTGAAAGAAGCTAAGGACATGGTAGACGGTGCTCCTAGTGTAGTAAAAGAAGGTTTGGCTAAAGACGAAGCAGAATCATTGAAGAAAACATTGGAAGAAGCTGGAGCTGAAGTTGAACTTAAATAACATTAGCCTGGTAATCAGGTAATTCGGTTAGGAATCCTTCGCAAGAGGATTCTTAACCTTTTTGTGTATATATTTCAAATTAAGTTCTCCAAATTCATTCACAGATGTCTTCAAATACTGTAAATCAAAGAGTTAATTTTGCTTCGACTAAGAATCCGCTTGAATATCCGGATTTCCTGGAAGTACAATTGAAGTCATTCCAAGACTTTCTACAATTAGATACCCCACCTGAAAAGCGCAAGAATGAGGGTTTGTATAAAGTATTTGCTGAAAACTTCCCTATTGCCGATACAAGAAACAATTTTGTTCTTGAGTTTTTGGATTATTATATTGATCCGCCGCGCTATACCATCGATGATTGTATAGAGCGTGGGCTCACATATAGTGTTCCTTTGAAAGCGAAACTTAAGCTGTACTGTACCGACCCCGATCACGAGGATTTTGATACAGTAATTCAGGACGTATTCCTCGGCCCGATCCCTTATATGACTGATAAGGCTACTTTCGTCATTAACGGTGCCGAACGTGTAGTTGTGTCACAGCTTCACCGTTCTCCGGGTGTGTTCTTCGGTCAGAGTGTACATGCCAATGGTACGAAACTTTACTCAGCTCGTATTATTCCGTTTAAAGGTTCGTGGATTGAGTTTGCTACCGACATTAATAATGTGATGTACGCATACATCGACCGTAAGAAGAAATTGCCGGTAACTACTTTGTTACGTGCGATTGGCTTCGAGAACGATAAGGATATTCTTGAGATTTTCAACCTTGCAGAAGATGTTAAGGTAAACAAAACAAATCTGAGGAGAGTTCTGGGTCGTAAGTTAGCTGCACGTGTTTTGAAAACATGGATTGAAGATTTCGTTGATGAAGATACCGGTGAAGTGGTTTCTATCGAACGTAACGAGGTTATTATCGACCGTGAAACCGTACTGGAGGAAGTACATATTGATGAAATTCTGGAATCGGGAGTTCAAAACATCCTTTTGCATAAGGACGAGCCGAATCAATCTGATTTCTCTATTATATATAATACTCTGCAGAAGGACCCGAGTAACTCGGAAAAAGAAGCTGTGTTGTATATCTATCGTCAATTGCGTAACGCCGATCCGGCCGATGATGCAAGTGCACGTGAAGTTATCAACAACTTGTTCTTCTCAGAAAAACGATATGACCTTGGTGATGTAGGTCGTTACAGAATCAACAAGAAACTGAATCTGACGACTGATATGGACGTGCGTGTCCTCACGAAGGAAGATATCATTGAAATCATCAAATATCTGATTGAGTTGATTAATTCAAAAGCAGATGTGGATGATATTGACCACTTGAGCAACCGTCGTGTACGTACAGTAGGTGAACAGCTTTCTAACCAGTTTGCTGTTGGTCTGGCTCGTATGTCTCGTACGATTCGTGAACGTATGAACGTTCGTGACAATGAAGTATTTACTCCGATTGATTTGATCAATGCGAAGACTATTTCTTCTGTGATCAATTCTTTCTTTGGAACAAATGCTTTGTCACAGTTCATGGACCAGACAAACCCGTTGGCTGAAATTACGCACAAGCGCCGTATGTCTGCCCTAGGTCCTGGTGGTCTTTCTCGTGAACGTGCCGGATTTGAGGTTCGTGACGTTCACTATACACACTACGGTCGTCTTTGTCCGATTGAGACTCCTGAAGGTCCGAATATCGGTTTGATTTCTTCCTTGTGTGTATTCGCTAAAATTAATGAGCTGGGATTCATTGAAACTCCGTACCGTAAAGTGGAAAACGGAAAAGTGGATCTTTCCGATAATGGTCTGGTTTATCTGACTGCTGAAGAAGAAGAAGAAAAGATTATTGCACAGGGTAATGCTCCGTTGAATGATGACGGTACATTTGTTCGCAATAAAGTTAAATCTCGTCAGGACGCTGACTTCCCGGTTGTAGAACCGTCTGAAGTAGATTTGATGGACGTTTCTCCTCAGCAGATTGCATCGATTGCTGCTTCACTGATTCCGTTCCTGGAACATGATGATGCTAACCGTGCATTGATGGGATCAAACATGATGCGCCAGGCAGTTCCTTTGTTGAGAAGTGAAGCTCCGATTGTAGGTACAGGTATCGAACGACAGTTAGTGAGAGACTCTCGCACGCAGATTACTGCAGAAGGTGATGGTGTTGTTGACTTCGTTGATGCTACTACGATCCGTATTTTGTATGACCGTACAGAGGACGAAGAATTTGTAAGCTTCGAGCCTGCTTTGAAAGAATATAGAATTCCGAAGTTCCGTAAGACGAACCAGAACATGACTATTGACTTGCGTCCGATTTGTGACAAAGGTCAGCGCGTGAAGAAGGGTGACATCCTGACTGAAGGTTATTCTACCGAAAAGGGTGAATTAGCTTTGGGTAAAAACCTGTTGGTTGCTTATATGCCATGGAAGGGATATAACTATGAGGATGCTATCGTATTGAACGAACGCGTGGTTCGCGAGGACTTGTTGACTTCTGTTCACGTAGAAGAATACTCTCTGGAAGTTCGTGAAACGAAGCGCGGTATGGAAGAATTGACTTCTGATATTCCGAATGTAAGTGAGGAAGCTACTAAAGACCTGGATGAAAATGGTATCGTAAGAATCGGTGCGCGTATCGAACCGGGTGATATCATGATCGGTAAGATTACTCCGAAAGGTGAATCTGATCCTTCTCCGGAAGAAAAACTGCTTCGTGCTATCTTCGGTGATAAGGCAGGTGATGTGAAAGATGCTTCTTTAAAAGCTTCTCCTTCTTTGAAAGGTGTTGTTATTGATAAGAAACTTTTCTCACGTGTAATCAAGAACCGTAGCTCTAAACTGGCGGATAAAGCATTGTTGCCTAAGATTGACGATGAGTTTGAATCAAAGGTTGCAGACTTGAAGCGTATTCTGGTTAAGAAACTGATGACTTTGACTGAAGGCAAGGTTTCTCAGGGTGTGAAAGACTACTTAGGAGCAGAAGTTATTGCTAAGGGATCTAAGTTCAGTGCTTCTGATTTTGATTCACTTGACTTTACTTCTATTCAGCTGAGTAACTGGACTAGTGATGACCATACTAATGGTATGGTTCGTGATCTGGTTATGAACTTTATCAAGAAATACAAAGAGCTGGATGCTGAATTGAAGCGTAAGAAGTTTGCTATCACTATCGGTGATGAACTTCCGGCTGGTATCATTCAGATGGCTAAAGTATATATTGCTAAGAAACGTAAGATTGGTGTAGGTGATAAGATGGCAGGTCGTCACGGTAACAAGGGTATCGTGTCACGTGTTGTGCGTCAGGAAGATATGCCGTTCTTGGCAGATGGTACTCCGGTTGACATTGTACTGAATCCGTTGGGTGTGCCTTCTCGTATGAACATTGGTCAGATTTTTGAAGCTGTATTAGGTCGTGCCGGAAAAACTTTGGGCGTGAAATTTGCAACTCCTATTTTTGACGGTGCTACGATGGACGACTTGGATCAGTGGACAGACAAAGCGGGATTGCCACGTTACTGTAAAACTTATCTTTGTGATGGTGGTACAGGTGAGCAATTTGACCAGGCAGCAACCGTAGGTGTGACTTATATGCTGAAGCTGGGGCACATGGTTGAAGACAAGATGCACGCTCGTTCTATCGGTCCGTACTCATTGATTACTCAGCAACCTCTTGGTGGTAAAGCACAGTTCGGTGGTCAGCGTTTCGGAGAAATGGAGGTTTGGGCACTCGAAGGCTTCGGTGCTGCTCATATCCTGCAGGAAATCTTGACTATTAAGTCTGACGACGTAGTAGGACGTTCTAAGGCTTATGAAGCAATTGTGAAAGGTGAACCGATGCCGCAACCCGGTATTCCGGAATCCTTGAACGTATTGTTACACGAGTTGAGAGGTTTAGGTTTGAGTATCAACCTAGAATAAAATAATGAAAGAATGCAGGATGTCAATAGGCCGATGAAGGTCTGTTGACATTCGCATCTTCTTCAATTTCCAATGATTCAATTATCAAATCTCAATTATATAGAGTATGGCTTTTAGAAAAGAAAATAAGACGAAAAGCAATTTCTCGAAGATCTCAATTGGTCTGGCTTCTCCGGAAGAAATCCTAGAGAATTCGAGTGGTGAAGTTTTGAAGCCTGAAACCATAAATTACCGTACGTACAAACCCGAACGCGATGGTTTGTTCTGCGAGCGCATTTTTGGTCCTATTAAGGATTACGAATGCCATTGCGGTAAATATAAGCGTATCCGTTATAAAGGTATCGTCTGCGACCGTTGTGGTGTAGAAGTTACAGAAAAGAAAGTACGCCGTGAACGTATGGGACATATACAGTTGGTGGTGCCGGTGGCACACATCTGGTATTTCCGTTCGCTTCCAAATAAGATCGGTTATTTGCTCGGACTGCCGACAAAGAAGCTGGATTCGATTATATATTACGAACGTTATGTTGTTATTCAGCCGGGTGTAAAGGCTGAAGATGGCATTGCCGAATATGATTTACTTTCTGAAGAAGAATATCTGGATATTCTGGATACACTTCCGAAGGACAATCAATATCTGGAGGATAATGATCCGAATAAGTTCATCGCTAAGATGGGAGCTGAAGCAATCTATGATTTGCTGGCTCGTTTGGATCTGGATGCTCTGTCTTATGAATTGCGTCACCGTGCAGGCAATGATGCTTCACAGCAACGTAAGAATGAGGCATTGAAACGTCTGCAGGTTGTAGAATCGTTCCGTGCATCACGTGGACGTAACAAGCCGGAATGGATGATTGTACGTATCGTACCGGTTATTCCGCCCGAACTCCGTCCATTGGTTCCATTGGATGGTGGTCGTTTTGCTACTTCTGACTTGAATGACCTTTATCGTCGTGTTATCATTCGTAACAACCGTCTGAAGAGATTGATCGAAATCAAAGCTCCGGAAGTAATCTTGCGTAATGAGAAACGTATGCTTCAGGAATCTGTAGACTCATTGTTCGATAATTCACGTAAATCAAGTGCAGTGAAGACGGATGCTAACCGTCCGTTGAAATCACTGTCTGATAGCTTGAAAGGTAAACAAGGACGTTTCCGTCAGAACTTGCTGGGTAAACGTGTTGACTACTCTGCACGTTCGGTAATTGTTGTTGGTCCGGAACTGAAGATGGGTGAGTGCGGTATTCCTAAATTGATGGCTGCCGAACTTTATAAGCCGTTTATTATCCGTAAGCTCATTGAACGTGGTATCGTTAAGACGGTGAAATCTGCAAAGAAGATTGTAGATCGTAAGGAAGCGGTGATCTGGGATATTCTGGAACACGTAATGAAAGGACATCCTGTACTGTTGAACCGTGCTCCGACATTGCACCGTTTGGGTATCCAGGCATTCCAGCCGAAGATGATCGAAGGTAAAGCTATCCAGTTGCACCCGTTGGCATGTACGGCATTCAACGCCGACTTCGACGGTGACCAGATGGCTGTTCACTTGCCTTTGAGTAACGAAGCAATTCTTGAAGCTCAGATGTTGATGCTTCAGTCACATAATATCCTGAATCCGGCAAATGGTGCGCCTATTACTGTGCCTGCACAGGATATGGTTCTTGGTTTGTATTACATTACCAAGTTGCGTGCTGGTGCTAAGGGAGAAGGACTTACATTCTACGGACCGGAAGAAGCATTAATCGCTTATAATGAAGGTAAGGTAGATATTCATGCTCCGGTAAAGGTGATCGTGAAAGACGTTGATGAAAATGGTAACATTGTTGACGTTATGCGTGAAACTTCTGTAGGACGTGTGATTGTTAATGAAATTGTTCCTCCTGAAGCAGGTTATATCAATACGATTATTTCTAAGAAATCTCTTCGTGATATCATTAGTGATGTAATCAAGGTTTGTGGTGTGGCTAAAGCTGCAGACTTCTTGGATGGAATCAAGAACTTAGGTTACCAAATGGCCTTTAAGGGTGGTTTGTCATTCAACTTGGGTGATATTATTATCCCGAAAGAAAAAGAGACATTGGTACAAAAAGGTTACGACGAAGTTGAACAAGTCGTAAACAACTATAATATGGGTTTCATTACCAACAACGAACGTTATAATCAGGTAATTGATATCTGGACACATGTGAACTCTGAGTTGTCTAACATCTTGATGAAAACTATTTCTTCGGATGACCAAGGATTTAACTCTGTATACATGATGCTGGATTCGGGTGCCCGTGGTTCTAAAGAACAGATTCGTCAGTTGTCCGGTATGCGTGGTTTGATGGCTAAGCCCCAGAAAGCTGGTGCTGAAGGTGGTCAGATTATTGAAAACCCGATCTTGTCAAACTTTAAAGAGGGACTTTCTGTGTTGGAGTACTTTATCTCTACTCACGGTGCCCGTAAAGGTTTGGCCGATACCGCTTTGAAGACTGCCGACGCCGGCTACTTGACTCGTCGTTTGGTTGACGTCTCTCACGACGTGATCGTAAACGAGGAAGACTGTGGTACATTGCGTGGCTTGGTTTGTACGGAATTGAAGAATAACGAGGAGGTGATCGCTTCCTTGTATGAGAGAATCTTAGGTCGTGTATCTGTTCACGATGTGATCCATCCGATTACGGGCGAGGTTATCGTTCGTTCCGGTGAGGAAATCCGTGAGGATGCCGCTAAGGCAATCCAAGACTCTCCGATCGAGAGCGTCGAGATTCGTTCCGTATTGACTTGTGAGTCTAAGAAGGGTGTCTGCGCTAAGTGCTATGGACGTAACTTGGCTACGAACCGCATGGTTCAGAAGGGTGAGGTTGTCGGTGTAATCGCCGCGCAGTCTATCGGTGAGCCGGGTACACAGTTGACGTTGCGTACATTCCACGTCGGTGGTATCGCATCCAACATCGCTACAGAGAATAGTATTACATCTAAATATGATGGTATTTTAGAGATCGACGAGCTTCGTGCTGTTGAGGCGGTAGACGAGGTGAGCGGAAAGAAACATTTGGTAGTAGTAAGCCGTTTGGCTGAAATGCGCATTGTTGATCCGAACACGAAGATTGTGTTGTTGACTCATAATATACCTTATGGTTCTAAGTTGTTCTTCAACAACGGTGACTCAATTAAGAAGGGTGACGTGATCATCGAGTGGGACCCGTTCAATGCCGTAATCGTGTCAGAGGTTTCCGGTAAGATCGAGTTCGAGAGTTTGGTAGAGAACGTGACTTACAAGGTTGAGAGTGATGAGACTACCGGTTTGAAGGAGAAGATCATCATCGAGTCTAAGGATAAGACGAAGGCTCCGGCCGCTCATATCGTGGATGAGAATGGTAATTACTTGAAGAACTACTCTTTGCCGTTGGGCGCTCACGTCGTGAAAGACAATGGTGATGTAGTGAAAGCTGGTGAGGTTTTGGTTAAGATCCCTCGTGCCGTAGGTAAGGCCGGTGATATCACCGGTGGTCTTCCTCGTGTAACCGAGTTGTTCGAGGCTCGTAACCCGTCTAACCCTGCTGTCGTATCTGAGATCGACGGAGAGGTAGGATTCGGTAAGATCAAACGTGGTAACCGCGAGATCACCGTAACGTCTAAGTTGGGTGAGGTTAAGAAATATATGGTTCCTCTGTCTAAACAATTATTGGTTCAGGAGAACGACTATATCCGTGCGGGTATGCCGCTATCAGACGGTGCTACCACTCCTTCGGATATCTTGGCGATCAAAGGTCCGACGGCTGTACAGGAATATATCGTGAATGAGGTTCAGGATGTATACCGTCTACAGGGTGTGAAGATCAACGATAAGCACTTCGAGGTTATCGTTCGTCAGATGATGCGTAAGGTAGAGGTGGTTGATCCGGGAGATACTCGCTTCTTGGAGCAGCAGATTGTTGATAAGTTGGAGGTAATGGACGAGAACGATCGTATCTGGGGCAAGAAAGTTGTTACCGATCCGGGAGATTCTCAGACATTGCAGGCCGGACAGATCGTGACTGCACGTAAGTTGAGAGATGAGAATAGTATGTTGAAACGCCGTGATCTTAAGTTGGTCGAGGTACGTGACGCTATTCCGGCTACAGCCAACCAGATCCTTCAAGGTATCACACGTGCCGCTTTGCAGACGAACAGCTTTATGTCCGCCGCATCTTTCCAAGAGACGACGAAAGTATTGAACGAGGCTGCTATCAACGGGAAGGTAGATCGTTTGGAAGGTTTGAAAGAGAACGTTATCTGTGGTCACTTGATTCCTGCCGGTACCGGTCAGCGTGAGTTTGATAAGCTGATCGTAGGCGCAAAGGATGAGTTCGATCGTATCTTCGCTAATCGCAAGAACGTGGTTGATTTCAATGCCATGGACAAAGATGATGAAGAATAGGAACGTTTAATAAACTATAAAGAAAGGCCGGCAGAGCAATCTGTCGGCCTTTTTTGTTCTTCCTTATTTGCTTAATAAATGGATAAACTTTATTTTTGCGAGGTAACAAAGACCATAGATAAATACTGAGACATATAAGAAACATATAATAATCAATATCATGAAGAGAATTTTACTTTGTTTAATGGTGGCTTTATTTGCCACTGGTTGCTTATTCGCTAAAAACAACGATGAGAAAATGAATGTAATGTCTTATAACATCCGTTACGATAATTCGGGTGATAAGGATAATCAATGGAAATTCAGAAGAGATTTCGCTGCTGATTTAGTGAAATTCTATGAGGCGGATGTGTTCGGTGCGCAAGAGGTCTTGAATAATCAGCTGAATGATTTGCTTAATCGTTTACCGGAATACGCTTATGTGGGTGTTGGTCGTGAGGATGGCAAGACGAAAGGGGAGTACGCTCCGATTTTCTATCGTAAGGATCGTTTCTCCGTTGAGAAAAGCGGTAATTTCTGGTTAGCCGAAGATATAAATGCCATTGGTAAGAAAGGTTGGGACGCCGCATGCGAGCGCGTAGCTACTTGGGCGATCTTGAAAGATAAGAATACGGGAAAGAAATTCTTCTTCTTGAATACGCACTTGGATCATATGGGGAAAGTGGCTCGTCATGAAGGAGCTTCATTGGTGCTGGAGCAAGCGAAGAAATTATCCGAGAATTTGCCTATAATCGTGACTGGCGATTTCAATGCCGTGCCTTCTGATGAGCCGATACAAGTATTGACTAATCCGAGTGATCCTCGTCATTTGACTCATTCCCGCACGATCGCAGGGTTTATTTACGGCCCGGAATGGACATTCCATGATTTTGGAAAGATCCCTTACGACAAGCGTGAATGGATTGATTATATCTTCGTGAAAGGGAATATCAAGGTATTGCGTCATGGTGTATTGACTGAAACGTTGAATAACCTGTTCCCATCCGACCATTGCCCGGTAATCAGTACGTTGATACTCGAATAAAAAAGCTTTGTGTGTATGGGGAAAGTAGACGTATTGAAGGAAACTACCCCGCTTTCATCAGAAGATTGCTTCTTGGTCATGCAACGCCCGAAATCGGGGTTTAATTTTCCGTTACATGTACACATGGAGTTTGAGTTGAACTATCTGGAGAATGCCGCTGGCGCTATTCGGATAGTTGGCGATTCGGTCGAGGAAATCGATGATCTGGATTTGGTGTTGATCGCGGGAGGAACGAAGCATGCTTACTCGAACCATAAGTGTCCGTGTAATGGAATCTTTGAGATAACGATACAATTTCATAAATCGTTATTTGATAGCTTAATCAATAGACGGCATTTCAAGACCATGAAGGATATGTTTGATAACGCTTCCAGTGGTCTTGTTTTCAGCCGGGAAATGATACTTGACATTCAAGATAAATTAAGAATGTTGTCGAACGATAACAAGCCGGATTCTTTCAAGAACCTGTTGCGTTTGGTCGAGATTCTTAAGATTCTATCTTTGGATAAAGCAGCCCGTCGGTTGAATGCCGTGAACACGGTAAAGAACTATAATAATAACGATACCGATCGTTTAGATAGTATCATGTTATATTTACACGAAAATTATCAAAAACGTATCACCTTGTCGGAAGTGGCTAAGTTAACAAATATGAGCGATGCCTCATTGATGCGTTTCTTGAAGAAGTGGACGGGAAAGACATTTATCGATAACTTGAACGAGATCCGGGTAGCCGAGGCGGTATGCCGTTTGACCGATACAAGTGACAGTATTTCTGAAATATGTTACAGGTGCGGTTTTAATAATCTATCGAATTTCAACCGGGTATTCAAACGGCGTAGGGGGAGTACCCCTACAGAGTACAGGGAGAAATATTCCCGTTCGAGGTTTATAATTTAAAACATGATTTAAAGCATGTTTACATTGATTTGTGTCAAGTGTTGATGATATAGTATTATTTATTGCACATATAGTATTTGGTGGTCTTTGCTAAAGCCCTTACTTTTGTAAAGTTCAAGTGAAAGAGATTAGCACTTAGACAAAACAAACCTTAACTAAAACGCCAAAACCAATTATATCAAACACAAAAGGTATTTTTACATTGGTCTAAAGAATTGAGAATTAAAAACACAACTAGAAAACGACTGCCTGAGAAGGTAGTCGTTTTTGCATTTATAGTCTTCAACCCCTTTGTAACCCGGAATAAATATGTATATTTGTCTTCGCAATTTTTAATCACCATAAATTTAAAAGAAGAAAGTATGGAAAACAACAAACCTGCCAATAACGAGATTCAGATCGAGTTATCTGAAGAGATGGCACAAGGAACTTACGCCAATTTGGCTATTATATCTCATTCAAGCTCTGAATTTATCCTAGATTTTATCCGGGTGGTTCCGGGAGCTCCTAAGGCACAAGTCAAAAGTCGCGTAATCTTAACTCCGGATAACGCTCAACGTTTGTTATTCGCTTTGCAAGACAATATCAAGAAATTTGGGGAGCAACTTCAAGCAGGAAATAATAATAACAAAACAGCTAATTTTGAGGACTTCGCAGGTCCGACAGGAGAGGCTTAATAGATTTGTTTTCAGCCATAGAAAGAGTACTTTTCTACAAGAGTAGGGGAGTACTCTTTTATTGTTGGGATGGCTCGTTTACATTGAAAAACCTTGATGCCTATTCTTAGATGCTTACAGTGGGCATTCTAAGGTGTTAAGAATGCCTGTTATAAACACCTAAGAATGCCCATCGTAAAGAATACCCTATCTCTCTATCCTAAAGATTAGATAATCCCATCAATATTTTTTTCAATACGGTTTGTGCGGAGATCTCACGGTTTGCCGCCTCGGGGATTACGATACTTTGCGGGCTCTCTATCACATCATCGGAAACGATCATATTGCGGCGAACCGGCAAGCAATGCATGAAATAAGCGTTATTCGTAAGCGCCATTTTCTCTGCGTCTACGGTCCAGCTACGATCAGTGCTGATTACTTGTCCGTAATTCGGATCTTTATAAGCGGACCAGTTCTTTGCGTAAATGAAATCCGCTCCTTCAAAAGCCTTCTTCTGATCGTATTCCACTTTAGCGTTGCCTACGAATCTAGGATCAAGCTCATAACCTTCCGGATGAGTGATAACAAACTCATAATCTGTAGCGTTCATCCATTCGGCAAAGCTGTTTGGAACGGCTTGCGGCAATGATATCGGATGAGGAGCCCAAGTCATGACTACCTTCGGACGAGCTGTTTTCTTATATTCCTCTATCGTGATCAAGTCGGCGAAACTTTGCAACGGATGGCGTGTCGCCGCTTCCATGCTAAATACCGGCCGGCCGGAATGCTCGATGAACTGACTCAATATCTTTTCGTTATAATCATCTTCTTTATTCTCAAAGCGTGCGAAAGAACGGACCCCGATCACATCGCAGTAACAGCCCATTACAGGAACAGCTTCCAGCAAATGCTCCGGTTTATCACCATCCATGATAACACCTCGCTCTGTTTCCAGCTTCCATGCACCTTGGTTAACGTCCAAAACGATCGTGTTCATACCCAAGTTCATGGCGGCCTTTTGGGTGCTTAAGCGGGTACGTAGGCTTGAGTTGAAAAATATCATCAACAACGTCTTGTTTTTTCCCAGTTCACTAAACTGGAAACGATCTTTCTTGATCTCGAAAGCTTCATTAAGCGCTTGTTTCAAGTCACCTAAATCCTGTACGCAAGTGAAATGTCTCATATCTGTTACAATAATATTTTGTTAAAGGCAAAGATAATGACTACTTGTCAATTATCCTTTAGAAAGACCAAGGAATTGTTTAAGAGATCGTATCCGGAGGTGTTATGGGTAGTTTGAAACTGAAGGTAGAACCTTTCCCTTCCTCCGAGTTCACCCAAATGGTACCTCCCATGGCGGTGACCAGACCTTTACAGATTGAAAGTCCCAATCCGGTACCCGGTTCAAATTCGTTCAATTGCAGGAATCGCTCGAAGATGTGCCCTAGTTTGTCCTTCGGGATGCCGTTGCCTGTATCGGACACGTAAAATTGCACGCTGACCGGATACAACGATTGGTATCCGAAATGAATTTCTCCTTTCTCCGTATATCGGAGGGCGTTAGAAAGTAGTTTTTTCAAGATAAGCATAAGCTTATGTCTATCCGTGTGAAGAGATACGTTTGGAGAATCATCCAAAATTAACCGTACGTTTTCGGATATGCGGGGAGAGGCGTATTCGTATACATCGTGCATGATAGCGAGCGGATTTACATCCTCATATGACCAATTGATCGTATTGGACTCGATTCTGGACATCTCGAGTGTGTCATTGATTAATTCGAGCAAAGCCGTGTTATTTTCTTTAATCATGGAAATATACTGTTCACGCATTTCCGGATCATCTTCCAGTCCTAACATATCGGAGAAGCCGACGATGGCATTTAGCGGAGTCCGGATCTCGTGCGTCATATTTGCCAGAAACGTAGATTTCAATAGGGAAAGATCCTTGGATTTCTGATGATCCGCGATAGCTAGCTCGTCGTTTTCCTTTTCGATAATGCTACCTATAATGACATGTGGGGTGCCGCTTTCATCAATATCCATGCTTTTACCCGATATTTCATACATCTTATAAGTCCCGTCTTGATTCCTCAGGTGGAAGGTGACGTTGTGAGACGATAATTTCTCGTCCCGGATTTTATTGAACAGATAGAAGAAATCCAAACTATCCTCTGGCTTACGTACGGATGATAAAGCCCTGCATATAAACCTGTTTTTATCTAATAGAGTATTGGTCGTGCCGTAGAATTGAAAACAGCGGTTACAATGCTTTTTGTCGCAAGTGGAGAAACGGTCGAAGCTGAATGAGTAAGCGGCTAATTTACCGTCTTCCAACGCTTGCCGCATCAATATCCGGCTCTCGTTCAATTGTCCCATCAATAGTTTATTTTCCCTGTCAGTTTCTTTTTCTCCCTGCTGCGTAAGCCAAAGCGTATACCCGCTAAGCCCCTGTTCATCGGTATAGATGGGTTCTACTTTAAACGTGACGGGCTCTTCGCATATAATTGCGTCACCTTTTCTTAAAGATGACTTCAAGGAATCGGTTAGTACGATGTTATTAAATAGATGTTCTATAATAAAGTCATGCTTATCTGCCAAGGAAAAATGAGCGAACATCGCCTTATTCAAGTCTATCAGATTTCCTTCCGTATCATAGATAGCCCCTCCTAAAGGACAGGAATAGAATGTATTTGAAACTAAAGTATTGAAAATATTTGAATCTATTACTGTTGACATTATTCGTTTAGATTTAAGTGTTGTTCTAGAAGAAAGAGACAGGCGAGTTCCTATATTCTCGTCTGCCCGTCTCCTTCTATGATGTATTTATAAGTCGTTAATTCAGGAAGCGCCATCGGTCCCCGGGCATGTAGCTTTTGGGTACTGATTCCGATCTCCGCCCCGAATCCGAATTGGGCCCCATCAGTAAAGGCGGTAGATACATTTGCGTATACGCAAGCGGCATCTACCAATTGCTGGAAGCGCCGGATAGTTTCCGGATCTTCGCTGATTATGCTTTCGCTATGTTTTGAACTGTACAGGGCGATATGTGATAGGGCCTCGTCTAAAGAGGATACGGTACGGATACTCATTTTGTAATCGAGGAACTCGGTACCGAAACTGTTTTCGTTAGCCTGTTGTAAAAGCGTCTCCGGATAATGTTCGGATAGAGCGGCATAAGCCGGTTCGTCCGCATAAATGATTACGTTGCTGTCCGGAAGCTTTCCACAGATATACGGAAGATCAGATAGACGTTCTCGGTGGATGATTAAGCAATCCAAGGCATTACATACGCTGACCCTCCGTGTCTTTGCGTTATTTACGATCTCACGTCCCTTGCCTTTATCTCCGGAGCGATCAAAATAGGTATGACAGATACCAGCGCCAGTCTCGATCACCGGAACTTTCGCGTGTTCCCGGACGAAGTGAATCAAGGAACTGCTTCCACGAGGAATGATTAAGTCAACCAAGCCGACCGCTCCCAGTAATTCCGCCGTAGCCTCTCGATCCGGAGGTAGTAAAGTGCATACAGCCGGATTTATACCCTGACGCTCTAATACAGAATGGATGATGCGTACCAAGGCTCGGTTAGAGAAGTCCGCATCCGATCCACCCTTTAGCACGCAAACATTACCGCTTCGGAAACATAAGGAAAAAACATCGAAGGTAACATTCGGACGAGCCTCATAGATCACGCCGATCACCCCGAAAGGCACGGTTACTTTTCGGATAACCATTCCGTTCGGGCGGGTAGTCTCGTTCAAGACCTTATTTAATGGAGAAGGTAATGTCGATACATTCTCCATATCGGCGGCGATACCTTGTAGCCTTTCCTCTGTCAATTTCAGCCGGTCGTATTTCGGGTTCGCGGGGTCCATACGTTCCAGATCTTGGCGATTCGCGGCGAGTACCTCCTCCGTATGAGTCCGTAGAACCTGCGCTGTCTCCTTTAAGATCCCGATAATCGTTTGATCCGATAGCGTTATCAATTGTTTAGCCGCATCCGATGCCTGTCGCAGCATATCTTTTACATTCATACTTTTTAATCCAAATATAGATAATCATAATGTATAAGCGGTTTTAAATCCCGTTGCCCTATTTGCTTACGTGCTTCCTCGCTGTCATAGGCGGTACAGCCTACGCCGATTTGCACGCCTTCCTCATTCATTATCTTTACGATATCATCTTTTTCGAAATCACCCTCGATGCGGGTTACTCCAACCAATAATACGCTAGTCGCTTTCGGGGCGGTCAATGCCTCCTCGGCTCCTTTATTGATATGTATTTCCCCTTTGGCGAAACCCTCGGAGTGGGCGATCCATTTCTTTACGCTGCTGACGGGTTTCGAGGCCGGAATGAAACGGGTGCAGACCGTGTCGCTATCCACCGCCAATAACATCGGAAGGATATTATCCTTTTTGCCGTTGGCGATGATAACCGCAATACCTTCGTCTGCCACTTTTTGGGCGATATGACATTTCGTCAACATACCTCCCCGTCCAAAGGATGATTTGCTAGTCTGTACATATTCCGACAAATCTGTTTTCCCACATTCGATTTCCCGGATCACGGAACTATCCGGGTCCGACGGATTTCCATTGTAAATCCCGTCTATATTACTAAGAATCACCAAGGCATCCATTCCCATCATCGTAGCGATCAAGCCGGATAACTCATCATTATCCGTGAACATCAGCTCGGTTACGGATATCGTATCATTCTCATTCACGATGGGGATCACCTTGTTTTCAAGCATTACCTCCATGCAATGCTTCTGGTTCAGGTAATGCGTACGACTCCCGAAATTCTCTTTTGTAGTAAGCACTTGCCCGCAAGTCATGCCATGCTCCCGGAATAACTCGTAATACCGGTTGATCAACTTGGCCTGTCCTACCGCCGAATACAGTTGCCGGGCTGATACGGGATCCAGCTTTTTGCCGGCCTTTATCTCGCTTCGTCCGGAAGCCACGGCACCGGAGGAGATCAAGACGATCTCCATACCTTGCCGATGCAAGTCCGCTACTTGGTCAACCAACGCGGACATGCGGGTGATATCTAGCGTCCCATCCTTGCGGGTCAGGACATTACTTCCTATTTTTACAGCGATCCTTTTCAAGAAAGTTATGATTTATTATTTATTATCTTTATCCCGGATCTCTACCCGTCGGATCTTTCCGCTGATTGTTTTCGGCAGTTCGTCCACGAATTCGACAACACGGGGATATTTGTAAGGAGCGGTGACACGTTTCACGTGATTTTGCAATTCTTTGATCAAGGCATCATCCGCTTTATCCTTATAATCCTTCGCCAATACGATCGTGGCCTTTACTACCTGTCCGCGGATCTCGTCGGGGACACCGGTGATAGCACATTCCACTACCGCCGGGTGAGTCATCAAGGCACTTTCCACCTCGAACGGCCCGATACGATAGCCGGAACTCTTGATCACGTCGTCTGCGCGGCCAACGAACCATAAGTAACCATCCTCGTCACGCCAAGCCACGTCTCCCGTGTAATACAGGCCATCGTGCCAAGCTTCCCGGGTACGTTCCGCGTCTCGGTAATATTCCTTGAATAACCCGATAGGCTTGCCATTTGTTGTGTGGATCACGATCTGTCCTTGCTCGCCATCCTCCGCACGGCTTCCGTCCGGACGCAATAAATCGACATCGTACTGCGGGTTGGGAACACCCATAGAGCCCGGTTTCGGCTCCATCCACGGGAAAGTGGCGACTGTTAGCGTAGTCTCTGTCTGGCCGAAGCCTTCCATCAATTTAATGCCGGTCAACTTATAGAACGTGTCGAACACGGCGGGGTTCAAGGCCTCGCCGGCGATCGTACAATATTGTAAAGATGATAAATCGTATTTAGTCATATCCTCACGAATTAAGAAACGGAAGATCGTAGGAGGAGCGCAAAGCGAGGTGATCCGGTAATCCTGTATCATCTGCAACATATCAGCAGGCGTGAATTTCTCGTGGTCGTAAACAAATACGGTCGCTCCGGCGATCCATTGCCCATATAGCTTACCCCAAACCGCCTTGCCCCAGCCCGTATCCGCTATCGTCAGATGAAGGCTGTCTTTATGCAAGTTGTGCCAGAAACTACCGGTCACGATATGCCCCAGCGGATACGTAAAGTCGTGGGCAACCATTTTCGGGTTTCCAGTCGTACCGGAGGTGAAATACATCAAAGAGATATCGTCATTGCTATTTGGGTGAGAGGGGCGGACGAAAGGAGCGGCGTTTTGGATACCCTGTTGGAAATCCTCGAAACCTTCCGGTATTTCCGGCCCTACGGATACGACTCTTTTTACGGTCGGTGAGTCCGGCAAAGCCTCTATGATATGTTTCGTTATCACTTCCTCTCCGGCGCAAACGATCATCTTGATATCGGCGGCATTCGCACGATAAACGATATCTTTCTTGGTCAGTAAGTGTGTAGCCGGTATCACGACAGCCCCTAATTTATGCAATGCGATGATAGAAAACCAGAACTCATAACGGCGTTTGAGTATCAGCATCACCATATCGCCATGTCCGATCCCCAAGGATTGGAAATAAGAAGCCGTCTGGTCCGTATACCGTTTCAAGTCGGCAAACGTAAAATCAATATGCTCTCCATGATCGTTTGTCCAACATAACGCTTTCTTATCAGGTTCTTCCTCCGCCCAAGCGTCTACCACATCATATCCGAAGTTGAAGTTCTCCGGAACCTTGATCTTGAAGTTTTTAATAAAATCTTCTTGCGACTCAAACGTCGTTTTATCTATAAATCTTTCTAACATGCTGTTGATCGTTTATAAAATGACGGCCAAGAAACTGACCTTTTCCCCATCCAGCGCTTTCATACCGTGAGGAAGCTCTGAGTTAAAATAAATACTATCACCTTCTTCTAAGATAAGATCTTTATTGTTGATCTGTAGTAACAGACGTCCTTTTAATACCATATTGTATTCTTGCCCCGGATGGGAATTGAGATACATCGGCTCATCCTCTGGTTTGGGATGTACGGTTACCAAGAAGGGGTCCGCTTTACGTCCGACGAAACCGGCGGCCAATGATTGGTACTTATAGGCTTTCGTACGCTCTACGGCAACACCTTTTCCGTTACGAGTAATAAAGTACGTACTCATTTTAGGCTCGTCGCCAAACATCAACGTGGTTAATTCTACGCCATAAGCCTGTGAGATCTGGTGCAATACGCTAACGGAAATATCAACCGTGCCGCTTTCCAGCAGCAAATATTGCTCAGTCGTGAGGTTGCAGACCTTTGCCATTTCTTCCGGCGTAATCTCCAGTGCGTCCCGTAATCCGGCCAGACGCTCTGCGATTTGTTGTATCTGTTCGTTCATTTTGCTGAAGTTATTGTATTATGTCGCTCCAAAGATAGGAATAAAAAGCAAAAAGAAGGTGAAAGCCCTTGTTTTCTTTTCTAATTAACAGGTATGGCTTGTTTTTAATACAAATGACGCAGATAATACGGATAAGAATAGCAAATCCGTGTCATCTGCGTCTGAAAGATAAGCATCTAATACTTATTCAGCATTTTTCTTTAGCCATTCTAACCGGCGCTGATCCGGGAGGTGTTTTACCTTGAAATGCTCGAATGTCACATTAAATCCTTTCCCGTCGGGACAAGCGGCCATAAACCCGACTTGTACGGGGATATTGTCTTGTAGCCAAGCGTTACGCATAAGGGTGTATTCCTTATCATCGAATGAGTAGAAGATCTCCACGGCGTCCAATCTCCGGACAGCTTTTATCCATACATAAGGGATCGCTTTGTCTAAGGTGATAACGCTCCAGTCGGAGGTCTTATGCGTAACGACCGCGCTTAGGTTGTATTTACCATCCACGAACTCTATACCGGCTTTTATATAATTTTCATGATTGATGCGAAGCATCAGGCCGGCTTGGTCAAAACGCTGCTTGTAATCGCCGGTTATCTTGACTTTCACTTCGAATTCACCCCCATAAGTCGCATAATAAAAAGGAGCGTCATCTACCGTAAACCCGTAATGGGAAATCCTCCAATAGTCACTTTGGGGAGTGACCTGCATGGAAAGTGACTTGTCTTTAATCTCCCATTGCTCCGGCTCGTTGAACCATTGCATCTTATCTAATGATTGCGCCCCGCAAAATTGCAAAGAGGCGACAATAACAAAACTCAGTAATACTAATTTTCTCATTTTACTTCTTATTTCTTATTTTGATTCTTTCTATTCCCGTAAGAAGTTAATGTTATTAACCTTACCTCCGCAAAGGTAACGTGTTATTATAGATCGCGCAATGATTCTGTGATTTTATCTAGGAAGGAAAAGTAAGGGTTAATGTGTTTTCGTCTATTCGTATTTGATAACCTCGACCGGGCAGCTTTCGGCAGCCTCTTTAATACCCGCCTCGAAATCATCGAAATTAACTCCTTCGTTTACACGTGAACGATCTGTAACAGTGAATACTTCCGGGCAAATGCCCTCGCATGTACCGCAAGCGATGCAATCCTCTTCAATCCAAACTCTTTTAATTGCCATAATTTTATTCCTTTAAGATGATTAATATGTTAATGTAACAAACAACTTTCGCGGATTGTTTTCGGGAGAGGTCTTTTAGATCATTGTATAGACCGTGAAATGAGCTTATCTTTGGTTGATATATATTAACGTTTACACGCCACTGTTTTAAAATAAATTTGCTACGTTTACAGCAGAAAGTTTCATTGAATAACCATTTAAAAAATCTGAAGTATTATGGATAATGCTATTTTTAGATTTCCTAAACCCATTAATGAGCCGGTAAAAGCGTATGCTCCCGGATCAAGTGAAAAAGCATCCTTAAAGAAAGCGTTGGCGCAGATAAGTTCCGAGGAATGGGATATACCTCTGGTAATTGGCGGAAAAGAGATCCGTACGGGTAATACCGGTAAGGTCGTTATGCCTCATGATCATCATCATGTATTGGCTACTTATCATAAGGCGGGCGAGAAAGAAGTACAAATGGCTATCGACGCCGCCATGAAAGCGCATAAGGAATGGTCAGAACTTCCATGGGTGGAACGTGCGTCTATTATGCTTCGTGTAGCTGAGTTGTTGGCTACGAAATATCGTTATATCCTGAACGCTTCGGTTATGTTGGGACAGAGCAAGAATCCGTTCCAAGCGGAGATCGACGCTCCCTGCGAATTGATCGATTTCTTGCGTTTCAGTACCTTCTACGCTAGTCAAGTATATGCCGATCAACCCTATTCCGAGACGGGTATATTGAATCGTATGGAATACCGAGCCTTGGAAGGTTTCGTGTTCTCGCTCACGCCGTTTAATTTTACGTCGATCGCTTCCAACCTGAATATGGCTCCGGCTATGATGGGTAACGTGGCGGTATGGAAACCGTCTACTACGGCGATCCATTCGAACTATTTCTTGATGAAGGTTTTCCAAGAGGCCGGCTTGCCCGATGGCGTAGTGAATTTCATCCCGGGACAGGGTAGCGTGATCGGTAAGGTGATTACGGGTAGCCGTGATTTGGCGGGATTCCATTTTACGGGCTCTACCTCTACGTTCAATACCTTGTGGCGTCAGATCGGAGAGAACTTGGGGCATTATAAATCTTATCCGAAGATCGTAGGCGAGACAGGTGGCAAGAACTTTATCTTCGCTCATCCTTCCGCTCCGGCGTTGGATGTGGCTACCGCTATCGTACGCGGCGCGTTCGAGTATCAGGGGCAGAAGTGCTCGGCGGGTTCCCGGGCCTATATCCCGGCTTCTCTCTGGAAAGAGGTGAAAGATTACGTGGGCGATATGCTGAAAGAGATCAAGATGGGTGACGTGCAGGATTTCACGAACTTTGTCAATGCCGTGATCGATGAGGCTTCGTTCGATAACATCATGAGTTATATCGATTATGCGAAACAGTCTCCGGACGCAGAGGTTCTTTTTGGTGGTAACGGGGACAAATCTGTAGGTTATTTCGTGGAGCCAACGGTTATCCAGACCACGGACCCGATGTTCAAGAGCATGGTAGAGGAAATCTTCGGGCCGGTGATTACGATCTACGTATATGACGACGCTAAATATGAGGAGACTTTGGAACTTTGTGATCGTACTTCTCCGTACGGATTGACGGGTTCTATTTTCGCCCGTGATCGCTATGCGATCGATAAGGCATTCAATACCTTGCGCTATTCGGCCGGTAATTTCTATATCAATGATAAACCGACCGGCGCCGTGATCGCCCAGCAACCGTTCGGCGGTTCCCGTGC
>ENA-OPEL01000289-OPEL01000289.1-human-gut-metagenome-genome-assembly--contig:-NODE-289-length-17335-cov-2.745718_pt1 | contig 17335 bp, 15 predicted proteins | sample MGYA00241633_ERZ501529 | MGnify/ENA primary metagenome ERZ501529 (study PRJEB25962, sample SAMEA2042300) | human gut metagenome | biome: human gut; feature: human-associated habitat; material: faeces...
TGTCCCCGATGAAGAACGACCACTCCTGCCGCCACTTCTGACTTCTGCTCACAGCTCAATCTCTCCTTTGTGCTTTTTTGGAGGGCAGCATTCCTTCTGCTTTTCAGCCTTTGCAGACTTGAGCCTGTCCATGATGGAGGACTTCTCGCCCTTTTCGGGGGCTTTGACCTCTGCGGTCTTGTCCTCCTTCGGACCGTTGTTGATGATCCCATCAATCATGCCGTAGTCATCCTCCATCGACATCTCCGCTGCCTTGAGGTAGTTTTCCTTCTCAAGAGCTGCCATCCAGCTTTCCTTGCTGATACCGAGCATTCCGCCCTTTGCTGCATGATCGGCAATCTCCTTGGCATCTACGCACAAGCCCTCGGTGTTATCGGAATAGAGGCGGTAAACCTCGCAGCCCTTCTCCATCGCCTTTTCAGCCGCGTCCCGACCGGCGGGCAGGACGCCAGCCCATGCGTAGCCGTAGTCCTTCATATCCTTAACGGAGAGCGCAGGATCGGGCATTTCCGGCACTTCCTTGACCTCAAGGTCGAGAAGGCGGAGCGTGTCATCGTCGAAGCCGTTGTAGACATCATCAAGGACGAGCTTACCGCGCTCATCGACGATGATGCAAGCCGCCTCATCGCCGTAGGTGTCATGCTCCATCAGATAAAAGCTGTGACCGCCGATTTCGTGCTGGTCAATGGTGTGCCACGTCCCGATGTGACCGGCAACCGTCAGACCGGAGGTGTCGGCATTCATCTCAAAGTCCTTCTGCTCGGTAGCTTCCTGCTTCTGCTGCTCCTTCGAGATCATGGGGATCGCAACAATCTTATCGCCCAGCTTTGCAAACTGCTCCGGCACCTTGAAGTGGTCAGAGAACTTCTGCATTTGCTCTACGGTCAGAGAGCCGAAGCTGTCATCCGTCAAGCCAACTACCATGAATGTTCCGGCAACAACGTCGTAGATGTCACCGTCCTCATCACGCAGAGCGCGGTTCAGGGGCAGCCCTTCCAGCTTGCCTTCCTCATTACAGACTAAAGCAACAGGGTCTTCGTAGGGATAAATCGCCTCGATGCAGCCGCCGACCTCATGCTGCAAGGACTCCAGACCGGAGTCAATCTCCTTCACATAAGGCTCCTTTCCCGGCTCAACGACGAGAACGGCGATGGTGCTGTCACGCTCGGCGGCTTCCCCTGAGCCGGTAATCCGGTATTCATCGGGAATATCATCAAGCTCCCCGTTAAACTGCCTGTCCCAGCGTTCGCTTGCGACACGGACATAGCCCTCATCGGTGAAGCGTCCCTGCTCATCCATCGCAATGTCGCGCCCATAGCGTTCATAGTCAATGTAATTTGCCAGAGGACCGAGATCCTTTTCGGAGTAGATACCGGCTTCGTGGGCGTAATAATAGCCGAGGTCGGATTCGTCGTTGATGCCGGGCATAATGTCGTAGCAGTCCAGATTGAACGTCAGGTTGATGAGATCGTCGATGTCGCTGACCTCATCGCAGCCAGCCTCCATAATGGCAACGAGCTTTTCCTGATCGCTCAGGGAAAGCTCGTCAATCAAAGCGGCAAGGTAGTTGAGCTTATCAAGACTCTCGTACTCACCAAGCATCTTCTGAACGCCGTAGATCGGGCATTCGTAGTCGGTGATAAACCACTCTTCATAGGGCTGACCGAACTCATCCTGCTTGCCGATTCCGATGCGCTCAAAGACCTTCTGCATCTCTTCCTCGGTGGTGGGCAGCTTCACCCACTCACCGACCAGCATACCCTCATTGTACTTGCCAAGGTTCGTGACGAAGGCTTCAAAATCACCGTCTAATACGGGCATAGGCATCCTCCTTTCAGTCATCCACCATGCCGTCCGGCATGATATACAGTTCCTCAAACTCCGCGTCGGTCATGGCTTCGAGCTTCCTGACGGTCTTATACATCAGCTCTGCGATCTCGCCGTCCATGTCGTTCAGGGTGACTCTCTTCATATCGTCGATCAGCCGCTTCCGGCTGGACGTGTTGAAGCAGCACATCAGGTTGGTTTCTTCCACGGTAAAGTTTTTCATATCAGAGTTCCATATCCTTTCCTTTCAATTTCTGCGGTTTCGGCGTGTGGGTCGGCTGTGCCTTCTGTGCGGATTTCAGTTTGTCGCGGATGGATTCACGGGCAGCGGGCTTCTTCGGGATGGTGTCGTAGATGGCAGTTCCGGCATCCTCCACATAGGCGCGGACATACTGGATGCTCTCAGAAAAGCGGATGGGGCGGTTCTTGTCCTCGATGTTGGTCAGCTGGACTTCATCAGCGGCAAAATCAACCGCGTCGATTCTGCACTTGATGCCGTCCACATTCAGCGTTGCGCCGACAGGAATGTAATCTGCGGATTTGAGTTCCTTGAAGGTTTCGCCGTCCTTGCTGAGAAAGACATCTGCACCGGACTTCCAGAGCTTGTGAGAACCGGCTACCCACGCACTTTCACGGAAGCCAGTGACCGGCATGGAAGGCTTACCGCGCACCTTCTTTTCAAGGAGCTTTGTGCCGAGCAAGGGCGCGGCTTTTTCCGCGTCCTTGCCGTACAGCTCAAAATAGCCGTTCTGGGCAAAGCAAACCAGCGCGTCGGGATGCGCCTTTTTGACCGCTTCGTACTTGCGGAGTTCTGCAACGGGCAGAGAGGCAAGCCCCTCCGTCCTCTCCGCCTCCGGCAGTCTGTTACGACGAGTTTTCTGCTGGGACAGCACTTCCGCCAGAGCATCCGCGTCCTTCGGGAGCGTCCGGTGGGCTTGTACGCCGCCATGCTCACCGACCAGAGCCATTGCTGCATCGAAGCTGCTACGGCAGGGTGCGTCCAGCACAAAGCCATCTGCAAAGGTCAGCCGGTCGTGATCCGGCGCAACCGAGTTCTGCGCCACATTTGCCGCCTGTTCCCGGTAATTGATCTCAAAGACATCCCCGAACACCTTGCCGCGCTTGACGGTTTTCGGGATGATGACGCGGGCAATGCACTCGTCGTAGGTCCGTTCGGCGTAAAAACGGAAGGTGTTGTGATCCCGCGTTCCCTGAATAAAGACCTGATTTTCATTGAGACAGTGCGTTCCATGCGGACGGCAGAACCACATCAGCGTTTTGTCTTCGGGATTCTGGCTTTCGGCAGCGCGGCGGATGATGCGCTTGTCAATGTCGAAGTCTTCCTTGTAGCTGTCCACATGACTGTCCACGAGCTTCTGCAGCTCCACAACGATGTCAACGTCTGTGTATTTCTTCATGCGTCTCCTTTCTCACAACTCCATGTCGTGCGTTTTGGATTTGACCGGAGACTTCTTCTCCGGCTGCTGTTTTGCGGCAGTCCTGAGCTGATCGCGGATGGAGGGCTTTTCCTGCTTCTGCTCCTGCCTGACGTATTCCAGCGTCGGCATCAGCTCACGATAGCAGCCCTGTGTTTTCCGCGCCGCATGACGGCGATGGATTTTGAACAGCGGCTCACCGTTCTGCGTGACCGTGTTGCCCTCAATTTTGACGCCGTTCCGCGCCAGCAGATTGAAGGAGTGGTTAGAGGCGCGATAGGACGCCCGCATACCGTCATTGTTATAGGCAATCTGCCCCTTGAGCGTGTCCATGACGGCGGCTTTGATTTCCTTCTCTTCGGCAGTCAGGCGGTGTGCCTTCGGCGCTTTCGCTGCTTCCTCCGGCAAGGGGGCAAAGGGAGACTTGACCTCCACGGTTTTTACCTCAATAGAGGCAATTTCATCGTTCTCCCATGCAACGACCTCCGGGTCTCTTTCCTCTGTTTTCTCAGAAGTGGCTTCCTTCTGGGGTTCGGTCTGCTGTCGGAACGCATCGACGAAAAGGGCGGTCAGTCCGGGATTGGGTTTATCCACAAGGAAGCGGGAGGCATTCTCCGGACAGACATCAATGCTCTTTGCCCATTCCTTGAGGGGCTGCGGAATACGCCCGTCAAAGTCTTTCTGCTGAATGGTGTTTGCAAGGACATATCGGACGCGCTCCGGAGAGAACTGCTCAAGGACGCTTTTCACGGCAGCATCCGCATCCAGCCGGTTATCTCCGTAGTTGGAGCTGATCGCCGCTTCAATCGCTTTGCGGCATTCCACGTTTGCGGCGAGAGAAGCACGATATGACTCCAGCTCACCGGCTTCATAGGCGTAATTCGCTGTCTCGCGGTAAATAGCGGCTTCCTGCATCGGCTCTGCGGGCATTTCGCTTTCCTTCTCTGCGGACTGTGCTTTCTCTGCCAGCAGCACCTTGAGCTTGGCGTCAATGCCCTCGATCATCTCAGCCGCCGTCTTGCGGATGGTGTCCAGAGAGCTTTTCAGTTCCTTGGTTTCCTTACCGGATGACCAACCAGCGATGTAGCCGAAGGAGTAGTCCGAGGTTTCAATGCCGTAACGCTGGCAGACGGTGTAGGCAACGCTTTCCGCCTCAACCTCCTTGGTGTGCCGATCCTTCTTGTCTTCGGGGGCAGTTTTCTCGTCTGGGTTGACGGCGTGGAGCTTGGCATGAGCAATCTCGTGAATGGCGGTTTTGACCGTCTGGATTTCACTCATGCCCTCCTGAATGGCGATGCGGCTTTCAACCGGAGAGAAGAATCCCTTTGCGCCGCCCGGAATGTCCTCAAAGGAAATAGGGACGGGAGATTCCTGCCTGAGCGCGTCTAAGAACGCCTCGTAGTTCTCGACGGTGCCTTTCAGCTCATCGACAATGATGTCCGGAAGTTCCTTGCCGTCCGTCTGTGAGACATCGAACACGCTCACCACCTTGAAGGCAGGGCGCAGAACCTCAACCGTCTCTGTGACAGCCTTCCCATCTGCGCCGATCATCGGCTTCTTTGTCAAAGGATCAATCTTCTCACGCTCTTCCTGCGCCTTGTACGGCGCGGGCGCAAGAATCTTGATGCCCTTTTCTCCCTTCATGACCTGACGGTCAAAGTTGCGCTGCCACGAGGTATAACCGGCAACATAGGTTGCCTCCGGCTTCTGCATCGCAATGAGCAGCGTGTTGTTGAAGGAATAGTTGTAGAACTTGGACATCGTGCGGAGGTATTCCTTGAATCGCTCGGATTCAAAAAGCTCCTTGATGCCCTGTTCCAGCTTGTCCGTGATTTCGCGGACTTGCTGTGCATTTTTGTTTTCAGCCATATCAAACCTCCATTTCGTATTTGCTTCGGGGAGAAGAAAACCCCGTCTGGGATTTGCTCAATAAACGAGCCTTTACCTCAGACGGGGTTTCTCTGCGTGTCAGCCGACGATGAAAGATGTTATCCTCCTTTTCCCATTCAATCAGTCTGTCAAACATATCCGGGTGCTTTGTGACCATGTGCAGCAGCTCCGAGTCACTGGCGTTGGGACAGAACCAGCAGCCGTTTCTCCGACAGTGAGTGTAGATTGGGGAAAGCAGCCCGTGTTCCTGACAGAGCTTGTAGGCGTCAACCTCGGTCATGCCGTATTTGGCAAGCAGACTGACCTTCTTCACTCCGTCCAGACGCGCAAGGCGTTTGGGTTCGTCTTCTGCTATGCCGACATAGCTCACGGTGTCCGGCGAGAGTGTGGCATTGTACTTGCGGACTGGCGGGATTTTGCAGTCCCGATTGACTGCACACATACCAGCCCATGCGAAGCCGCGAACCTCGCCCTTATGCGGTCCGCGGGTGATAATGTGATGGAATACGTCATCGTAGGTCTTGTCGGCATGAAGAATGGTGAACTTGATGCCCAGCTCCTTTTCGCAGAAGGGCTTGAGCCGGTCATAGATGAAGTCCCGGTGTTCCGGGACTTCACCGCTTGTGTTCTGATTAAACATGACCTCGCTGAAAACCGCCTCGTCCAGCGGCTCATTGTGCTGTGCCGCCAGCAGGAGCGTCGCTACACTGTCCTTGCCTCCGCTGCAAGAGGCAACATACTTCGGGTGGATCATCGGTCAAACTCCATCTTGAAGCTGACGTATTTTCCGCCGCTGTCATCCAGACGAATGACAGCATCGTAGAGCTGAGGCTTCTTCGGCGTGTAAAGCCCGGTCACGTGGCACCAGCCCTTGTCCAGCAGCTCCTTTGCGATCTTCTTGGTCAGCTTCTTTTTCTTGCTGGAAAAGAACTTGTTGTCTTCCCACAGGCAGAAGGAGCAGTCCTTGTTCGAGCAGTAGAAGTTGCCCTTGCCGACATAGACCGGAGAGCCGCAGCGGGGGCATTTGCCGATTTCCTCTTTGCCCGTGCCGAAACGCTGGGCTTCGGCATCGGAGAGAAAGGGATAGGCTTTCACGAGATCCACGGTCATCCGGACAATGCCGCTGAGGAAGGCGTCCGCATCCGCATTGCCGCGCTCAATCTCCATGAGCGTGTTTTCCCATTCTGCTGTCATTGCGGGAGAGGTGATCTGTTCCGGCAGAACACAGACAAGGTTGCAGCCGTCCTTCGTGGGAATGAGGGATTTGCCTTTACGCTCTACAAAGCCGGATTTCACCAGCTTTTCAATGATACCGGCACGGGTCGCGGGTGTTCCGAGACCTTTCTTCTCAGTGTCATCGTCAAACTGATCGTTTCCGGCAGTCTCCATCGCAGACAGGAGCGTGTCTTCCGTGTACTGCTTCGGGGGCGTCGTAAAGTGTTCGGTGACGCTGGCGGACACACCATCCAGACCATCGCCCTCATGGACTTCGGGCAGGGACTTCATGGGATCGTCCTTTTCCTTCGTCTTGAGGGAAGCCTTGAACAGCTCTTCGATGGCTTTCCATCCGTTTTGAACGACGGTCTTCCCCTTGGTTTTGAACTCGTAGCCCTCGCAGGAGAGTGTGATCTGCGTTTCCGCGTAGGTGTGCTTCTCGCCGGTCGCACACAGAAGGCGCATCCCGACAAGATTGAGGATTTTCTGCTCTGACTGCGGGAGCGCCGAAACATCCTGCTTTTCGAGCTGGACAGTCGGGAGAATAGCGTGGTGATCTGTGACCTTGCTGTTGTCGGTTACGCGGGAAATGTCCGGAGTGACCGAAACGCCGGAGAAAAGCGGAAGCTGGCGGCAGACGATGGAAATGACCTGACGGGCGGTGTCCTCCATATCGTCCGTGATGAACTGGCTGTCCGTGCGCGGATAGGTCAGGAGCTTCTTTTCGTAGAGTGTTTGTACGAGATCGAGCGTCTGCTGGGCGGTGAAGCCGTAGTATCGGTTTGCCTCGCGCTGCAAGGTGGTCAGATCATAGAGCTTCGGAGGATTGACGGTTTTCGTCTCCCGCTTGAGAGAAGAAACGACGGCTTGCTTTTTCTCGCAAGCCGCCGTAATTCTTTTTGCTTCCTCTTCGGTTTTGACCTTTTCCAGATCGGCGGTCAGATCGCCCTTGCCGACGTGGACGTTGAAATACTTCTCCTTCTGGAACGTGGAGATTTTCCCGTCGCGCTCCACCAGCATTGCAAGGGTTGGCGTCTGGACGCGCCCGACCACCAGCTTCTTGTGATAGAGCGTGGTGAAAAGGCGGGTGCCGTTGATGCCGACAATCCAGTCCGCCTTCGAGCGGCTGAGTGCCGCTTCATAGAGACGGTCATATTCCTTGCCGTCCCGGAGATGATTGAAGCCTTCGCGGATGGCGGAGTCCTCCAACGAGCTGATCCACAGACGCTTGAAGGGCTTGACGCATCCGGCTTTGTTGTAGACCAGCCGAAAGATCAGCTCTCCCTCGCGTCCTGCATCGGTTGCGCAGACAAGCTCGGTGACGCGCTTGTCCTTCATGAGAGAGGACAGCACCTTGAACTGCTGTGCTTTGTCCTTCGTGACCTCAAACATCCAGCTTTCCGGAACAATGGGCAGATCGTCATACCGCCACTTGGCATACCGCTCATCGTAGGAGCTGGCGTCTGCCAGCTCCACCAGATGACCGAAGCACCACGAAACGATGTAATTACCGCCCTCCATGTAGCCGTCCTTGCGGGTCGTCGCGCCCAGCACCTTTGCGATGGACTGGGCAACACTGGGCTTTTCAGCAATGACTAAGATCAATCTTCATCACCATCCGTTTCAGCATCCTCCGCAATCTGCGGCTCATCATCCTCGTTGATATACGGCTCTTCCTCGTAGCCTTCATCATCAAAGAAGTCCATATCTTCATCCTTGGGCTTTCTGCCCTTGACGAACTTGATGTAGTAATAAGCTGCACCCGCAGCACCGGCAAGAACGAAGATGACGAGGATCATGCCGACGTTGGACTTCTTTTCGGGTTTAGGGGCGGGGACATCGGTTTCCGCATCCTTATCCGGCTCAGGCATAACGGGAGCTGTGCCGGTGCATTCGCTCATGTTGGTCTTGCAGACCGGGCAGTCGGTATTGACCTGACCGGCAGCGCATTTTTCCTTGCAGTTACAGGTAGTCAGAGCCGCCGCAGTATCATCATCCAGCAGCGCAAGCAGATCGCTCTCATCGACCATGTTCAGGAAGTACGTCTGATACTGTTCCTCATCCTCGTTGATGGGCGCATCGTAGTCGATGACAATGAAGAAGGTGTTGCCGTTCTTCGTCTGGATGGTGATGAACTGCTTGTTGGTTGCCTTGTCATAGAGCAAGTCGCGGGTGTAGGCGTTGCCCTCATCGTCAATCGGCTCACCCTTCGGCTCTTCCGGCGTGGGAGTGACTGCGGGCTGCTGTTCGGGCTGGGTTGCCTCCGTAACGGGAAGGTTCTGCTCGGTGTCATCGGCGTAGGCAAACGCCGTGACAGAGAAGCAGGACAGCACCATGACGCAGACCGCAAGGATGGTCAGAAAACGAAACTTCTTACGCATTGTCGATTACCTCCGTATTTTCAGCGGGCTGGGTGCCGCCCTTCATGGAAGACAGGAACGCCATGATCTGATCCTTGTCCATCACCATAGAGCGCACGGTGTTGATGATTTCAAGGTTTTCCAGCTCCGTCTTCTTGTCGTACAGTTCCTTGAGCTGTCCTTCGATTTCGGACTTCTTCTTTTCAGCCTTCTCAATGTCGGAGAGAACTTTCTGATACTTGGGATTCATGCAAAACTCCTTTCTTTTAATAGGCGAGTCTTCCGAAGGCGTAGAAATGCTGCTGCCAGTAGGAAGAGTTGATGGATGTGTACTGAATGGGATCGCCGCAGTGGATCATGACCCCATCACCGACGTAAATGCCGACGTGAGACACGCCGGGGGTGTCATACGTTCCGACAAAAAAGATGAGATTACCGGGCTGTGCATTCGCCTTTGAAACCGGCGTACAGACATTGTAAAGCCCCTGTGCGCCCAGCCGTCCGGTATTCACAAGACCGCTGTTCGTGAGAACATAGCTGACAAAGCCGGAGCAGTCAAAGGACGTGTCGGGATTGGAGCCGCCCCACACATACGGATAGCCGAGATACTTTTCCGCCTCGGTGATCAGTGTCGCAAACTTCTCGTCGTTCAGGTATTCCGGGTTGACATCGTAGTCGGCGGGAGGATTGGTGATGTACTTGTCCACATAGGGAGAGTCACCGAACAGATCCTCGCGGTTGCCAAGCACCGACATATACGTCGCATACATGGAAAGCTGTTCCTGAGACATGATGTAGACCGGGACATGGGAGAGATTGAAGTTTTCGAGCTTCACGTTGCAGATGTAGTAGTCATACGGGACGCGGTAGGTTTCCATGTGCGTGTTGCCGTCCGCGTCCGTCCATGTGTCGGTCTCCGTGCGGTATCTGGTTTCGACGATGACCTCTTCGGTGAGGATGTACTGCTTTTCAAACAGCATTTGGAGCGTACCCTGCACCTCATCCAGCGTGAACTCGCCCTCGTGGAGAGCTGATAGAATGGAGATCAGCACATAGGGGTCATGCTCAATATCGTCCAGATCGAAATGGTATTCGTCGTAGTCGTGGGTGCTTTCGTAGGTGTCGAGATAGCGTTGCAGCTCCTGCTCCATCCGGCAATACTGCGCCTCCGCGCCCAGCATCGCGTCATCCTCGCTGAGATAGGAGGACGCGATAACCGACGAACCGGTAGAGGTGAGCATCGAACACGAGCTGATTCCAGCACCGAGCAAAACGAGAAGGGCAATTCCGACGCCGATCCAGATGAAGACCTTCTTGTTCTTCTCAAAGAACTCCTTGATCTTGTCGGACGCCTTCTCACCGAGCTTCTTGCCGGTGCTTTTTGTGGCAGTCCCGGCAGTCTGAGAACCGGCATTTCGAGCGGCGGCATATTCCTTCTTGATGCTCTGCTTCTGGTAGTGCTTGTTCATGTTCTGCTTCTTCATCTCAGGATGCTCCTGCTGATTTCTTTCATATTGGAGCTTCGCATCAGCAGCATCCGCCTTGTGTTCCAGCTTGGAGACCTTCTCGTAGGGCTTGTTGACGCTGCTTTCCCGATGATGACGGAAATGCCGAGCGGCAGTCTCGGCAGCGATCTCCGTTTTATGCGCCGCCTCAACCGCCGAGTTTTCCTGCTCGACCTCATGGATTTTGCCGTGAATGCCGGAAGCAAGGGTGTCACCGACCTTGCGGACGGTTTTATCTGCCTCAAATTGCAGCTTGCCTTTGCTCTTGGGCTTTTTCAGCTCATCCTCAAAATGAAGGCGGGTTTTGCCCTTTCCGGTCTCTTCATCAAAGACACGCTCTTTCTTGAGAACCTTGTGCGTGGGCAGCTTTTCACGGGCAGCATCCAGACGCTCATGTGCCTTCTCAGACTTCCTTTCGAGCTTCTGCATCCGCTTCGTGGGCGGGACGGCATCGTCCGAGACCAGCTTTACAGAGGCGGTTTCCGCCGCTTGAGTGAGAATGGCATCTGCATCCACTGCTTCCACTGCCGAGGTCTTGCGCAGCTTGTGTGTGACAACTGTTTCGGCAATCACCGTGCCGGTATGAGAAGAAACGCCGTGCTGCTCTAAAGTTGGAGGCTTGAACGGCGTTTCCGAGGGCAGCGGTTCAGGTACATTCTGGGGTGGATTTTCTGCCCTTTTCTCTTCTGTGACGGACGTTTCCGAGGGCGGCTGTGTGTCGTTATCCTCGGCGTGTTCCGTCTGAAACTGACGCTGCTGACGGCACATCTGCACCTTTTTCTGTTCCTCTGGGGAAAGAGCTTCGGAAGGCGCGGCTGTCTCAGCGGGCTTGACCAGCTCCGCATCGTCCAGCCGTTTTGACACACGCCGCTCGGAGCCAGCCGTCAGGTTTTCCTCAACTGCGCCGTCTCGCGTCATCCGCAGAACTACCTTGTCGTGGGCTTTAAGTTCCGGTTCATTGGACATCAGATTTCACCTCCGATCCGCTTGTAGGCAAGCTCGGTGTATTCAGGGTTCAGCTCTATGCCCACGAAATGACGCCCCATCTGCGCGGCAACCATGCCGGTTGTGCCGCTTCCCATAAAGGGGTCAAGCACAATACCGCCTTCGGGACAACCGGCGAGAAGACAGGTCTCAACCAGCTTCGGAGGGTAGGCTGCGTAGTGACCGCCCTTGAAGGGAACAGTGTTGATCTTCCAGACATCGCGCTTGTTGCGGAGCGGATTGATGTCACAATCCTTGATCTCGCCATGCTCACGGGGGCGGTTGATGGACTGAGGCTGAGGCTGACCGGGAACAGGCTTACCGTACTTGTTGCCGCCTTTCATGCCGCGCTTGAGGCGTTCCGCCGTTGCAGGGGCAATCGGCTCGGAAATCGCCTTGTAGTCGAAGAAATACTTCTTGGACTTTGAGAACAGGAAAATATGCTCGTAGCAGCGGGCGCAGCGGTCTTTGACGCTCTCCGGCATGGGGTTATCCTTCATCCAGATGATGTCGTTGCGCAGATACCAGCCGGTATCACGGAGGGCAAAAGCCAGCATCCACGGAATGCCGATCATGTCCTTCGGCTTGCAGCCCTCAACCTTGTTGTTGAGAGCCACAGCCTGACCGTTTCTGCCGTTGGGGTTCTTCGGGTCAATGAAATCTCCCTGATTGCCTTTTCCGGCGTAGGTGTCCGAAATGTTCAGCCAGAGCGTTCCATCCGGACGCAAAACGCGCCTGACTTCGGTAAACACTTCCGTCAGGCGCGAGATATATTCCTTCGGCGTTGTCTCTCTGCCGATCTGAGCCTCCATGCCGTAATCGCGGAGCGCGTAATACGGAGGGGATGTCACACAGCAATGAACGCTGTCATCGGGCAGAGTTTTCAGGATTTCAAGGCAATCGCCGGTATGAATGATGTCAAGTTGTATGGTGGTGTACCTCCTGTTCTGTTGGATTTGTGTTTCCATTGAAATGTTGGCTGTAAAACCCGACAACATTTCAATGGGCATCAGTCGGAGTAATACTCGTCCGGTTCGTAATCCTCATCTTCCGTGAAGTCCTCGTCGAGATCGTCAATCTCGTCCGCCCAACGGTCGAAGATTTCCTCGGCTTCCTTCGCCGCCTCACGATAGAGGCTCAGCCGGTTCTTCTCAAAGGCGGCAAAGGCGGGGACGAACTTGCCGAACTCGCGGATTGCCTTCACATCCTGCGTGCGCATATCTGCGACGCACTGGATGATTTCGGACATCGTGAGCAGATCGTCGATCATCAGCTCATACTTGTCCTTGGGGATAGATACGGCTTCATCATCCGCCGCGTCAGCGAACGGGGTATTCTCGTCGCTGTTGCTGCTTTCGGGAACATCAACCTTGAAATAGAAACCGATCATATCCACAGATACCTTGGTCATAATCTGACGCGCCTCCTTGACCTTTTCGTCGATGTCCTCCCTCACATGGAGGTAGGCGCGGTGATGCTTCTTGAGGTTGCTTTCCAGTCGGATCAGATCGGTCAGCTCCCACAGAGCCTTAAACAGCGCGGAGGTGTTCTCTCCGTATTCGATAGCGTCCGCGTAGGGAATGGTAATCATCTTGTTGTTCATATTCAAAAATCCTCCTTAGTTCTGTACGGTTTCTTCGGGTTTGGTGGTCATGATGCGGTAGAGCTGGGTGTCCTTCGGGAAATCGTCCTTGAAGGGAACGATGGTCGAGCCGTAGAAGATCAGTCCCTCACCGGCGTTGGAGTTGGTGATGTAGTTCTGCTGGCTGGGCGAGATGTTCAGCGCCTTCGAGAGAATCTGCCGGTCGCCGGATGCCTGATTCAGAAGGTAGACAAAATCCGAGTTTTCAAAGATGTTCTCCACCTCACGGGACGCAAGAAGATCCTTGACGTTCTGCGTGATTCCGGTCGGGATGCCGCCCCATTTTCTGAAACGCTTCCAGATTTCCACGCTGTATGCGGCGGTCTGTTCCTCCTTCAAGAGCAGATGGAACTCGTCCATGTAGTAGCGAGTTGCCTTGTGCTGGGCGCGGTTGATTGTAACTCTGTTCCAAACCTGATCCTGCACAATCAGCATACCGAGCTTCTTGAGCTGCTTGCCGAGTTCGCGGATGTCATAGCAGACGAAGCGGTTGTTGACATCCACATTCGTTCTGTGATTGAAGACGTTCAGAGAGCCGTGAACATAGATTTCAAGGGCGGTTGCGATGCGCTGCGCCTCCGGCTCCTTCTGATTTCTCAGAATGTTGTAAAGGTCTTCGAGGATCGGCATTTTCTCCGGCTGGGGGTCTGCAAGGAACTCCTGATAAACCATGCGGACACTGCGGTCAATGATGGTCTTCTCAACCGGCTGCAAGCCGTCCTTGCCGCCGACAATCAGCTCACACATGGAGAGGATAAAGTCGGATTTCAGCGTCAGCGGGTTTTCCTCTTCGGAGTAGTTCGTGTTGATGTCCAGCGGATTGATGTAATCCGTGCTGACCGGCGAAATGCGGATAACCTGACCACCGAGCTTCTGCACAAGGGGGAAATACTCGGCTTCGGGGTCGCAGACGATGATGTCATCCTCGGTGATGAGGAAGGCGTTCGTCATTTCGCGCTTGGCGGAGAAGGATTTACCGGAACCGGGCGTACCCAAGATCAGCCCGTTGGGGTTCTTGAGCCGCTTGCGGTCAACCATGATCATGTTGTTGGACAGCGCGTTCAGCCCGTAGTAGAGAGCTTCGCCGCCCTGAAAAAGCTCCTGCGTGGTGAACGGCACGAAAACCGCCGTGCTGGAAGTGGTCAGTCCGCGTTCAATTTCCACCTGATTGACGCCGATAGGCAGAGAGGACATCAGCCCCTCTTCCTGCTGGAAGTCAAGACGCTTGAGCGCACAGTTATACTTTTGGGCAATGGCGGCGGTCTGGAACACCGCATTTTCGAGCTTCTGGCGGCTGGTTGCTGTGTTCATGATGAGGATAGTCACAAGGAACAGTCTCTCATTGCGGGTCTGGAGATCCTGCAACAGACGCTTTGCCTCGCCGCCGAAGGTGGCGAGATCGGACGGGATGATGTCCATATCGTAGCCGGAGCGGACCGCCTTTTTCTGCTCTTCAATCTTCATCTTGTCGAGGTCGGTGATCTTCGACTTGATGCTCTTGATTGCCTTCGCCTGGTCAATCGTCCGGATATGAAAATTGACCGTGATGTTGCTGTCCATCTCAAGGAAGTCGGCAAGCATACGGTCATTGAGTTCCGGCGCGAGGATTTGCAGGAAGCTCGCCGCGCCGATGGTTCTGCCCATCTTGAAGCACTTGCCTTCACGGAAGTCAAAGGAAGTGGGAGCGATGAAGTCCTTCGTACTGAGTCCCGTCCGGGCAACCATATCGAAGGAAAAGCGGAACGGCTCATTGGTGTCCATGTTGAACACATCATGAAGCACTTTCAGCCGCTCATAGCCGGACAGCGGTTCCGTCCTCACACCGAGGGTTTTGAAGTTGTTGAGAATGTCGGTTTCAATGCGTTCGAGCTTCGGCTTTGCCGTGCGGAGGGAGTCCGCCTCAATGCCGAAGGTGATGTACTTCCTCTTGACCAGTCCGTTGTTGCCCTTGGTGAGCTGGCTTTGCAGCATACCGGAATACTCGGAGCGGATGTCGTTGAAGGCGTCCTCCTGTGCCGGAATGTTGATGCGCTTGCGGAACTCATTCAGGCTTGCCTTCTGATTGATGAAGGAGAGCTGGACGAAAATCGAGCTGTCGAAGTAGTTCAGAAAGTCGCACCAGTTCTCAAAGATGGCAGTTTTGTCCTCGTTCTGCGCAAGCTGGTAGTTGATGTCCTCAAAGGCGATGGACTTCGTGTAGAGGCGGCTGTTCACCTTGCAGATACCGTCACGGCACATCTCCACATAGGGGATGGTCTGCTGGGCGGACTTGCGGACTTTCTTTGCCTTCCTGTCCTTTTTCTTCTGCATGACGATCCGCTTCTTTTCCTGAGCGGAAAGGGCATCGCCGTAAACGACGCCGTTCTTGACGGTCATCTTAGGCTTTGCCTTTGCTGTGCTGTTGTTCAAGCTGCAATTCCTCCTGTTCTTTGATTTTCTGCTGAATTTCAGCGTAGAGATTGTTTGTGCGATAGGGACGCACCTTGTCCCGGATGAACATGGACTGTACGATGTGGTACAGATACTTTTCGGCGGGCTGACCGTCCTTCTCGTAAAGCGCGAAGAAGATGAACGGGAGCATGATGACCACCATCAGCATTGCCGCCGTAGACAAGTCGAGATGCGCCTTCGCCAGAAAGAAGATCGGGACGCCGACCGCCGCAGCGATGGAAAAACAAATGAGCTGCCGCTTGGTCAGGTTGAACATGACCTTCGTTTTGACGCGGTTAAGATCCTTCGGGACCGGAACAAATGCCATTGACTGTTTCCTCCTTTCTAAGCTGCTTTTCATAGCGCAGCTTCATTTGTGCGGGATATTGATCCTCCTTCGGCTGACGCTTGCCTGTCCAGCGAAGCCCACCCGCTTTGCCTTGACAAATCCAGCCGGAAGCCCGAAGGCTTGCACCGTTTTCGCTTTCCAGCGTGTAGGTGATGATGCGCTTATAGCCCATAGCCGCAGCAGCTCTTGCCGCCGCACCGTAGAGAAAGCTGCAAGCGTTCTTCTCTCCGTTGGTGCATAGCCTTGTAACCTCCAATGTGAAGCCGTCATCCAGATACCGGCTGACGGGACGCCCGGCGATGATTACACCGACCAGCTCACCGTCTGCTTCACAGCCGATGGAAAACTTGTGACCGGCAACCGGCTTGTGATGCCGGTGATGCTGCCGGACGTACTCGTTGGCGTCTCGAAGAGAGATGGGTCTTAGCCGCAGCATGATGTTTCCTCCATAGGAAGATGAGCCGTGCATTCGACCTCGTTGCCCCAAACGTCCCAGCCTGCGGGAGACTGACGGGCAAAAAGCTCCACGCGGGGGAGGTCTCCCATGAGCCGAACAATGCGCTCCCGCGCTTCATCCGGCTTTTTGGAATGCTCTTCGATGTGGCTGAGGATGACCTGACGCACACCGGCGTCAACTCGCTTTGGGTGTCCCTTCGTAGCAAGGATGCAGATTTCGGCATTCGCCCTTGTCCAATACCCCATGCCGGTGAAGAGATCATCGTTCTTGCGGTTTTGCTTCACCCATACAAAAGCCACGGTCTTATAAGAAAAGCCCCATGCCGTCAGCACTTCGAGTGCTTCACAGAGGCACGGGAACGTGATCCAGAGGAACAGAGCGCAGTCCTTCGCAGCCAATTCACCAACCGGAAGTGCCTTGATGTCTTCAATGCACATTGTCGGGTAGTGGCTTTCCGCCGACCGTCCCTGTCCTTTCTTGGAGTAAGTCCGATACGCCCAAGGGGGATCGGCGTAGATGATGCTGTACTTCTTCATGCTGCCGACCTCCTTAGTGCGCATGGAAAATGGATTTTGCGAGGCTTCCGGTCTTGAACAGCGAGAAGCACAGAATAACCGTGTACGCTGCCACAGAGAACAGAGCCGAGTGAATGTTGTCTGCGATAATCATGCCGTTGATCAGCACTGCATAGATGCCGACGCAGACCATGATGAGAAAGCCCTGAAATGCCAGAGCGAACAAGCCTTTCAGATAGTTCGTGCCGATGCTGCCCCATTCGCGGTTGCTCATGGTTGCGATGGGAATAGGCGCAATGCTCACGGTGCAGTAAATCTCAATCATGCGCCCGTAGAGAATGACCGTAATGAGGATCGCCATAATTTTGAGGCACAGGCTGATCAGAAGCGTTTCTATCGACAGTCCGAGCAGTTCTCCGACGCCCATGTTCTCCATGCCGGTACGCATCTGCGCAATCGTCGAATCAATGTCAATGCTGGTGTTGCCGTGGATGACACCGGCTGCACCGGAAACCACGTTCTGCCCGATGTCGAATACTGCCATCACGATGTCAAACGTATGCGTCACGAGGTAGATCGCCACAGCCGCCTTGAAAAACCACTTGAAGAACATCCAAGTGTCCATGTCGTGAAGGTTGTTTTTCTCGGTGATCATGGAAATCAGCTCGTAGCACAAAACGAAGGTGATGATGATACCAGCGATGGGGACTATCACGTTTTCGGAT
>ENA-OPEL01000322-OPEL01000322.1-human-gut-metagenome-genome-assembly--contig:-NODE-322-length-16348-cov-10.121095_pt1 | contig 16348 bp, 10 predicted proteins | sample MGYA00241633_ERZ501529 | MGnify/ENA primary metagenome ERZ501529 (study PRJEB25962, sample SAMEA2042300) | human gut metagenome | biome: human gut; feature: human-associated habitat; material: faeces...
TAATGGTATAATCCAGCGGAATTTCTTTGTTTTCCTTTCGTAACAGTTGCAGGCAATGGTTCTTCGCCACCCGATAGAGCCACGGCTTGAATGCTTTTATCTCATAATTGCTGATTTTAGATAACAGGTCTTCAAACATCTGCATCACCGCTTCCTGCGCTTGGTCTTCATCTTGCAGATATTTCAGGCAAAGTCCGTACGTCAGCGGGATATAACGGTTGTATAGTTCACCGAAATATTCCGTATCCTCGGACATTATATAATGGGTCAGTAGTTCCTCGTCCGATAGCTTCGATATGTTTCTTTTAAAGAACACAGCTTTTTTTTGCAGTCAAAGATAGGCATAGGAATTAAAAATAGCAACGTGTGGAAGAAAAATAAAAAAAACTTCAGTTGGTTTATGGAATCCGTGTGGAATCTGCATCTCTATAGTAAAAGCGGATTAATTGTAACATTTTAAAAAGATAAAGTTATGAAGACAAATCAACTCAGAGCAATGATGCTCACGGTGATGTTAGTGATTACTACATTGGGTGGTACGGTATGGGCGCAGCCTTTGATCGTAAAGGGAACGGTGACGGACGGATCAGACAGTTCGCCGTTGGTAGGATGTGCGGTGACGGTGAAGGGAACATCTCGTGGAACTGTTACGAACCTACAAGGGGAGTATAGGATTGAAGCAAACAAGGGGGAAACTCTTATCTTCAGCTATATTGGTTTTGAGAAAGTGGAAAAAGTCGTATTCTCTTCAACAATAAATGTAAGCCTTATAGCTTCTTCGCAGGTGCTGGAAGAATGTGTTGTCGTCGGATACGGCAGCCAGCGAAAGGTAGCTGTTACCGGCGCCATATCAACCGTCAATCTGGCAAGTCTCAGACACCCGTCCGTACGTATGGATGCAGTAAATACGGAAGAATATAAATCGATCAGTGAAAATGGTTTTAAGCAGGTAGGAGAATCTCCGCTTTCTACTTTCTCTATTGATGTGGATGCCGCTTCTTACAGTAATATGCGTCGTATGATCAACAGCGGTACCTTGCCGGTGCCTGATGCTATCCGTACAGAAGAGTTAGTGAATTATTTCTCCTACGATTATGCGAAGCCGACCGGAAGCGATCCGGTGAAGATTACAATGGAGGCAGGTGTTTGCCCCTGGAATGCTGATCATCGTTTGGTACGTATCGGACTGAAAGCAAGGGAGATTCCGACTGACAAACTTCCGGAATCTAATCTGGTATTCTTGATTGATGTATCCGGTTCTATGTGGGGACCTACCCGTCTGGATTTGGTGAAGTCATCTCTGAAGCTATTAGTTAATAATCTGCGTGATAAAGATAAGGTAGCCATCGTTGTATATGCGGGCAACGCCAGCGTAAAACTGGAATCTACTCCGGGCAGTGACAAACAGAAAATACGTGATGCGATAGACGAACTGACATCCGGTGGCTCTACGGCCGGCGGCGCAGGTATCCAACTGGCTTATAAAGTGGCTAAACAGAACTTCCTTTCTAAAGGAAACAATCGGATAATCCTTTGTTCCGATGGAGATTTCAATGTAGGTGTTTCTTCTGTGGAAGGTTTGGAACAGTTGATAGAGAAGGAACGTAAGAGCGGAGTATTCCTGAGTGTGCTAGGTTATGGAATGGGTAACTATAAAGACAATAAAGGTCAGGCTTTAGCAGAAAAAGGAAATGGAAATCATGCCTATATCGATAATTTGCAGGAAGCCAATCGTGTCCTGGTGGGTGAGTTTGGCGCTACGCTTCATACGGTAGCAAAGGACGTGAAGCTGCAAGTGGAATTTAATCCGGCTCAGGTGCAGGCATATCGTCTGGTTGGTTATGAGAGCCGTTTGCTGAAAGACGAAGACTTTAATAATGACGCCAAAGATGCCGGAGAATTGGGAGCCGGACATACGGTGACAGCTTTCTATGAAGTGATTCCCGTAGGCGTGAAGAATGACTACGTAGGAAAGGTAGATGATCTGAAATATCAGAAGAAACAAAAAGAGCCAGTACAGCCGACCGGTTCTAATGAATTGCTGACCGTGAAACTGCGCTATAAAGCTCCGGACAAGGACGTCAGCAAAAAGATGGAAGTTCCCTTTGTGGATAATAAAGGAAATAATGTTTCTTCCGATTTCCGTTTCGCTTCTGCCGTGGCTATGTTCGGTCAGCTGCTTCGGGACTCTGACTTTAAAGGAGCGGCAAGCTATGATAAAGTGATCGGCCTTGCCAAACAGGGACTGAATAATGATGAAAAAGGATACAGAAGAGAATTTATCCGTCTGGTAGAAACTGCCAAAGGGATGAAACGGGAGATAGCGGAAAAGAAGTAATAGTATAGGTTAATTAAAAGGATAATTAGCATAGATCAATGTATGGTTTCGCGTTGATTAGTTCGTTCCATATACGTTTCCCTTTCGTTCGACCTAGGTGGGACTAAACGATCACCTGGGTCGAACTAAAAGATAACCTAGGTGGAACGAATTAGGATTTGCATAAATTTTAAATAGAATCTGCAATGCAATTACTAAGCTATGGACTATAAAAGAGAAACCGCAGATAATCGACGATTACCTGCGGTTTACTTCTGCACGGGAGGAGAGGCTCGAACTCCCGACACCCGGTTTTGGAGACCGGTGCTCTACCAACTGAGCTACTCCCGTGTTTGCGGCTGCAAAGGTAGTGTAATATTTGGAATATACAAACCTATTTATGAAAAAATATTGTTCATTATTCGTTTAATAGGCCTAACTCATTGAACATGACCAGGTATATTGCTGATTTTTTTTCAATGGGCAACGGGTAGGCACGGCTGGATGAAGGCATTCTGTATAATCGCATTGTCCGGTCTTCGAATTCGAAAGGTTCACTGGTTCCTACAACGGGTTCTTTTACCTTTATTTGTTCACGAATAATATCCGTTGCTTTTTGTCCTGTGGTTACAATGGCCTTGCACATTGGAATCTGCTTCAGTAGCAAACTGATATCTGTCTGTTCTACAACTTCCAGAAATTTGTCTGAGGCATTGTCCTGTAAACGGCGAACAGCTGAAGCGGTATCATAAAGTGCGATGCCTTTTTTGTTCAAAAGATCAATAATACGTTCCTTGTCAAATACTTTTTTGTCAGGATTCAGAAAGTGGTCTTTGTTTTGGAAAAATATTATTCCAAAAATACGCCACATATCATTTTGCAGATTGGGATAAAAGAATTCCATGCTCCATCGTTTCTTTTGTGGGGGAAAACTGCCTAACATCAGTAGTTTGGCGTTAACCGGTAAAAAAGGCTCTAATGGATGTTCTTCTATATTTAATAAGGATTTCATAAAATCTTTAATGATTATTCTTTTGGCTTTGGTTCTTTTTTAGCCAGTAATACAATGTTATACACATATTCCGTCATCCAGTTTTCAGAATATCCTAAGGCTTGTTTGTATTTACGGATGGCAACACAGGTCTTGTGTACGCTTTCGTCTTTCCAGTCGGTCTTGGTCATGATATCATGAATTGTTTTCTCGGTCATGTTACGTAACATTTTTTTCATTACGCTGGGCATACGGAATTTCCATTGCATCAAATTACCTATCAGCATCATCAAGTCATTGCTGAATCCTTGGAACATAAAAAGATAAGTCTTGACATCATTTACATTCTTGCAATTCTTTTTTATAGAACCGTCAATTTCTTTAAAGAAATCATCACTTAGACCATAAAGTTCTACTAACATCTTTTTGCAGCGTGACTTCTCAGCAATTCCCAACTTGTTGTTTTGGGTCGGTATTTTAAGGGTGCGTTTGAAAACTGCCATGTCTGGCAAAAAATTAATATTTGTGATACCTATGTTGCAGGCCATTACAGACTGATAATATACACGGATTAGTGTCATGAAGTCTTCCATACCACCTATGCGGCTTGTTTCTTCTCCTTCTGTCTGTTTTTTACCAAATAATTTTGAAAATATGCTCATTGTGTTCTTAAATTATATTGTTTTCCTGTCTGCAAAGATAGCGATAAAAACTGAAACATTTTTGATTAAAATCCTTTTGTTTTACTATTTATCATTTTTATTGAATGGTTGATGCCGGGGGTATTGCTTTGTGTTACCAGCATTCCAAATCATTTTCAATATCTTTCATTCTGTCTTTGGTGAAAACTGGATTTTTGACCCCGTTACGTTTCTGAATTCGATAGTCTTCCAATAGACGGAATGCATATTTCCCTAGTAAAGTAATGGCTATCAAGTTACAGATAGTCATAAATCCCATTGCCATATCGGCCAGGCTCCATGCCAGTTCCAGACTGGCCAATGCCCCAAACATAACCATTCCTCCCACTGCTATACGATAAATGGGGATAGCCCATTTCCGATGAGTTATGTAACGTACATTGGCTTCACCGTAATAATAATTTCCCAAAATGCTGCTATAGGCGAAAAACAGAATTGCCACCGCCACATAAATAGTCCCGATGTTGCCTATTTCATTATTCAGTGCCATTTGAGTAAGTTTTATTCCATTGGCTTCTTTTGTGGAGGCTACTCCGCTGAAAAGAATGATGAAAGCAGTGCAGGTACATATGACAAGTGTATCGGTAAAAACTCCCAATGTCTGAATTAATCCTTGTTTTACAGGATGGGTAACATCGGCACTTGCCGCTACATTGGGTGCGGAACCCATACCGGCCTCATTGCTGAATAATCCACGTTTGATTCCTTGCATTAATGCCATGCCTATACCTCCGCTTAATGCCTGTTCCAAGCCAAAGGCATTCGCTATAATCAATTCAATAACTTCTGGCAAATGCTTTGCATTTACAATTACGATGAAAAGGGATAAAAAGATGTATCCCAATGCCATGACAGGAACAATAATGCTACTTACTTTAGCAATACGCTGAATGCCTCCGAAGATGATAATTAATGTGAGCGAGGTCAGTATCACTCCCATTAGGCTGGGAGGAATATTGAATGCTTCTTCGAAAGCGGCACAAATGGTATTGCTTTGTACTGAATTAAAAGCAAATCCAAAAGTAAAGATAAGCAAAAAGGCAAACAAAACTCCCATCCACGGCTGTTTTAATCCTTTTTTCATGTAATAAGCTGGCCCGCCAACGAAAGAATTATGTCCGTGTACTTTATATAATTGGGCCAATGTGGACTCAATAAAAGCGCTGCTGGCCCCCAAAAGAGCAATTACCCACATCCAGAAAACTGCACCCGGACCACCCAAAGTAATGGCGGTGGCGACTCCTGCCAAATTGCCTGTTCCTACGCGGCTAGCTATGGAAACGGCAAAAGCTTGAAAAGAGGAAATATGGTGTTCGCGACCTTCTGTCTTGCCTGTAGAATCACCTAATAGACGTATCATTTCTCTTATCATGCGGAATTGTACGAAATTTGTTTTAAAAGTAAACCAAAATGCACATCCTAACAGCATGATGATCAAAATATAAGTCCAAAGCACATCATTCACTCTGCTGATTAATAGGGTCAGTATATCCATTTTACTTATTCCTTGTTTAATTTAAAATAGAACTTATGTCCATGGAAAACAAGTTCCACTAGACCAAAACGGATAAAGTCTGCTAATAGTTCACAAGTTGTCTTGTGGTTTAACCTGCAAAGTTTGCAACATTGATTTAATGAAAGTTTTTCTTTTTCTTTCAAGACATCCAGTAACCGTTGCTCTCTTTCGGTAAATGTTACAAGTGCTCCTTCAGGTTTCTTGCTGTGTTGCCACATCTTTAGATGGACGGGAGTGGCCAGTATGTTTTCGTCTTTGATGCGGATATAGGCCCATGGCTTATTCGTTTCATCTAGGGCATATACAGGTTTAGAAACCGTTTCGTTAATACGTATTTCCAATACAGTCTTTCCTTCTACCTTGTAAGTCTGCGTTTCCAGTTCTACTTTGGGCTTGCAATACATGGTTGCTGCTGCTTCTATCATATATATTTCTTCGTCAGAGCGGACTCCTGCTATTTTGCCATTGTCCTTTACTCCTATTAACAGCCTGCCGCCCTCGGTATTGGCGAATGCGGAAAGGCTACGGGCTATTTTGCGTGCGTCCGAAATCTCGAATTTGAAATCCTGATGACAGTGTTCTCCCTCCGAGACAAGCTGTCGTATGTATTGTGTATCCGTTAATGCTTTCATTTCAATTGCAAAAATAGGAAAAATGAAACATATTGTGGGTATCGAATGATAAAAAAGCCGATATTAGTTTGTCTGTTATCAAGCTTTTTGCTTCATTTGCAGTGGAATAAAAATAATTAGCCTTTAAAATCTATGGGAATAAGAAAAAAATGTTTGATCATTACATTATTATGCTTTTCTAGTCTGATGCATGCAAGTGAATTCATGTTTAAACATTTGGAGGTGAAAGATGGTCTGTCAAACAATCAAGTCCTTGATATATTTAAAGATTCCGAAGGTTTTATGTGGTTTGCCACAGCTTCCGGTTTAAATCGGTATGACGGGTGCCAGATGACTTTGTTTCGTAGTAATAATGCTGATCCGGCTTCTTTACCTGATAATTATATCAAAAGCATACAAGAAGATTATAAAGGAAATTTATGGATTCTTACCGGTGTGGGTTATGTCATTTACAACTCGGAATCAGAAACATTTGATAGGGAGGTGCATGCATGGCTATGTGAAGTCGGTATTGACGGAACTCCAGTATTAGTATATATAGACCATAATAAAAATATGTGGTTTTATATAAAAGGAAAAGGCTGTTATTTGTACATTCCGGAATCTCAATTACTGTATCCGCTTTTGTTTGATACTCATCAGTTGCCAGAAGGTGATATTACGGACATTGTAGAATGTAGCAAGGGAATCTTGTTGGTATATAATACCGGAAGACTTGTTTGTTTGGATACTCGGACAAATGAGATTAAATGGCAGCAGGATGATTTGGTTGGGGAATTGGGAACTGACAAGCAGGGAATTTTCACTCTGTTTGTAGATCGTGATAATGATATATGGATGTACAGTCCGCTTGGAATATGGGTTTATAATCCGGAACAGGAAAAGTGGCTGTCTTGGCTGACAAATATTATCAAGCGTCGGTCTCATAACATGGTCCGTGCTGTATCACAGGATAAGCAGGGGCGTATATGGATAGGAACAGATCAGGATGGCATTGATATATTGGATAAGAAGACAGGGGAAGTGAGGCAGTTGCGGAACAAGACAGGTGATGAACGTAGTTTGCAAAATAATACAGTAATGGTTCTATACGAGGATTCCAGTGAAACTATGTGGGTGGGGACTTATAAAAAAGGAATTTCCTATTTTAATGAGTGTGCTTTTAAATTTGGTGCAGAGTATATAGGAGATATTAGTTGCATTGAAGAAGACAAAGAGGGGTATGTGTGGCTGGGTACCAACGATGTCGGTATCATATATTGGAATTCCGTGACTGGCAACCGGGCTGCTTTTCCACAGAAAGGTATGGATAAACTCACTACTGATGCCATTGTTTGCATTTTGAAAGCCGATGATGGGAAACTTTGGATTGGTACTTTTGGGGGAGGCTTGATTTGTTATGATAACGGTCGTATTATTCATTATAAAAAAAACATACCGGAACGGCAAAATTCTTTGGCTCATAATAATGTATTGGCTTTGGCTGAAGATAAGCAGGGGATTATATGGATAGGTACATTGGGTGGGGGAGTGCAGAGTTTGAATTCCAAGACGGGTTTGTTCACCACTTATAATACAACTTCGGCCGGCTTGATATCCGATTATGTTTCCTCTTTGTGTATGGGAAAAGAGGGCTCTTTGTGGATTGGTACCGCTCAGGGACTTTCGGAATTGGATATTGAAACTAAAAAAGTGGTTAATCTGGAAGGTACTAAATCTGGTAAGGAATATTTTTCTGATCAGAATATAAGTCAGGTGTATGAGGATAGCCGTGGATTGATATGGATTGGTACATGTGAGGGGCTGAATGTTTATAATCCCAAAACGGATGAACTGATTATATTAGGAGTGGAGCAAGGAGTTTCCAGCCCTATCATTTCTGGAATAGTAGAAGATGGTAATGAAAATATATGGGTGACTACAGCACGTGGAATAACTAATGTCATACCGGCAGTAGATTTAAAAACAGGGCGCTATATTTTTCATAGTTGTGTTTATGATGACAAAGATGGTTTGCAAAATAGTGGGTTCAACCTGCGTTCCATTAAAAAATTGTCTTCTGGAGAAATTCTTATGGGAGGGCTGTATGGTATTAACCGCTTCCGTCCGGATGATATAAAATACAATAAAAAACGTCCCAGCGTGATGTTTACCCGTTTGTTCTTGTTCAATGAAGAAGTAGGGGTGGGTGAGGAATATGAAGGCAGGGTGATTTTGGATAAGGCGTTGAACAAGGTAGATCAGATAAAATTGAGTTATGAACAGAATATGTTCAGTGTACAATTTGCTTCTGATAACTATATTTTGCCGGAAAAAACGGAGTATGCTTATAAACTGGAAGGTTTCAATGAGGGTTGGATGACTACTGCCTTTGGCAAAGTGACTTATACTAATCTAGCTCCCGGAACTTATATGCTGAAGGTGAAAGCAGTCAACAGTGACGGATATGGTGGAGATGAAGAAGCTTCATTGAAAATTGTTATCTATCCTCCTTTTTGGCGTTCCGTTTGGGCATATGTTGTTTATAGCCTTTTGTTGGTTGCTGTATTGATATTGGGACGCTATTGGATTCTGCGTGGAGAACGGGATAAATTTAAAAAACAGCAAATAAAGCAAGAAATAGAGAGGAATCAGGAGAAGGCAGATATGAAATTGAAGTTCTTCACTCATGTCGGCCACGAATTACGTACTCCGCTCACTCTTATTATCTCACCGTTGGAAACGCTGATGAAGGAATATCAATCGGATGCTGCTCTGATGGATAAATTGAATATAGTGCAACGCAATGCATTAAGGTTGTTGAATCTTGTAAATCAGTTGTTGGATTTTAGGAAAATTGATGTGAATGGATATTATTTAAGTCTGTCTGATGATGATATCATCTCTTGTATTCATACGATTTGTGATTCTTTTATCTCTTTGTCTGAAAAGAAAGATATTTCTCTCATTTTTCATTCAGCAGTTCCTTCGTTGAATATGTTGTTTGATGGGGATAAAATGAGGGAAGTGATGATGAATCTGCTTTCCAATGCTTTAAAATTTACTTGCAGTGGTGGACGAGTTGATGTGTCTGTCGGTTTAGTAGAAGGACAGGATTCTCGGGAAATGCTGGAAATCAGAGTGGCTGATACAGGTGTCGGCATTAAAGAAGAAAACAGAGAACGCATTTTCGAACGTTTTTATCAAGTGGATAATCCGGATATGAATATCTCAGATGGCGGAGGTGGTCTAAGTATTGTACGTGATTTTGTCACACTTCACGATGGCACGGTGAACGTAATGGATAATACTCCTGTCGGTTGTGTTTTTGTTATCCATATCCCAGTAAAGCGTTCCGAGAGTAAACCGACGAAGATAGAACAGGTGCAAGTTACAGATAAGCCGGTAGAAGACATTTCCACACTTCAGATCCCGGAGTTTTATATGGCGTCTAATGCCGGGGAGGAATCGGAAGAAGAACCAAACCATATAATAACAATAGAAGGACTGGAGGAGGATATCCGAAGATTAGAATCTGGTAATACGGAAGAAATTGCAGAAGAAAAAAACATAGAAACAATCTCAGCCGTTGCTCCACAAAGAGCAACGGTGATTCAATTGATTGAGGGTGAGGATAATGAGATGATAACTCATATTATTCCACCGGAGGAGTTGCCGGAAATGGTGACTGCTGTTCCTGAAGAAAAAAGTGAACAGAAGTTGAAAACGGTTTGGAATCATGCTTATATTGATTTCAAACCTAGTGGGACTGCCATAACTTCGATGGATGAAAAACTGATAAATCATGCTGTGAAATATGTAGAAGACAATATTGCACGCAGTGATTTGTCTGTAGAAGAGTTAAGCAAGGAATTAGGGATGAGCCGCGTTCATTTATATAAAAAGTTATTGGCTATTACCGGTAAGACTCCTATCGAGTTTATTCGTATAATTCGTTTACAGCGGGCTGCCCAATTACTCCGTGGAAGTCAACAGAATATTTCAGAAATAGCCTATCAGGTGGGCTTTAATAATCCGAAATATTTCAGTCGGTATTTTAAGGAAGAATTTGGTATACTACCTTCGGCTTTTCAATATAGACAAGGCAGATAGTTCTCAATATTTTATAGTGTCATTTAAAGTGTGTATCGGAGTTTCGTCAACAGACATACGTTCTGTAACAGATTTCATCTATGAGTAAAAACAATTCCATTTTATTATTGTTTTTATTAGTAATAGTCATACATTAAAACCAATATAGAATGGAACATACAGTTATACATGACGAGAAAGTAGACCGTTTCGAAGTATTTGAATCGGGACAAATCGCCTATTTGCAATATGATGAAAAGAACGGAGTTTTGGATATTCTTCATACCATAGTTCCCCCACAGTTGGAAGGGCAGGGAATAGCTCAGGCTTTGACCGAGGCCGCTGTGAGATATGCTTCGGTTGTAGGGCTTAAAATACGTCCTACTTGTTCTTTTGCAAAAATGTTTTTTACCCGGCATACCCAATATAAAGACATGTTGGTGGAGTGAGAAATAAAATCAGACACGGATTGTATAAAATGCCGTGTCTGATTCGTTTTTAACTCTCTTATCTTTATATATATTTAATCACATTGTTTGTGGGTCATAATATCCAATACTAGTTTATCGGTTTCATTCATGCCTTGTGAACCAATTCTGGTCAGGTTGCGGATGCTGCGGTCCACATCATTGTCAATGATACCTTCTACAGAAGATACACATTTATGTTCCATCGCTAATATAGCTGAAAATACAGCAGTAGAAACACCGCTGCTTAATTTCAGAGCACAACTGGGCTTGGCTCCGTCACAAATCATACCTGTCAGGTTAGCGATCATATTCTGTACGGCAAAAGTGATTTGCTCGTAAGTGCCTCCCATCAAATAAGTGATACCACAGCTGGAACCTGTTGCAGCCACTACACAGCCGCATAGTGCAGACAGACGTCCCAAGCTTTGTTTGATGTAAATCGCTGTCAGGTGGCTAAGTGTCAGTGCGCGGATCAATTCTTCTTCTGATTTATGGTTGTCTTCGGCATAGACTACTACCGGTAAAGTAGCTGTAATTCCTTGGTTCCCACTTCCTGAATTGCTCATGACAGGAATCATAGCTCCCGCCATACGTGCATCGCAAGCTGCCGAGGTATAAGAAAGGATGTGGGTAAATGTATTACTTCCCAATATTTGTTCTTCGCTTTTGCTGCTTTTCAGAATCTTGCCTAATTCGTGACCGTAGTTTCCTTTGAAAGAACGTTCTGCCGCTGCTTTGTTCAAACGTTTGGTCTCAAGAATAAAACGAATTTCATCCAATGGTGTGGTGGTGGCAAAATCGTACACTTTCCGCAAGTTCAACTCCGGCTCTTTTGCATCCTCATTGCAGGTGGAGGTAGTTTGTTTGTTTAGTAAAACTTGGTTGTTTAGGGCCACATATATAAAATTGGTATGCCCGCAAGCAATAATGGCCGTCGCTGTATCACCATCAGCTTCACAGATAATTTCGATATATAACTTTTCTTCTATATTCTCTTTCAGCCCGATAGAGATAGCTTGTGAGTCAATTAGTTTTTTACCCTCTGCTACGGCGTCAGGAGTGCTGTCTTTTAAGACTTCCAATTGATATTCGGATTTTCCGATTAATGCCCCTAAGGCGATAGCGATAGGTAGCCCAATCATTCCTGTTCCCGGGATGCCTACTCCCATGGCGTTCTTAAGAATATTGGCGCTGAGTAAAGCTTTAATCCTTTCAGGTCTTTTACCTAGTGTTTCTGTTGCTTTTGCTACACAAAGGGCTACGGCTATGGGTTCTGTGCACCCGATAGCCGGAACGACCTCGCGATTTATAAGGGCAATGATTTGCTCTCTTTCTGGTTTGGCGATCATAGTAGATAATTATTAAGGGGTCTTGCAAAAATCTTTTTGAAAGTGTGTCAAAACTCGAATAAAACTATCGTTTCGTTTGTCTTTTCCTTTTTGTTGATTTTCAGAATATTTTTCATTAAAGAATATTCTGAATGAATAAAATGATAGGTTTATTTAGTTTTGACACTCCTTCGACTTTTGACACACTTTGGTTATTTTTTATAGTTTTGTAATCCGGTCTGGAGGAAATCAACATATTTGTCTATATCCTCATCATATGAATATGATTTATTCAATGGTTTTCCCTCATTGTCAATCAATACATAGAAAGGTTGTGCATTGGCACCGAATTTAGAGCGTTGCAGGTAACTCCATTTATCACCGATCGTGCGTAGTGTACGTTCCTTACCGTTCTCCATCACTTTGATGTGTTCGGGCAATGGAGTTTTGTTATCAACGAACAATGTAATCAGTACATAGTCCTCAGTCATCAACTTGTTTACTTTCGGATCAGTCCATACAGCAGCTTCCATTTTACGGCAATTTACACATCCGTAACCTGTAAAGTCAAGCATTACCGGTTTTCCGGTACGTTTTGCATATTCCATACCGGCATCGTAGTCATCAAACTGCGCATGTACTTCATTGGTGTATAAGTTGAAGTCTTGTGTATTCATGGGAGGAGCAAATGCGCTGACAGCTTTCAAAGGAGCACCCCATAAGCCCGGTACCATATATACAGCAAATGCAAGTGAGATAAGAGCCATAAAAAAACGGGCAACACCTACTTTATCATCATCATCATCGTGAGGGAATTTGATCTTACCCAGCAAATAGAAGCCTAGCAAAGCGAAAATCACAATCCACAAAGCAAGGAATGTTTCACGGTCTAGAATTCCCCATCCATAAGCCAAGTCAGCAACCGACAGGAATTTCAAAGCAAATGCGAGCTCAAGGAAACCTAATACTACTTTAATTACATTCATCCAACCACCGGATTTAGGCATGGATTTCAGCCAAGACGGGAACATGGCAAACAGTGTGAATGGCAACGCTAATGCAAGAGCAAAACCTAACATGCCGATAGCAGGGGCAACTACACTACCTGTAGTGGAAACTTCTACCAACAAAAAGCCGATGATAGGACCTGTGCATGAGAATGAAACCAAAGATAGGGTGAATGCCATCAGGAAGATACTTAACAAACCACTGGTCTGTTCCGCTTTACTGTCTACTGCATTGCTCCATTTTGAAGGAAGAGTAAGTTCGAATGCTCCAAAGAAAGAGGCTGCAAACACAATTAGCATCAAGCAGAAGAATATGTTAAAAATAGCATTTGTGGAAAGTGCATTCAAGGCACTGGCACCGAATATCAAGGTTATGGCAAGACCTAATAATACATAGATCACTACGATAGAAGCACCATATGTCCATGCATCACGGATTCCTTTCTTTTTGTCTTTGCTACGTTTTAAAAAGAAACTTACCGTCATTGGGATGATAGGCCATACACAGGGCGTAAATAAGGCAAGTAATCCACCGATAAACCCGGCAAAGAAGATGTAAATCCATGAACGGTCTTGTTGTGATGTCGTTTCGCCAAATGCGTTCAGCTCTTGGATAACCGGAGTCCAATAATCTTGGACAGCAGTGTCATTGCCGATCAGGGCGGCAGTTGTAGCACTATCTGTTGCGGTAGTTGCAGTAGCTGTTTCCGCTACAGGAACTTCCGTTATGGCTGTTTCTGTTTTTGCGGGTTCAGTAGTCTTGCTTGTAGTGGCAGCGGCAACTCCTTTTCCGGAGAAAGAGAAAGAAACTTCAGTAGGAGGCAGACAGTTTTCATCGTTGCAGGCACCGAATTCCATATAACCTTCTATCATATAGGTAGCGCCCGTTATTTTTAGTTTCTGAATGAAAATGGCAGTGTTCTCAAAGTAACGTAATTTCATTTCAAACACCTTGTCGAAGTTTTCAATTTCTTTACCTTGTGGAGTGAACTTTCCTACTAATTCTACTCCTTCTATCTTGTCTACGTTGAAAGTAGCGGAGATAGGACCTCCCGAAGGAAGATCAGTGGAATAAACGTGCCATCCGGCATCAATCTTACCAGTGAATACTATTTGTGCTTCCGTATCGGAAATCGTCTTTAACTCGGTTTTGAATTGTACCGGATCTTGAATCTGGGCAACTGCCGGAAGCAATGCCATAACGATTAAGAGGCAACTTAAAAAAAACTTCTTTTTCATTACGTATTATTTAAATTTGGATTAATGTTCATACCGCAAAGTAAGGGATAATATCTTAGATATGCCTCTTTATACCTATATTAATATCGGCAATTGCTGTTTTCAGAATAAAAAAAAGAGCAAAAAGATAACCTATTGCTCTTTTTGAAGTTCCATAACTTTGTTCCTATATTGGGAGGGAGTCATTCCCACTGAGGATTGGAAAAGGTTATAAAAGGTGGAAATGGAGTTAAATCCCAGCTCTGTAGAAATGGCTTTCAGCGGAGTTTCGTTATTGGGGTCGGATAATAGACGGATAGCTTCTTCAATACGGAAACGGTTTACATAATGAGTGAAGGATAGTTTGGATTGTTCATTGATGATACGTGATAGATAAGTACGGTTAGTTCCTAATATTTCTGCTACTTTGTCTTTTGTTATAAAATTGTCTTTGTAAATTTTTTCTTCTCTCATAATACGCTCTAATGTACGGAAAAGTTCTAAACTTTTCTCGTCGGTGAGTGAGGAGGAAGCATATTTTTCGGAAGTAGAAACCATGGAGGGGGCATTGGTCTCCAATTCTTTTATACGGCGATGCAGTTCCGTTTCTCTTTTGATTGCTTCTTGATTTTGCTTGACTATACTTAAATAAAGTTTGTTTTTACGGTGGTAGAGGTAATAAAGCAATCCTAGAACAATCACAATGATAATAAGAATAAATGTCTGTTGTTGTATACGCTGTTCTTTCTGCATTACATCCAGTTTGCTTTGTTTTATCAAATTTTCCTGCCGCTCAGAGTCGTATTTGAATCGCATTTCACTTAAATCTCTTTCTTTGTCCTTGTTGAAAAGACTGTCGTTTTCCAAACGGAATATTTTATAATATTTCAGTGCGTCATGATATTGGTGCAATTGCTCATAGCAGGTGGACAGATTTTCGTATAGTTCATTGCGATGGATGGCGTTGACGCGTGCATAAGAAATAGCTATTCCTTGTTTTAACAATAAAATAGCTTCTAGTTGTTTGTTTTGCTGCATTAGTATACGTGCATATCCCAAATGGGCATAGACAATAGAGGAAGTTTGTGCCGCCTGTTTGTCCTTCATGGCTTTTTTGTAATATTCCAAGGCCTGGGCATATTCACCCATATCATATAATATATTGCCAAAGAGATTGTAGGTATGGGCTTGGTCGTAGAAATCATTTTCCAGCATCAATGTTTCGGCTTCATGTATATATTTCATTGCTTCCTCATTCTGTTTCATTAAAAAATACATATAGGCAGAATTTACTGCACCGGAATAAATGATGTATGGATTACGCATACTGTGTCCTAATTCATAACATTCTAATGCGTATTTGATACCGGCTGTATCTTTTTTGAGGTAATAGATGTTTGCTAAATTGCCTAAAAGCAAAGCGTATTGTTGTTGGAAATTATTTTGTTGTGCCAACTGGATACCTTTATAAAGCCATCGTATGGCACGGTAATAATCGGTTTCAATATTTGCAGAGTAGAGTCCGAGACTACCATAGACGGAACAAAGGGTGGAGTCATTATTCAGTTTGGTTGCTAGTTCAAGAGAAAGGTTCAAGTTTTTTTTGGCTATTTTTTCCCGTCCGCTCATCATTTGTGCTTGTGCTTGGTAGATATATGAATAGAGTTGGAGTAGAGGATTTTTAGTCTTGTCCGCTACGTTTTTCATAATCTCGGCGTAAGTGATGGTTTTGGAATAATCTCCTTTATTTAAATAGTATTGGCATAGAAACTTTAATGCATCCCCGTTATCAGGTTCTTTCCTAATGATCTCCAACTGTTTCTCAAGGATGACGGGGCGCTTTTGTGCATGTACACAAAAGGATATTTCCAAAAGTAACAGTAAGAAAAGACATTTTAGTTTCATATGCTTTTTTTCGGTTGAGAGTGCAAATATAATAAAACCTTTAATTTTTCTTGTTCAAAAGTCTTGCATATTTAAAATAAAGTCGTACCTTTGCAACGCTTTCAACAAAAAGCACTTCTGAAAGGAAGTTTTGGAGAGGTGGCAGAGTGGTCGATTGCGGCGGTCTTGAAAACCGTTGTACCGCGAGGTACC
>ENA-OPEL01000351-OPEL01000351.1-human-gut-metagenome-genome-assembly--contig:-NODE-351-length-15398-cov-1.677768_pt1 | contig 15398 bp, 11 predicted proteins | sample MGYA00241633_ERZ501529 | MGnify/ENA primary metagenome ERZ501529 (study PRJEB25962, sample SAMEA2042300) | human gut metagenome | biome: human gut; feature: human-associated habitat; material: faeces...
AATGTCCCTCATGATATTTTTCGTGGGAATGACCTACGCGGAGCTGACAGCAGCCATGCCTCAGTGCGGTGGCGAGCATGTATTCAGCTACAAGGCAATGGGTTCGACAGGTTCATTCATATGTACGTGGATGATTATCCTTGGATATGTCAGTGTGGCATGCTTTGAGGCGTGCGCTTTCCCAACAATCATCACATATCTGTGGCCGGGCTTTTTGAAGGGCTATCTGTATACGGTAGCAGGCTTTGATATTTATGCTTCTTGGCTTATTGTGGCGATAGTTGTGGCATTTTTAATTATGATGATAAACATTATCGGCGCAAAGACAGCAGCGATTTTGCAGACTGTGCTCACATGTATTATTGGTGGCGCCGGAATTTTGTTGATAATTGCATCGGTAATCAATGGAACAGTTGATAACCTGGATGGACAGATGTTTGCAGGCAGCTCTGCAGGTCTGAACGTAAAGGCAATTATCGGAGTGGCAGCTCTGTCACCATTTTACTTTATCGGATTTGACGTAATACCTCAGGCGGCTGAGGAGATCAATGTTCCGGCAAAGAAAATCGGCTCAATACTTATCTTATCAGTAGTTCTGGCAGTTGTGTTCTATGCACTTGTCATTGTTGCGGTAGGTCTTGTCATGGGCCCACAGGCAATTGTTGATTCAGAGCAGGCAACAGGACTTGTCACAGCAGATGCAATGGCTGCCGCATTCAATACAAAGATAATGGCAAAGGTTATAATAGTCGGCGGAATGTGCGGTATCGTAACCTCATGGAACTCATTTATGCTCGGTGGCTCGCGTGCCATGTACTCAATGGCAGAGTCATATATGATTCCGAAGTTTTTTGCAAAGCTTCATCCAAAGCACAAGACACCTATCAATGCACTGATTCTCATCGGATCTCTCACAATGCTTGCATCTTTTGCAGGCAGAAAGATGCTCGTATGGATCAGTGATGCCGGCAACTTTGGATGCTGCGTGGCATATTGCATGGTTGCTCTTTCATTTATTATTCTTCGCAAGAAGGAGCCGGATATGCCAAGACCTTACAAGGTTCCCGCATACAAGTTCTTTGGAACGATGGCGGTCATCATGTCAGGCTTCATGGTTGCAATGTACTGCATACCGGGAAGCGGCGGATCACTTATCATCCAGGAGTGGGGCATCGTGCTTGCATGGTGTGCGCTCGGCGTGGTATTCTTCGTCTTCTGTAAAAAGAAATACAAGGAGTCATTTGGTACACTTGTTGAGCTCATCTCAGATGAGGATGCTGCAACACTTATGCCGGAGGCAGATGAGGTTGAGCTGGATAAGGTTATCGATGCTGCAATAGACAGGGTACTTGCCAAGAAAGCAAGCTAGGAAACAGAAAGGACAGATTATATATGGAAACATTTAATTTCTCGGTGCCACAGGACATCACAGTGGGAAAGGGCAGTCTCTCAAAGCTGCCGGAAATAGCCAAAAAGCTTGGAGGTAAGCATGCACTCATCATTTCAGGACCTCATCTTGAGAAGATGGGACTTGTAAAAAAGGCAGCAGATTATCTGGCATCAGTTGACATAAAAGCAGACACTTTTACAGATATAGAGGCAAATCCATCTGTCGCAACAGTGGAGAAAGCCACAGCAAAATACCTGGAGTCGGGCGCAGACTTTATCGTGGCATTCGGAGGTGGCTCACCGATGGATGTGGCAAAAGCAGTGGGTGTGGTTGCCAAATATGGCGGAAGCGTCACAGACTATGAGGGAGCACACAAGGTGCCGGGACCAATCGTACCGCTCATTGCGATACCAACCACCGCAGGAACCGGCTCAGAGGTGACAGCATTCTCTGTAATCACAGATCATAGCAGAAACTATAAGCTTACAGTATTCAGCTACGAGATATTGCCAAAATATGCAATACTAGATGCAGAACTCATCACAACAGCACCGGCAAGCGTAGCGGCAGCATGCGGAATTGATGCATTTATCCATGCCGAGGAGGCGTATGTATCCACAGCAGCTTCGCCATTTTCTGATGCACTGGCAGAAAAAGCGATGGCACTTATCGGAAAAAATATCCGCAGATTTGTAGCAAACAGAAACGATATCGAGGCTGCAGAAGCTATGATGACAGGCTCACTTTTTGCAGGAATAGCATTCTCGTTTGCAAGGCTTGGAAATGTGCATGCAATGAGCCATCCGGTCAGCGCATTTTTCGATGTGCCTCACGGAGTGGCAAACGCAGTGCTGCTTCCTGTAATCGCAGAGTACAATGCACTTGCAGATCATGGAAAGTATCTGACTATCTACAATGATATAAGCCCGATTCCTGCATATGCGGACGAATTTGAGCCTATGATGCTTGTAGATGCAATCAGGGAGCTTTGCACAGACATCGGAATCCCTGAGAATCTGACCATCGCAATCAACAATGCCAGCAAAAACGGAACAGTCACAAAGGAAGAGATAGAAAGCAAGATAGAGCCGATGGCTGTCGATGCCATGAAGAGCGGCAACATTGCTGTCAATCCAAGGGCTTCACGCCAGTGCGATATTGAGATGCTGTATCGCAAGGCACTGTAAACTTATAAAATACAACATATAAGGTAACTATTCCGAATAGTTACCTTATATGATTATAAACAGTATAGTTAGAAAATTAAATGCAAAAACGGAGATATGAGTATGGATTATCTGTCACACAATGTATCTGAAAATTTAAAAAGAATACGCCAGTCAAAGGGTATGAGCTTAGATCAGGTAGCGGAGCAGACCGGTGTGAGTAAAAGCATGCTTGCTCAGATAGAAAAGGGCACAGCGAATCCATCTATCGGAGTGCTTGGTAAAATCACAAGCGGTCTGAGAATTGAGTTTCAAAGACTTATAGATCCGCCGAGAGTGGACTATGCGCTCATATCTCCGGATGATCTGGTTCCGACAAAGGAGCTTTTGGGACAGTACAGGGTATGGACCTGCTTCCCATATGAGGACTCAAGGGAGGTCGAGGTATACCGTATCGACGTGGAGCCGGGCGGCGTGTATACAAGCGGTGGGCACGGCGAGAAAACACGCGAATATATCACAGTCACGGACGGTGTGCTGACAGTCGAGTGTCACGATCATGTGCAGGAAATCCATAGGGGACAGGTGTATAAGTTTGAGACTGATCAGCCTCATTTGTATCGCAATGATGGTGATAGGGTGGCAAGCTGCATGTGCTTCTTTTTGGATTATACTAATATTCGGTGAGATTTTTAGCCTCTCCTCACCACAGCACTTTTCCCTCTAAAAGCAATACCGATGCTTATAATTGAATTCACACCATTATCGCGCAGCTCCGTGTCGTATTTCTTTGCTTCTATCTGTTGTAGGGCGCTGTCGGCTAATGCAGATAAATCGGTATGTTCATCTTTAGTGTGTTTAAATTCAAAGATAAATCCGGGCATTCCCTTTGTTAAAGGCATAAGCTGAATATCAAATCGACCGAGGCCTGATTCGCGGTTTGAGCGTATCTTGTAGCGGTTTCCAAGTATGGCACAAAGACCAAGCATCATTCCGTGATAGAAGCCTTCATTAGCTCCATCAATAGAAGAAATGCTTTTTACCATAAAATCCTCCAGCAGAGACTGGAGCTTTTGCGTGTCCTTGGAAAAGATAGCCTGACTGATAGATATGGCAAGGCTATTTTGGTTGGTGCGGTTTAGAACCTCCTTTTCGTAAACAAAAGTAATTTCTTTGTTCGGAATAGCAACGTCACACATGAAATTTCCATCGCTTTGCGGATAAATATTGGCAACCTTCAGGTATCCGGCTACCAGAAGAAAGCTGTATATACTATATGGATTATTCTGAACCTCGGGATAGATAACACCGGTATCAATATAGGCTGCGATTTTTTCACCACAGAGCAGCTTATAAAGGCCTTTGGTAATTTCAGGCGTAGCTGTCTGGATAATTTCTCCGATTATCTCATTGCTGCCGGTGGATTGCCAGAATGCTTTCGGAAAGCAGTTGTCAGAGATATAATTGATTACAGACCATGGATTAAAGATTTCTGTATTGCCAAAACGATATCCATCGTACCATTCGCTGAGCTCATTATATTTATCGTCTTTTCCATAGTATCGCAGCATGTCTTTTACCTCTTTTTCAGTAAAACCAAAATAAGAGCTGTAGCCATCATCTAGGATAGAATAGGTTTTCAGGTTGTTCATGCCACTGAAGATACTTTCCTTTGCTACACGCAGTATTCCTGTAAGAAAGCCAAAGGCAAGGTGTGGATTGTCCTTGAGTCCTCCTGAGAAAAAATTGCGCATGAAATTTACAATTTCCGGATAGAAATTGCAGGTATGCCCCTGCTGGATGGGTGTGTCATATTCATCAATGATAATGATACATTCCCTTCCATAATGCTTATGAAGCAGTAATGATAAAAGCTGCAGACCCATCTGACAATCGACTTCATCCCCGCTGTCTCCGGCAAGAAGATGATATTGTTCTTTTTCGTAAGCGGTTAAAACAGAACTTGTCTCAAGCTCGTTATGTCGTATAAATTCTAGAGATATAAGCCTGCGGATTTTCTGAAAGGTTTCTTCCCAGGTCATGCTTTTAACATCTTTGAAGGTCAAAAAAATGACAGGATACTGTCCTTGGTGTTTAGTGTAGTAATCGCCGCATTGCCATATCTGTTTGTCTTTGAAATAAACAGATGTATCCTCGTTTGTTTTTTCAAAAAATACGCGCAGCATATCCATATTCAGAGTTTTTCCAAAACGCCTTGGGCGTGTGAAAAGAGATACCATTGGCTTTTTATCCAGAAAATCACGTATCATCAGAGTCTTATCTACATAATAATAGCCGGTGGTTGCAAGCTTAAAATCAGATACACCTATTGGCAGAGATTTATTTTTCGCGAAATGATTCATGTGTATGGTTTCGTCAGGGATTAACCATTTACGTCCTTCCTTTATTGCACCGGGCAATTCACCGTTTTTGCACATCTGCTGGATTCTTCGTACAGAAAATCCCATTGCTTTTGATGCATCTGAGCAAGATAAATATTCCATGTGGCACCTCCGCATAATAATTTAATAGCAATACTTTGATTATATTATATGTCATTATGCGAAATATAACAACTGTGATTTCACATGGATTTCGCATAACAAGGTGAAAATTTCGCATAGATTTCGTCTACAGACGAAATGCTATGTTATTTATCAGGTGTTATCCTGTGTTTTCATTGGTTATCCTATTGCATATATAGGTTTACCTATATATAATGATGTACGTTGAGAAACAAATTGTTTCAAAAAGAACATCCCAGGAGAACACCATGCAAACATTAAAGAAATTCATCAAATACTACAAACCCTACAAAGCAGTCTTTTTCATAGACCTGCTTTGCGCAACAATAATCAGTGCCATAGATCTGGCGTTTCCGCAGCTGCTTCGCACGCTGACCAAAACCCTTTTTGCAGGAGCACCGGGAAAAATCATTTCTGCGCTGATTCCTATTACAATAGGCCTTTTGGTGGCATATATCATACAGACTGCGTGCAGGTATTATGTGACATATGCGGGGCACATGATGGGAGCGAGGATGGAGCGCGACATGAGAAAGGAGCTTTTCGACCAATATGAAAAGCTTTCTTTTTCGTATTATGATCAGAATAATTCCGGACAGATGATGAGCAAGCTCGTATCCGATTTGTTTGATATATCGGAGCTTGCGCATCACGGACCGGAGAATCTTTTTATATCGCTTATAAAGATAATCGGTTCGTTCATTTTTCTGTTTATGATAAACCGTATGCTTGCGGTTCCTATGCTTATTCTTGTGGTGCTTATGCTTGTATTTTCATATGGCCAGAATAAGAAAATGCAGGAAACCTTTATGGATAACAGGAGAAAAATCGGTGATATTAATTCGAGTCTTCAGGATACTCTGGCGGGCATAAGGGTGGTACAGTCATTTGCCAATGAGCGTATCGAGCAGGAAAAATTTAACAGAAGTAATGATAATTTCCTGATTTCAAAGGATGCAAATTACAGATGTATGGGAAGCTTTATGAGCGGAAATGCATTTTTCCAGGGGATGATGTATCTTGTTACGCTGGTATTTGGTGGTTTTTTGATAGCGCATGGAAGGATGGAGGCATCCGACCTTGCTATGTATGCGCTGTATATAGGCATCTTTATCAGTCCTATCCAGATACTTGTAGAGCTGACTGAGATGATGCAGAAGGGACTTTCGGGCTTTAGAAGATTCTTAGAGGTGGTGGAAACTGAGCCGGATATAGTTGATGCTGCTGATGCAAAACCGCTTAAAAATGTAAAGGGAAATGTCTGTTACGAGGATGTTTCGTTCCACTATAGCGATGATGATACACCGGTGCTTTCGCACGTATCCTTTGAGATACCGGCAGGAAAATCAATTGCGCTTGTTGGACCGTCAGGAAGCGGAAAGACTACAATATGCTCACTGCTTCCGCGGTTTTATGATGTAACGGATGGCAGGGTCACAATAGATGGAAATGATGTGAGAAAGCTCACGCTTGAGAGCCTGCGCTCGCAGATTGGACTGGTTTCGCAGGATGTTTATCTGTTTGGCGGAAGTATAAAGGACAATATAGCCTATGGAAAACCGGATGCGACGATGGATGAGATTGTAGATGCGGCCAAAAAAGCGAATATCCACGATTTTATCATGGAACTGCCGGATAAATATGATACGTTTGTCGGAGAGAGAGGCACCCGATTGTCCGGAGGTCAGAAGCAGAGGATTTCCATTGCGAGGGTGTTCCTTAAAAATCCGCCTGTGCTAATACTTGATGAGGCAACCAGTGCCCTTGACAATGAGAGCGAGCGCTTTATCCAGAAAAGTCTGGAGGAGCTGGCAAAGGACAGAACGACTATCACAATTGCCCACAGGCTTTCGACAATCAGAAATGCAGACGAAATTCTCGTGGTAGCTGATTGTGGCATTGCTGAAAGAGGCACACACGAGGAGCTTTTGGCACAGGACGGAATATATGCGCGCTATTATGAGATGAGCAGGTAGGATTAAGGAAATTTCCACTGATTTATGTTATTATAGCAACATAAACTAACTATATAGGAGCAGACACTATGCAGGCAATGTTCATAGACGTAGACGGCACTTTAAGCAGTCCGTGCTACAAGGTAAACGGAAAATTTCAGATAGGAATGTCAGATGTGCAGTGGGCAGACTACTGCAGTAAGCATGGTGAGGATACATATGAGTGGTGCCGTCCTGTGATGCAGGTAAAGGAGTATGCCATGAAGGCAAAGGAAAAAGGCACGAAGCTGTATGTGCTTACCACATCAGGCACTAAAATCGAGACAGCTGCAAAGCGCAGATTTTTAGACAGATACTATGCTGGTATGTTTGATGACATCTATGCGGTGGAGCATGATGATGACAAGGTCAGGTTCATTCTTAAAAAAGCAGCAGAGCTTGGGATTGAACCGTCGGACTGTGAGCTTGTGGAGGATACATACCGCATACTTTTGCAGACAGTGACAGAGGGGATTAAATCTACTCACATCACAACGATTCTCACAGGCGGATGCGAACGGTAACCAAAAATTTTCCACGGTCTATAAAGAAATAAAAAAAACATCCGATAAATATGTCAGGAAGCAAAATTTACATATTTCAAGGATGAGATATAATAGAAAGGAGATCCTGTTATGCGTATAGATGCATATAATCAGATAGCCCAGTTGTATGGCGTATCAAGAACAACAAAGACAGCAAAGACACAAAGCGCGTCGAGGATGTCTGATCAGGTATCAATTTCGCAGGCCGGTAGAGATTACCAGATTGCGAAAAAAGCAGTATCAGAGGCTTCGGACATCAGGGAAGATAAAGTCGCTTTGCTTAAGAACATGGTAGACTCCGGACAGTATCAGGTCAGTGGAGATGATTTCGCCAGCAAGCTGTTAGAGAGGTACAACTCTCTATAATATGATAATCATATCATATATCAAAGGTAAAAGAGGATTTTATAGTGGCTAGTTTAGTGGAAGAGCTTATAAATGTGCTCACAGAGGAAGAAAAAGTATACAGAACACTCGCTGCAAATGGGGAGAAGAAACGTCAGATAATCATAGATGCCGATATCCCTGCGCTTGAAGCAATAACTGATTTGGATCAGCAGGCAGGCGATGAGCTTCTTATTATGAGCAATAAGCAGGTTTCACTTCTCACAGATATTGCCAATGTACTGGGCAAATCAGATGAGAAGATGACAGTCACAAGGCTGATTGGATATCTCGGTACACAGCCGGATATTCAGGCGAAGCTTACGGCAGCGCGCGACAGTCTGATTGAAGCAGCTGCACAGATGAAAGAAATCAACGATTTAAACTCACAATTACTTGCTCAGGCAATAGAGCTTACAGAGTTTGACATCACCCTGTTCAAGAGCATGAAACAGGCGCCGGAGACCGCCAATTATGACAGAAATGCATATAACACAGGCGATATCTTAGGCAGCAGCGGTTTTGATGCAAAGCAATAATCATTAACCGGGAGGACAGGAACATGGCAAATGGATTCGGAAGTTTTTACGTAGGTAGTTCCGGACTTAAAAACTCGCAGAATGCTCTTAATACAACAGCAAACAACATGGCCAATGTCAATACGACAGGCTATGTGCGCCAGCAGGTAAGATTTTCAGATAAACATTATATCACCAGAAATAACCCTACAGCGGGCACCAACATCCAGCAGAGCGGACTGGGTGTTTCCGTATCGGATGTGGCACATGTCAGGGATATTTTCTTAGATAAATCGTATAGGCAGGAGAATGGTCGAAAGGGCTTTTACTCGACACTTTACAGCACCACATCATATGTGGAGGATATCATGCAGGAGATGAACGGTGCTGAGTTTAAGGAGAGTATATCAGAGCTATGGCAGGCTTTTCAGGAGTATGGCAAGGATCCGACGAATTCGACGAATCAGAACCTTATCATCCAAAAGAGCGAGCTTTTTCTGACCAGATGCAATACGGTTTATTCTGATCTTCAGAAATACCAGTCAAAGATCAACTTACAAATTAAAGACCAGGTTGACAGAATCAACGAAATCGGTGACAAGATTTATGCGCTCAACCTTGAGATTCAAAAGACAGAGTCAGGCGGTGTAGAGACTGCCATGACAGCGCGCGATGCCAGGGACAGTCTGATTGATGAGCTCGCAGGTTACGCTAAGATAGAGGCTGAGGAGGATTCCACAGGCTACGTGCGTATCAAGCTCGAGGGACAGCAGTTTGTACAGGATAACAAGTGCAACCATATAGGCCTCACCGAGGAAAAGGGTACAGGCTTTTATACACCTTACTGGCCTCATATTACTACACAGGAGAGCTATATGCCGGTGTTTAGCGACGTTGCGCTGCCGTCAGCGCTGGCTGAAAGAGTCGGCTGCACGCAGACCACCAACATAGCAACCAGCCTGAATAATGATATAGGAAGCCTGAAGGCACTCCTTGTATCAAGAGGCTCAGAGTATGGCACCTATGATTTCATGAGCGAGGAGAATTACAGTAGGGTGGAGGACAATGTGGTCATGGAAACACAGGCCGAGATATCATATCTGGCGCGAAACATCATGATGGCCATGAACGATATATTTTGTCCGAATACCACATACACAGCGGCAGACGGTACCACATACACGGTTTTGGATACGGCAAACTGCTCGGTAGGAGCTGATGGCAGCCTGCCACCGCATGAGCTCTTTGCAAGAGAAGGATATGACCGTTACACGCAGATGGAAATAGATGGCAAACAGTTTTATGTATACAATGATGAGACAAAGGCTAACAACTCATCATGGTACAAGCTTGGAAATGTTTCAGTAAATCCAAAGCTTGCGGCACAGGTGACACTGATGCCGTCATACAAGCAGGACGGAGCCGCAAACTATGGCCTTGCAGACCAGATTACAAAGGCGTGGTCAGCAGAGAATCTATACATCAACCCAAAGGATACGTCGAAGTGCAATTTTGAGGGATATTATGACAAGATAATCTCGCATCTCGGAACAAACGGCAGCATATATAAGGCGTCATCAGACACTATGACATCGACAGCAGCTGCCATAGATAACCAGAGAAACCAGATAATGGGTGTGTCGAGTGACGAGGAGCTGACAAACATGATCAAGTATCAGTCAGCATACAACGCATCAAGCCGTTTTATCACAGTAATCAGTCAGATGACTGAGCTCATAGTACAGCTCATATAGTTTTAGGATACGACAAGAGAGTATGAACAGGAGGAGTCAGTATGGCTTCAACATTTTTTGGATTACATATAGGGTCGAGTGCTCTGAGCTCATTTCAGGTAGCGACCAATACAACAGCCAACAACATAGCCAATGTCAAGACGACCGGATACACCAGGCAGGAGGCTACCCTGCAGGCAAAGGATGCCATAAATGTCACAGCCCGCTACGGAAGCGTTGGCACAGGTGTTACAGTCACCTCAATCAAACAGCAGCGTGACCTGTACTACGACAATAAATACTGGGAAAACAATTCCTGCTATGGACGCTATGAGCAGAAGCTGTATTACATGGAACAGATTCAGAACTACTTTAAGGATAACGGTTCATCGGTAAAGGGATTTTCAAGTGTTTTTTCACAGATGTTTTCAGACCTTGATACACTGCGCAGCAAGCCGTCCGACAAGACAGTGAGAAATCAGTTTATCAGCAGCGCGCAGAGTCTTTGTACATATTTCAACCAGATGAGTGACAATCTCTCAAAGCTGCAGGATGACTGCAACGAAGAAATCAGAAACAACGTAGACAAAATCAATTCAATCAGTGAGAAAATTTCACTGTTAAATAAGGAGATTAACCAGATAGAGACAGGAACCGGTGTCGAGGCCAGCTCACTTAGGGATGAGAGGGCGAATCTCATCGACAGCCTGTCCAAGATTGTTAATGTATCTTACAACGAGACAGAGGTGCAAAACACCAATGGAGACAACCTGGGCGGCACAAATTTCTCGCTCTATATAAATGGAGAGAAGGTTGTGGAGGGCAAGGATTACCGAAAGCTCATCTGTGAGTCGTCAAAGACGAAAAACAATCAGACAGACAACGATGATATGTACAAGATATACTGGGAAGATACTAAGATGGAGTTTTCCGCGACAGCTGGAACCGCAGGGGGAAGCCTGAAAGCTCTCTTTGAGGTGAGAGACGGTGATAATCTGGAGAATTTCAAGGGTAAGGTCACAAAGGCTGATTCGTATTCGCTCACAGTGGAGAATATATCAATAGACAATATAAAATCACTCAACCTGCCGGACAAGGACGGCAAAATCACTGTAAATAATATCAGCTACAGCTATGACAGCTGGGAAGCACAGGTGGATGCACAGGGCAATATCAAGTCTGTAACATTTAATCTGAGCAAGGACAAGGCCATAGCAGACCCTGAAAAGACTGTGGCAGAGGGATATCTTTTAAATGCGGGCTCTGCAATAAATGCGAGGGGAATCCCTTACTATATGACACAGCTCAATGAGTTTGTCAGAAATTTTTCAGAGATGTTCAATCAGATAGAGAGCAAAGGACAGAATCTGAATGGGGATACACCACCTACATTTTTTGAAGCAATCACAAACACAGCCAAGGTATATGATTTCTCGGAATCAGAGGCTTACAGCAAGCTGCCTGATGGACAGACTGCCACAATAAACAGCAGCTCCAACACGTATTACAGGATGACAGCGGCCAATTTCTCCGTAAACAAGGATGTGATGAACGATGTATCGCTTTTTGCGACTTCCACAGACTATGTCAAGACAGATTCATGTGATATAGTTGATGAGTTAAAGAAGCTGCAGTCGGAGAAAACAGTATACAGAGGCGATAAAGCGGAATCATTCCTTGAGACAATCATCTCCAATGTGTCAGTGGATACGGAAAAGGCAGAGACCTACAACAAGCTCTATAGCAATCTGGAGCAGACTATTGCAAACCAAAGAACATCGGTATCAGGTGTGGATGAGGATGAGGAGGCATTAAACCTCGTGAAGTTCCAGTTTTCATACAATATGGCATCTAAAATCATATCGGTTATGAACCAGATGCTTGATAAGCTCATAAACGATACGGGCGTGGCATAGAAGCAGGAGGCATAATATGAGAATCACAAACAATATGATAATGGGAAATACCAAGACCAATATCAATTCAACAAAGGTTTTGGTGGACAAATACAATACCCAGATGACTACTCAAAAGAAGATATCCAAGGCATCAGAGGATCCGGTTATCGCAATCAGATCGCTTCGCTTGTCGACCAGCCTGTCGCATCTTGACCAGTACAAGGACAACAATATCCCGGATGCTTCTTCGTGGATGGATGTCACACAGACAGCCCTTAGCAACATGAAATCACTCCTCACAGATATCCGTACACAGTGTGTAAACGGCTCTACAGATACGCTCACAGCTGATGTCAGAAACACTATATTACAGCAGCTTACAGCGCTGTCAGAGCAGGTGTATACAGAGGGCAATGCAGACTACGCAGGAAGAACGGTATTTACGGGCTACCGCACATCATCAAAGCTCACATTCCAGAAGGACACAAAGAGCACATATCAGATAACACAGGAGTTTTCTGCCGCTGATTTGTCAGAGAAGCGGTATTATACAAATGGCGTGACTGTTCCAAATAGTATAAATGCGGCAATACCTGACTGTACCACAGATGTCACAGAGCACAGCTTCCAGAGAATCCGTCTGGGCTACGGTAATACGACAGATGATGTGAAGCTTTCTATCGATGGAAAAGAGCTGACACAGGGCACAGATTATACTGTATACAAGAGTGTGTCTGATTTTGACCCATCAAAGCTCTCTGCTGATGATACGGCATATATACAGGAAACCGGTGAATTTGTTTTTGGTAAAAATGTGGCTGCTTCGATTAAGAATAATGACAAGAAGCTGTCTGTCACATATGTAAAGACAGGCTTTGACAGCAGTGATGCGAGACCTGAGTATTATTACAACTGCAAGGATATTACAAACGCTGTGACACTCGATGCAGGTGGCAATGTACCTCATGATGCAGCAGGAGATATCATATACTCCGATCCATCAAAGGTAGTGGATTTTAAGTTTTCAAGTCAGGAAATCAAATACACAGTGGCAAACAGCACCGATATCACTGTCAATACACAGGCGAAGGACGTCATGGATACAGGCATCAAGCGCGATGTGGATGAGTTGATTGATGTAGTTCAGAATGCTGTCAATGCTCACGACAAGGTCTCACAGATAAAGAAGATGATGCAGCAACAGCAGTACTCTGACAAGGATTCACAGGCAAAGCTTAAGACATATTTAGAGGCTGCAGAGCAGGAGGCTGACTATGCCGACAACAATTTGCAAAAGACCTACAGCCAGTACATCACACGCTTTGATGATCATTTGAATAAGGTAAATCTGGCACTCACCAATTCGGGAAGCACAAAGAGCCGCCTCACTCTCATCAAGAACAGAGTTGATGAGCAGCAGACGACCATAGAGGAGCTTAAATCGACCAATGAGGATAGGGATATTTCTGATATAATCATTGATTTTTACGCTATGTACAATGCATATCAGTCCAGTCTGACAGCGGCATCAAAGGCAAACTCACAGACATTGCTTGATTATCTGTAAGGATTTTAAAAACGGTACACAGCTACCGGATTATATAACGCTCGCGGAGCGGGCGAAAAGGAGGAAGCCATGAGGGCAAAAACGAGAATATTTGGGGAAATTGACATCCCACAGGACAAAATCATCACATTGGAGAAGGGGATGATAGGCTTTTCGGAGCTGAAAAACTACACTCTGATATACAATTCGGAGAAGGAGAATGATAAGAAGTCTATCATGTGGCTTCAATCGATGGATGATGGAGACATTGCATTTCCTGTCATGACACCGGATATCATCATGCCGGACTACAAGCCGACGGTCAACGAGGAGCTTCTTGCACCTCTTGGAGATCTGAATGAGGAGAATATGTATGTGATCGTCACTGTAAATGTGCCTAGCGACATCACAAAGATTGCCTGCAATTTAAAGGCGCCTATTGTGGTCAATACCGACAGCAACAAAGCAGCACAGATTATAGTTGAGGATGACTACAAGGTGCATTTCCCGATTTATGACATCATAAAAGGGAAAAAAGAAAGGGCGGGTGAATAGTATGCTGGCTCTTACAAGGAAAAAGGGTGAATCTCTGGTGATTAATAATGACATCGAGATTACTATTCTGGAAATCAGAGGCGACCAGATTAAGCTCGGTGTAAGTGCACCGAAGGAGGTGCCGATTTACCGCAAGGAGGTTTATACGCAGATACAGCAGGAGAACAGGAAATCTGCGGATGCACAGAATGCACAGGCTCTCAAGGAGCTGTTTGGATAGCTTAAGACAGAGAGTTATATGTCGAAAGTTGCGACCGAAACCAATTGAATGAGAGTTCTATCAAGGCTATAATTGAACCAGTACAGCGATATAACTTTTTTCGCAGTGCTGGTTCTTTTCGATGTGCCAAAAGCGTATAGCGAATAAAATATAATTTCAGACAGGAGGACTTCAATTTGGAGAAAGTACGTTACATGATTTCCGATGCGGCAGCTGCTGTGGATGTGGAGACTCATGTGTTGCGTTACTGGGAGGATGAGCTGGGACTTGATGTGCCTAGAAATGAACTTGGTCACAGATACTATACAAGAGACAATATAAAACAGTTTTTGAGGATAAAGGAGCTTAAGGAGAAGGGGTATCAGCTTCGCGCAATCCGTGATATGCTTCATTCGGATGCACCGGGTGAGCCGTTAAATCCACCGAATCCTGCGGCTATGGAAAAATCCGTGCAGCCTGTAAATTACACGAATATCACAAATCAGACGGTGAAACAGGAGATGTCAGGGTATAATCCGGCATATCACGATGAACTGCCGGGATACAATCATACATATCGAAGCCGCACGGCAGATGAGCGTATGGATGAGTTTCGCGAGCTGATGAGCAATATCGTGGGGAGAGCCATAGCACTGAACAATGAGGAGCTGAGTCAGCAGATATCCACTGAGGTGCAGGAGCGGATATTAAAGGAAATGAACTATCTGATGCGCGAACAGGATATTGCGCAGGAAGAGAGATATAAAAAGCTGGACGCTGCCATACGCGGAAATCTGCGTAGAAAGGGGCTTTTTTCAAGGAAAAGGAACGCGGACATGCCTGCAGATACAAAAATAAGCGCTGCAGACACCAAGGGAAAGAAGGGACGCGACAAGACGCATACGCATGAGCTTAATCGGGTGAGACTGTAGAGCATGCATGACA
>ENA-OPEL01000368-OPEL01000368.1-human-gut-metagenome-genome-assembly--contig:-NODE-368-length-14993-cov-6.629669_pt1 | contig 14993 bp, 18 predicted proteins | sample MGYA00241633_ERZ501529 | MGnify/ENA primary metagenome ERZ501529 (study PRJEB25962, sample SAMEA2042300) | human gut metagenome | biome: human gut; feature: human-associated habitat; material: faeces...
CTTGCGGCTCGTATCTTTTGCAAACCACTCGTTGAACAGGTTTTTGAAGGGCATCAGGTCGTTGCTCTCGGCGTTTTCCGTGTCCACATTGTCGTTGATGGCGATGTAGCGGACGCCGAACTGCGGGAACCGCTCCTCGATGTACAGCCCTGTGTGCAACTGGTTTCGCCCCAGACGGCTGAGATCCTTGGTGATGATGATCCCGATTTTCCCGTCCTCCATGTCGGACATCATGCGCTGGAAATCCGGTCGGTTGAAACTGGCCCCGGAGTATCCGTCGTCCACATAGAATTGGATGTTGGGAAAGCGGTGGTCAATGGCATACTGCTCTAATATTCTCTTTTGAGACGAGATTTGTCAAGGGCACTTTCTGCAAAATGTAATAGATTTGCGTATACGTATAACAAACAAGGCTTTCTTTGTAAGTTTTCTCTTCTTACACTGCTAATGATAGCAACGGAGCCAATACCAGTACCAGAGGAACTACGCCAAGTACAAGCCCATCAGGGAGGACTTGATGAAGCTGTATCAGGTGAAATCCGCTGTGGACACCGCCCGCCGCCAGCAGGAGCAGACCCACGCCCAGCGCCGGGACAGGGATATGGAGCGGTGAGGGACTTCCCATTTCCTGCCGCCAGTGGTAAAATGAAATAAAAAAAGACTTTTGTATGTGAGGAACATTGAGCAGCGTACATGGATCATGGGTGGAGGTGTCTTAGTGATTGCATTTGAGTTTGGAAATCTATGCTTTAATAGTCCTGCTTCAGAACAAAGCATCATAATGGTTATTACTGCCCCGTCTGAATTTTCTTCGTTAGATAAATTTATAAAGGCAGCATTAACCTTTTTAGAAACAGATGGAGAGTTTTACGATCAGTGGACTGAATTATATAAAGAGCGGGCCAATCTTCCGGCTTCCAATGAGGATATAACATTTATAACAGAAAAAATAAATGAAATGAGCCTGCGTGTCAAGATATTATTTCAACCAGTAAAGAAAGCAGTAAATCTCCTGCCGCCCAAATGGAACCAAGTTGCGATGTGTTTGGAAACGGAACATAATTATATATTTTGTTCATGGGTAACAACAGTGTAAAAACTAAGATAATGAAAAGTATGTTCCCACCTCTGGACAAAGTGTCCAGCCAGCGGGCAAAATAATGGGGAATATCATTTTATGCAGCGAGGTGATCCGTTATGTATTCTGGTGAATTGAGAAAAATCGCCAATATTATGCAAGGCTTTTGCGGTGTGTGGGGCTTACCATCCCCTGCCACATCTAACCAAATCGACAATTTTATTGAGGACACAAACACCGCTTTGCAATTTAAACTTCCAGATGACTATATCGGTTTTCTGAAAAAGTGTGATGGCTTTGAATTTGATGGATATATCATTTATGGAACAAATAATTTTTTGGAAAACCAAGCCGACTATGAGTATATCTCAAAGCAGTATATTATTTTTGCAGAGTACGACATTGGCTGGTTTGGCATGAAGAAATCAGATGGTTCTTTCTGGGAATTGGATAAACCGTCTGGACGGGAGATGCAGCAATTCTTATGTGCTGGAGACATGATAAAGCATATCTTATCTTCGGCAGCTAATCGAGCAGATAGTTAATGGAGGTGGATAGTATGGGTGCACAATCTCATAAAACCCTGTTGCTTGTTTTGGCCGGGCTGCTCTTGCTGTCCGGTAAAAATTCGTGCGCCGGTTGGCTGCAATCAGGATGGAACCTGCGGCATTCATCCAGCGCAGGGTAGGTGACAGCGGGTTGCCCCTTTTCCGCCGCTGCCGTGACCGATAAACGCGATACAGAATACCAGCAAGACCAAGTCCTATGACTAAAGTAGCAGCCAGGGCGATAAAAGCCGTCATATCCCCCGTCAAAAAGCAGAGGATGCCCATTCCAATAACAAGCAGGATAACGAACACAATCGCACATCCCATATGATACCTACCTCCTTTCAGGGACTGACTTCTTATTTCGGACTGCTTTGTCCGGCTCTAATGAGAATTTCCTTTGCGCTGCGGAGAATCGCCGTATCGCCGGCAATCTTTTGACGCTGTTCTTCAACAGGAATATCTATATAAATATGAAAAGGGTTGCGAAGCTGGCTGCAAGTTACATACAGGGATTTTTCAGAAAAGGAAAGATAAACGTTTCCTTCCATAGCTTCCTGAAAAGCTGTAATCTGCTCCATCACCTTGGGTGTCAGGATGTAAAAAGCATTCTGCTCGTTCTCTGCAAACACCGCAAAATTTTCGTTGAATACACTGTTTTCTGTCTGAATTGACAGCGGGACTCTGGTTTCCCTGAGTTTAGACAGAGCTCTTTTGGAAAACACCTGAACAAAACCCTCACTGATCTTCCGATTATCAAAATAGGAAAAAACGATGACCTGTCCCTCAAACAGAATTTTTGGGGTAGAACTTCTTGCGGAAGCTTTTTCGCCAGTGCAGACATTGACAGCCCGAAAGGGAACTCCATCCAGCTTGCCGGACAGTTCATCCGACGATTGATAAAAGACCGACTGGCCTCCGGGGATTAACTTTAAACGGTTCATTTCCTCATAAGAAAGACCGCCTCCTGCATTGTAGCGCAGTTCGGAAAAATCCGGCAGTTGTCGGAGAGTGTCCAACACATATTTGTTTTTGAAATTGATACAAAAGAGGTCATAAGCTTTTTTATAGACCAGCATATAGTAAAAACCAAAAACAGCACCCGCAAAAATCACACTGAGCATCATGCCTCCGATCAGACCCCAAAAGGCCCCCTGAGTTGCTGGGTCTCCAAAGCCATATTCGCTGATGGAGACAAACAAAAATCGGTTTTTTACCAGTGTCAATCCTATAAATAAAATCAGGCACACCGGGAGCAGCTTCCGCAGAATCTTATGCTTTTTAACAGCGTTCTGCCGCAACTGTTCCAGCTTGACACCGCTGATATTTTGTTCCACCATTTTCATACATCTTTTTTCCTTTCTTCTCAAAACTGCACCTTAAAGTCTTTTTTCTTTTCTTCCACAGTATAAAACTTCGCTTCTTTCATACCATGAAGTTTTGCTAAGAGCAGATAAGGAAATGTGTTAATTCTCTGGTTATACAAAGATACATTAGAGTTGTACAACCGTCTCGCCGCTTGTAAGTGTTCTTCTGCGTCAAAAATATCCTGCTGAAAATGCTGCATGGACGCATAGGAATAAAGAGTTGGGTATTGCTCAGCCAGTGCATTGATGGCAGAGTTGACCCCGGTGAGTCCCTGCTGGGCGGAAGCAAGCAAGCCAAGTTTCCGATCCAGACTTACCTGATGTCCGAGCAGCCCGTCGCCTCCCATACCCGGTGTTTCCGCTCCAAGAGAGTTATCTTGCCCTCGCTGCTGCTCCAACTGCTGTCGGATTGTTTCCATCTGCTTTTGCTGTTCGGTAATCGTCTCGCTGATTGCTTTGACCGCTTCCTCAGACAGTTGTTTCTTTTCCTGAAATATGCTTTCGTTCAGTTTTTTTCCCGCGCGGGTAGATGTGACTTCTGTGTAAATTTGATACTCATGTGCCAGATACTTTTTTACTGCTTCAATTTCTTCTGACAGCATATCGTAGCGTTTCTCCAAAGCAACATCAATGCCTGCGCTGCCTTCCTGAACCTTGACGGAAAGCCGCTTCAGACGGTTATACATCCTGACATAACAGAGCACCAGCAGAGTAATAGTAATTACTGAGATTAGAATTCCCATATCCTGCTCCTCCTTGTTTTGATATTTTCTATTTGCATATATTATAATCCAACTTCCTACCAAAATAAAGCATAAAAAGGCTTGTACAAAGGTTTTTCTCTTATTGCTGAAGCGGTGTTTTACCGTTCCTGCTCGTTCTTCTTTGAAATTTTTTTACGCTCTGCTGTCTGCTTCTGTTTTTTCTGCAAATGCTCACGAACAGATTGTACCTCTGTTTTTTCCCCAAATAATTCAGAAACATCCCGCTTGCTGTCAAACAGGATAAGCGGATCAAATTTTTCTCCATATGCCGCTTTGATTTTGGAAGTGGCAGATTGAATCTTCTCCCCCTGTAAGGCGATCCTCTGTTCGGAGAGTTCTGCTGAATCCACATCTTTTGCCTGCTCCCTTAATTCCGAGAACTGCTTTAAGGCATCCTCCAACTCGGCAGCATATTTTTCTTCCTGCTTTGTCAGCCGCTTCAAATTTTCTTCCATAGCCGCAACACTCTTTTTGACTTCGGCGATTCTGGTATCCTCACTGCAATCAAATGAACTGAGGATCATCGTCTTTTCGGATTTCAGTTCTTCCAAGTCCTCTGTCAGTTCGGCAATCTGTTTTGCCAAATCATTATGAGCAACAAACTGATAAAATGGCGTCGCTTTCTTTTCTGCAAGCAGCGTTTTCCGTTCTTTAGTCTTATTTTTAATCTGCTGTACCAGCAAGGTATATCGCTCCAGATCTGGCTTCAACACATTCAGGCTTTCTGATAATTTGTGTTTTCCAAAGCCGGCATAGCGGATTTGATAGCGGAAAATAACCATGTTCGCCCGTAAGGACTCCATTGCTTCTGCAAGAGCAGGGACAGATGCTTTGACTGCCTGCATCAGCTTTTTCACTGTAGTTTTCAATTCCCGCAGAAGGGCGTTGTCTGCCTTAATCTGACGATTCAACTCACAGCGTTCAGAAACAACGCCCTTTTTCTCCAATGCTCTTGCAACCACACCCTCATGAATGGTAGGCTGCTCGGTCAAGCCCCGATCTGCATGACTGCGGTGGTCGATGCGTTCTTCGTGTCCGGCATTCTCCAAATGGCGATTCGTCACATTAGCCCACGCTGTTCTCCATAAAGCAAGTTGTTCTTCGCTATTCCAACGCTCGGCAATGGGATTTTGTCTGCCGAACTTGGTGCTTTTCGGATGCTTGCTGGCTCGTTCATAGCCGTGATTCTCCGCTTCGTAGAGTGGCAGATATACCTTCTTGCGACCGACCTTATACTGGTATTGCTTTTCCCATCCCTCTGTCTGTGCTGCCTTAAACTCATCCGCAGTAAAACCTTGTTCCTCTCCATTTTTCACACAGAGATATTCTTTCTGCGTCTTATATTGCCAGTTCCCTTTTTCATCTAACGGGCGTACTGTCAGCATGATATGAGCATGGGGATTGTGACCGGGAGGATATGGATCATGAATTGCCACATCCGCACACATCCCATCAGCTACAAAGGTGTCAGAAATAAAATCAGACAGCAGCTTTTCCCACTGTGTTTCGTTCAGCTCAATCGGCAGAGCGACCACAAATTCACGGGCAAGGCGGCTGTCTTTTGTCTTTTCATTTTCTTCTACGGCGTTCCAAAGCACGCTCCGTTCTTTCCATTCTGATGGGGCAAACTCTGGTAGGAACACCTTCTGCCAGACCAATCCTTTCTTGCGGGTGTAGTCATGCTGCACCCCATCATAATCATTGAGGATTTTAGAACAACTCAGATAAGCGGAAGCTGCAACAGCGCTTCTTCCTGTGCCACGGCTGACTACTTTTGCTTCCAGATGATAGATTGCCATTTGTTTTCACCGTCCTCTCAAGGGACGCCCTGCAACGAGGCCCCTTTTCGCTTTGTGGGATACGTTGAAACAGCGTATCCTTGTTTTTGTTTCTTTTTGCAAAAAAGAAAAGGGTGTCGTGAACAGCGACACCCTCTCTGCGACAAAGCTGCCGGTGGCAGGTTTTCGCAGGCGGTGAGTTGTTTCCATAATGGAAACAACTCAGCTTGTCGAAAGGCCCCCGCAGGAGCTGCATCTGCCTCGCAGAGCGCACGGTTGCCGAAGGCAATACCACCGCCCCTTCGGGGTGGTGAGTAAGTGCGCCCTTCGGGATAAAAGGAAAGGGACGCCCCGGTTGCTCGGAACGCCCCTCGTCTTAGTTCTGTCTTGCAATCCCATACAAATAATCCTCCAAATCGTCAAGATTCATGGAAGATACCTTTGGGAAGGCTTTTTCAAGGATAGCTCCCTCCTGGATCAGCCGCCGTGTCCGTGCTTTTCGCTCTTTTTGTCGGTCACGCATTTCAGCTTCCTCCAATCGGTGCTTTGCCTGTAATAGTTTCTTTTCATCTTCGGTCATAAAAACGTCCTCCTACGATAGTAAAAATAGGGTTGTTTGGTAGCAGACAGATACTAAAAATCCGTCCGTTCGGTATCACGAATTTCTGAATATCCGTGATAAATTCGTTGTGGTAGTAAAAGCATCCCTGTTTGATATTTCTCCGATACCAAACAGGGGCAAAAGTAATATCAGAAGCTGTCTGCAAAGTCCAATGCTGCGGAAAGTTCTTCGTCATCAGGCTCCGATGCTGCTGTTTGTGATGCAGGCTGGGTAAATGGGAGCATCCCAACCGGTACGGTTCGCAAACTCTGCTCTATCACTTCCATGACACGCTGAAGAAAAGCATCCTCTTTTTCACGGGTTTCCAGATACGGGTCGGCAGCAAGACGATTCTGACGATCAAAGTGGTCATTGATGGCGGCAACAATCGCCTTGCTGTAAGAGCGATATTGCTTTTTATCCATCCGGCGCAGATGCTCATAGGCTCTACGGTCATCCTCATCTGCAAGGTTTAGCCGCAGGGTTGTTGTATAAATCTGCTTCATACGATACCGCCTTTCTTGTGGAGTTTCTGTTCAGCCAGCAGCTCATAGCCCTTGGCAGTGGCACAGATGTCCTCGTTGACGATTACCCGGCCTTTGTTGTAGTCCCCGAAGTTTTTGAGGATGCAGCTTCCCCCGCCCACCACATACAGACGCATCAGCTCCGGGTCATATTCGTGTTCACGCAGTCTGCGGAAGATACCGGCAGCATAATCAGTTGCAGTTTCACGGATGGCGGTCAGATAGCGTTCGCTGATGTCTGCCGTGCCATGGCGGATTACCCTGTCAAGGACGGTTTCGTCCACCGATACGCCAAACTGCTTCATCAGATTTTCACGCACTGCAAGCATACACTGGTTGGTGCCATACTTTTCGGTGAAGCATTTTTTCGCCGAAGGACGGCACTCGTTGATATACATAACATTCATGGTTCCGTTGCCGATGTCACAGAGCATATTGATTCCCTTGAATTCTCTCAAGCGGTCAGCAACAGCAGAGAAGCCCTGCGGGAAAATGTCTGCACCGACAAAATCAACGTGATAGTCAACACCCTTGAAATTGAAATCGGCGCTTTCGTTTTGAAGCAGATATGCCTTAAAACTATCCTTTTGCTCGGATACCCAAGTCAGCGGAAGTCCGGCGGCAATGTGGACACGGGCAGAGGTCAGCTTGCGGATATTCAGTTCACGGGCAACAGCGGCAAGGGTGAGAATATAATAGTCGCTGTCGGTCATTTTGTCGGATCTAAATTCCTTGTGTTCCTCACCGATGAGATAATATTTGCCTTCATAAATCAGCAGATTGCTTTTGAATGTCGGCTCTTTGTCGTAGGCTGCAACGCCCGTCTTGAAGCAGCAGTGGGCGGTCTTGATGTTGCCATACCCGTGGTCGATGCCGATGATGATGGGAGTGGTGGTGTTCATAAAATTCATAGAGTTTCCTTTCTGCCGCATAGCGGCGATACAAATTGTGGTTTTGGTAAGTGGACAAAATGTCCACTTACCACTTGATACAGGTCGGGGTGAAAGTTCCCAAATTGAGAACTTTCACTTTACGGCTCTGAAACGAAAAATGGCAAGTGGACATTTTGTCCACTTGCCAAATCACTGCTTATCATGCTGTTTTCTGCTCCTGCTTGCTATCCTCAATGGCTGGAATATCAAGCGCCGACTGTTCTTTTTTCCTTTCCCTGTTTGCGGCGTTTCGCACTTTCTGTGCTTTGAGATGCCCTTCGTATCGGCACGCATCGCAGCAATATTTCACATCCGACCTTGTTGTGGTAAAAGTCTTACCGCAGTTCTCGCAAACAACTTCACGACTGCGCTCCTTTGCTGCTTCCTGTCGGTAAAACTTAGCACGACAGTTCGGATTGCAAAACAGCTTTGCCGTTGACCTTGCCTCAAAGGTGTTGCCACAGCATTTACAGGTCTGTATGATTGGAACGCCAACCTTACGTTCGCCGGATTTCAGCTTTTGGTAGCGTTCACGGCTGCGGGCACGTTCTTTCTTCAAAAACTCCTGTCGCTTGGCTTCCTCCTCTGTCAGTTCAGGGGCAGGCAGCTCAAACTTACCGACGAATTTGAGATAGATTTCCACTTCCTGTACACGGTCGCCGTCTATCTTTTCCGGGGCATGAACAACAATCTTTTCAATAAACTCGTTGATCATCGGTGTGGTCAGCTCTGAAAAATCTGTGTATTTACGGGCAAGCTCCATAAACTGCTCCACACGAGCGGTATCTTTTTCAAAAGAGGACAGCCGCTGCTCGGCATCCGCAACAGACGCTTGCAGTTCCTTTTGCTCGGCTTCGTACTCGGCAAGCAGGCTGTCAAACCGTTCATCGGTGATGCGTCCGATGGCAAAGGATTCGTACAGCTTTTTGATGATAGTATCCAGCTCGGCAATACGCTTGCGGTCTTTGTTAAGCTTGCGCTTGGTGTCCCTTGCAGCTTCCTTTTGTCTGATCTGCGATGCGGCTCGTACCTTTGCGGCAAATTCCTCCTGATTGTAGATGGCAAAGGTGCTGGCTGTTCGGATGGTTTCCAAAACAAGCTCTCTGACCGCTTTTGTCCGAATATAGTGACCGCTGCAAGCATGAGTGCGCTTTTGATGTGCCAGTGTGTAGGCGGAGCAATCATAAAAATCAGAGGGATAGGGATTGTTCTTCGTACCGCCTTTGGAACGGTGATTGGTCATTTTCGCTCCGCAGTCAGCACAGAACAGAAGTCCAGTCAGCGGATTGGCTTCGCCCAAAGTGTCGTGCCGTCGTGGTGTCTTGCGGAGCTGCTGTGCCAATTCCCACGTTTCCTTATCTACAATGGCTTCGTGGGTGTTCTCGAATATCAGCCAGTCCTCTTTGGGGTTCATAACAGCGCTTTTATCCTTGTAGGACTGCTTGTGAGAACGGAAGTTTACCGTATGCCCCATATATTCGGGCTTGGCAAGTATCTGACCGACAACAAAGCCACTCCAGTTATAAGGGTTTGGAAATTTCTCTTTACTTTTCCAAACTCCCTTATTCTGCTTGCCGAAGTAGACGGCAGGGGTTTCAACCTTGTCCTCGAACAAGATGCGGGCAATGTCATAGGGACCTTTGCCCTCAATGGTCAATCGGAAGATACGACGCACAACTGCCGCCGCTTCCTCATCAATGTGCCAGGTGTACTTATCGCCCGGTTCTTTCTTGTAACCGTAGATAGCACAGTTGGTGGTAGGCTTGCCCGATTCGCCCTTGACACGAATGGCTGTTTTCTGCTTGCGGCTCAAATCTCGCAAATACCATTCGTTCATGATATTGAGAAACGGAGCAAACTCATTGCTGTTCTGATCGTCGCTGTCCACGCTGTTGGCGATAGCGACAAAGTGAACATCGTGCTGCCGGAACATGACCTCAGTATAGAATCCGGTTTGCAGATAATCTCTACCAATTCTGCTCATGTCCTTTACCAGAACATGAGCCACCTTTCCAGCTTCAATATCGGCGACCAGCCGCTTCCATGCGGGACGCTCAAAATTTCCTCCGCTCCAACCGTCATCGGTATAGTGGACACAGTTAGAGTAACCTCTCTGCTCAGCGTAGCTTTCGAGATATTTTTTCTGGTTCACAATAGAATTGCTGTCGCCAACCTGGTCATCGTCACGGGACAATCTCTCGTACAATGCCGTAATTTTCTGGGAATCAAGTCCCACAGTCTGTTTCACGCTCATGATGCGCTCCTTTCAGACTGTCGGCTCATTTGTGGTGATTCTATTATACCACAAGTTCCGTCGCTTGTAACCGTTTCGTTGCGAATAATTCGTAAAATTTTATCTTCCAGCGTCTCACCTTCGGAATCGTTGAACACCACCTTGACCTTGTAGGTAGTGCCGCCGATCCGGCGTGTCATATAAGAATAATTGTTGGTTCCTTCGTTTTTCGCCATAGGCAAATTACCTCCATAGATTGAAAAATTCATCTTTTTCGTGTATAATTTCATTGTTGGTTCCGACTGCGTGTAACCATTTGTGGGGATAAAAACGAGCAAAGTGTGCAAACACCTTACAGGCGCAGAAATGCCCTCAAAAAACCTTGCGGTACAAGACTTTCCAAGAGCAAAATGGTTACACCGTATCTTGTTTCTGCTTTGCTCTGTGCTTCCGCACTCTGGCTGCGGTCTGCGCTCGTCTGACTTCTTCGGCACAGCGTTCTAAGAAATAGACTCGTTTTCCCTCTTTTGGGAAAACCTTGCCGCACTGCTTGCAGACAGTCAGCGGCATGGGCTGGAATACGGCTTGCAGCTCCGGGGCTGTTGGCAAAAGTGCGTTGCGAAATTTTCTGCACAGTGCGCTGTTGGTGTAGCAGATACCAAACATGGGACATTCACAGTCCAGCGGCAGACATCCGTATTCCTTGTCATAGTTGGCGCAGCGGGAAGTGATCAGCTTTTTGATTCGCTGTTTCTCCCGACCTGTCAGCTCACGATAGATTTGCGTCATAGACGATTCCTCCTTTCTTTTGTATCGGAAGTAATATTAAAACAGGCAAATTATATTACCTCCTCACTAATAGGAGAAATTCGGGGTGCTTAGCGGAACCGTTTTTTGCAGAATTGAAGAAAAATTCAAAAATATTGTTGAAGGGAGGTGCCTGCGGTGTTCGATGATGACTATGAATATGAAGAAGAATATGAAATTCGTGATGATGACGATATAGACGATGACGAGGATGAAGATAAAAATGCCCTTTGGGATGACGAGGATTCCTCTGACGCAGAAGCAGACGATTCTCCCGACAAGCCGAAACGAAAAAGAAGGAAGAAGGATTCCGAGGACATCAGCGATACAGGCGATCCCGATGAAGCGGAAGCTGAGCATAGCGAACAGGTGCAGCGGCAGGTCGCTCTTGAGCAGAGTATCATCGACAGAGTGGAAGCCGATGCCGAGGAACATCCCATTGAGGATGACGCCAGTGATGAAGAACCGGAACGCAAGAAGCTCCAGCGGGAGCTGCGGGCAGAAGCGCTTGCCCGCTTGGAGGACGCCGCCAGAACTACCAGAGATTTTGAAAAGGTGATCGCATGGTGGGACAAGCTGGATGCCAACCGGGAGCGAAGGGAACGCCATCACGAATTAAGTCGTAGCGGAGACGATGTTCCACTGGACTACGGCGCTTCCGCTAACGAGCTGTACTTCCCGGATTACCTGAATGATGTACTGGAACGGCAGATGCGCAAGGGAGATTTTATTGACACCATCTTCAACTGCCCCTATGATATACACGAGTTGGTGACAGATGAATATCTGAGTCAAATTCTCAGTGATCTGGATGAAAATCATAAGGAGCTGCTTTTCCTGTGCGCTGTCCGTCTGTTCAGCTCCACAAGGATTGCCGCTATCCGGGGACAGAGTGACCGCAACATCCGAAAAGTACGGGCGACTATGTTCAAAAAGATACGAAAAAAGCTGCTTGCCGCACTCATGGATAAGCACGGAAAGCAGCCAATGACTTTATTGGAAAAAGAATTTTTAGCAGATAACAGTGAAGCAGTTGAAACAGCAAAGAAGAAATAGTATAATGTTAATATAATTTCAAGTTATTTGGGTTACAATGCATAGCGGAGGTTTTTGAAATGAAAAGCCTGTTTGAACGCACCAGCTCCAACTGGGTGCGATATAGTGAATACGAATGGAAAGCGGCGGCAGACGGTACGATGTATCTGGCCCCCACAAAAACGGCTCAGCCCAGCATCTATGACCCGCTGGCAGAATATCAGAGTATCGTTCTGGATGCCATCAGCATCGGTCGCATGGAAGCGCAGAATAAAAACGATAAGGAAATTCAGAAAGCAATTCAGCAGTTTGCGCTGAAATACGGTCTGCTTGGATTGATGACTGCACTGCCTACCACACCTAACTTCATGGACTATGAAGCGGTTTATCTTCCGAAAAACCATTTCATTAAGGAAGAAACCATGTCCACGAAAAAGTATCTGGATCTGTTCTTCCCCTTTGATAAGCCGGAAGTGGTCAAGCGTGGCGTGGAGTCCATGTGGAATATCAACAATGACCGCATTATGATGGCACTGGCTATGACCATGAGCGATAAGCCGATGGCGGTGAATATGAGCTTCCAGAGAGAATACGCCGAGCGATACGAATGGATTAAACAGCAGTTTAACGATCTGGCGTTTACTTACATGACCTCTGTGATTTACTACGAGGATTATGATATGATAACGCCGGATCACAGAATGCTGCTTCAGCAGGGTATGGAAGCCTTTGGCGGCATCGCCCCGACTTACAGAATCGCCCTCCTGGATAAGCCCACTATCATTTGGGATTTTCATTCCCTGATGCTTGGAGTGCAGATGATGTTCAGCTTCATGCTGACAGATAAAGATAATCCCATTCGCCTGTGCAAACATTGTTCGAAGCCTTTTGTTGCCAGCAGACCCAGCGCCGTATTTTGCAGCCCCCAGTGCAAAAATAAGCACAATGTCTACAAGAGCAGAGCGAAGGATAAGAAGGAATGATAGGAAGGGATAGAAAATGGCAGAAAAGAAAAAGCCCACGCAGGGCAGCAATAAATTGCAGATACGAAACAGCACCGTTGATTTCCTTGTGTTTACACGAGATGCCCACGAAGAAGGTATTGAAGTCCGTGTGCAGAATCACGATGTATGGCTGACACAGAAAGCCATCGGGCAGCTTTTCGATGTGGACAGAAGTGTTGTTACCAAACATCTGAAGAACATTTTTGAAAGCGGTGAATTAGACGAAAATTCAGTTTGTGCAAAATTTGCACAAACTGCGGACGACGGAAAAACCTACCAATATAAATTCTACTCACTGTCTGCCATCATTGCCGTTGGCTACCGCATCAATTCTGACAGAGCAACGCAGTTCCGGCAGTGGGCAACAAAGGTACTGAACACCTTTACCAAACAGGGATATGTTCTGGACAAGAGCAGACTGATCAACGGTCAGATTTTCGATGAGGATTATTTTGACCACCTGATTTCTGAGATTCAGGAGATTCGTGCCAGTGAACGGCGGTTCTATCAGAAAATCACGGACATTTATGCAACAGCAGTGGATTACTCTCTGGACAGCCAAATCACGAAAGATTTCTTTGCAACCGTACAGAATAAAATGCACTACGCTGTCCACGGCAATACCGCTGCCGAGGTGATTATGGCAAGAGCCAACCACACAAAGGAGCATATGGGTTTGACCTCATGGCGCAACGCCCCCGACGGCAAGATTGTAAAGGCGGATGTTTCTATTGCAAAAAATTACTTGTCCAAAGATGAAATGCAGGAGCTGAATGAAATTGTCACGATGTATCTGGACTATGCCACCCGTCAGGCACGGCGGCATATTCCCATGACAATGACGGATTGGGCTACAAAGCTGGATGCGTTTCTACAATTCAACGATGCGGAAATATTGCAGAACAAAGGCAAGGTTACAGCAGCTATAGCAAAAGCCTTTGCCGAGAGCGAGTTTGAGCAATATCGTGTTATCCAAGATAGGCTGTATCAGAGCGATTTTGACCGACTGATTGCTAATACAACAGACGAAACAAAATAAATTGAGGGAAGGCGGCAGCGGTTTTATCCGTTGCCGCCTTGATTGCTGCCTAACGCTGACATAGGCAGATGTCAAGGGCGGCATAGCCGTTCATCGAAGACCCTTGATATTTGTCTTTGGAAGTGTTACCAAGGTAGAATGCCGTGGCGCAGACAAAAAAACAAGCCCATGCCTCCAGTTCATATTGCCGGAAGCACGGGCTTGCGTTATACTATTTACATTTACAGGGCATATACCAGTTCGCTCAACACGATTTCCTCTGCTCGATTATGGATGCTGTTTTTGCGACGCACCCATTCCATTTGGTCAGCCGCTTTTAAGGCTTCGGTTACGCCCTCCTGCTTCACCATAGCGGAGATGATAGTTTCCATACGCTCGTTGCAAGCTTGGTCGATCTCTGCCAAATGTTTGAACAGTATTCCATCCAAAACCAGAGTGCTATACAGGGACGGACGGTGTTCTTTCAGATAGCTGCGGCGCATACGGCCATATTTGCCGATTTTATAGTCGCTGGTGTCCGGCAAAACAAGGTTGGGGATAAGATAATCGCCCTCTTGACGGTAAGTGCCGCCCATTTCTTCAAATATAGATTTCATAGGCAAAAGGCTCCTTTCTGTGTGATTTCAAGCAGTTATACGGACTTTTTAACTCCTTTCCTACAACTGCTTTTCAATTCACCACAAATGAGCCGCAGTCATATGTATTAGGTGGCAGAAACCACCCTTTACATATTAGCTCTTGGTTTGAAATACTGTTGGATTCCCCGTTTAATTCATCATCACGACTAAGACGTTCATACAACGCTGTCATGAATCCCTGTTTCTCTGTCATAGTCAGATGTCCTCCTTCCTTTGTTTATTAAATTCCTGTTCTCATCCCATATCCGTTCCTGTACCGGGTGCTGATGTTTCCGGGACGTATTAACCAGAAAAGACACGCTGAATGCCTATTCAGTTCTGGTATCACTACGGGCAGGCTGTTTCGTTTTCAAGGTTCGTGTAAGAAGTAAAAAAAGATTCTTACACTAAACGAAATGCTCAGAGGTCTTTTTACAGCCCCCTTACTGCATCTTTTTTGATTTCGTGTCATCTTTTTAAAGTTCCTTACACAATCTCTGTACTGACGAAACAAAATACGGACATGTTTTGAAATTGTTTTTTACAAAATACAATTTTGTTCTTTAAGGTAAAAAAATAAGCCTCAAGAGACTTTTTAATCATTTTGGAGCTCCAACTCTTTAAATTTGATTGATTAAGAAGTCTCTTCAAACTTACTACACCAGC
>ENA-OPEL01000424-OPEL01000424.1-human-gut-metagenome-genome-assembly--contig:-NODE-424-length-13905-cov-1.397690_pt1 | contig 13905 bp, 9 predicted proteins | sample MGYA00241633_ERZ501529 | MGnify/ENA primary metagenome ERZ501529 (study PRJEB25962, sample SAMEA2042300) | human gut metagenome | biome: human gut; feature: human-associated habitat; material: faeces...
ATTTCAAAAGAAAGACAAAAAAGAAGTTCTACGAAAAAATAATCGATGGAGGGATGAAATATTTGGGAAGAATTTATTATGAACAGAAAGGACTTATTAACCTCGATGATATTGTAGATATATTTATTGAGGTGGGAAATATACACAATTACCTGGAAAATGCAGCCTTACGGATTTTGCTTTTTGGCAATCCTGAGCTGAATTTTTATCAGTGCCGATTATTAGTATTGAAGTACGGAGAATCACTTTCACAGGATGATTTGCACGGGCGGATGGTATTTATGAGAATGATACAGCTGCTGGAAGCCAACACAGTTTAAAATAAAATGAGAATTTCTTTTTTGACCGGGCAACCGGTCTTTCTTTTTTGCACAAATGGTGTTATAATTTTGGAAAAATTATGTTGATTACTCATAGCTTTAAAAAAGAAGTATTGCATTGTGTTTAATTAAACCAAAGCATGATAATTCAATCAAAGAAAAGAGGACAAAAATGAACATCGTAGTACTTGCCGGAGGGCTCAGCACAGAGAGAGATGTTTCCTTCAAGACAGGAAGCATGGTAGCTAAGGCACTCAAAGAGAACGGCCACAAAGTTATATTATTGGATGTATTTATGGGATATAGTGACAGGGAGGAGGACCTGACAGGTATATTTGACCGCGCGGACGAGATAAGCGTGCAGGTCAGTGATATTCCGACAGAGGCACCTGACCTCGCAAAGGTAAAGGCTTCCAGAAAGGACCAGTCACCTTGCTTCTTCGGACCAAATGTCATCAAAATGTGTCAGATGGCGGACATTGTTTTCATGGCACTCCACGGAGAAAACGGAGAGAACGGAAAGATACAGGCAGCATTTGACCTCTTCGGTGTCAAATATACAGGCAGCGATTATTTAAGCTCAGCCATCGCCATGAACAAGGAGACATCAAAGCAGTTCTTCCTTGCAAACGGTATCCCTACTCCAAAGGGTATTTCCATGACAAGAGCGACCAGACAGGACGATATCACGAAGCTTGACCTGACACTTCCATGTGTGGTAAAGCCATGCTGCGGTGGTTCAAGCATCGGTGTCACTATCGTTAGGGATGCGGCAGAGTTTAAGGCGGCACTTGACGATGCCTTCAAGTGGGAAAATGAGCTGGTTATCGAGGAATTTGTACAGGGCAGGGAGTTCTCTGTCGGCGTTATCGAGGGCAAGGCTCTTCCTATTATAGAGATTGCACCTAAGGAGGGCTTCTACGATTATAAGAATAAATACAAGGCGGGCAGTACAGTAGAGACATGTCCGGCCGAGCTTCCTGAGCAGGTGACAAAGGATATGCAGCACTATGCCGAGGAGGTTGCGCGTGTTATCGGGCTTGACACATATTCACGCTCAGACTTTTTGCTCAATGACAAAAATGAGATGTTCTGCCTTGAGGCAAACACACTGCCGGGCATGACTCCGACCAGTCTTCTACCACAGGAGGCCGCGGTTATCGGTATGAGCTTTAATCAGCTCTGTGAGCATCTGATTGACATATCTTTGAAAAAATATGAGGTGTAGCATGTCGGATAAGTACATGAAGAATCTTACATTTGCAAATATCGCAAAGGCCTGCGAGGGCACATACATAGGCGATGAGACACTGCTTGATACGACAATCACAGGCGCAGTCATAGACAGCAGACAGGTGAAGGAGGGCTATCTTTTTATCCCGATAAAGGGAGAAAGGGTGGACGGACACAAATTCATTCCGACTGTGTTTGAGCAGGGGGCGGCAATTGTGCTCTCTGAGCATGAGCTTACGGATCCGGCAGGCCCATATGTGCTTGTTGAATCAACCACCGATGCCATGAAAAAGCTCGCGGCATTTTACAGAAAAGGCCTTGATATCAAGGTGGTGGGCATCACCGGAAGTGTCGGCAAGACCAGCACCAAGGAGATGATATCATCAGTTCTTGAGCAGAAATACAGCGTCCACAAGACCGCAGGCAATTTCAACAACGAGATAGGCCTGCCACTCACCATTTTCGGAATCAGGGAAAGCCATCAGGTAGCGGTGCTTGAGATGGGCATATCTGATTTTGGCGAGATGCACAGACTTTCTACTATGTCTTGCCCGGATGTCATGGTCATCACCAATATCGGCTACTGCCATCTGGAGTTTTTGGGCGACAGGGATGGTGTGCTTAAAGCAAAGACAGAGTGCTTTGAGCATATGATGCCAGATGCGGTCGCAGTGCTGAATGCAGATGACGACAAGCTGGCCACAGTGCAGACGGTAAATGGAAGGCCTGCCATATACTATGGCAAGGAATCGGCTTCGGACGTTCATAAATCAGTATATACCACAAATATTGAAAACCTGGGCTTTGACGGCATGAAGGCTCATTTTGTCACTCCGGAGGGTGAGTTCGATGCACACATCCACATCCCGGGTGAGCACAATGTATACAATGCCATGGCGGCAGCGGCTGTCGGATTGCAGCTTGGCCTCACAATAGCTGAGATAAAATCAGGAATTGAGAAAGCAGAGACAATCGCAGGGCGTACCAATTTTATCAAAACGCACGGCATGACAGTGATAGATGACTGCTACAATGCAAATCCTGTATCCATGAAATCCTCTATCGAGGTGCTTTCACATGCAAAGGGCAGGACAATAGCAGTGCTTGGAGACATGGGCGAGCTGGGAAGCGATGAGAAAAAGCTGCACCATGAGGTAGGCGAGGCAGTTGGAGAGAACCATATCCATACACTTTTTGCCGCAGGAGAGCTTGCAAAGGAATATGCAGCCGGAGCCGCAGAGAAATCATCCGATGTAGACATCCACTATTTCGAGGATAGGGAGACCATGACACAGGAGCTTATTTCATATGTGAAGGAGGGCGACACAATACTGGTGAAGGCATCACACTTCATGGAGTTTCCAAAGGTGGTAGAGGCACTGAGTAAGTAAAATCAGGTAAAATCAATCGGGTGGAAATTAATTCGATATTTAATAATTGCGAGGAATGGATATTCTCCAAGCCTCATAATATTATAAAAGAAAGAGAGAAAAATAATGGCACAGAATCCAATCGTAACAATCACAATGGAAAACGGCGATGTAATCAAGGCAGAGCTTTATCCGGAAATCGCACCAAACACAGTAAACAACTTTATCAGCTTAATCAATCATAACTTCTATGACGGAGTATGCTTCCATCGCGTAATCAAGGGCTTCATGCTCCAGGGCGGAGATCCGGACGGAAACGGCACAGGCGGCCCGGGCTATGAAATCAAGGGCGAGTTCACACACAACGGCTTCAAAAATGACTTAAAGCACACAGCCGGTGTACTTTCAATGGCACGTACCATGATACCTGATTCAGCAGGCAGCCAGTTCTTCATCATGCATCAGGATGCACCACATCTCGATGGTGAGTATGCGGCATTCGGCAAGGTAATCGAGGGCATGGATGTGGTAAACAAGATCGCAGAGGTGCGCACAGACTACATGGACAAACCACTTGAGGCTCAGGTCATGAAGACAGTTACAGTTGAGACCTTCGGAGTGGACTATCCGGAGCCGGAGACAGTTTAATGATAATAATTATCGATGAGGCAAGCGAAAAACTTGCCTCTTTTTACTATCATGACGAGATATTTAAGCCACAGTGGAAGCGTGCAGCCGATATGTCATCTGCGTCAGACGAGTTGCATGATGAATTTCAGGAAAAACTGCAAGAAAAACTGCCAGATGAGCTGCAAGAAAAACTGTATGGTGCATTACTGGGAAAATTGCTGGATGAGTTGCAGAAGAAACTGCCAGATGAGCAGCAGAATAATTTGTGTGTGTGTGAAATAGAAAATAATTCAGGATATACAGAATCTGCAGATAACACAGCGAAAGCTAATACGGGAAATCTAAGAATACCGAAAGCTCCCACCGACTACATCTGGATAGTCTCAAACCGGCAGCAGAAGCAAATAGCTGACTCACTCGGCATAGCATCAGTAGGAGAACCGCAGTGCGGCACGCGCTATGCAGTGGAAAGCCTTGCAGAGTTAGATATTGAGTATCTTGAGCGGGTGCGCAGGCGGTATAATCACATCCCGTGGGATATTGGCGAGACAGACAGATGCCTGATACGTGAGCTTTCACTGGCAGACCTTCCGGCGCTCTATGAGCTTTATGACAAGCCCGGCATGACAGACTTTGTGGAACCGCTTTACGACTACGAGACAGAGCTTGAATACCAGAAAGCATACATAGAGAACATGTATGGCTTTTACGAGTATGGTATGTGGCTTGTATTTTCCAAGGAAACAGGGAAGTTGATAGGACGGGCAGGGCTTGAGCACAATGAAATGGGTTATATGATAGCACCGGAATTATGGAACCAAGGCTATGCCACGGAGGTGTGCCGCTTCATCATAGACTATGCGCGCGAAAACACAGACTTTGAAGAACTTTACTGCCGGATAGATGAGAAAAATACGGCATCGGTGCGCCTTGCCAAAAAGCTTGGATTTACAAATAGCGGGCATATGGATGATGATATACATGCCTCTATATATAGAAAAAATATAAAAAACATAAAAAACAATGAAAAACATTGAAAAATATGCAATTAGGCAATAAAATATAAACATAGTTTAACGATTTGGAGGACGAAAAAATGAAACAATACGCATATGGAGTAGATATAGGTGGAACAACTGTAAAGATAGGCTTTTTCGAGACAACAGGAAAGCTTGTCGATACATGGGAGATTCCTACACGCACAGAGAATTCCGGCGAGCTCATCCTGCCTGATATCGCAGCATCCATCAAGGAGAATAACGAGAAGCATGGCATCGAGATGGGGGACATCGAGGGCATAGGCATGGGAGTGCCGGGACCTGTAAAGGATGACGGAACGGTATTAAGATGTGTCAACCTCGGCTGGGGCGTGTTCAACGTGGCACAGTCACTCTCAGTGCTGTGCGGCGGTATCAAGGTAAAGGCCGGAAACGATGCCAACGTAGCTGCACTCGGTGAGATGTGGCAGGGCGGTGGAAAGGGCCATCAGGATGTAGTCATGATCACACTCGGCACAGGCGTAGGCGGAGGAATCATCCGCGAGGGCAGAATCGTAGCCGGAATAAACGGAGCAGGCGGAGAGATAGGACATATGCCTATGGTAGATGATGAGTCAGAGTGCTGTGGCTGCGGCAAGAAGGGTTGCTTAGAGCAGTATGCATCAGCAAACGGACTTGTAAGAGTAGCAGAGAGATACATTGCAGCACACAGGGATGTGGCAACAAAGCTTGATTTAAATGCAGGCTTCACAGCCAAGGATGTATGCGATGCGGCAAAGGCAGGAGATGCAGCGGGCATTGCGGCAGTAGAGCAGTCTATGAAGCTTCTCGGCAAGGCAATGGCAGCAGTAGCATGCGTTATGAACCCTGAGGTATTTGTTGTCGGCGGTGGCCTTTCAAAGGCAGGCAGCATCATCATCGATACAGCAGCAAAGTACTATAAAGAGTATGCTTTCCATGCAAGCCGTGAGACAGAGATCAAGCTTGCCACACTCGGCAACTCAGCCGGCATGTATGGCGGAGTAAAGATGGTTATCGGCTAACAACATGAGATTGCAATTTTTAAAGAAATAAAATATAATGGCTACTAAAGATACACTACAATCGAGGTGAGACTATTGGCAGATTACTCAACAGAAGAATTAGAAAAAATAGCGGACAAATTTCGCTCAGATACCAGCGGTATAAGGGGAACAAAGGATTTTACGAGCCCGGAGGAGCTTTACGATGAGCTGAAAAAGGAAATCAAAAAGTACCATCCGTCGGATGACACGAGCCTTGTGGACAAAGCCTACAGGGTAGCTTATGATGCTCATAAGGGTCAGGCGCGTAAGTCAGGAGAGCCTTATATCATACATCCGCTTTGTGTTGCCATAATACTCGCCGAGCTCGAGCTGGATAAGGAAACCATTGCAGCAGGACTGCTCCATGATGTGCTGGAGGATACCATCATGACCATGGATGAGATGCGTGCAGAGTTTGGAGACGATGTCGCACATCTGGTGGATGGTGTCACGAAGTTAAAGCACCTGCATCTGACAGACAGCACCAAGGATCCGAAGGATAAGAATGCGGACAGGCTTGAGATGCAGGCTGAGAATCTGCGCAAGATGTTTCTCGCCATGGCGAAGGATATCAGGGTCATCCTCATAAAGCTGGCAGACAGACTGCACAATATGCGTACACTCAAGTACCAGTCCAAGGAGGCACAGCAGCGTATCGCCAGAGAGACACAGGATATCTATTGCCCTATTGCACAGCGACTTGGTATCAGCAAGATAAAGATAGAGCTCGAGGACCTTTGTATGAAGTACCTCTATCCGGATGCCTACTACGATCTGGTAGAGAAGGTAGCCCTCAGAAAGACAGAGCGCGACACCTACATCCAGGGCCTGGTAAACGATGTCAAGAAGTATGTTACAGATGCCGGTATCAAGGCTGAGATATACGGCAGGGCAAAGCATTTCTTCAGTATATATAAGAAGATGGTCAATCAGGACAAGACTATAGACCAGATATATGACCTCTTTGCCATCAGGATTCTGGTGGATACAATACCTGACTGCTACGCAGTGCTAGGTATCATACATGAGAAGTATAAGCCTATACCGGGCCGTTTCAAGGACTATATTGCCATGCCGAAGCAGAACATGTACCAGTCGCTTCACACGACACTCATAGGCCCGAGCGGACAGCCGTTTGAGATACAGATACGTACCTATGAGATGCATCGTACAGCTGAGTACGGTATCGCAGCGCACTGGAAGTACAAGGAAACAAACAACGGCAATGCTACTACCACCACTGTCACAGAGGAGGAGAAGCTCAGCTGGCTGCGCCAGATACTCGAGTGGCAGCAGGACATGTCGGATAATAAGGAGTTTATGACTTTATTAAAGAGTGATTTAAATTTATTCTCCGACAATGTATTTGCATTCACACCGTCCGGCGATGTAAAGAACCTGCCAAAGGGCTCCACACCTATAGACTTTGCCTACAGCATACACTCTGCGGTCGGCAACAAGATGGTCGGTGCCAAGGTAAACGGCAAGCTCGTGCCGATAGACTATGTCATCAAAAACGGTGACCAGATAGAGATAATCACCTCACAGAACTCCAAGGGACCAAGCCGTGACTGGCTCAAGGTCGTAAAGAGCACACAGGCCAAGAACAAGATCAACCAGTGGTTCAGAAGTGAGCTCAAGGAGGAGAATATACAGCACGGCAAGGATCTGATAGTAGCCTATGCTAAAGCAAAGGGTATCAACTTTGCTGAGATAAACAAGCCTGAGTATCAGGAGAAAATACGCCGTAAATACGGCTTCCACGACTGGAACTCATGCCTTGCAACCGTCGGCCACGGCGGACTCAAGGAGAGCCAGATAGTCAACAGGATGTACGACGAGTACAAGAAGGATCATGTGGTGCCGGTGACAGATGCAGATGTGCTTGGCAGCATCGCAGAAAAGCAGCAGGCGGCAGCAGGCACACAGCCCGAGCACAAGTCAAAGAGCGGTATTGTGGTACACGGACTCTATGACGTGGCAGTGCACTTCTCGAAGTGCTGCAATCCTGTTCCGGGAGATGAAATAGTGGGCTTTGTTACAAGAGGCCGAGGCATCTCCATCCACAGGACAGACTGTGTGAATATCATCAATCTGTCCAAGATAGAAAAGGACAGGCTCATAGAAGCAGAGTGGCAGGACACAGCCCTCATGGACAACGGTGCCGAGTATCAGGCAGACCTTAAGATATTCTGTCATGACAGGCCGGGACTGCTCGTAGATATCACAAAGATATTTACAGAGAAGGAAATCAATATCAGTGGTATCCAGTCCAAGACCAGCAAGCAGGGCATCGCTACAATCGAGGTATTTTTTAATATCAAAGGCAGGGACCAGATAAAGGTTCTCGTGGAGAAGCTCAGACAGATAGAAAGTGTAATAGACGTAGAGAGGACCACCGGCTAAATCCCGGTGGTTCTTGCGTGAAGCATAACATATAACAGACAAGGAGTACACTCATATGGTAAATATGAAGATAGACCACTTCGTAGTGGGACCGGTGCAGACCAACTGCTATTTTGTCACCAATATAAAGACAAAGGAAATGATAATAATAGACCCGGGCGCGTGTGCTAATCAGCTCGCCAAAAAGGTGGACGAGTCAGGCGCAAAGCCTGTAGCAATACTGCTCACACACGGACACTTTGACCACGCCACGGATGCAAAGCCACTCGCAGACCGCTACGGCATCAAAATATATATCCATGAGGCAGACAAAGCCACACTCGATGACCCGCAGCTCAATGTCAGCTACATGATGGGCCAGTCAAAGACCTTTTATGCGGATGTATTTTTGAAGGATAAGCAGGAGCTTGACATCGCAGGCTTTCACATAGTAGTGCTTCACACACCGGGGCATACACCGGGCGGCTGCTGCTATTATTTCCCGTATGAGGACGTGATCTTTACAGGAGACTCGCTGTTTTGCGGCTCAATCGGACGTACGGATTTCAAGGGCGGCAGCATGTCAGACCTCGTGCGCACAGTGAAGGAAAAAATCATGACACTGCCTGAGCATACAGAGGTGTACCCGGGCCACAACGACACAACAACCATAGAAAACGAGAGGATGTATAACCCTTACTTATGATAGTAGTAGTATTTAATAAACCGGATTTTGAATATGATGTGCACTCACTGCTCAAGGAGTTCTTCCCTCAGGAGGATGTGCAGATGTACTATAGCTGTTCACCTGATGAGGTGGAGGGGAAAAACCTTGCCTGCACACATCACGAGATGACAGATGATGGCGTAAAGGAATTTGCGGATGCCTCACAGGTATTTAAGATAGACTATGTGGGCGATGAAATTGCAGTGGAGTGGACGCTGAATAGAGCCGGCGGAAATAATTCCATGACAGGTGAGATGCAGCAAGCCGACGAAAGTGACATTAAAACAGACGGAGAAAGTATCTGCACAAAAATATCTGTGACCGGCACAGACCGCAAGGAAACCAAAAACCGCCTCAAGCTCGCCCTGTATTCCATGATAGAAAAGGGCACAGGAAAGAGCCTTCCGTGGGGCACACTCTCAGGCATCAGACCGACCAAGATAGCCATGAAATGCATAGAGGACGGCATGAGCGATAAGGAAACCTACGACTATCTTAAGAAAACCTACCTTGCAAGCGATGAGAAAATCGACCTCTCAATAGGCATAGCAAAGCGTGAGAAGGCACTGCTCGACAAGGTGGACTATGACAATGGCTACAGCCTGTACATAGGTATACCATTCTGCCCGAGCACCTGTGCATACTGCTCGTTTACCTCATACCCGCTCGGTGTGTGGAAAAACCGCGTAGACGATTACCTCGATGCACTCGAGAAGGAGATAGACTACACAGCACAGAAATTCTACCACAAGAAGCTAAACTCCATCTACATAGGAGGCGGCACACCGACCACACTAAGCCCTGCGCAGCTTGACAGGCTTATCAGAAAAATCAAATGCAGCTTTGATTTAAAGGACTGCCTGGAATTTACCGTGGAGGCAGGCAGACCGGACTCCATCACGAGAGAAAAGCTCCTGGCACTAAAGAAAAACGGCATCAGCCGTATATCAGTAAATCCACAGACCATGAAGCAGCAGACGCTTGATATAATAGGAAGACACCACACAGTAGACGATACGATACAAAGCTTCAAGCTCGCGCGTGAGCTGGGCTTTGACAACATAAACATGGACCTCATCATGGGCCTTCCCGAGGAGACGCTCGATGATGTAAGGCACACAATGGAGCTGGTGAAGGAACTGGCACCTGACAACGTCACTATCCACTCACTCGCAGTAAAGCGAGCTGCAAGACTCACCATCTTCAAAGACCGCTACAGAGATATGCAGATGGTCAACACCCAGGAGCATATGGATCTCTGCGCAGCCTACTGTAAGCAGATGGGGCTTGAGCCATACTACCTCTACAGGCAGAAGGGCATGGCAGGCAACATGGAAAACGTGGGCTATGCGGCAAAGGGCAAGGCCGGCGTATACAACATACTGATAATGGAGGAAAAGCAGACTATTGTAGCCTGCGGAGCCGGAGCAAGCACCAAGCGTGTCTGGCCTATACCAAATCCCGATGGCACCCACCGCATCGACAGATGCGAGAATGTCAAGGATGTAGGGCAGTATATCGCAAGGATTGATGAGATGATTGGGAGGAAGCAGAGGCTGTTTGAGGAAAAATAAGCAGCATGACATATAATAATGTATAATTATGGGTGCTGTAATACTATAGCGGTTAGCGAATGTGTTAAAAATTATAAAGAAAACCTAATATTCATTGACAAAGAATTAAAAATGGGTGAAAATATATTATTGAATACCCTGATTAGATACAGAAAAAGATATAAATAACCTAATAAAACATACGTAAAACAAAACAGGTTAAAATAATTCGGGGGGGGGTACAAAGGTACCTCCCCTAGAACAGGTATAAAGGAAAATAAAAGATACCACAAGGAGAATTTGGAAAGAATGTACAGAAAGAAAGGCAGAGGATGGACAAAGCATATAGATTTTATGCTTATAGATATCGCATGCATTGTTATAGCATTTTTTATTTCATATGTGATACGCTTCGGCTTTAATAACCCATATGTGGACAAGGACTACCGTATACTGGGTGTAGCATTTCTTCTGATAGATTTCTTTGTGGAGATAATGGCAGATTCATTCAAGAACGTCCTAAAACGCGGATATCTGGATGAATTCATATCGACCTGCAAGCACGCAGTGCTTGTATTTCTGGTGACAGCGCTATTTCTGTTCACCACACAGATGGCTGATATATACTCGCGATTATCATTTTATATCATGTTTCCAATCTATGTGACAATAACATATGTAGCAAGACTAGCGCTCAAGAGCTTCCTTAAGAAAAAGGGCTTTGGAGCATCAAGAAAATCGCTGTTTGTCATAGCACCTGATGCCATGCTTCGTGATACACTGCGCACAGTGGAGAAAAGCTGTATAGGCTATACAAAGATAGTAGCAGCTTCACTGGATACAGACATGAAGGGTATGACTATATGTGGCATACCTATAGTTGCAAACCACGATGGTATAGTGGACTATGCGTGTGATGAGTGGGTGGATGAGGTGCTCATCCCGCCTTGTAGCGAGGATGAATATCCAGAGCGGATGGCAGATATATTCCTTGAGATGGGAATAGCGGTACATACAGGAATAACCAAAAATGGCACAGCCCAGGGAGGCTACAAGCAGATAGAAAAGATAGGCGACTATACCGTAGTCACATCAAGCGTGAACTATGCCAACACCAGCGCGCTTCTGGTAAAGAGAGGCATGGATATAGTCGGAGGACTGGTGGGCTGTCTGTTCACACTTATCATCATGATATTTGTGGGACCGGCGATATACATAGCATCGCCGGGACCGATATTTTTCTCACAGGAAAGAGTTGGCAGAAACGGCAGAAAATTCAAGATGTACAAATTCCGCAGCATGTATATGGATGCCGAGGAGCGAAAAAAGGAGCTCATGGCACAGAATAAAGTGGGTGACGGAATGATGTTTAAGATGGACTTCGACCCAAGAATCATAGGCAATAAGATACTGCCGGATGGAACAAAGAAAAACGGCATAGGACAGTTTATCAGGAAGACATCAATAGATGAGCTGCCGCAGTTTTGGAACATCCTCAAGGGTGATATGAGCCTGGTAGGAACACGACCACCAACACTCGATGAGTGGGAGAAGTATGAACCACACCACAGAGCCAGAATGTCATTCAGGCCGGGACTGACCGGACTATGGCAGGTGAGTGGAAGAAGCAATATCACGGACTTTGAGGAAGTGGTAAAGCTGGATACTCAGTATATCAATGAGTGGAGTGTGAAGGGTGATATGAAGATAATATTTCAGACGGTGCTAGGAGTATTAAGAAATGATGGAGCAATGTAAGAATAAAATGAGTGATGTACAAAATGTATTCTTAGTTGGAGCAAAAAGTCTTGGCGCGTATGGTGGGTATGAGACTTTTGTATACAAATTGACAGAGTATCATCAGAATAATCCAAATATAAAGTATCACGTAGCATGTAAGGCGAATGGTGATGGCTGTATGGATGAAACAAAATTGGATAATGTTAAAAGAATATCTGATACAGAATTTGAATTTCACCATGCGAGATGCTTTAAAATTCATATTCCACAAATTGGACCTGCGCAGGCTATTTATTATGATGTTGCTGCTTTGAGAGAGAGCTGCAAATATATAAAGAAAAATAATATAGAAAATCCAATAGTTTATATCATGGCTTGTAGAATTGGGTCATTTGCAAAACATTTTTATAAGGAAATACATAAGCTTGGTGGAAAAGTGTATCTCAATCCGGATGGACATGAGTGGATGAGAGCAAAGTGGAGCAAACCTATAAGAAAGTATTGGAAAGCATCTGAGCAGATGATGGTTAAATATTGTGATCTTGCTATTTGTGATTCAGTAAATATAGAAAAATATATTCATGAACAATATGATGGCAAAGGTATAAATGGTAAAAATCCTAATACGACATTTATTGCATATGGAGCTGATTTGACACCTAGTAAATTATCTGATGATGATGAAAAACTTATGAACTGGTACAAAGAAAAAGGACTAAGCAAGAAAAATTATTATTTGGTTGTAGGAAGATTTGTGCCAGAAAATTCATTTGAAATTATGATTAGAGAATTTATGAAATCTAAATCAAAGAGAGATTTTGCGCTTATAACAAATGTTAATGATAAGTTTTTAAATGAACTGGAGAGTAAGTTACATTTTAGAAGTGATCTAAGGATTAAATTTGTAGGTACAGTTTATGATCAGGAATTGTTGAAGAAAATTCGAGAGAATGCGTATGCATATTTTCATGGACATACTGTTGGAGGAACAAATCCAAGTTTAATAGAGGCCCTTGGAAGTACAGAGTTAAATCTTCTTGTTGATGTTGGGTTTAATAGAGAAGTTGCGGAAAACTGTGCTTTATATTGGAAACGTGAACAAGGCGATTTAGCAAAATTAATTAATGAGACTGATTCTATGAATGATAGAAAAATAGCAGAATTTGGAAATCAAGCTAAAAAGAGGGTTGCGGAAGAATATACTTGGGAGAAAATTTGCAAAGAATATGCGATAAGATTTTCATAGGTAGTTATATTGAAAGGTTTAAATATGAAGAAAGTGTTGATATGTACAGCCTTAGCAAAATTTATAAAAAGTTTTTTGGAAAATGATATTTTGATTTTGCAAGGAAAAGGTTATGAAGTTCATGTTGCAGCAAATATAAATCATGTGGGTGCGGAAGGCATGGAGAAATACTTCCAAAATATGAATGTGATATTTCATCAGGTGGATTTCTCATCTAATAAACCTTTTTCTAAAAGTACAATAATTGCTAGTAAACAGTTTAATGATATCATAAAAAAAGATTATTTTGATTTAGTACATATTCATACACCAGTGCCGGGTGTTATTTGCAGATTTTGCTGCATAAAGTCTCGAAAAAAAGGAACAGTAGTTGTTTATACTACACATGGATTTTATTTCCATAGTAAGTCAAGTAGAAAAACTTGGTTAATATATCATAATATAGAAAAAATGATGTCGAGATTTTGTGATGCAATAATTACTATCAATAGAGAAGATTATGAAAATGCAAAAAAAATGCATTGTAAAAATATATATTATATACATGGGGTTGGAGTCGATGTTAAAAAATTTCGTGATGTTCAGATAGAAAGAGATAGTTACAGAAAAAAATTAGGAATTGATATAAATGATATATTG
>ENA-OPEL01000440-OPEL01000440.1-human-gut-metagenome-genome-assembly--contig:-NODE-440-length-13617-cov-1.872954_pt1 | contig 13617 bp, 10 predicted proteins | sample MGYA00241633_ERZ501529 | MGnify/ENA primary metagenome ERZ501529 (study PRJEB25962, sample SAMEA2042300) | human gut metagenome | biome: human gut; feature: human-associated habitat; material: faeces...
AGGTAAAATTGCCTGTGTAGCACGGCTTCTTGCTGTCTTTGCAGAACCGCCGGCTGAATCTCCCTCGACTATGAAAATTTCACAGTTTTTAGGATCCTTGTCTGAGCAGTCAGCAAGCTTGCCCGGCAGAGTACCTCCATCGAGAGAGGTCTTTCTTCTGGTCAGGTCTCTTGCTTTTCTTGCGGCCTCTCTGGCTCTCTGTGCTAAAAGTGATTTCTCACAGATATTTTTGGCTACATCAGGATTCTGCTCGAGGAAATATGTGAGTTTTTCCGATACAACTGCATCTACGGCTCCTCTGGCCTCACTGTTTCCAAGCTTCTGCTTTGTCTGTCCCTCGAACTGAGGCTCCTCAATCTTGATACTGATGATTGCTGTAAGTCCCTCACGGATATCATCACCTGTCAGGGCCGGATCTGAATCCTTAAGTATCTTTTTCTCACGCGCATAGGCATTGAAGGTCTTTGTCAGGGCATTTCTAAAGCCTGCGAGATGAGTACCTCCCTCAGGTGTGATTACATTGTTTACAAAGCTGAAGGTTGAATCATTAAACGAATCATTGTGCTGTAATGCAACCTCTACATAAACACCGTTTTGTGTTCCCTCACAGTAGATTACCTCATCATAGAGAGCCTCCTTGCCACGGTTAAGATACTCGACGAACTCCTTGATTCCGCCCTCATAGTGGAATACATGATTGTGATGGCTGTTCTCACGCACATCCTTTAAAGTAATCTTAAGTCCTTTTGTGAGGAAGGCTGTTTCTCTGAGACGCTGCTTTAAGGTATCGTAGTCATACACTGTCTCCTCAAAAATCTCCGGATCCGGCAGAAAATGAACCTTTGTACCGTGAAGCGACTCGTCACACTGTCCAACAATCTTTACTGTATCGTCTGTTTTGCCTCGCTTGTAGCTTTGTCTGTAAATATTTCCGTCCTTGTAGACCTCAACTGTCAGCCATGTGGAAAGAGCATTTACTACAGATGCACCAACTCCGTGCAGACCGCCTGATACCTTATAGCCTCCACCGCCAAATTTACCACCTGCGTGAAGCACTGTAAAAACAACCTCAAGTGCTGATTTTTTTGCTTTATGATTGGTTCCGACCGGGATTCCTCGTCCATCATCCTGTACTGTTATGGAATTGTCTTCCTCGATTGTTACCTCGATATTTTTACAATAACCGGCTAAGGCCTCATCAACTGCATTGTCCACTATCTCGTAAACCAGATGATGAAGTCCTCTCGAAGACGTACTGCCGATATACATACCCGGTCTTTTTCTGACCGCCTCAAGACCCTCAAGTATCTGAATCTGGTCAGCTCCGTATTCCTGATTGTTCTGCTGTATTTCTTTACTCATCAATAACCTCCACCTGGCCCTTCACGACATGAAAGACCTTGTCCACCTGAAATCTATTTTTTACAAATTCATCAAGTCCCGTACAAGTGATAATGGTCTGTGTATCACTTAAGCTGTTGAGCAGATAGTTCTGCCTGTTGCCATCCAGCTCTGAAAGCACATCATCCAGTAAAAGCACGGGAGTGCTGTTTATATTTTTCTTTACAAGACTAATCTCAGAAAGCTTGAGTGAGAGAGCAGATGTCCTCTGCTGACCCTGCGAGCCGTATTTTCTGATATCCACACCGTCCACTGAAAAAAGCATATCGTCCCTGTGCGGTCCGACGGTTGTCTGGCATATCTTCAAATCTCTGCTTCTTGCCTTAAGCAGCTCGTCCTCGAAAAAAATATCATCAATGCTCGGCTCATATTTGAGTATAAGCTTCTCCCTGCCTCCTGAAATATTGCTGTGAATATCCTGTATTATTTCATTTAGCTCATTAACAAACTCGCGCCGCTTTTTTATAACATGCCTGCCATACTCAAGAAGCTGCATATCCCATACCTGAAGTGTATCAATCAAATCAGGTCTGTAAGCTATATCCTTTAACAGTCTGTTCCTCTGAACTAATGTCTTATTATACTTACTCAGGTTAGACAGATAAATTTTGTCAAGCTGGCAAAGCTCCAAATCTATAAATCTGCGTCTCTCGGCAGGACCGTTTTTGATAATATTGAGATCCTCAGGAGAGAAAAACACAATATTCAAAATACCAAACAGCTCACTCGCTTTTTTGATCGGCATTTTATTGATGGCCACACCCTTTGCACCGTTTTTTCGCAGATGCATGTCAATCCGGTATTCCTTGTCATTTTTTTCGACAATTGTCCTGATATGTGCCTCATCCTCGCCAAACCGGATCATTTCCTTGTCCTTGCTGCCCTTATGGGACTTTGTGGTGCCGCTCAAATATGCAGCCTCAAGTATATTGGTCTTGCCCTGGGCATTATCGCCGTAGATTATGTTGGTTTCACTGTCAAAGCTGATATCCAGTTTTTCGTAATTTCTGAAATTACTCAGTTGGATTGACTTAATAATCATTATTTAACAACCTTAACTGTTTCGCCGTCATATGAGAAAACATCTCCGTCGTGAAGCTTTTTTCCTCTCTGAAGCTCAGTCTCACCGTTTACAGTCACCTGACCATCCTGAATAACAATTTTTGCCTCAACTCCCGAGCTCACAAGGTCGGCCTTTTTAAGAGCCTGTCCCAGCTTAATGAACTCATCCTGTTCTCTTATAGAAATCTGTTTCATAAAATCTCCTAGTTTGCTGCTGTATTAAAATTTACCGGAAGAATGAGGTAAATAAACTTGCCCTCATCATCCTTAATGAAGCATGGTGCCTTTGGATTGACCATGTATAAATTAACCTCCTCCTCATCGATAACACGAAGTGCATCTATGAAGAACTTAGGATTAAAGCCTATCATAATATCTTTTCCATCTTTGTCGATATCGATGTCCTCATTCATGGAACCGATAAATGAATTGATGCGAAGCTCCATATTGCCATCTGTGATATTCATGATAATAGGCTTCTTATCTCCCTCCTTGACAAGAAGAGTAGCACGGTCTATACAATCAAGAAGCTCACGCTTATTGATGCGAACCTTAGTGTCGTAGTCAGATGAAAGCATCTGGTCAATCTTGAAATACTCACCCTCAATAAGACGTGAAACAACAGTAGTATTTTCAAATTCAAAAACAATATGATTATTAGTGATATAGATAACCACATCCTCATCCGCTGAACCCGGAATAATCTTGCTTATTTCCTGCAGAGTCTTGCCGGGAACAACAACCTTCTTGCTGTCATAGTGATTTTTCATCTCGATATATCTGATAGATATTCTGTGTCCGTCAAGAGAAACAACTCGAAGCTTATTCTCCTCAATCTCAAAAAGCTCACCTGTCATCAGTTTATTGTTGTCATTGTCGGCAATTGAAAAAATTGTCTGTCTGATAACCTCTTTAAGGGTAAATTGTGAGAGGACAATAGACTCATTTCTCTCAACATATGGTATGTAAGAAAAATCATCACCTGATTTTCCGATGATATTGAACTTGGCCTTTTCACATGATATGACGGTCTTGAAGGAAGCATCTGTCTCAATTGTTACATCATTGTCAGGAAGCTTTCTCACTATTTCTGAAAAAATCTTGGCATCAAGAGCGATAATTCCTCTCTCTTCGATGGTTCCGTCTATGATGGTTTCTATTCCAAGTTCCATATCGTTGGCCATAAGCTTAATCTCGTTTGCGGATGCATCAATAAGTATGCACTCGAGAATTGCCATTGTAGTACGTGTAGGTACTGCCTTCGATACGATATTAACACCTTTCAGTAAATTTGCTTTTGAACAAATAAGTTTCATTTAGAAAAACTCCTTCCTGCGCGTATATATAAATATTTAAAAGATATTCGTAATCTTCTTCTTAGGGGCTGTTAAAAAGTTCAAAACCCCTTCAAAGCCTTTAAAGACAAGCTTTAAGCGGCTTGATAACTTGATTAAAAGCCTGTTGAAGTAAAAATGATAAAAATTGATAACTTTTTATTCACTTTCCTTCAACCTGTCATTAACATGCTCATGTGGAAATAAAAGCAAGGTTATAACCAAATTATTAACATGCAAATGAGCACATATATAAATAGGTAGAAACTAATTTGGATTAATCTTTTTCTTGATAGTTTCTATGAGAGTACGTGTACTGTCATTCTCCTCGTAATCCTTGGTGACCTTCTTGATGCCGTGGATGATAGTAGAGTGGTCTCTGCCGCCCAAAAGCTGGCCGATTACATCAAGTGAATCAGAGGTCATGGTCTTGCAGAGGTACATGGCAATCTGTCTTGGACGTGCAATCTCGCTGCTTCTGGTCTTTGAAATCATCTGGTCTACAGAGATGTGGAAATGTTCTGAAACGACCTCAATGATGAGCTGTGCAGTGATTTCCCTTGGCTTGTCCGGCGTGATGATATTGGAAAGCTCCCTCTCAGCGATATCCATAGTGATGTGAGTATGCTCGAGATTGTGGAAGGCTAAAAGCTTGTTTAAGGCTCCCTCAAGCTCACGGATGTTGGAGCTGATGTTTGAAGCAATGTAGTTTAAGATATCATCATCTATATCAAAATTGTCAGTTTCAGCTTTCTTACGGAGGATAGCCATCCTCGTCTCATAGTCAGGAGTACCGATATCAGCCATCAGTCCCCACTCGAAACGTGAGCGGATACGCTCCTCGAGAGTCTCCATCTCCTTAGGCGGTTTATCAGAGGTAAGGATAATCTGCTTGCCCTGTGTCTGCAGTGTGTTGAAGGTGTGGAAAAACTCCTCCTGAGTACTTTCCTTTCCTATGATGAACTGGATATCATCAATCATGAGCACATCTACAGTCCTGTATTTGTCACGGAACTTTGTCATGGCAGAAGAATTACCGTTACGTATAGATTCGATAACCTCGTTGGTAAACTCTTCAGAAGTAACATAAAGCACCTTGGTATCAGGATTCTGGTCAATGATGAAATGACCTATTGAATGCATAAGATGAGTCTTGCCAAGTCCCGGACCACCATATATATATAGCGGATTGTATGCTTCACCCGGGCTTTCTGCCACTGCAAGAGAAGCAGAATGGGCAAACCTGTTATTATTACCTACGACAAAGGTGTCAAATGTATAGTTAGGGTTTAAGTTTGAGTGATCCCCCTTTACAGGAGTCTGTGGCTCAAGCTGAGGGGTATCGTTGTTTTTAAACTTAAGGCTCTGAGCCTGATCCGGTAAAATAAACTGGATATCATACTCGATACCTGTCACCTCACCTATAGCTACCTTAAGAGGAAGATAATATTTTTTGTTGATATAGCTGAGCCCCATCTGCTCAGACGGAACGAGAATATACAGTGTATTGCCGTCTATGGCGAACACCTCAAGCGGTTTTATCCACGTATTAAAGGAAACGTCTGTCAGACCATGCTCTTCCTTGACCATCTGTAGTATTTCATTCCACTTTTCCATTACTTTATCCATCAAAGTTCTCCATTATTTAACATATAAAGAGTATATTATGGGAATGTTCTCCACAATCCCATACATACTATATAGTACACTATTTTTGGCATTTAGGCAATGTAAAAAGATTTACAAAAATGATTTATTCACATTTTTTAACCACAATTATACAAAGTTACCAACATGTTATTCACATATTGTGGATAACTTTTTGATATCTTGATAACTTTCCACAATATGTTGGTCACAATAGGTGGTTTATATCAAAATATAGATGGTTATCAAGAATTATTATATATATAGAAGAAACTCTTTTTCCACATTTTTATTGTGGAATATAAACCGATAAAAAAATATATGTAGAAATTTAAAGAAAATTGAGAAAATCCTTGACACAACAGGAATTTTTGTTATAATTATACCGATGTTTTTTAACGTAAAGGAGGTGGATATATATGAAGATGACATTCCAACCTAAGAAGAGACAGAGAGCAAAAGTTCATGGATTCAGACAGAGAATGAAAACTGCTGGCGGAAGAAAAGTAATCGCAGCCAGAAGATTAAAAGGAAGAAAAAAATTATCAGCATAGGCCACAATTTTTGTGGTCTTTTCTTCATTTTTGATTGTTTTTAGAAGGACAGCGTCAAATGAAATTTTCAGATTCGTTGAAAAAAAACAAGGATTTTCAGAATGTGTATAATAACGGTGTATCGTTTGCTAACAGATACCTCGTTATGTATGTTCTGAAAAATAACACAGAAAATAATCGTATAGGTATATCAGTTAGCAAAAAAGTTGGAAATAGTGTTATTAGACATCATATTACTCGTCTCGTGAGAGAGAGCTACAGACTACATGAGGACATGTTCGATAGTGGTTTGGACATCGTAGTCATCGCAAGAGTTGCAGCGCGGCATGTGGGTTATAAGGAAATAGAAAGTGCTGTTTTACATCTTGGAGGTCTTCACAGGATTATTAAGAAACAAAATATTTGAATAATGAAAAAGAAGATGGAATCGTTTTGAAAAGTATCTTAATATTTTTGATTAAATTTTATAGGAAGTATATTTCCCCGATGAAATCAACGAAATGCCCATATTGTCCGACCTGCTCGGAGTATGGTTTGCAGGCTGTGCAAAAGTACGGTGCCATAAAGGGTGGTCTGCTTGCGGCATGGAGGATATTGAGATGTAATCCTTTTTCAAAGGGTGGGTATGATCCGGTTCCATAGCAGCAATGGAGGTTTTTATGTCGGACATTTTATTAACCGCATATCCAGGCTCTATTCTTGGACCAATTGCCAAGCTTCTCGGTATCCTGATGGATTGGATATACAGTGGTATATCTAATATTACAGGTGGAAGAGTTGAGAGCGTTGTACTAAGTATTGTAATTATTACGATTATAATCTACATGTGTCTGTTGCCACTGACTATTAAGCAGCAGAAGTTTTCTAAGCTATCACAGAAAATGCAGCCCGAGATGCAGGCTATCCAGGCTAAATATAAAAATAAAAAGGATCAGGCTTCAATGATGGCCATGCAGGAGGAGACACAGCTTTTGTACCAGAAGTACGGTATTTCTCCGATGGGAAGCTGTGTGCAGATGCTTATACAGATGCCTATTCTGTTTGCACTGTACCGTGTGTTCTACAATATTCCTGCTTATCTGAGCGGAGTTAAGGGCTCTTTTACAGGGCTTGTTGATTCAATTCAGCAGACAAGCGGATATCAGAATACACTTGTCAGTCTGATGGAAAAGTATAATGTTGTTACATCAAGTGGTCTTAATGCTTCAAATGCGGCTTCAAAGCTTGCCGATGCAAGTGGTGATACTTTAAGCAATTATATCATTGATATCCTTTATAAGCTTCCTTCAAAGGGCTGGGATGCTCTTATGGACGGCAAGTTTTTTGATGGTATCCAGAGCGCAGTTGAGAAGACGCACGATGCGTTACTGCATTTCAACTACTTTTTGGGACTGAATATCTCAGATACACCTTGGTATATCATAAAGAGTAACTTTACGGACAAGCCTGATAAGTGGTTACTTTTTGTAATACTTGCACTGCTTATTCCTGTACTGTCATATCTGACACAGATGATCAATATCAAGCTTATGCCACAGGCTACAAACGGCAATGACCAGATGGCAAGCCAGATGAAGATGATGAATCTCATGATGCCATTTATGTCATTTGTTATCTGCTTTACAGTTCCTGTAGGTCTTGGTATTTACTGGATCTGCTCTGCACTTGTAAGAGGTATCCAGCAGTTCTTCGTAAACAGACATATTGAGAATCTTGATCTTGAGGCTGTTATGGCAAAGAACGAGGAAAAGGCAAAGAAGAAGAGAGAAAAAATGGGACTGTCTGAGGATTATATAAAGAAGGCAGCTCAGATTAAGACAAAGTCAATTGACAATAAGGCAAACGTATCTGTATCAGCAGGCACAGAGGAGAAGCTTGCAAAGGCCGCTGAGTACAAGGCTAATGCAAAGGCAGGCTCACTTGCTTCAAAGGCTAATATGGTTAAAGAGTTTAATGAACGCAATTCACGCAAATAGGGGGAGAAAATAGTGGAATACATTGAAGTATCTGCAAAAACAATTGACGATGCTTTGACAGAGGCATCTATTAAACTTGGAACAACAAGCGATAAGCTCGAGTATGAGGTAATTGATAAGGGAAGCAATGGTTTTCTTGGAATTGGCAGCCGTGATGCTGTCATCAAGGTTAAAAAGGCCGAGGCAAGTGTTGAGGATGAGATTCGCGAATTCCTTGACAGTGTGTTTAAGGCAATGAAGCTTGAGGTTACTATTGATATCAAAGTGGATGAGGACAACAGAAATGTTGATGTTGAGCTTAACGGTCCTGAGATGGGCGTTTTAATCGGCAAGAGAGGTCAGACTCTCGATTCACTCCAGTACCTTACAAATCTTGCTATCAATAAGCAGTCTGAGAATTACTACAGAGTAAAGATTGATACTGAGGATTACAGAAAGAGAAGAAGAGAGACACTTGAGAATCTTGCCAAGAATATTTCATTTAAGGTTAAGCGTACAAAGAGACCTGTTTCTCTTGAGCCGATGAATCCTTTTGAGAGAAGAGTGATTCATTCTGCACTTCAGAATGATAGATTTGTTGAAACACACAGCGAAGGTGATGAGCCTTACAGACATGTTGTTGTGACACTTAAGAAATAATAGATATAAATCATTAAAAGGGTATCTGGTTTCAGGTATCCTTTTTGAATATATATTATCTTAGAATTTTTGAGGAATTTCATATGCAAAATGATACAATAGCGGCTATTGCCACAGCTATGTCTCCGTCAGGAATCGGAATTATCAGGATAAGCGGAGATGATGCACTTTCGGTAATAGATAGGATTTATAAAAGCAAGAATAATAAAAAGAAAATAAGCGCCTGTCAGTCACATACCATTCATTATGGTTTTATATATGACGGCGATGAGAAAATAGATGAGGTTATGGTGCTTTTGATGAAGGCTCCCAATACATACACGAGGGAGGACACTGTGGAGATAGACTGCCACGGTGGTGTGTATGTGATGAAGAGAGTGCTTGAAGCAGTAATCAAAAACGGAGCAAGACCGGCAGAGCCCGGAGAGTTTACTAAAAGGGCATTTTTAAACGGCAGGATTGATTTATCCCAGGCAGAATCTGTCATAGATGTAATAAATTCAAAAAATGATTTTGCGCTCAAAAGCTCTTTAAGCCAGCTAGGCGGAGCCGTGCTTGGAAGCATCAGGCAGATAAGAGAGCAGCTTTTGCATGAGATTGCATTTATTGAGTCGGCACTTGACGACCCAGAACACATTTCTCTGGATGGTTATCCACAAAAACTACGTGCAATTGTGGATAACGAGTATGTGGAGATAGATGGTCTGTTAAAAACCTCAGATAATGGAAGGATTCTGAAGGAAGGAATAAACACCGTAATCATTGGAAAGCCAAATGCCGGAAAGTCATCTCTTTTAAATGTGCTTGTAGGAAGTGACAGGGCAATTGTCACGGATATAGCCGGAACCACGAGAGATGTGCTTGAGGAACAGATTAATATTGGTGGAATCACCTTAAATCTCGTTGATACTGCAGGCATCAGAAGCACTGAGGATGTTGTTGAAAAAATTGGTGTGAAAAAGGCAATGGAGCATGCCGATGAAGCTGATTTAATCATATATGTAGTTGATTCGTCCGTTGCACTTGATGATAATGATTATGATATTATCAATTTTATTAAAGATAAAAAGGCTGTCATTTTACTAAATAAGTCGGATCTGGCTTCAAAGGTGTCGGCAGATGATATAAAAAAGCTTGTGGATAAAACGGTTATTTCGGTTTCTGCAAAGGAAAGCTCGGGAATAGATGAGCTTTCTGATACAATAAAGGAAATGTTTTTTGATGGACAGGTCTCATTCAATGATGAGATTTATATCACAAATATCAGGCACAAAAAACTATTGTCAGATGCTAAGGAAAGTCTTAAGCTTGTTATGAACAGTATTGATGATGATATGCCGGAGGATTTTTATTCGATTGATTTGATGAGTGCGTATGAGTCGCTTGGACTCATAATAGGAGAATCGGTTGAGGATGATCTGATGGATGAGATATTCAGTAAATTTTGTATGGGAAAGTAGGCAGTTATGTGCAGTAAGTTTGTTGAAGAAAATTATGATGTTGTTGTAGTTGGTGCAGGACATGCGGGATGTGAGGCAGCACTTGCGTGTGCCAGGCTTGGACTTGAGACTATTGTTTTCACGGTAAGCGTGGACAGTATAGCGCTCATGCCGTGTAATCCGAATATCGGTGGAAGCTCGAAGGGGCATCTCGTCAGGGAGATTGATGCACTTGGCGGCGAGATGGGAAAAAACATTGACAAGACCTTTATCCAGTCAAAGATGCTAAATAAATCGAAGGGGCCTGCTGTTCATTCTCTCCGCGCGCAGGCAGATAAAGCGGAATATAGTATGGAAATGAGAAAAACCCTTCAAAATACCGACCATCTGACCATCAGACAGGGTGAGGTTTCTGAGATTGTTACCGATGAGAATAATAATATAGTCGGTGCAAAAACTACTTCGGGAGCTTTATATCATTGTAAGGCGATTGTGCTGTGCACCGGTACATATTTAAGAGCCAGATGCTTAACCGGCGAGATGATCACTCATACAGGTCCGAATGGACTTTTGGCAGCCAACCATCTGACTCAGTCGCTCATAGATCACGGAATTGAGATGCGCAGATTCAAAACAGGAACTCCAGCGCGTGTAGATAAGAGAAGTCTTGATTTTTCCAAGATGGAGGAACAGTTCGGTGACGAGAGGGTAGTGCCGTTTTCATTTACAACTGATCCTGAAAGTGTGCAGATTGATCAGGTTTCATGCTGGCTTACATATACGAATAGTAAGACCCATGAGATTATCAGAAACAATCTCGACCGTTCACCGATTTATGCAGGCATCATAGAGGGAACAGGTCCTAGGTATTGTCCTTCAATAGAGGATAAGGTGGTTAAGTTTGCTGAAAAGGAAAGACATCAGATATTTATTGAGCCTGAGGGTTTAAACACAAACGAGATGTATGTCGGAGGTATGTCTTCGTCTATGCCTGAGGATGTGCAGTATGAGATGTACCGCACCCTTCCGGGACTTGAAAATGTGAAGATAGTAAGAGATGCTTATGCCATAGAGTACGACTGTATCAATGCAAACCAGCTATATGCATCGCTCGAGTTTAAGAAAATACATGGTCTGTTCAGTGGTGGACAGTTCAACGGTTCGTCCGGATATGAGGAGGCTGCATGTCAGGGACTTATCGCCGGAATCAATGCAGCCATGAAGATACTTGGCAAAAAGCCATTGATACTTGACAGGTCAGAAGCGTACATAGGTGTGTTGATAGATGATCTGGTCACTAAGAAAAATAGAGAACCTTACCGCATGATGACTTCAAGAGCGGAATATCGTCTCCTTTTAAGACAGGACAATGCAGATTTGCGTCTCACCGAGAAGGGATACGAGGTTGGTCTGATTTCAAAGGAAAGATATGACTATGTATGTAAAAAGAAAGAGCTTATTGATAAGGAAATAGAGAGAGTGTCGCATGTAAATATCGGCGCAAGGGCTGATGTACAGGAGATTCTGAAGAAATACAACAGTATAGAGCTGAGCAACGGAACCACACTTGAGGAGCTTATCAGAAGACCTGAGCTGGATTATGACAAGCTCGCTCCGATAGATCCCGACAGACCTAAGCTATCTGATGACACAAGAGAACAGATTAATATTCTTATTAAGTATGCAGGGTATATTTCAAGACAGATCAAGCAGGTCTCTCATTTTAAGAAGCTTGAGAAAAAACTGTTACCTACTGATTTTGATTATAATACTATTTCGGGTCTGAGAATTGAAGCACAGCAGAAGCTGAATGAATTTCAGCCGCTTAGTATAGGTCAGGCATCCAGAATTTCAGGTGTCACACCGGCTGATATATCGGTTTTACTGGTATTTCTGGAACAATTAAAATACTCAAATCCTGATTTATTTTCTAGATTAAACCCAGATAATACAAGCGTTGAACAATAATAATGGAGAATAAAATATGAAATATGATTTCACACACTTCACTGATGAATTATCAAAAATTAAATGTACATTAAATAATTCACAATTAGAGCAATTTGAGCTATATTATGACATGCTTATCGAAAAAAACAAGGTTATGAACCTTACTGCCATCACAGATTTCGACGAGGTAATAGAGAAACACTTCCTTGATAGCTTGTTTTTATGCCACACATTAGATTTAAACGCGGAAAAAAACATCATTGATGTCGGAACCGGAGCTGGTTTTCCCGGTATTCCTCTTAAGATAGCTTTTCCTCAGCTTAAGATTACTTTATTAGATTCACTTAATAAGAGAGTTGGATTTTTAAATGAAGTTATTGAAGCGCTTGAGCTTAAGGATATTGAAGCAGTCCATGGCAGGGCAGAGGATTTTGCCAGAGATAAGGAACACAGGGCAGCTTATGATATTTGTGTATCGAGAGCAGTTGCAAATCTATCTACTCTTTCAGAATACTGTCTGCCGTTTGTGAAAATGGGAGGCTGCTTTGTGTCATATAAATCAGGTGAGTGCGAGAGCGAGGTGGCAGATGCAAAGTCGGCCATTTATCTGTTGGGAGGAAAGCTGAATAAAATAGAGCAGTTTGGCTACTCGGATAATCATCGTTCTTTTGTCATAATTGATAAGGTTATGAATACGAGCAATAAGTATCCGAGAAAAGCCGGACTGCCTTCTAAGAAACCATTGTAAAAAACCGTTATAATTGTTGAAGAATAGTTATAGGCGGTGCCTTATTTTAGATTAAAGTATAGAATTAGTTAGTAACAATTTTTTTAATAATTGAAGCTGTCTTCTCCGGTAACTCTAACTGAGGATAAAGCTTTGCATTTGCAATATGGATGATGTCGCATTTACTGTTTAGCTTATGGTAATTGTTGATAACATCCATATTATTTTTTATTCCTGTTGATGCTATAATTGATACATCCTTGTCCAGGTTCTTGAGAGCGGGCGCGATATTAGTATTAATGTAGTTTGATAAAATGCTTGAGTAAAGATATTTGCCGCGGCTTTGCCCTTTATGTGCGGACTCATAGTATGCATCCTTCATATTATCTGATATGAGCTGGCCTCTTGAAATAAACTTATTTCTGAAGAGTAAATCTACCTTGATAGGGCTCATAAGCTTATTGTATATAAATGTACCTATGATTGGCAGATTAATTATGTTCTGCTTAAATTTGCTGCTCTTGTCAGGTATGCATTTAAGCTGTTGCAATGATACAGGGTTTATAAGTATTATTTTATTAAATAAATCCTTTGACAGAGCATTTGCCATGATTACAGGAGATGTTGAAAGATTGGTTGCAGCTACGTTAACAGGCTTTCCTATTACGTCATTTACAAAGGCTGTGATAATCTGTACATACATGTAGCTTGTATATTGGATGGAAGGCTTGTCCGAGCGGCCACATCCAAGCAAATCAATAGTGTATACGGTATTGTTCTTTGCAAGCTTTTTAGCTACTTTAACCCATTCTTCACCGGATGCTCCGGAGTCGGTGTCGTGTATTAAAAGTATTGGCTTACCGCTGCCGGTTTTTGTATAAAAGATAT
>ENA-OPEL01000504-OPEL01000504.1-human-gut-metagenome-genome-assembly--contig:-NODE-504-length-12275-cov-2.790426_pt1 | contig 12275 bp, 14 predicted proteins | sample MGYA00241633_ERZ501529 | MGnify/ENA primary metagenome ERZ501529 (study PRJEB25962, sample SAMEA2042300) | human gut metagenome | biome: human gut; feature: human-associated habitat; material: faeces...
GCGGGCGTTTTTTTATTGGCTGAAAAGCCTTTGTTAAACGGCGAAGGCAGCGACAGCAACAGAGCCGTTGTTATAAAGACTTTGACCGAAGCGCAGTTGTTGAGCGATGCAGTCGCGAAACTTACGAAGCAAGAGCCGGAACGCTCCGTTGCGGGCGTTTTTTTATTGGCTGAAAAGCCTTTGTTAAACGACGAAGACAGAGGCAGCAACAGAGCGTGTGCGGCGTTTTGTTCCGGGGCTTTTCCTGCAAGACGTTCGGCCGGCGAAGTTTGACGGGGAAGAATAATTTTAAAATTGCAAATCGTGCCGTATGTTTTATTATTTCAGCAGGGTTAACTAAAAAGGCCGACTGATGATGAATATTGTTCCCGAAAAACTGAAGCCGGGTTCTCATGTGCGGGTTATTGCGCCGTCGCGGAGTTTGGGGATTATTTCCGAAGACTGCCGACGGATTGCGCGGGCGCGTTTCGCCGAAATGAGGCTGACGGTTTCTTTTGGAAAAAATGTTGAAATGACGGACCGTTTTTTATCTTCGCCGGTACGGGCGCGGCTTGACGATTTGCATGAGGCGTTTGCGGACAAATCGGTTGACGCGGTTCTGACGGCCATCGGCGGTTTTAACGCCGTGGAGCTTTTGTCGCAGATTGATTATGGGCTGATCAAAGCGAATCCGAAAATCTTCTGCGGCTTTTCGGATATTACGGCGCTGAGCTGCGCCATTTATGCCAAAACCGGTCTGGTTACCTATTCCGGGCCGCATTTTTCGAGTTTCGGCATGTTGAAAGGTTTTGACTATACGTTAGACTGTTTTAAGAAATGCTTTTTTCAGAAAGAGGCTTTTGCGCTGTGTCCGTCGCCGGAATGGTCTGACGATCCGTGGTATCTTAATCAGGACGAACGGCATTTTGTCCGCAATGACGGCATTTGGGCCATTCGTCCCGGCAAGGCGGAAGGGACGATAATCGGAGGCAATCTGGGGCTGTTGGACGAACTTAAGGGCACGCCGTATTTTCCGGATATCCGGGACTGTATTTTGTTTGCAGAGCACTGCGCCGAACATGACGCCTGGGTTTTCAACCGGAATCTGCAGTCTTTGTGTCTGCATCCCGACTTTAAGAGGGTACGGGCGCTGGTTATCGGACGTTTTGAACCGCAGAATCAGATGAATCGGGTGCAGCTGGAGGAGATTTTGCTGTCCAAAAAAGAGCTGGAGGGCTTGCCGATTATCGCCAATGCGGATTTCGGACATACGGCGCCGATTTTTACCTTTCCGGTCGGAGGGCGCGGATTCGTTGACGGAGAGCGTATTGAACTGACATGTTTTTAAAAAAATTGAAAAATTATTTTATCCTTAAGCGTTCCTTAAGTTCAGATTGTTGTACTGACCATGTAATAACGAACAACTTAACTTTTTATTCAAGGAGAAAAAACATGAAAAAGATTTTTGCAGTATCGGCTTTGGCTTTGGCTCTGGGAATGAGCGGCGCGGCTTCGGCCCAGATGGTTTCCGGCGGTTTTCAGGGGCCGGGTCTGGCGCCGATGAGCGTGGCCGATGCCCTGAAGCTTAATGACGACACCGCCGTTGTTCTGGTCGGACAGATTGAAAGAAGCCTCGGCGATGAAAAATATCTGTTCAAGGACGCTTCCGGCACGGTTACGGTCGAAATTGACAACGAAGACTGGAGAGGCCTGAACGTTACGCCGCAGGACACGGTTATTCTGAACGGCGAGATTGACAAGGAAATGTTTAAGGATACCAAGATTGACGTTGACAGCATTGCGCTGAAGAAATAGGAACAGGGAGCCCAAATGCGTATATTGCTTATCGAGGATGATGCCCTTATCGGGGACGGATTAAAGGTCGGATTGGAAAAGCTCGGATTCAGCGTCGACTGGTTTACGGACGGCGCCGAGGGAGAAGAGGCCTTGTTTCAGGCTCCGTATGCCGCGGTCATCCTCGATTTGGGCCTGCCGAAAAAGGACGGTCTGACGATTTTGCAGGACTGGCGGCATAAAAACAGAAAAGAACCGGTGCTGATTTTGACGGCACGCGGCGACGTCGACCAGCGGATTGCCGGTTTGAACAGCGGCGCCGACGATTATCTGGGCAAGCCTTTTGCCCTGAAAGAGGTGCAGGCGCGGCTGAATGCGCTTATCCGCCGCAGCGGCGGGCAGGCGGCTCCGGTTATCCGGCACGGAAAAATCGAATTTGATCCGCAGACGCGCAAAGTTCGCCAAGACGGAAAGGAAACGGTTCTGGCGCCGAAGGAACTGGCGCTGCTGGAACTGCTGCTTTTGAGCAAAAACCGCGTGTTGTCGAAAGAAACGATAGAGAACAAAATTTATTCCTGGGACGAAGAGGTTTCGAGCAATGCGGTGGAAGTGCACATTCATCATCTGCGCAAAAAGCTCGGCCGGGACATTGTAAAAACCGTGAATAAAATCGGCTATATATTGGGGGACGAATGAATAAGCTCAGTTTGAGATTAAGGCTGATCGTCTGGTTTATAGGGATTTCCTGCGTCGTTTGGCTGGCTGCGGGCGTTTTGTCGTGGAAAGAAACCAAAGAAAAGGTCGACGAGTTTTTCGACACCTATCAGATGGCGCTGGCCAGACAGCTGGCCGGGGCGGACTGGAGCGGGCTGGCGGCCGGGGCACAGAAAATTACCGACCGGATGATTGAGAATGTTCATAATGCCGACGATGAGGATGAGGCCATCGGCTTTGCGGTTTTTGACCGGGACGGCCGTTTGGTCTTTCATGATAACGAGAATGGCAAAGATTTCGGCTTTTTGCCGGCAACGGGAAGCTTTATCCGGCAGATTGTCGACGGTGACGACGAATGGCGGATTGTCTGGCTGCAGTCTGCGGACGGCAAATTTTATATTGCGGTCGGTCAGGAGGAGGAATACCGGGCCGACGTAGTCTGGGACATGACCGAAGAATTTATGATTCCGTGGGCGGCGGGACTGTTTGTGCTGATGGTTATGATTGTGGCGGTGCTGACCCGGGAGTTCCGGCCGCTGGGCAATCTGGCCGACAGTCTGCAAAGTCGTGGCAGCGGGGATCTGTCGCCTTTGGAAGAGAAAGGCATTCCGGCAGAAATTCTGCCTTTGGTTAAGGCGATGAACATACAGATGGCACGGATTGAAGGCATGCTGGCCGGCGAACGTCGTTTCGTTGCCGATGCCGCACATGAACTGCGGACGCCGCTGACGGCTTTGCAGGTGCAGTTGGAAGTGGCGGAAATGGCCGGCAGTGACGAAAAAATGCGTGCCGAGGCTTTGGATAAGCTGCAGAAAGGCATTGAGCGTTCGTCGCGTCTGGTTGAACAGCTGCTGGTATTGTCCAAGGTGGATACGGCTTTCGGCATATATGACGAGCATTGCGAAAACATCAACTGGCAGCAGATTGCCGATGATTTGCAGGTTGATTATGCGGCAGCGATTGCGGCGAAAAAAATCGACATTTCCGTTGAAATCGGCGAAACGGGACCGGTTGAGCGCGGCAATCCGCTGTTGTGGACACTGTTGCTGCGAAATCTGCTGGACAACGCCCTGAAGTACAGTCCGGAAGGCGCCTCGGTAAAAATTTTGGTTGCGGCGGATGCGTTGACAGTAGTTAATTCCGGCGTGTCGGTTGACGATGAAACAATCGGGCATCTGAGCGAGCGTTTCTTCCGTCCGGCCGGCCAGAAAGTTTCCGGCAGCGGATTGGGGCTGTCGATTGTCAAACGGATTGCGGGGCATTACAGCTGCCGTCTGGAGTTTGCCAATATACCCGACGGTTTCAGCGTTCGGATTGCAAAATGAGAAAAAGCCCCTCAAAAGAGGGGCTTTGCTTATTTGCTCAAACGCCGGTTTCGGGAGTAATTTGTGTACCATTCGTAGGTAAACAGGACAATGCCGGAGATAATCAGCGGGAAAAGGTAGTAGATAATGCGGTAGGCAATCAGGGCGCCGAAAATCAGCGCCTGGTTGTGGTCGCCCGGAATAATGTACAGGAACAGGCCTTCGAAAACGCCCAGACCGCCCGGAACCTGACTGAACACGCCGAGAACCTGTGCGATGATAAAGACGCCGATGAAAACGTCAAACGGAATGTCCATGAACGGCGTCAGCGAATAGTAAAGCACCAGCGAGGCGAGCAGAATGTCGGCGCCGCCGATGAAAACCTGCGCCAGCGCCATTTTGAAAGAAGGAATGTCAAACTCGACGTCTTTGATGATTATCGGCTTTTTGTAAAACAGCGATGCGCCGAAGTAGACCAGCAGACCGAGTGCGGAAATGACCGTTACGGTCAGAGTGGTCAGGTGCGAAACCGAACCTTCGCCGAAAGCGTGATCCGGGGTCAGAAAATAGCCGAGAATAATCAGAAAGAAACAGGCGACCAGATAGGTAAAACCGGAAAAAGTGACCATGCGGACGATTTCGGAAGCGTGGAAACGCCAGCGCGTGTAGAGCCGGTAACGGATTGCGCCGCCGGAAACGATGGCATGGCCGGCGTTGTTGCTGATGGAAAAGCCGATAAATCCGGCAAAAATCCATTTCCAGGGCGCCAGCTTGCGGCCGATGTATTTCAGAGCCAGAAAGTCGTAGGAAGACAGGGCGACATAACCGCCGAGCGAGGCCATGCAGGCTAAAAACAAATTATGTGCCGGAATGCTGACAAGCGCGTCCTTAATGTCTTCAAGCTTATATTTGGAAAGCTGGTGGTAAATCATGTAAGCCGCCAAGGCAAAGAAGAATAAGCCGGACCAGGATACTATTTTTTTCAGCAGCCGCTTTGTTTTAAATGCCATCAAAACCTCTCATTTACAACTTTTTTATATATCAGTTTTCAATATGGTATAAAAATGTTTAAATATCAATTTAAATCGGGAAAATATTTTGCGGGATTGATTAAATCGGCAGAACTTTTTTTGAAGAGCCGGCTGAGGGGCTTGGGGAGTTCGGTTTGTATGCCTCGCGCACATCACAAAAGTTTGTTTGCTTGGCAACAAACTCTTACCGTTCACAACGAAAACACCGGAGCAGCGGTGTTTTCTATCGGTTCGCGCCCGCTTGGGTTCAAGTCCCAAAAATATTAAAACCATAAAAAAAGCCTCCGCTTTGGGAGGCTTTTTTTATGGTGCCGACTGAGGGACTTGAACCCCCGACCCACTGATTACAAATCTTCTAAGCTATTGATTCCGCACAATATTAACTTATTGTTTTTAAATAAAAAATCGTTAGCCGGCAAAGGTTTTAAGCAATTTTTCAAAATTTTAAACACATTTAAACTGCGTGTTGGAATCGCTAGCTGTATGTATTTCACTCACTCGGCACTCACACAAATAAAAGTTTTTTGAAAAAATATTTAATAATATTTGCAAATTTTTTTTTTGATATTAAGCTGAGATATTGTAAAGGAGTATTGTTATGCCCATAAGAAAACAAACGATTGGTATTAAAGAATCTTTTAATATTGTTGGAAAATCTTCGAATCCAATGGCCCCATTAAGTGAGGCTGTAATGAACTCTCTTGATTCAATTGAAAAAAGAAAAACAGAAGGTGATAGTTTCAATCCTGAAATCGGCATTTCATTATTTTTTCAGGTCTCTAAAGATTTGTTAGGGAATACCTCTATAAGCATAGCTTCATGCGAAGTCGAAGATAATGGGAAAGGCTTTACTACGGAAAATTATGAAAGATTTTTACGATTGGGAGATAAAAGTAAAAATTTAAATAATAGAGGTACCGGTAAAATACAAATTTTCCACCGTTTTGAAAGTATGGAAATACGCAGCATATTTAGAGAGAATGGCAAAAAATGGCGTCGTGAGGCTTCCTATAGCATAAATGATAATGAGGAAAATAAGGTTGTAGAAATAGAGGAAAATGCAGAGCAAAAGACAACCATCAAATTAAGCAGGTTTTATGGCAATGATGAGGAAAAACAATATTTAAATAATTTTAGCTCGAATTGTGCTAATTTAAAAAGAGAATTTATTAGATTATTGTTATTACGCTTATATTCGGAGAAAGATTCAGGACTTTTAATAAAGCTCAAAGTATACATGGATGATGAATTGAGAGCTCAAGATGAAATTTGTTCTGCAGATATTCCGGAGCCTGATAAAGAAGAAAAAGTTAAAATTAATACGGTAAAACTTGCGGATATAAAAAATAATTCTGCTTCAAATAGCAAGATTGAATGGAATATCGTTAATAGCGATAATGAATTATGCGTTCGACGTTTTAAATTATCTGTTGATGATATAGATGAGAATGGTGTTTTTTTGTGTAGTAAAAATGTGCAGGTTAAAAAATTTCCATTTTCCATTTTAAGAAAAAATACAAATTTTGATGGTTATCGCTATATTACAAGTGTAAGCGGAAGCATTTTAGATGATGAAAGAAACGTTAATCAATCAATAGATGGTTTTACTTTTCCTTTGAAAAAAGATATCGAAAATAATATCAAGCAAGGTGATTTATATACTCGAGATAATGAATATATATTTTTTGATGAAATTAAAGAAAAAGTTGGAAATCAGCTGGAAAATATGTATTCAGATGTAAAAAGTTTAAAAGAAGAAAAGAACAAAAGTGTTCAAGAAATTGCCGCTAAATACGGAATTTCAGATGATGTAATTTCTAAAACTAAAATAGGTTTAAACGATTCCGACGAAGATATAACGAAGAAATTATTTGAAGTGCAAGCAAAACAGCTTGCAGAACAGAGTATTACTATCCAAAATACATATGAAGAACTTGTTGAATTAGAAGCAAAAGAATTTGATCCATCCGATGAAGAATATGAAACAAAATTCAGAGAAACTTCAAGGAAACTTTTAGACTTAATACCTCAACAAAATAAAGATGAGTTAGCAAGATATGTAATTAGAAGAGATATGGTTGTACGGTTACTTAAGTTGGCATTAAAAAATGAATTGGTAAAACAGTTGGATTGGAAGAGAAAAAAAGTTGCTGGTGAAACTGTACGGGAAGACCAAGAAGGCTTAATACATGATATTATTTTTAAACGAAAATCCATAAATGGCCCCAATGACCTTTGGATATTAAATGAAGAATTTGTTCATTTTAATGGCTGTTCTGATATTCCATTAAACGAGATTGAGTGTGGAGGAGAAAAGCTAATTAGGGAAGATATAAATATTGAAGATGCCTTAACCAGTGTAGGATTGAATATTGGACATAGATTAGAAAAACGGCCAGATATTTTCTTATTTCCTGAGGAAGGAAAATGTATATTAATAGAATTCAAAGCCCCTGGTGTTGATGTAAGTTTACACTTAGACCAGCTTCCTAAATACGCTAAGCTTATCGCTAATTACTCAAAGAAGAAAATTACACAATTTTATGGCTATTTGATTGGAGAAAACATTAATAGGTTAGATATTCCAGATCGTTATAATAGAGCAGTATACAGCGGTTATTGGTTTAATCCAAGTGAAATCATTAAAGATTTAAATACGGACTTCCCTATAGCCGATTTGTATCAGGAAATCATTCCTTTTTCTACTATTGCCTCAAGGGCTGAAATGCGTAACAGAAGTTTTGCAGAAAAATTAGGTATTGAGGAAAAAAGTTGTTGACATTCAAAAAACTACACTATATAAGGAGTTTCAGTTGATTGCCAACATAGCTCAGTTGGTAGAGCTACTGATTTGTAATCAGTGGGTCGGGAGTTCGAGTCTCTCTGTTGGCACCATTTAATCCCTTGGTTTTCCAAGGGTTTTGTTTTATATGGGATAAATAAATTTTACCCATATATTTTTTTGAGTGAGTGAAATTTACAAGCATATACGCTGAACCCATTGAAATATATATACTTTCTTTCAAATTCGTGTGAGTAGTAAAAATATATACAAGCATAGGTTGTTTAAAAGTCATTTTTAGCATTTTATGATTGAATTTCAAGAAGACCAACTTTATGATGGGGTGTAACCAATAATTTAAAATGTTACAAAAGAAAGGACGAATATGGCTTTTCCCACTAAAATGTATTTTTCTTTAAGTGAAGTTTCCGCAAGATGGCATAGACAAACTAAAGATGTCGAATATTGTATAGAGAATGGTCTTCTTAATGCCCATATTAAAGTTTGTTCTGTAAAACTTACTTCAAATATGCTTTTAAACAAATTCCCTCATAATTCTCAAGAAATATATGAATATACCGGTTGTAAACGTATAACGCCTGAAGATTGCCATATTTTATTTCGTCACTATAAACGGCAAGTTAGCGAATTCATTTCCAGCGATGATACCAAAAGAGAAAAATTAGTTTTTCCTGAGAAAATAACAATAAAAAAGGTAGATTTGATGATTCTTCTTTGCGATTTAAAACAATTTGAAGAAAAATACCAATTAAAATATGAAGAACAAGACCTCCCATTATGGAATAATAATGTCTCATCATCAGAAATCGCAGTCAATAATGATTGCGATTTTTTTTATATTGGAAATACTCTTTATTCTTTCGGACATATCCAGGCAAAAATAATTCGAGAACTGCATAAAGCAGCACAATCTCCCAACCCTTGGCTTTTAGGAAAGAATTTGTTAATAGATAGCGGTGCAAGAACACAACATTTAAAAGATTTATTTAAATCTCATCCAATATTACCCCGGATAAAATATCGGGCAAAAGGTTATTACAGTTTGTCTTTAGAAAAGTTGTCCACAAATAGCTAACCCTTAAAGTCTGAATTTAACTCGGACATAAATCCGACTGTTTTTCACTTATCAAAACAGTTTGAATGCTTAACTCTGTCGTATATCCAATTTTATCATATACAGCTTCATACCTATCCGACTACAAAAAACAAAATATATTCCTCAAGATTTTGCTGTAAATGCAACAAAATTTTAAGAGGAAAATTATGACAGATGTAAATTCTAATACTTATCTGACGACAAAAGAGCTTTCTAAGCGTTGGAAAATCAATCCAAATACAATAGAGCATTGGCGCACTCAAGGATTCGGCCCTGAATTTATAAGGATTGGGCGTAAGATATTATACTCATTAGACAGTATTATCGCTTTTGAGAATAAGAGAAAAGCCCAAAATACGGCAGAAAACAAGCAATCTCAGTTATCTGCATAATTGCCATGAGCGGTTGGATAAAACTTCACAGAAAAATTACAGAATGGGAATGGTATAGCGATGCAAATACCTTTCGTGTGTTTATGCACCTTTTGCTAACGGCTAATTATGAAGACAAGCGGTGGCGCAATATTGATGTAAAACGCGGTCAAATCATAACCGGCAGAATGGAGCTTGCGCAAACATTAAGGTTAAGTGAACGCCAGATACGAACGGCTTTGGATAAACTCAAAATGTCCGGTGTTATAACCATCAAAACGACCAACCAATATTCGCTGATAACTGTTGAAAATTATAGCTGTTTTCAAAATCTTTCTGCTGAAAATGACCAACCAAAAGCCAAACAACCGACCAACCAAAAGTCCGCTGAAAGTCCATCTAATAGCCAACAAAGAGTCCGGCCAGTGTCCACGACTCAAGAAAAGAAGAATTTAAAAACTAAAATATCCTCATTACATTCGGATATTTTATCAAAAAATTCTCCCAAACCGGTTATTTCAAAGAAAATGAGTTTCGCGGATTTACTGAAATCCAAGGGGATAGCATAATGTCAGTAGTCGATATGCTAAATAAAAAACACAAAGTTATGAATTGTGTGTTCGAAATTCTGTACGATTTGTACGGAGAGCCAGTATGGCTGAACAAACCAAAAGATGGGCAAGAGCCTGAAAAAATTATTGAACAATGGATTAAAGAGCTTGGGGATTATTCAGAAACCCAATTAAAGCAAGCCTGCTATAATCTTTTCAAATATAAGAAAGTGGCGACATTTCCAAAATTGGCTCATATTTTGGCAGAACTCAGCGACCAAGATAAAGAAGAAATCAAAAGTAAAACACCTGAAACACCAAAAGCGTTTATGTGTTTAGAGGTAGAGCTGATGAAGCAAGATATCAAACGAAACAAATGCAAATACACACTGATCACCTACAAAAGAGCCGTTGACTATATTATGACAACTTTGCTTAAAGAAACAATCGGCGAACGTGAGTTTCTTGAAATGGAATATAGCTATCGCTATGACGGCTGTAAATTGCGTGGTATGCAATATCGAAAGGCCTTAGAACTTGGCTTGTTTGATGAGTTTGACAATGTCTTGGATAAAATGGCAAAGGAAAGTTATCATGGCTAAAATGACAAGGCAGGAAATATTAGAACGTTTTGAGGAGGCTGTTTATACAGCTAAGCGATTGCCGCCAGTCATTATTCCCGGATGTAAAGCTGTATGGCCAGATATAATTTATACGCCATTAGAAATTTTACAGCAGGAAAAATGTCCGATAAGGTTACGTCCCTCACCGGAGCAATTATCCAGATTAGATGAAGTCCTAAGCTGGACACCTTTATTAACAGAATTAGAACGGAAACTGATTTGGTATAAAGCGCAACGAAAACCTTGGAAATTTATCTGTACCGCGCTGGGAATATCCAAAAGCTCCGGAAATGAAAAACTGAATAAAGCTTTAGATTATTTGAGTGAAAAGATAGAACGCTTGTAAACTAGATTAAAGATTTTTTAATTCAATAGCCGAATGTTTATCTACATCATATAAAAAGCTCTTGTTAAATTTTGAAGTAAAGTTATGGTTCATTATTTCATCGGTAAAATGACAATAATTACCTTTGGAAACTCCGGGTTTGCACACTAACAAATAACATTCATCACAATGTTTTATAAAATTATCATATTTTTTATTTTTTTTCTCAATTACATTTTGTAAAGGGGAAAACGGATTTTCTAGGCTAAAACATTCATTATTAACAAAGCACTCATATTTTCCGTTAATATCCGGAAAACCGCAGATTGAAAAACACAAATATTCATCGTCTATTTTTATCCAAGATTTTATTAGCCGAGGAAAGTTTTTTAATTTGTCTAAATTATTATCAATAATAGGTTCTATCTGAGCTTTTATTTCTTTTTCAGCAAATCTATCAATAAAGCCCGGATTATAACAGGCCTCCAAAAATTGTTCTTTGGTTTTTGCTTCATGCTTTCGTTTGTCATACTTATCAATAATGATTGATATTGGCAATTTATGTTTATTAAAAGAATATTTACAAATTTTATTACCCGTTGTAGCTAATGCCTGCATAGCTTTTCCGTGCTTGCTTTCAATTATAAACTGGGTTATCTCTAGCCCTATCTTTTTTCCATCATTGGTCTCAAAGATAAAATCGGGGCTTTCTGTTTCCTCAATTTTAACAATATTATGTTTTCCGTGCCATGACTTTCCTATGGCAGTTTGCAAAAAACAATCTAAATATTCTTTTTCTTCTATTTTATGGTTCTTCATATTAAAAGCTATATTCTCTTATAAACTACCTAAAATGTGCCTTGTTCTTTTTTATTGCTACATAATAATATAAAAGTCCATAAGATTCTATGATTATATTAGTTGTATTTGGCTGTATTAAACTTTAAAAAACTTATCCGTTCTGTAATCGCATATTTTTGTATGGACATTTTCAAAAGTTTTCCGTTAATATTTAGATATGATGAGAAAAGGTGTCGAAAGACATCTTCTCTCATTTTTTTATGCGTAAAATCTCTCCAATATTCTCTGGGTCCTTCTGGACTTTTGACCCTATAGGGGTGGCTCAAGCGCGGCATATTTTAAGCCGACAGCCCGAAAATTTTGGTTGACACGGTTGACATTTTTTATCTTCTTTCCTTGAGAAGGAGTTATCTTGGTTACTTCATACGGTTGTTCCAATACATACGTTTGCTCCTTGTCTCTACGATTTTGCGCCGACACATTGACGGGCAATAATGCAACTGCCCAAACTATGAATACGAAGTTTCTCAATATATTTTTCATTGTTATCATTACTTTAACTAAGTTGTCTCTTTCTTAAGTTTATACACTATTCAACCGTTACCAGTACAGGCGTATGGTCTGACAAAAAACCGTTGTTTTCCGTTTCAGCCAAAATACCATATCTCAAGACTTTAAGACCGTTGCGTACGAATACATAGTCAATCAACGGACGTTTGTTATAGGGAATCTTTCCGAAATCATGAAAGCTCCAGGAAGGCCCATAAACAATGGAAGATGCCTGGCGAGCATCCGTCAGATGTTCCGGATTGGCAGAATCTGTGACGTGTTTGATCACATCTGATTCCGGTTCTGAATTGAAATCTCCGGTCACAATTACCGG
>ENA-OPEL01000536-OPEL01000536.1-human-gut-metagenome-genome-assembly--contig:-NODE-536-length-11607-cov-3.204120_pt1 | contig 11607 bp, 11 predicted proteins | sample MGYA00241633_ERZ501529 | MGnify/ENA primary metagenome ERZ501529 (study PRJEB25962, sample SAMEA2042300) | human gut metagenome | biome: human gut; feature: human-associated habitat; material: faeces...
AAAAATAGCAAAAATCTCTGGACACTGCAACAAATGGGATATGTACAGTTCTAAATTAACCCATTCTTTTGTAGTGCATTGTAAAACATAGCACGTCCAGAATAGTTCCAATACGCACAATTTTGACGAGGAAGATTACTTGAATAAAAGCAGATAAAAATCAGTTGTAGAAAATCCAAATAATGGATATAATAATAATATAGGAAAAGAGACGAACATAGATTTCTAACAGAAAGGACGTGATATTATGGTAACAACAGAATCTGTAACTATTAAAGTTCCGGTAGGAATGTCAAAATATCTGGTAACTATGAATCCGGAAACAGAGCTTACCCGAAATGCACTGTTGCTGTATCCATATATACTGAATCAGACGATATCCCATGGTCGTGCGGCTGAAATTCTGGGAATCAGAAAATCCGAGTTGATTGATCTGTATGATAAGCTGGGATATTCCTATTTTGATATGACGATGGATGATCTGGATGATGAACTGAATACTTTCAGAGAACTCAAAAAGAAGGAGGCTGCGGTATGATTGTTGTATCAGATACAACACCGCTGATATCACTTCTTAAAATCAATCGTATAGATTTGCTGGAAAAACTGTTTGGCGATGTTTTGATTCCGCAGGCAGTATTTGATGAGCTGACAGTTAATGAACGATTTCGGCTGGAAGCCGATGAGATCAGGCAGAAGAAATTTATCGTAGTGAAGCCTGTCAATAATCCGGAATCAGCAAGTATATTAAAAAGAGCGGCAGGTCTTGACCAGGGCGAGAGTGAAGCGATTGTCCTGTCAGATGAATTAAAAGCAGATCTGTTATTGATGGATGAAGCAAAGGGAAGAAATGTATCAGCTCAGATGGGACTTAGAATCATGGGGACGATAGGGATTCTTATGGCAGCCTATGAGGAACACGAACTGACATCGGATGAAGTCAGAGAATGCGTGGATGGTCTGCAACGTGCCGGACGACATATCGGACAGCGGCATTATCAGATGCTGTTAAGCAGATTGAAAGACTAAAAATACTCTGGTTCTATAACAGTACCGTGGTTCTGGATTGGTTCTAAAAAGTTTTGAAACGAGATGCAGGATAGAAAAATTGAAAATAGTAGTAAATCTGACGTCTGTACCATTTGTTCTGGAGCAGATTGAATATAAGAAGTATGCTGCAACGTTGGAGGCAAGAGGAATTCCGGAGGAAAAGATTCATAAATATGCGTTTGCGTTTTGCGGGAAACATGTTTTGATAGGGAAGTCAACAACAGGAGATAAATAGCAAAAATCTCTGGACACTGCATAAAACAGGAGCCTCGCAGGTGAACTTGCTACAAAATCCGCTGTACGAAGCGGCTTAGCAGCTGTTGGAATTATGTCAAGATACAGCAATGGGGCTGTAAAAAAACTTCCCTAGAAAAAAATCGCCCAGCCGTGAGGTCTGAGCGATTTTTTGGTATAATTAATTATGCTACTAACAAACTATACTAATGGTAATTATACTATGCGGCAGCTGAAATTACCATTAGAAATCGCAAAATTGATCGATATTTCTGATCCAGTATATACTTTTTGTGTCCAATGTATTGACATAGATCCAATGCTTTGTACCTTTGATGGAAAAATTCAATCGCACATATGGTCATTATCCGAAATATCAGGTTGCTGATGCCGGATACGGTTCTTACAATAATTATCTTTATTGCGAAGAACACGGCATGGAAAAACACATGAAATTTCCCATGTACAAAAAAGCAACGACAGACGAAAGCTGAATAAAACTCAAGCGTGATTAGCTGAGCTTTATTAAATTCACCATTTTTTATACAAAAGATGCAGACCTGTTCAAAAATAGAAAAATTCATACAAAGAAACAACAAAACCGACATTTGCCGGAGTTGGCGTTTCTTAATTAGGGACTTATTTTACAGCCCCATTAAATTATAGCTGAATCATTATAATATATGAGATGATACCTATAACACTATAAAAGCAATGAATGAGAGTATGACAGCAAAATCTATGCCTGTTATGGTTGGAAAGAAACGATAAGAAGATATTCCTTGAATTGAACTTTGGTTTGATTCAAGGGAATTTTATATTTGGAGTGTCATTTTCTGCAATTAGGAGTCACTTTCTGCAAGAACAATTGAACAATACAATTTATTTGATATATTTAAAGAAGAAAGTGATATTTAATTTGACAAGAGTATAATCGTTTGTTAAAGAAGAAAATGGATTTCAGAGTAATTTATCAAGGAGAGAAAATTATGCTTATAGTAAGAGAGTTTAGCAATAGATTTCAGCAAATGTCTGGAATGCCTATCAATAGTAACGAAACAAAGGAAAGACTTAAAGCGGCTGGAATAGATATAAATAGTAAACAATATCGAGCTGTTATGAGTGAGATGTCCAGAGATGGTGGCGGTGGATATACTACAATCTCAGCCATTAAGAAACGAATGAGCCGATATGATAAAGATGGAGACTGGATTAATCCACGCACAGGATTGGCGGGGTTACTCGTTACAGATAAAAATTGTGCTAGCAAAAATAGAATTGTTTCAATTTCAGAAAGCATTATGGATGAGATGTTTGAAAGCACTAAAAAAGAATTTTTTATGGAAAATGGGGTGCATAACGGCGATACAACAAACAGATCAGAGATATATCAAAAGTTGTATCAGCAAACTGAGAAAAACGACAGATTAGCAGCAGGGTATACATTAGAGGAGTATGAGCGACAGTATTGGCAGGCATTCACAGATGCCGTAAAAGTAGCAGACCCTAAATGGGAGGCTGGAAAACCTATCATGCCGGGAGTTTTAGATAGAATTACAAGTAAATCCATTGATGCTTTATTAGTAAAATCTGGTAGTCAACTGATTAGAAAGTCATTTGAACGAATGATATAAAAAGTATCCATTTTGCGGGAGAGCATTCTGTTTGATAATATTTATGTTTTGACTTAAGGAGGATTTTTTATGAATACTATTAAGAAGAGAGCTTTAACATCAATTGCAGTATGTTTTATGGCATGTTTAATGTTTTCAATGCCGGTATTAGCAGCTTCAAATTCATTTTCGAAGACCACTGTAAAGTTAAATGCGATAGATGGTGGGGTATCTCAAATAGCAAAAGTTTCTTCAGGAAGTGTTTTAGGAACCAATCCTAAAATCACTCAGGTGAAAGTATACTTAAATGTAGCAAGTGGTACAGATCCGTTTGACCTTTATATTGAGAGTCCAGAAGGAACAGTAGCAAGGTTGACACCTTCTACAAAGTCAAGGACATATTATGTAACCGATTTTGTGTGTGAAAATCCCAAAGGAGATTGGTATCTTCAAATTGAAAATTTAGGCAAAACCTATGATCCCAATAAACTATATCCTGCATCAACGGTAACGGCAACAATAACAGTCACATACAGTTACTGATTTAATATCAATAGGATGACATTCTCGCAAGTAAATAATGATTTGTTCATTTGCAACATGTTAAACACGATACTTTTTTAGAGGATAAAGGTTTTGGGTTTTACAAAAAAAGGCACCATTTACAAAGCCAATTGACCCTTGAATTGTTGTCAATTATAGTTGTCAAAAAATACGGAGGTGAGATAAAAAATTTTAGTAGTATTTTGTTGCTTTATAATTGTATGTATTAAGAAAATTAAGCGGAGAAAGTTTTATGAGAACAAAAAAATTTATAGTTGCATTATGTTTTAGCTTTTTTATGTTCATGTGTAGTGTGTCAACTGTGTATGCGTATAATACATATAATCAGCACAAATTGACATATGGTGTGGGAAATTATGGAAAAGATACACAACATTACTTTATTACATCAAGTGCAAGCGGCTATGCATCTTATATTAATACGGCAATGAGCGAATGGGTAAATACAACTAGTAGCATGGGAGTAACAACCCCTATTTCTTATACAAAAACCACAACACAATCAAGTAGTAGAATGGATATATATCAAGTAAGTACTGTTAATGAATGGTGGGGGTTAACAACTATGTATAATGGAAGTACAGAGGTTGATCCATTCAGTAGCAATTGGGCTTGGGGAAAAATACAATTAGATGCGGATTTTTCGGATTTAAGTGAAAATAAAAGATTGGCTGTTATAGCTCATGAAATGGGGCATGTTATGGGGTTGGCACATTCAGACTTTAGTAATGTTTTGATGAGGGCAGATATTGCTTATAATTCAAGTAGTACCTCGAGAGCACAAACTAATGATTTAGGTGGAATAAATTATTTATATAAGTAGGAGGAAGTAAAATGAAAAAAATTGGTATTAGAATATTAGGGTGTATGGCATTATTGTCAATGGTTGGTTGTGGAAGGATAGAAGGTGCAAGTGTTCAGGATTTAAGCAATACTAAAGATGCAATTGTTGAAAGTGAAACCACTTTGGCAGAAAATAATAATGAATATTCAAATAAAAATTCCCTATTTTATAGTGATATTTCTAGTTATGAAATTTTTACAGATGTAAATAGTGAAGCTGCGTTAAAAAATCTTTACTATAATATTGATGAATTTATTGATAGTGACTCATCAGATGTCATTGTAAAAGGAAATATTATAGAAATAGAATATGTGTATATTGATGGATGTTCTTATTCTGTGCTTACCGTTGATGTGGAGAGAGCATATAAAGGCGAGGTGCAGGAAACCATCACTGTGTATGAGGATGGAGGATATACTCGGCTGAGCGATGAAAAGGAACAAATTGAAGCACATGCCGATTTGTCACAATACACAGAAGAAGAAATGGAAAATTTGCTAATTAACCATACTTTTATGGGTGCGGAACATTCAAATGTTGGAGATACTGTTATTCTATTTCTGAAAACAAATGAAGGCAGTATTCTGGGTGACAGTTATCGAATTAACTGTTCAGTCTTTGGACGGTACACTTTGAATAAAGATAGCTATATTAGACCTGAATTTATTGTTGAGAATGATAATCCAGAGAAAATAACAACATATAGTAATATGGATACATTCGAGTTTTCGGTGTCTAAATCAATGCTTGAAGATAAACTTTCACAGCAGTAAAATGTCTATATTGAAAATATTGGAAAAAAGTAAATGTTTGATATAACAGACTATCAAAGAAAATTATGCATTTTTTCTATGGGGTATTCTTGCAACAGTGATGTAATTTAATAGGCACAGGAATATGTCAAAAGACCAAAACAGAAAGTGTTAATGATAATAGGTGTTTACTGTTATAACATTTGTTATTTAAAGGGACTGTCGCTTTAACGATTTAGCATGACAGCCCCTTTTTCGAATCTCTTTTTTAAAATATTATAGGGAAGAAACAAGATGGACTAGAACAAGTCCCTTTTCATCATGCATATTGCATAAAATAATGCAAAAAGAACCAAAATGGGTTCATAGGCATGGTGAAAAGGGATGGAACAGAAAATAAAGCAAGATGAGATATTTATTGGTAAGAATATCCGGCGTATAAGGAAAGAAAGAGGAAGAACATTTGCTAAAGAGATATAATTATATTCTTTAAGTTCGGAGACAGTAGTAATGCCGGCATATGTTAATGCAAATTTGGTAATAGAAGAAAGATTAAGCTGTTCAAAATGTTGATTTTGGTCATTTTCTACAAATATAGGTCGATTTCTGCCTTTTATTTGATTGTTCGGGTGAGAAATAGTAATATATGACTGTAAAATGGTTTTATATTATTCTAATTGAACGAGGGAAAATAAGCTATGTTTATATGGAAGTAAATAAAGTTTTTGTTGGAAGGTGCCAAAATATAAAAATATGTACAAAATTAAAAAACACAACCAACCAAACGAGGAAATATGCAAAATTTAGAGAGGGGGGAAAAACGTATGTTTAGAATTGCTATATGCGATGATGAAAAGATTTTTAGAGATGACCTAAAGGAAATACTTATACGTTATATGACTGACAGAGGAATAATGCTTGAAATTGATACTTTTAGTTCAGGAAAAGAATTTGTTGAACTGGGAATTGAAATGGTAAAATATAAGATTGTTTTTCTGGATATCAACATGGATGAACTGGATGGAATTATGACAGCAAAAAAGATCCGGGAAAACAGCAAGGATATGTTTATTGTTTTTGTTACAGCCTTTGTAAACTATACGATAGAAGGATATAAGGTAGATGCAGTAAGATATATTTTAAAGGACAATAAAAATCTGTTTGCCAGTGTTTATGAGTGCATGGATGCAATTCATGAAAAAATGGATTATAAGATTACTTGGGCTGAATTTGATTTCTGCGAAGGTACAAGGAAAGTTTCATTGAATCGTATATTGTATATTGAGAGTAAATTACATAAATTGGAGTTTCATGTAATGGAGGATTGTCTGCAAAAATATACATTACAAGGGACGCTAAATGAAATAGATGATAAGTTTGCCGGAAATGATTTTCTGCGGATACATCAGAGCTTTCTGGTTAATATGAAATTCATTAAAAATATAAGCAGATACAGAGTATTGCTGAATAATGGAATTCTATTAGATATACCTAGAGCAAGATATAAATATGTAGAAGAAAAGTTTATCGCTTATAGAGGTGAAGTATAAATGTTTGTTTACATTCAGAGTCTTTTGATTATGATGTTGGAAATATTATGCTGCAAAATTTTTTTTGAAGCATTTGGAATAAAAAGAGAGGAAAATAATTGTTGGAAAAATTATAGTATAGTTATCGGATTGACAGTGCTTTGCTATTTTATTGCAATGATTTTTCGAGACTATTTTATTGTAAAGCAGGTATTTTCAATTATTCTCATAACATTCTTTATGTTGCTTTATCTTAAACTGAGTTTTGGTAAGGCGATGATTTTATCAGCATTATTTGAGAGTCTTTTGCTCGTGATGGATTATTTCGCGTTACTTATGAATATTTATATTTTTCATAACATGGAAGAAGTATGGGAATCACATGTTATACAGGGTTCATTGGTCGTTGTTTTAGGAAAGGCATTGTTACTTTTTGCTGTATTAATTATTAGAAATCATATGGAGAAAAAATCTTTGGCTATGCTGGCAGATACAGAATGGCTTCGGTTTATTTTTTTCCCTATTTTCACAATATGTGTTATTACAGCTATGATAAAAATGTCTGAAGATATAAAAAATAAAGCCCAGGAGAATTTATTTTTTGTTATAGCGTGTGGTTTAGCGGGAATGAACATAGTTGTATTTTATTTAATATATGATATTTTAAAACGAGAAAATAAATTGCAGGAGGAACGTATTTATAGGATACAGGTTAAAAACCAAATAGGTATGTATCGTTCTATTTCTGAAAATTTTGATAAACAAAAGAAAATGACACATGAATATAAAAATCAGATTATGTGCATTGATTCTTTGATAAAAAAGAAGAAATATGATTCATTGGAAAGCTTTGTAAATAAAATCAGTGGTCAAATTAGTAAAGAATTGGATTTTATTTGTACAAATAATGTGATTGTGGATGCAGTATTGAATACTAAATATCAGGAAATAAGGGATAAAGGTATTGTTTTTGTATTTAAAATTAATGATTTATCATCTTTGAATATTAGCGATGAGGATGTTGTGGTTATTATGTCCAATTTATTAAACAATGCGATTGAAGCATGTGAAAAGTGCAGAGGGGATAAAATAATAAAATTGAAAATTGTTATAGAGGACAATAATGCGATTATATCGGTGAAAAATACTTATGAGAATGCTGTTATTTATGAAAATGGAGAGATACAGACTACAAAGATTTTGGATACAGATGAGCATGGAATAGGAATAAAAAATATAGCTGAAACAATAAGGAAGTATGGGGGCTCTTATGTGATTCAAAACGATGAACGAGAGTTTTATTTTTCCATTATGATTCCTCTAGTGAAAAGTGATTTCTGAGAACAAATCACTTTTTTGTCGTTTTCTGCAAAATAAGTACACTTTCTGCAATAGACCTTGTTAAGAAATTGTGTATTGTTATACTTACAGTAGATAGTGTCAAATGACCTATGAAAAAACTGAGCAAAAGAAAAAGGCTCAGATGAACCTTGAAAACTGTAGATTTTTTAGGTTGTGGTAGCCCACCGCCACTCTTGACGGTACGAAAAAGAACTGCTGTAGGTTAATCACCGACGGCGAAGAACTCAAGAACAGTTAGAGTTTTTCCGTCGATTACAGCAGTGTAGCAGTTCTTTTTCGTGCCATCAAGGGCACGCCGCTTTGCGGTGGCTGGGATAATTACCTCTGGCTCTGAATCTAAGAACAGTTAGCGGCTTCGCCATGTTGCAGGTTCAGAATCGTCTGTTGACCAAGGAAGATGAGAAGCTGCCATTTGCCCAGCATCGTGTCAGCCTGAGACAGCATTTCGACTTCATTTAAGACTTTATAGTTGTTGTGTTTATGTGGTCTTAGGAAGTTGTAATAAGCAACCCAGAGGGCGAGATCATAGTTGGCTCCATCGATGTTATCAAAGCCGTTGGTTTTACGATAGGAAGCTTTGTATGTACGGTTTAAGCGTTCAATCATCTGCTTGTAAGGTCTGAATTCTTTAGAAACCTCATCGTCATTGGTGAGTCCGATTACTTGTGTGATTTCAAACTTAAACTTATCACCGAATTCATGGAAGAACTGCTGGGCGGCAAGGGGATATGCACTGTAGCCATCTGCAATGAACTTAAAGTTCTTAGGCAGTTCTTTTAGATGCCGGAAGGCCATCCGCATTGCCAGAATGCATGGACCAACACCACGATTATCAGATACCTGATAGCCGATAACAGAGCGTTTGGCAGAATCCATGATAAACCAGATATAGGTTTTGATACCACGGATTTTGATGTATGTCTCATCAGCAGTAAATACATTGCCAGTTTTGTAATCGTAGTTGTCTACGAAAGGTTTTATGCAGGCAGAGGCGGTTTTACAATAGTTGGCAACTTGCTGGTGTGAGATGCTGATGCCGTGTATGTCCTTCAATGCCTGAGCGGTTTTACGAAGCGATAACCCAAGATTCACTTTGTAGGTAAGACAAAGAGACATGACATGCTGGTCATGTTTACTGAATTTTAGGGAAGAAGCATTCTTGGGAAGAGTGTTTAAATCCATGCGAAAGAAATCTATCTGGAATTCCCGGTAGATGTAATGGAGTTTATATTTGTTCTTGCCATAGTCCTCCTTAAGGTCTTTTTTATCAACCTTGTTTAGATTGTGGAGGTAGTAAGGACATTTTGGATTTACGCATTTGTGGACAACAAAGTGTTTGCGGTCTTTCTTATGAGCCAGCGAGTGATTGCAGTGCGGGCATTTGAGGGAGTAGGACTTTGAAAAACGGTTTTCTTCCAGAGAGAATGCGGTGGAGCATACTTTGCACAGAATCTGTCCTTTTGAACCATTATTCTTGTAGAGATAAGGCTTTGGAGCATTGCAACGTGGACAGGTACAGTTGTCATCAATATCACATTCAGAACGGCGGCTGACAGGTTTGATTTTCTTGCCATACTTCCATTCGAGGTAAGGAATGTAGTCTTTGTAATCCCATTTTTCGTAATAGATTATTTTTGGGAGCTTATCAATCTTGAATTTTTGATATTTGGGAGAATGGGAGTCATCGAAGACCCACTGCTTAAGGGGAATATATCTGCAGATAAAATTAAAAAGCCAGCAGATTTGTTTATGTTGGTATTGAATAAATAGAAGTAAATAAAGTATAATGTCCATGAGCATTGTCTCCTTGTTGATAATGGTGTTTGTGGTGAACTCATTATACTTCTTTTGGGAGGTCAATGCTCTTTTTATTTGCAAACCTTCAATAAATCAAGGTTTTAAAAGAATTTTAGAACAATAAAATGGGTAGTTTTTGACACTACCATAAAAGGAAAGGTGGAAATTTTATGAAAAATAGAAAGAAGATGGCAGGAACTATTGCTATGATTATGGCGTTATCGTTAGGGTATAATGCAGGTGGTCCTGTTGTAGTTCATGCTCATGAAAATGCAGTGATAACAGAAAAATTAGGTGAAACCGCAGCATCGCAGGAGGGTGTTATTGATTTTTCTGCGATAAAGGATAATGAGGATTTAGAAGTTGCAGATTATTTGCCTTCGGATATTAATGATATGGAAAAGATTTGTACAGAGGACTATTCTGTAAATTTGGTAGATATGGCGGATAATACTGAAGATAATAAGACAGTAAATGATAATCCTAATGATGCAAAAGCAATATCATTAGGAACACAGGTTTATGATACGGTTGCAACAGAATTAGAACAGCGTTGGTATGCATTTAGCGTTGCAAAAGCGACTAAATTTACAGCGGCAATGGTAATGGATGATACAGCGGATTTTGATTTATATGTATATAAATTAAATGAAACAGATGGAACATTAGAACTTGTGGGTGGAAGTGCAATAGTAGGAGCCGGAACGCAAGAGTTATCAATGTTAAAGCTTGATGAAGGTATATATTTTATTGGAATAGAAGCAGCGACAGGAAATGGTAGCTTTTTAATGTATACATATGCAGGAGTTAATGACGGCAAAGAAATCAATGATACAACAGACTTGGCGAGTTCTTATGTGAGAAATAGTCGTATGACGGCTACGATTGATAGTCCATTTGATTATGATTATTACAAAGTAGTTATTAGCAAAAATGATATTCTGGAATATACTTTTGACCAGCCAACAGGTTGTGATTATAAGGTCTTAGTATATGATGGAAAGAATTATTATACAATCAATAATGGCACATACAGATTAAATACAGGTACATATTATTTCATTGTTATGGCTAGTTCTATGAATTATAGCGATGACAAATATTATGGAATAAAATTTCAAAAGTACAAATTGGCAGATGATGAAAATGCGAAATATATGTGGTATACACCAGATAAGGCAGCAATTTTTCAGTTTGACGGTTCAAGAACGAATTTTTATGTAAATGGAAATCCGATAGATTTTACTTATGAAAGAACTGTTAAGTCCAATGGAAATATTTACTTTAATTTATATAAAACAAAGGATCAAAATGTTGTCTTATTTCAATCAGAAGCTATGCAGGTAATGCAGGAAGTTCCAACATTTATCAATGTAAGTGCGCCTTTCAGCGGTTGGAATTCCTATAAAAATGCCCTTGTTGTAGGATTGTTTAATACTAATTGGAGAGTTAATAGTTTTTCAAGTAACTATGATGGTCTAACAAGTAATTGTGCAACAGTAATTATTGATTCTGATACAGGAAAAGTTGTTGATGTAATGACACCAAACCCATTATATGACAATGGAGTGGTTCTTCATTGGACAAGGGTAAGTGGAGTACAGGCAAATTACAATTATGATCCGGTGGATTAGGAGGCTGCTATGAAGATTCAGAGTAATATGTATATTAATAATCCTGATATGACAAGCAGAAATATTGAGAAAAAAGAAAATAGTTCTCATGCTTTGGTTCAGGAAGATGATATACAAATCAGTGATTCGGCAAGAAAGTTAGTTGAGACTGCTCGTAATAAGGTATCGGATTTTCACACAATGCATTTTTCATCTATTAATGGAGAAATAAGAGAGATACCAGCAGAG
>ENA-OPEL01000562-OPEL01000562.1-human-gut-metagenome-genome-assembly--contig:-NODE-562-length-11204-cov-2.102969_pt1 | contig 11204 bp, 18 predicted proteins | sample MGYA00241633_ERZ501529 | MGnify/ENA primary metagenome ERZ501529 (study PRJEB25962, sample SAMEA2042300) | human gut metagenome | biome: human gut; feature: human-associated habitat; material: faeces...
CGGGCGACTGAAGCCGCCGCGAGACCAACCGGCAGATGCTTGACGAAAGCCGCCGCTTTGCCGACGAACTGAACGCGTCGGTTATCGTTGTTCATGCCGGCAACGGTTTCGGCAGAGCAGGGCAGGAGGAAACGGTTTATCAGTTCCGGCATTTTAACGACAGCCGGGTTGCGGTTGAAAACCTGCCGATGATTAATGACATAACCAATGAGATTATGCACGGGCTGACGCCGGAAATGATTGCGGAGATTAAGGACGCTTCCGGCTGCAAGTTCTGTTTCGATTTTGCGCATGCGATTTGTGCGGCAAACGGTTTGGGGCTGAGGCATGACGACGTTATGGCCGGTTTTGCGGCGCTTAAGCCCGACATGTATCATCTCTGCGACGGTGATATCAACGGCGAGAACGATGTTCATTGGCATTACGGCGAGGGCAGTTATGACCTGGACAAGTATCTGGCGCGCTATATTGCGCCAGATGCACTGGTAACGATGGAAACCGGCGGCAAACCGGCCGGGATTCAGCCTTGGATAAACGACCGGGAATATATCAGAAGACTGCAACGGCAGTTGTAAGAAAAAAAGCCTTCCGTTCGGAAGGCTTTTTTTTTATTCGGCAGTCGGCGCTTTCGTCTTTATCAGCGAAGCGATTATTCCGATAAAGAGAATGCCGAAGGTTATACTCAGCGAATGGGTGGCGTCGATGTCCACGCCGACGTAAGGCAAAAAGATTTTCGAACCGATGAAAATCAAAATGACGGCCAGCGCGGGTTTGAGGTAGACGAAGCGGTTGACGGCGGCAGCCAGGAGAAAATAGAGCGACCGCAGGCCGAGAATGGCAAAGATGTTGCTGGTGTAAACGATGAATACGTCCTGAGTAATCAGGAAAATTGCCGGAATGCTGTCAATGGCAAAAATGACGTCCATCGTTTCGATAATTAACAGGGCGAAGAACAGCGGCGTGATAAAATGCCTTCCGTTGCGGTGAATAAAGAAATGTTCGTTATGCAGCCGTTTGGTGACGCTGAATCTTTTTCTGATGAACTGGTAGAGTTTGGTTTCGGTCAGCGGAACGTCGTCTTTCTTTTCGGAAATCATTTTGATGCCCGTATAAAGCAGGAAGAAGGAAAAGATATAGAGAATCCAATGAAAACGACTGACCAGCTGGGCGCCGATGCCAATCATCAGCGCGCGCATGACAATGGCTCCCAATACGCCCCAGAACAAAACGCGGTGCTGATATTTGGTCGGAATGTTAAGACTTGAAAAGATGAGCGAAATGACGAAGATATTGTCCATGGACAGGCTTTTTTCGACCAGATAACCCGTATAATAAAGCATGCCGTCGGCCATGCCGTGTTCATAGATGATGAAAACGCCGAAGATCAGGGCAATGATAATGTAAAAGGCGCTGAGCCTGAATGTTTCGCCGATGGTCGGTTCTTCGTCCTTTTTATGAAAAACAAAGAGGTCGAGAAACAGAAGAACGGTAATGACGACGCCGAAAATAATCCACATCAGGTAGGTGGGGAGTATCATGTGATGGGTAAAGAGTTCCTGTAATCTTTCCATGGCAAAAAATAAATTCTCCGTAATTTAAAAATTGGTGTGCTTTTATTCGTAAATGAGGGTATGTTAAGTACGGTTTTTCGTCAATGATAATTTTTAATATTTTCTTGAAATTGTCAGGGCTTGATTTATCTTGATTGCAAGAACAACGGAATTTTCGGAAAAAGAGATGGACAGACGGTTGGCATTTTGGCGCAGTGTGAAATTTAAAAAGGCGGCTTTTTTAGCGGTCGGAGCGGGAGTGATTTTGTTTATGGCATTCGGCGGACAAGACTGGAGAACGGCCAGCCGGGCAAGTTCCGGACTGGCGCCGCGCCCGGAAGAAGAGCGGGAGGCGGTGGTGCAGGTTTATGCGGCGCGAACCTTTAACTGGCGCGGTTATTTTGCCGTTCATACCTGGATTGCCCTTAAGGAAAAAAACGCGCCGTCATATACCACTTATCAGGTCATCGGCTGGTATCTGGGCTGGAAGGGAACCGCCGTCGACATCCGTCAGGATATTCCCGACCGTTTCTGGTACGGCGCCGAACCGCAGCTGATTGAGGAACTGCGCGGCGAGGAAGCCGAAAAAGCCATTCCGCAGATTAAGAAGCTTGCCGCAACATATCCTTACGGCAAAACGTACAATGCCTGGCCGGGGCCGAACAGCAACACGTTCATTTCTTATATTGTCCGCAATGTGCCGGAACTTACGGTCGAACTGCCGCCGCATGCCATCGGCAAGGACTGGAGCCCGAAACTGATTGAGAAGTCGGAAAGCGGCAGCGGCTATCAACTGACTTTTTACGGATTGTTCGGCGTAACGGTCGGCAGAGCTGAGGGGATTGAAATCAATATACTCGGACTGAATTTCGGGGTCGACTTCTACCGTCCGGCTCTTAAGCTGCCGCTGTTTGGCCGAATCGGTCTGAAAGACGAGCCCCTGCAATAATTACATTTCAATATGAATGGCTATGCGGCGGTTTTTGACGCGATTTTCGGGAATCGGCGTGCCGTTGAGGTCGCGGTTGGGATATTTTGGCGCAATGTCCGCCATGCCGACGGCCTGAAAACGATCCGGAACCAGGCCGGCCTTGATAAATTCTTTAACGACGGCGGCGGCACGGGCTGCCGAAAGTTCCCATCCGGAAGGATAAAGCGGGGTGCTGACCGGAATGTCGTCGGTATGTCCTTCAACGACGATGCGGAAACGTTTGTAGCGCGTGGAACCAAGCAACGGCGCTATGCGTTTCAGCATGCGGACGCCCTCGGGGGTAATGCGGGCCTCGCCCTGTTCAAAAAGGTTGACGTCGGCAATGTCGAGAACCGCGCCTTTGGAATCGGAACCAAGTCCGACGCCTTCGCCCAAATCCAAGTCTTTGGCGTCGTCAAGAAAACTCAGAACGGTGCCGTTCATCTGTTCTGACGGTATGGCATTGAACGCGGCTGCCATGGCGTATTCCATCTGCGCGGCTTTGCCCTTGTCCAGACTTGACGAGGCAAACAGCACAATGAACAGCGCCAGCAGAAGAGTCAGCAGGTCAGAATAGGGAATCAGCCAGGTTTCGTCGGCATGTTCCTCATGGGGTTCGGAATGTTGTTTTCTGCGTGCCATTTTTAACCTTCGTCTCTGAGTGATTTACGCTGGCTCAGCGGAATGAACGACTGCAGCTTGGCTTCCATGGCAATGGAGGAAGCGCCGCTTTGCAGTGCCAAAGCCCCTTCAAGGACCATTTTTTTCATTTCGACCTCTTCGGCCGAGATGCGCTTGAGCTTGTTGGCAAACGGGTGCCACATGACGTATCCGGTAAAAATACCGAGCAGGGTCGCGACGAAAGCCGCGGCGATGGAGTGGCCGAGCATGTCAATATCGGAAAGGTTGCCCAGAGCGGCAATCAGGCCGATAACGGCACCGAGAACGCCCAGCGTCGGCGCATACATGCCTCCCTGCGCGAAAATGGCGGCGCCGGAACGATGACGTTCTTCCATCTGCTTGATTTCTGATTCGACCGTTTCGGCAATAAAATCGGCGGGAAAACCATCGGCAACCAGAATCAGCGTTGAACGGATGAAAGGATCTTCAACCTCGTTGGCTTTTTTCTCGATGCCCATAACGCCCTCCGATTTGGCCGATTTGGCGAGAGAAACGAAAAGTTCGAGAATTTCCTGTTTGGAGGTAATTTTTTTGCCGGTAAAAATGATTTTCAGCAGTTTGCCGAAACGTTTGATGTCTTTCATCGGAAAGGCGTTGAGCAGGGCGGCAAACGTGCCTGCAAAAATAATCAGAAAGGCGGCCGGGTTAATCAGGGCGTGCGGGTCGGCACCTTTAAGATACATGCCGTAGCCGACGGCAAACAAACCCAAAGTCATGCCCAGAGTTGTACTTTTTTCCATTGAAATTCGTTCCTTGATAAATTAATCATAATTAACATAATGTTATGGCAAATCATTTAATTTAGAGTTAATGTCTGCCGGCGCTTCAGGTTCGGTAAAAAAAACCGTTCCCGAAGGAACGGTTTGCCAGAGCATGAAAAATCAGTTTTTTAACGAAATGGTCACGCTGTCGACGTCAATGTCAGTCGGTTTGCGCCAGTGGGTATCGACTTCGCCGCGGATTTCGACGGTGTCTTCCGGTCCGACGGTAACGCCGTTCCAGTCTTCATCGTCGATTTCGACGACAATACTGCCGCTCTGGTCTTCAAACAGATATTTTTCCTTGCCGACCATTTGTTTGATTTTTCCGCGCAGGACGACAAAGGTTTCATCTTTCATTTGTTTGGCCTGTTCAACGGTAACAGAAGCCGAATCTGCCGTAGGACCGTAAAAGCCGCCGTTTTTGACACCGGCTTCGGCGGCAGCGGCGAAAAAGGCGCCCGCGGCGGCCAGAGAATAAAGCAGGGTTTTGTTCATGTTGCATCTCCTGAAATTGTTTATCAGTGAAAATGCTAGGCTAAAATATGCGACTTAGCAATATTTATTTTTACTGATTTACTTTGCTTATCCTGTCGACGTCAATTTCGAGGGTTGACCAGCCTTTGTCAACTTCGCCGCGGATTTCGACAACATCTTCGGGACCGACGTTAAGGCCGTTCCATTCGTCTTCGTCGATTTCGACATTGATGCTGCCGGTGCCGTCGGTAAAGACATAAATATCGTCGCCGACGTTTTGCTTAATGCTGCCGCGGAGAATGACAAATGCGTCGTCATTCATGTTTTTGGCCTGTTCGACGGTTATGACCTCAACGGAAGGGCCGGTAAAACCGCCCTGATTCTGAGCAGCCACAGTTTCGGTTTGCAATGCGATTCCGGAAACGGCCGCCAGAACGGCCAGAATTTTCTTGTTCATGTTCATCTCCCTTATATGTGATTTTCCGCCCTAAAGAAATAAGCGGAAAAATCGTTTTGACAAGGGGAGGTATGCTTAATCTTTCAGTTGTTGCCATATTCCGGGACGGAAACCGCTGAAAACGACGCCGTTGCCGACAAGAAGCGGGCGCTTGACCAGCATGCCGTCAGAAGCAAGCAGGCTGATTTGTTCGGCATCGCTCATGCCGGGAAGCTTTTCCTTAAGGTTGAGCGCCTTGTATCTGAGACCGCTGGCGTTGAAAAAGCTGCGCGGTTCGCGGCCGCTTTGCTCAATCCACTCTTTGAGTTCGGTCTCGGAGGGACGGTTATCGACAATATGTCTGGCTTCGAATTCAACGCCGTTGTCCAGCAGCCATTGTCTGGCCTTTTGGCAGGTTGAACATTTGGGATATTCCAAAAACAAATATTTCATCTTAAAAAAATCCTTTTTGTCGTTTGCTTTTGGACAATATAAACTATATATTTATAACAGACAACAGCAAAGCGTTGAAGGATATACCGATGAAGGAAAGAAAAAAGATTCTGGCATTTGACATCGGCGGCACAAAAATCGCCTATGCCCTGATTGACGAAAAAGGGAAAATCTGCGGCGAGATTACCAAAGTCAGCACTCCCCGCGACAGCAGGGAAATTTTGACGACGCTGAAAAGCGTGGTTTCGGGGTTTGAGGACGTGATTGATGCCGTGGCCGTGGCAACGGCGGGCGAGGTCAGCAAAAACAACGACCGGATTATCGCTTCGGTCGGCAATATGCCCAAAGATTATATGAATACGCCGTTCAAAGAACTGTCGGAAAAGCCTGTGGTTGTGGAAAACGACGCCAACGCGGCCATGTGGGCAGAATACAGACTTGGTGCGGCCAAGGGAATGAAAGATGCCATGCTGGTTGCCATCGGTACCGGCGTCGGCATCAGTTTTGTGGTTAACGGACAGCTGCTGAAAGGAAAATCCGGCGCGGCGGGCGAAGCGCATTTTAAGGTCGCGCGCGGCAATAAACGCCGCTGCGGCTGCGGCGCGTATGACTGTTATGAGATTTATGCTTCCGGCACGGCGCTGGGCATAGACGCCAAAGAAGCCTACGGCGACGATACGGTTACCAGTCATGACGTTATCCGAGGGCTGAAAGAAAACAACCCGCTGGCGGTTAAGGTTTTTGACGAATGGGAGCGCGATGTGGTCAACGGCATTATCGGGCTGGCCAACATTTTTGATCCGGAAATTGTCGTATTGTTCGGTTCTCTGACCGAATTCATGGATTATTGCAAGCTGGAAAAAATGGTTAACCGGGAAATCCTGACAATGCCGGTTAAGCTGTGCCGGGCAAAATTTGAAAATAATGCAGCGATGATCGGGGCCGCCCTGATTGCCGCAGATAAGCTGAAAAAGGGAAAAAAGTGATGCGCGGATTGAGTGCTTTGGTCGTATGGTTCGGTGTGGTGCTGTTTTCGGCGGCGGGATTGTTGCTGTTGTTTTATACCGCGGCGCTGCTGCTGCCGATTATCCTGGCGGTTTTTGCCGTTTCGCTGGTTGTGGGCTGGTATCGTCAGGCCAGAATCAAAAAGGCGTTTGAGAATCTGAAACCTTTTTTCGGCAGCGGAGAAACAACGGTCAGATCCGGCGGACGGAAGTCGAAAATTATTGACGCCGAATTTGAGGTCGTTGATGAAAAAGACCGGAAAAATTAGGCGTTTGGCGGTTTCGTACGGCAAAGTGGAAAAGTTGAAAAATAATTGTTGACAAGAAGCGGCAGAAAGTTTATTAAATACACGACTTTCCCAATGGCGGGGTAGCTCAGTTGGTTAGAGCAGCGGAATCATAATCCTTGCGCCGGGATGTTTCAAATTATTATGGCGGGGTAGCTCAGTTGGTTAGAGCAGTGGAATCATAATCCATGTGTCGAGAGTTCGAATCTCCCCCTCGCTACCATTAAAAACCTTTGATTGCTTGGCTTTCAGAGGTTTTATTTTTTTTATAAAGTCGGCATGTTTTTTTTATTTCGGGAATTTTTTTTCTTATAACGGGTGCTCTTTTCTTTCTTTGAAAAACGGTTTTTTCCAACTTTCCGACTTGGAATTTCCAACTTTTTTATTTATGCGCAAAGCAATATCAAAAGAGGATATGGCTTTTTAATAGATTTTTTTTGCTCCGGAAAAACATTCTACCCGGCAGCGTTGTCCGCATTGTTTTTTATATTTAACCGCCTCGTCTTCACTGAAAAAAGCGCCGCTAACCCAGCAGCTGAATTCTGTTTCACAGACAACGACGTATATTCTGTTATTGATAAACATATAAGCCTCCGAATCTCAGATATTCATTTGATTTTGTTTTGCAAGAGTTTTATCCCCTTGACTCAATATCTGTCCTAAACCACTATAAGAAAAGTTTAATGGCCGAACTGACCGGAAATGAAAAAGCTTTTTGACAACTGTAAAGATATATTAATCAAAATATGGCTGGGAAGCGTTGTTGCGTTCTGGCTCTGCCTTTTTCTGAAAAACGATCTTTATGCTGTTTTCGGTTATATAGTGGTTTCCCCGTTCGTAATATTTTGGGGGTATTTGCTATTTTATGTTGTTCCTGCTTCTTTGCGCTTACTTATATCGAAACGGATTGATAAAAAATCTGGCCAGACATCTCAAACCGTAAAACAGCTTCAGGAAAAAGATGATGTATTTGACGATTTGTCAACATCCAGCCCTAATTATTATACTGAACGGCAAATTTCCGCTTTGTTGGGGGAGATCTATGAAAAATATATTGGCCAGCTGCTCGAAAATCGGGGATATTCCGTAGAATATAACGGAATAAACAAGGGAAAAGAAGACGGCGGCGTTGATTTGATTGCCCGGAAAGGCAGGATCGTTGCTCTTGTTCAGTGTAAAAATTGGAATCAGAAACAGGTCATTCATGAAAAGTATATTCATCAGCTGCAAGGTGCTGTTGATGTATGGCGTTGCCCCGGAAATAAATATATAGGGATCTTCTGCTGCACTTGTGCTGTGTCTGATAAGGCAAGAAAAGATGCTGCCAAACTAGGTATTCTGTTAAGTGAGCATTGTACGATGTCAAGAGAGTATTGGCAAAAGCACAATCCTTTCCGGAAATAACAAATAAGATGCCGGAGACTGGAAACCTGCTTCGAATCAGGTCGGGGTTATTTGTATATTCGCCCTCTCCGGCATGGGACGCACTAATTGACATTCAGGTTGCCTTGCTGCCGTTTTTCAAGCCAGGCGGTGTATTTTCTGCAATCCTTTAAGACTGCTGCGGCAAGATCCCGGACCTGTTCAGAGGCGTTTTCTTCGGCGCTGATCAGTTCAAAAGCAATGCAGCATAAGGCTATTCTATCAAGCAGAAGGCTGTTTTCTGCCATTAGGCGGGTATTTTCCCGGGATTGTTTTATATACTGGCTATATAAATCCATTATCGGCTCCAGTTTCCGGATACGAAAATTTTGTGGCGGCGCAGAATCTCTTTGTGATTTTGCCGGCGGATCCGTCTTTTGCGGGCGGCTTCTAAATCCCTTTTCAGTTTTTCGCTGAATTCCTGAAGTTCCTTTGTCAGTTGTTTCATTTTTGAACCTGCGTCAAGGCAGCGTCTTTTGTTTTGCTGCATTTCAACAAAGTCCCACAGGAAGCAGACGGTCAGAACCAATGCAGACACGGCAGCCGCGGCTTGCAGGGTCATGTATAATTTATCCATTTATGGTCTCCTTGTGAATCTCTCGGCCGGCAATAAGGTTTTTGACTTTCCATTCCTTGAGCATCTCAATCTTTTTCATTTTAGGACCTTTGTTGCTATTCCAGCACTCGGCGGCGCCTCTGCCGGGTTCAATTATATCAATGCGCCAGGTTTCTCTGGGCCTGTACGGATTGGGGATAACTTCTCCGATAAAAATTTCTATTTCTCCGTTAAATTCCTTGGAAATGATCGCTTTTTGCCAAGTATCGAATTTTTTCACAAAAGTTAGTTTCTGGAAAAATACTTCATCCTGAGCAAAATCAATGACCGAGCCGTCGTCAAATATTGCAGCGACCCGGTTCATTGCCGCTTTGCTGACGACAAACTGATGATGCTGCTGTTGCTTGGGATTGTAAAATTGAAAAATCTGTCCTTCTTCAAATTTTGTTGGACGGTTCATTGCTTTTTCCTCCTGAGTGTTTCTTCTATGTCTGTTTGCCGGGGATTGAAAATGCGGCGGTATTTCTTTTTCAGGGACAGGTAAATGTCCTTCAGGCACTCTTCTTCTGTATGGCCGTCGCCGTAAATGTTGTTTTTGGGGTTTTTGCCGACAAGGACAAATTTGTAGTTTTTTCTTTCCAGGTCGATGCTTATGCCCAGAAAATCGCCGGTAATATTGTGGCGGTGCAGATAGTTTTTTATTTTTTTGTGGTATTGGGCTATGCCTTGCATGCTTTGCGGGATTTTGGCTTCGGAAAAATATTTCCGTTCTTTAAACTCGGCTTTTTTGCCCTGGTTAAATTCGGATACGGGGCGAAAATACCCCATGACGCGGGTCCAGCATTCGCAAGGCTGGCGTTCGCTGTCGGTTAATTCGATCTCTTTTGTCATGCGGCCTCTTCCAGTATGAAATTGTATCGTTCGAGCTTGTTGATTGCCTCATCGGCCATTTTGTCGGTTCTGGGCAGATAAGTTTCCAAAATCCGCCGGCAGGTGTCTATTTTGTGGCCGGTTACGGCTGCAATCTGGGATTCGGTACAACCGGCTTCGCCCATGCGAACGACTGCTGTGCGGCGTAAGTCAAGAAATTGAAGCGTTTTGACTGACGGGCAGATTTTGGCCGCCTCTTTGCGCACTTCAATAAATTTATGCCTGAAATATGCTTCGGAATAGGGCTGGCCGGTTTTGTCGGTCGTAATCAGGTATTCGTCGTCGCGCAGCCGGACATCGCCGATAAACTCCCGGACTTTGTTTGTTGCCGGCACGCTGACCCAGCGATTCGTCTTTTGTTGCTTTATCCTGAATCTGCCGTTGACGTATTCTTTGCCGGTAATGGCCAGAATGTCGGCCTGCCGCTGGCCGATATTTGTTCCCAATACAATGGTCTTTGCAATGCTTTTTAAATTCAGCTTCAGGCAGGCGTTGATTAAGGCTTCCTCCTCCTCTTTGCTTCCGATTCTGTCGCGCGGCGGCGTTGCTTTGCGTCCCAGCTTATCGGACGGATTTTCCTTTATCCAGCCAAGCGGACGAATTGCAAACTCAAGGATGATATGCAAGACGGTAACAACCGCGTTGGCTTCGTGCAGCGATTTTTTTCGCTCCAGCGTGTTGTACAGTTCATTGACAGCAAGCGGCGTTATGGCGCTGACCGGAACGCCGGCGCCCCATTCTTTCAGTTTTTTCAGCCGGGAATCGTAACCGTGTCTGGTTTTGGGCTTCAGCCTGGTGTAGGAAATATCGTCCATATAGCGGTCAATGAGTTTGTCCAGGGTCTTAATGACTTCCGGCTGCGGCAGGGCATCCTCCAAACCAAGATACCATTTGTCGAGTTTCTCATTGAGTTCTTCGGCTTTGTCCCGTGCCTGGCGCAGGTTGTCGGGAAGTTTTACCGGTTCCCAGCCGGCAATGCGGAGCCGGCGCGACGGCTGCCAGTAAAAGCTGTTTCCTTTGCAAACAAAATATCTGACGCGATTGGGTTTTTTCATTTTCTTTCTCCGGATTGGTTAATAAGTCTTATTATTCCAGAGTCTGAATTGTCGGAATGCAATATCCAAAAGGGTTATTGCTATTTTCTTTGATATTTGACAGAAAATAAAAAAGGTTTTCCTTGCCGACAGTCTTATCAATCATTGTAAGAAGCTCCAAATCTTTATTTTCAATGGAGTGTCTTCTGTCCGCGCCGGCTGGCAAAAAGAAGTCCAGCGTCGTTTCCAACAGGTTGCAGATATGCAGAAGTTTTGTTAGTGGAATGCGGTTGACGCCGCTTTCGTATTTCTGGATCTGCTGAAAAGTTAAATTGAGTTCTCTGGCAAGCTTTTCCTGAGAGAAATTTTTATATTTTCTCAGTATGCGGAGCCTCTCGCCCAGATCTCGGTAGAATATGTTTTCATCTTCCGAACATCTTTTCATCATGTGTCTTTCCTATAAAATAGCCGCTTTTTGACGCAAAAGGTCTTCCCAGTACCGGTTTCGCGGCTGGTTGTCGTTGGAATTTCCTCTTGTGAGATGTTTTTCGTACCAGATTTCTATTTCGAGACAGTCCCAGCTGCATCCGAATCCTTTGACCGGCCGGGGAAAATTTTCTTCAGCTATTTTCTTCTTGTAATTTTT
>ENA-OPEL01000567-OPEL01000567.1-human-gut-metagenome-genome-assembly--contig:-NODE-567-length-11129-cov-2.388748_pt1 | contig 11129 bp, 6 predicted proteins | sample MGYA00241633_ERZ501529 | MGnify/ENA primary metagenome ERZ501529 (study PRJEB25962, sample SAMEA2042300) | human gut metagenome | biome: human gut; feature: human-associated habitat; material: faeces...
CAGACAATCTGTTAGGGCATGAGAGCAAAAGTCGCGTTGAATTACTGTGGAGAAATAAATATAGACGGCTATCATATTAAGCAAAAAACGGTCAAAAAGAGCAGGAAATAAATGATAGTACATAAGATACCTATTCCGATCCCCATGATTTTTGTTTTAACTGTAATATCAACAGAATCTATTTGCTTGATTTTGAATAACTTTCTTTCTACCACAAAGAATACTGTAGAGTACAAAAGTGGAAGAATATAAAAGACTACTGGATTTAACTCTATAAAAATGGCATAAAACGAAAACATAGCTCTAAAAAAGACCATAAACACCAATGCCTGCGTTAAAATCCAATATAACTTTTTATTTTTCCAATAACTGATTCCTGTCAGTATAACAATTATCCAGAAAAATGCCGGACAAAATACATTCTCTTTGTACTTACAAAAATCAGCAAGTCCCCCATACATTGCATCAGCTTCGGCCATAGAATACAAAGTACGATAGTCATGAATCTCCAAACAGAGAAAAATGATTCCTGCAATAATCTCTATAAAAGGAATCAATTTTAGTATATTCTTTTTAACTGGAGACCGCTCTTTCATGTATCAAATTATTTTTCAAACAAATATAGTTTTTATTAATTGAAAAAACAAATACATAATTATCAGATACAGGCAAATAAAGATTGGGCATTCCCGAGCAAAATCCACCTTCAGTTGTTATTCAAAGACAAGGATATTTTATACTCTAAAAAGTCAATGTCATGGAAAAAAACATTTTTAAGTTAGATAATGAACAGCTCAAAGCGATTGTATGCTCATTTCGGGATAAAACAGAAGAAGGGTTAAAAACGGAAAATGCAGAGATACAATGCATTCCTACTTTCATTGCTCCAAAAACAACCCATATTAAAGGAAAGTCACTGGTACTTGACCTGGGAGGAACCAATTATCGGGTGGCAATCGTAGATTTCGACAAAGCAACACCAACCGTTCACCCGAACAATGGCTGGAAAAAAGACATGTCAATTATGAAGTCCGTCGGATATACCCGCGAAGAGTTATTCAAAGAACTCGCCGATATGATTATAGGAATCAAACGTGAGGAAGAAATGCCTATCGGTTATTGTTTTTCTTATCCGGCCGAGTCCGTACCGGGTGGAGACGCCAAACTGTTACGCTGGACAAAAGGAGTAGATATTAAAGAAATGGTTGGAGAATTTATCGGAAAACCTTTACTCGACTATCTGAATGAAAGAAACAAAATTAAGTTTACAGGCATCAAGGTAGTAAACGATACTATAGCCAGTTTATTCGCCGGTCTCACAGACAATAGTTATGATGCATATATCGGCCTCATCGTAGGGACAGGAACCAATATGGCAACTTTTATCCCTGCCGATAAAATTGAAAAACTGGATCAGTCATGCAATGCACATGGATTGATTCCTGTCAATTTGGAATCAGGCAATTTCCATCCGCCCTTTCTGACTGCGGTAGATGATACCGTTGACGCTATTTCCGGTAATCCGGGAAAGCAACGTTTTGAGAAAGCGGTATCCGGTATGTATCTGGGAGACATACTGAAAACAGCCTTTCCGCTGGAAGAGTTTGAAGAGAAATTCGACGCACAGAAACTGACTTCCATTATGAATTACCCGGACATCTACAAGGATGTATATGTACAGGTAGCACAATGGATTTATGGCAGATCCGCACAATTGGTTGCCGCCTCACTGACCGGGCTTATCATGTTACTGAAATCCTATAATAAGGATATACGAAAGGTTTGCCTGGTAGCCGAAGGCAGTCTTTTCTGGAGTGAAAACAGGAAGGATAAAAACTATAACATTCTCGTTATGGAAAAACTGAGAGAACTCCTTCAATTATTCGGTCTGGAAGATATTGAAGTGGATATAAAAAGTATGAATAACGCAAACCTGATAGGGACAGGCATTGCGGCATTATCATAATATACTCCCGTCACTGCCGGCATCCTCACAATTCTATGAGGCATTTTAATGTAGCGGATTCATCATAAACTTTAAGAAAAGTTTACTGATGAATCACGACTACATTTGAAAAATCATAGACAAACACAAAGACTGGTAAAACCAAGTCATAAAACCGATGTTGCTACAACCGTGTTTACCTCATTTAAAGAAATGTCCGCCCGATATTATTTATTATAAGGAATCACACTTAAACTATAATTACCATCAGGCAACAAATCCGAATCAAATTCTATTTCAATATCTTTAGACTCTCCTTTCAACAATGTGAAATAATTATCGTTCATCAAAGCAGGTAATATACGCTCACCATCAGAAGAGCGAATAGCCTGTACGTGAACAGCAAAAGCGACTGATGATCCCACATTTTCGATCTTTGCTTTAATCACTTTCTTACCATTACTATCCACTAAGCTTGATGTTGTACGCAATTTGGCTTTCGGCAAATTATTCAATGCTTTATAGTCTCCCGGTTTATTGGAACGCCAATAAAAGTTATCAGAAAGCAGTTGCCCGTTTTCATCGTTCAGTTCCAACTTGATGAAATGCACAGGAGTTAAATCCGTTGGCTTCTTTTTTCTACCATATAATTCAAATTCATAAAGTGAATATCCCCACATAGTAGCCTGTTTCAACCCTTGCATTTTCACATAACGAGTACAAACAGGTTTTATCTTAATCTCTTCGACACCGCCTTTAGAGTCCTCATTGATATAAATTTCTTTCCAGTTTATTGCATCATCCGAAATCAACAGTTTATAAGCTTTTGCATGAGCAGCTTCCCAGTTCAATATGACAGAGGCTATTTCAGTAGGTTCACCCAGATCAACATAAATCCATTCTTCATCACGGGGTTCACTCGCCCAACGACTGCCATCACTGGCATCAATCGCGGCACTTGGTTCTCCGGCATCTGCCGAAATGGAGGAAGCAACCGCTTTCTTACCGAAAGCAAGGTTGTCTGTTGTAAAATTCAGATGGAAACAATAGGAATCCTTATTAGCGGCGGCATCCAAAACTACAGACTGGCTATAACGCCCCATTTCTTTCCCATCCAGATTATAGACTTTACCTGTAGCCGTAAGTCCTTTCTGCTCTTTCAAAGTGGTATTGATCACTTTTACACTATTATCAGCATAACTCCACTGAATATGAACCGGTTCACACGCCTTTCTGATTCCCCAGTAAGCCCCCGTCAAGTCATAATAATAATCATAGGTTTGCCATACCAATGAAGGATAAGCCGACTGCCCCATCCAAGTCAATATGCCGGAAGCATCTTCCCAAATATGATGTTGAAAGCCTTCGTACATCGCTTTATTCACCTCAACATTCACTAATTGAGCTTTCCGGCAAAAATCTTCAATACCTTTCGCTTTACCATAATTGAACTCTACGGTAGAGAAATATTTGTCGGGACTGGCGTTCCCCGCCGAATTGCCAAAGAAATGCTTGTCCCACATTTCATTACGTGGCCACCAATCTTTTTCGGGCATAAATTTCTTAAAGCTATCGAAAGTAGTAAAGACAGCTGTACCTATTTCTGTACGGAATCCCCATCCTTTGGTTATATTGGCACCATATCCATAAGGGGCTTTGGTAAAATACCAGTTAGGATGAGAGTTAGTCCAAGGTCCACTCCCGGAAAGGCCGTCACTATGGGAATTGGCATGATAGGCCCGATCACCCCCATCGTATGTTCTAACGTCTTCCTCCAGCCACTTATTAAGAGGCGGTAACGGATACCCCTCATTATCACCACACCACACTGCAATACAAGCATGATTACGCAAACGCTTGATCTTTTCCACTGCATTCATATTGAAAGCAAAAACATCATCCGGAAGATTCGAATTTGAATTTAACCAGAAGTCGTCCCACACCATAATGCCGTATTTATCGCAAGCTTCATAAAACTCATCATCCGTAACCGAACCGATCCAATTGCGTATCATATTAAAATGCATCTCATTGTGAAGTTTCAATTTAAGATCATATTCTTCACCCCGACAACGCAACATATATTCGCTCATTCCCCAGTTTCCTCCTTTTACATAAACAGGTTCACCATTTATTTTAAGATGAAGCACACCGTCAACCAGCTCGGAACCGTATTCACGAATACCAAATGTAATATTCTGTTTATCAGAAGCCTTACCATTCACCATATAAGTCAGTTCGCAGGTATAAAGATTCGGCTGTCCGTAACCATTAGGCCACCACAAAGCAGGATTCTGAATTATAAATTGACTGAACTTGCTATCATCCAGAAGAAAAGTCCGCTGTTTGCCTGCCTCAATTACCAAATCTTCGGTAAATTCAATGTTGCCCGGCTGAATGATACCTTTCAACACTCCTTTCTGCTCTATATCTGTATGATTCCGTAGTTCCAACTGCAAGCTTAAAACCGCTTTGTTTTTAGAAGGAACTTTCGAACGTATCAAAGGATCGACGATAGACACTTCGCCGGTTTTTGTCAAATAGACGTCGTCAGTAATACCAGTCAAAAGACCGGGAACATAAGGCATCCAATCCCAGCCGGCACATGACATATAAGTAGGACTTGCATAATTGGGAACCGGAGTGCCTACCCAATGCACAAGGACGGCAAGCACATTCTTACCGTTTTTTGACAGCAAATCAGTTATATCGAAATTCCCCCGATGCATAAATCCATCAAGCAACCCGAGACGCGTCCCATTAAAGAATATTTCTCCTTTACGGTTAACCCCTTCAAAATTTAGCCATACCCTTTCTCCGTTTTCCACCTCCGGCGAATTAAACTCTGTACGATACCAGAAGTTACGGTCATATTTTGCTTTATCGACTTTATACGCATTATCAGCAAAATTCGGATCAGGCTCCAGTCCTTCTAATACATACGAACCAAACACCGTTCCCGGCACAGTTGCTTTGACCCAATCCCTCGTGTCATATCGGGTAGTCATCATATCAGAAGGATGCTCAATTTCTGCCTGAGCTTTCACTTTCCATATCGTCAGATTTCCATCACTATTCAATGAAATTTTTACTTTTTGTGCATGAACGGTGATACCAGTAAATAATAAAACAAGTAACAGTGTAGTCTTCCAAATATTCATATCTTCTATTTCTTTTTCACATTACAGATCAGTATATGAACGATTAATCGCTCATATACCCCTAAAAAAGAAATCAGATAGTCATATTATTATATTTTGTATTCCTCTATCTTCCTGTACAAAGTGGTAAGACCGATCTTCAGCAAGCGGGCAGTTTCCGTCTTGTTGCCTTTCGTATATTCCAGGACGCGGGCAATATGCCTTCGTTCCATAGCAGCCAGTTCAAAACTACCGATATTATCATCCGAACATTCATAATGAGTATTCTGAATCTCCAACGGAAGATCGCACACATCCAGATGCCCGCCTTCGCAGACAATCAGACTCCGTTCTATCACATTCCGCAATTCACGGATATTTCCTTTCCAGGGTTGCTGTTCCAACGCATGAAGAAAAGCAGGAGTCATCTCATTGACCGTATACGAAAGTTTCTCGGAAAAGCTCTTTGCAAAGGCAGTGGCAAGAATTCTGATATCACCGGTACGTTCGCGAAGTGCCGGCAGATGTACCTGAAATACCGAAAGACGATAAAACAGGTCTTCACGGAAACGTCCCGCTTTGATTTCCTCTGTCAGATTGCGGTTGGTAGCAGCAATAATACGAACATTCACGTGCGTCGGTTTCGTATCTCCTATCTTTATATATTCGCCTGTTTCGAGAATACGCAGCAATTTGGCCTGTAGTTCAAAAGCCATTTCTCCGATTTCATCCAAAAAGATCGTACCGTTGTTGGCTTCTTCGAAGAGTCCTTTCTTGTCCTTCAAAGCTCCGGTGAAGGACCCGGCTTTATGCCCGAACATTTCACTCTCCAGCAGTTCCTTACTGAAAGACGAACAGTTCACGGCAACAAAGCTCTGTTTGCTCCGCTTACTATTATAATGTATGGCTTGTGCAAATACTTCTTTTCCGGTCCCCGTTTCTCCGGTCAACAACACCGGAACATCAGTCACCGAAACCTTCTGTGCCAGCATAACAGCTTCTTTCAGCACTTTCGATTCTCCCAGAATGGAATCAAAAGAATATAGCTGACTGACTTTCTTTTCCAGTTTCTCTAACCGGACATTCATCTTAGCCTTCTCAACGGCACGACTGATCAGAGGGATAATCTTATTATTATCGTCCCCTTTGGTTATATAATCAAATGCACCGTTCTTGATTGCCTGCACTCCGTCGGGTATATTACCGTGAGCGGTAAGAAGAATTACTTCCACATTCGGAGCTGTCTTTTTAATGTTCAACACCAGATCGACCCCGTTTCCATCGGGAAGAAAGACATCACACAAAGCCACATCCGGCTGTTGAATTTCCAACTGCCTGATAGCTGCCTTGCAATCACCCGCCTGACACACCTCATAACCCTCCAGTCCGAGCATACGAGCCAACAGGCTACGAATCTGAACCTCATCGTCAATGATAAGAATTTTACTCATAATTAATTTATAAAAAATGAAGAAAGACAAACAGGGTGCGCAAATATAAGTCTTTTTTCTATGATCCGAGAACAATTCTCCCTACTTTATTGTTATTTCCACAGGAAACTATTTACGCAACAAACTTATGAAGATCATTATTATTGGAGGCGTTGCCGGAGGAGCTACCACTGCTGCCCGGATCAGACGCACAAACGAAGCAGCTGAAATCATCCTTTTAGAAAAAGGAAAGTATATCTCTTATGCCAATTGCGGACTGCCGTATTACATCGGAGGCGTGATCAAAGAACGGGAAAAACTGTTTGTACAGACGCCCGAAGCATTTTCTACGCGCTTTCGTGTAGACGTACGAACTGAAAATGAAGTAATCTTCATCGACCGGAAGAGAAAAACAGTAACGGTAAGACAAAGTAGCGGAGACACTTACGAGGAAAGCTACGACAAATTACTGATATCGACCGGAGCCTCCCCTGTACGTCCTCCCCTGCCGGGAATCGACCTGAACGGAATCTTCACACTCAGGAATGTAGCCGACACAGACCGAATCAAAGAATATATCAACAGTCATGCTCCCCGAAAGGCTGTTGTCATCGGAGCCGGATTTATCGGGCTGGAAATGGCAGAGAACCTGCACGCACAAGGAGCTAAAGTTTCTATTGTGGAAATGGGCAATCAAGTGATGGCTCCCATCGACTTCTCCATGGCATCCCTTGTACACCAGCATTTGATGGACAAAGGAGTGAACCTGTATCTGGAGCAGGCAGTAGCCTCTTTTGAAAGAGACGGAAAAGGATTGAAAGTCATCTTCAAGAACGGACAGTCCATCTCTGCCGACATCGTTATACTTTCCATCGGCGTACGTCCGGAAACGACACTGGCACGTGCCGCAGAGCTGAAGATCGGCGAAGCCGGAGGAATCGCCGTCAACGACTACCTGCAAACGTCGGACGAATCGATTTACGCCATCGGTGACGCTATCGAATTCCGCCACCCGATCACCGGAAAGCCGTGGCTCAATTACCTTGCCGGTCCCGCCAATCGTCAGGGACGAATTGTCGCAGACAACATTCAGGGAGCACACATCCCTTATGAAGGATCCATCGGAACTTCCATTGCAAAAGTATTCGACATGACTGTTGCTTCTACCGGATTACCCGGCAAACGATTGCGGCAGGCAGAAATCAATTATATGTCTTCGACCATCCATCCGTCCTCTCACGCAGGATATTACCCGGATGCCATGCCGATGAGTATTAAAATCACTTTCGACCCGAAGACAGGTAAACTGTACGGCGGACAGATCGTCGGCTATGACGGTGTAGACAAACGCATTGACGAAATCGCGCTTGTCATCAAGCATGAAGGTACGATCTATGATCTGATGAAAGTGGAGCAGGCTTACGCCCCTCCGTTCTCTTCTGCCAAAGATCCGGTAGCCGTTGCAGGATACGTAGCCGAAAACATCATAACTGGGAAAGTACAACCCGTCTATTGGAGACAGTTGAGGGATATCGAGATGGAAAACAATTTCCTGCTGGATGTACGTACTCCTGACGAATTCTCGCTCAATACACTGCCAGGTGCAGTGAACATTCCGCTGGACGAACTGCGTGACCGGCTGGATGAACTGCCGAAAGACAAGATGATCTATACATTCTGTGCCGTCGGACTCAGAGGATACCTTGCTTATCGCATTCTGGTACAGCATGGATTTGAAAAGGTACGCAACCTTTCCGGAGGATTGAAAACATACCACGCTGCCGCAGCACCCATCATCCTGAGAGAAGAAAGTGAGAACGAAGTACCTGCACAACCGAACGCAAACATACAACAGCCGGCAGATGCGCAACCTCAAAAGACAGTTTCGCCAGTTGAAGCAGTGAAGACAATCCGTGTAGACGCTTGCGGACTGCAATGTCCGGGTCCGATTCTGAAAATGAAAAAGACAATGGATTCGCTGGTTTCCGGCGACCGGGTAGAAATTACCTCAACCGATCCGGGATTCCCGCGTGATGCTGCCGCATGGTGCAACTCGACAGGAAATCAGTTGATTTCCAAAGAGGCGGCCGGAGGAAAATCTGTAGTAGTGATCGAAAAGGGCGAACCTAAATCCTGCAATATTGTTACCTCCTGTGAAGGCAAAGGAAAAACTTTCATCATGTTCAGTGATGATTTAGACAAAGCTTTAGCTACCTTTGTGCTCGCTAATGGCGCAGCTGCCACCGGACAAAAGGTAACGATCTTTTTCACCTTCTGGGGACTGAACGTTATCAAGAAGCTGCATAAGCCGAACGTCGAAAAAGATATCTTTGGAAAAATGTTCGGCATGATGCTCCCTTCCAGTTCCCGAAAGCTGAAACTCTCTAAAATGAGCATGGGAGGAATAGGAGGAAAAATGATGCGGTACATCATGAACCGGAAAGGAATCGACTCTCTGGAGTCCTTACGCCAACAAGCTCTGGAGAACGGTGTGGAATTTATCGCCTGCCAAATGTCCATGGACGTCATGGGAGTGAAACAGGAAGAACTTCTGGACGAAGTGACAATAGGCGGAGTAGCAACATACATGGAACGGGCGGATAATGCAAATATCAACCTGTTTATATAGAAAAAGAACAAACAAAAAAACAAGTAGCATATGAAGACAATATGTGTAATGCGCGATGTATTCAAAGCAATGGCAAGATTTGAAGATGCATTTGAAAAAGTGTATCAGGTATCATTAAATGAAGCGATGATATTATGTGCCCTGCAAGAAGCCTCGCCCAATAATATGACGGCCACGAGCCTGTCCAAACGAACGGAGCTGACACCCTCTCACGCTTCAAAGATGCTCCGGATTCTGGAAGAAAAAGAACTGATTGTCAGAACACTCGGAGAAGAGGACCGGAGACTGATGCAGTTCCATCTCAGCCAGAGCGGTAAAAAACTGGTCAGACAATTAGCACTTGAAAAAGTGGAAATACCGGAATTACTGAAACCGCTATTCGAATCGGTAGATTCCTAAATCAAGCAGCCCGATACATGTAATATCGGCTTACAGAAGAATAAAACGGTGAACCGCCTGTTCATATATTACAGGTTGTTCACCGTTTCTCGTTTCGTCATTCTTCAAGCCACCCTCTAAGAAGAGACATCACTTTCTGCTTCTGATCTTCGGACATTGTACCGATGCGTGCAAGATGACTGCCTCCCGACTCTACAAAAACATGAATATTCTTTTTATTCTTCAGCCATGTTACTCCGGCAGCTGTCCAGGGATCATTCTGACCATAGATAAAAATCATCTTCGGATCGTTCTTCTTCAAGAACCGCACAATCTTATTGCCCAATGTCTTATCGAATTTCATCTTCCGCATATCTTCCGGCAACATCAGTCTTCTCAGATAATCCTTGCTGGTCTTTATAGAAAGGTAAGGTCTAAAAGGAGCGATATCGTATCCATAATACCCCAATTCGCGGGCAGCCTGCACGAAGAAAGAAAGAGTCGGGCTGTCTACTATAAAATAAGAAGGTCCGCTGATTGCCAGCAAATGATCCAGCAGTGTATCGTCAGAAGCCGAGGTTTCCGGTATACTACGGATATCCGTTCCCCATTGCCAGATAGAGAAAGAGTATTCCAGCACACAGAAATCGTATATTTCTTCCAGAGGAGCGCGGAATGTATAGTTCTTTTCAGTACACATTTTTTCAAAACGGGGCAACAAACGAGCCTTTCGCTTCAATACTTCCAACTGGAAATCTTCTATTTTTTTCCTATCGGCTTCCGTACCTACCCGGCGGAGGAAAGGTTCGTGCCGACCGTCTTCACGCGCATAACAAAGAGGAGCAACATAAGGCACGGAAACATCCACATCGTCGGGAAAGAAAACACGATATAATAAGGAGGTCTGCCCACCCTTGCTGATCCCCGTACTGATCCATTTGCCAGGATATAAAGTCTTGAAAGCGGTTGTCACGGCATGCAAATCCTCGGCAGAATTCTCTGCGGTCAGGTATTGCCAGTCGCACGGTTCGGGAGTGGATTCGAGAAAGTAGCGGTGCTCCACAAAGATCATATTGGCATCGAACAATTCAGAAAGTTCTTCCCGATAAGTGGGGCGCAAAGCATACCCTGCCCCATATCCTTCGGTAACAATCACTGTGGGACGATCATAACCGACGTGTCCCACAATCACCCGCTGGCGGAAACTTCCCTTTTCGGGATGTCGATGATCCAGCGGCTGAGTCAGGTACATTACATACTTTTCCGGGAAGCGGCTGGTGTCGAGCGACTTTATTCCGCTGACGGACTTATTTTTTTCGATCTTCTGAATAAACGATTCCTGCGCCGACAATGAGACGGGCGCAACTGCGATCAGCAGCACGATTGAGAACCATACGAAAAGAGGTATCCGAATGTGTTTCATAAGCATTTGAGTGTTAATTTTCTCGCAAAGATAATCATTTGCACGAACCTTTTTACACATTTCTTGTTGTTTGTAACAAAAGCCCCAAGGTACCAGGGCGTGATTTTTATATAACCTAAACATTATAAAAGATATGAAGAAATTAATTCCTATTTTATTGGCGGTGTTTTTTTTCTTTTTTTTT
>ENA-OPEL01000597-OPEL01000597.1-human-gut-metagenome-genome-assembly--contig:-NODE-597-length-10919-cov-1.790869_pt1 | contig 10919 bp, 6 predicted proteins | sample MGYA00241633_ERZ501529 | MGnify/ENA primary metagenome ERZ501529 (study PRJEB25962, sample SAMEA2042300) | human gut metagenome | biome: human gut; feature: human-associated habitat; material: faeces...
CGCCCCCGCCCTTCATTGGGTGTTCGGCTATCTCCTCAAAATAAAAGGAGATAAGTTTATCAGCTTCCCAGCTCTATGTGTATAAACACCGCAAGCGAATTGGGCTCCTGCATATATGTGATAGTGCCGCCTCTTGCTGTCGGAATCAGATATTTGTAGTCACCCTTCTCGAAAAGACTGTGACATGCAGTATCATAGGTTTCTCTGTCCGAAAACTTGAACGTGATATAGTTAGATGACGTTGTCATGCCCTGTAAGACTTTAAGGTCGTAGGATGTAAAATACAGCCCATTCCTGTAATAATAGTCATCCTCCACTGACGCTTCCTGCGGCAGCATATCCTCATTGTCCAATGTACGTGTAAGCTTTACCACCTCAAGCGGCACTCCGAACCAGCTGTATGATATGCCCTTTCCCAGATAATCACCATCACCGTAGGTACAGTCCACTGCACACCACGCACCGTCCAGATATACCATATTCCAGGCGTGGTTTGCATCAGATGTGGTGCCTGTCACAATAAGTGAGCTGATACCGGCCCGGTCACACAGATACTTAAACATCATCGCATAGCCCTGACAGACCGTCCTTCCAAGCACTGCTGAGTACATATCCTGGTTGTGAGGAGAATTTTCCTCATACTCGGCATGCTCTATCACATATTCATAGAAATGCACAGCCTTGTCATAATCCGATGCACCTTCATCGATACCTGCCATACAGGCTGACACATAGCCTGAAATCGTACTTATTGCGTTGTCGATATCAGACTCAGACATATTGTATACAGGCGAAAAAATGATGCTGTTTCTCACAGTATACTGACTCTTTTCTATGTAGAAAAACTGTGGATTGTCCAGCAGCACAAACTGCTGTATACGGCTTACGTTGTCAGTGTCTGTAGTATTTAACGAAATTCCATCCATGCGCTTTTGCATCATCGCATAAATCTGCCTGTAAATAAGCTTGTCATCATCTGACAGCTTCTCGTAGTAGTAGTGATATTCCCCTGTAAATACTGACTCATCATACTCTGTCTGTTCGCCGTTTAAATAGTCTGTTGTGGTCTGCATTTGCCCCTTTACTGCCCTGTGTATAGCTGTAGGAAAATCAGCTATAGCACCTGTAAACCCTCCTGCCTTTAAGCATTTTGCAGCGAACATAAAGCAACAGGCAGCAAACACAAGTGCCGGTATGATTTTTAAAAGCTTTTTCATCTATTCCCCCATTTTAATCGTTGTCTGTCACTCTGTTAGGTGTGAACAGCAGCCATAGCAAGCCTGCATATCAGATACAGTACAAAAAGATGCACCGGGTAAAAGGCGTAAAAGACATATTTTAGTGAAATGCCTCTTTTTCCATTGTAATAGCGAAGCGGTATAAGCATAAACAGTGCAAAAAACTCTATGGTACCTGAGAAAAGTCCAAGCAGTATGACTGCCACGGCAAATGCAACATCTCGGTTTGAAGAAAGCAGGTACATCATGACAATGCACCCTACACCCGCCGCACCATAATCACAGCAAAGCACAAACTCTGCAATAATCATCATAACAAGCACTACTGATACCATTACTATACACCTGATCAGTGTGACAAAAAACCACTTGACTGCAGAGGATGCCTTTTCTATTTTATCGACCGACTTAAGCCAATCAAGCACTGTGATGGCAAGCAAGCCTAAAAGCAGTGTAAAAAACACATTGTTGCTCTTAAATTCGAGCACTGTATTGTTTATTGCAAGGTCAAACGGTATCTCAGAGATAAGCGCGAATATAAACATCCTCGCAGCATATTTTTCCCTGCTGTGTGTATATTTGAACCCCTCCACAAGCAGGAAACAGAAAACAGGAAAGGCCATGCGCCCTATAGAACGCATGACCCAGTAGATATCAATAAGCGTTTGTCCACCTATCCCGTTATTTATCATCTGAAGAATAACCGTTGCCGCAATATGGTCTATGAGCATGGTAAAAATGGCTATAAGCTTAAGTGTGCTTCCACTGATACCAGACTTTGCGATAACTTTTTCCAAAATCCTATACTCCTGCCATATTTACGGTAATCCTGTCAAGATGCCAGATATCGTCCACATATTCCTGGATTGTTCTGTCTGAAGAGAACTTTCCTACATGTGCGATATTGAGCAGTGCACTCTTTCTCCATGCGCTCTTGTTCTTGTAATAATCATTAATCTTCTGCTGTGCATTTGCATATGAGCGGAAGTCTGCGAGGATAAAGTAGCGGTCAGCCACCTGTCCCTGCTGTGGATTGAGCAGTGAGTTGTAAAGCTCCCTGAAAAGCTCATGGTCATTTGGTGAATATGTGCCGTCTACAAGCTGGTTTACTACCTTTCTTAGCTCGGCATCGTTATTATATACATCAACAGGATTGTAGTCATGTCTGTTCTCGTGTGAGATGACCTCATCAGAGCTCATTCCAAAGATAAACATGTTGTCAGCCCCTACCTCATCGAACATCTCGACATTGGCACCATCCATAGTTCCGATAGTGAGCGCTCCATTGAGCATAAACTTCATGTTTCCTGTTCCGGATGCCTCCTTGCTCGCTGTGGAAATCTGCTCGCTGACATCTGCTGCCGCAAAAATAATCTCGGCATTGGATACCTTGTAATCCTCGATAAATACTACCTTGAGCTTGCCGCCAATAGAAGCATCGTTATTTATCACATCAGCCACACTGTTGATGAGCTTTATTGTTTTCTTTGCATTTCTGTAGCCTGCTGCTGCCTTTGCTCCAAAAATGAATGTTCTAGGATAAAAATCCATAGACGGATTTTCCTTAATCTTGTTGTACAGATACATCACATGAAGGATGTTCATGAGCTGTCTCTTGTACTCGTGAAGTCTCTTAACCTGCACATCAAAGATAGAATCCGGATTTACATCAATACCATTGTGCTCCTTGATATACTTTGCTAAACGCACCTTGTTTGCTCTCTTAATCTCAGCAAACTCCTGCTGTGCAACAGGGCTGTCCGCATAAGCCTTGAGCTTTGAAAGCATTGTAAGATCTGTAATCCAGCCGGCTCCTACCTTTTTTGTTGCCCAGTCTGCAAGGAGTGGATTTGCATGGGCTAAGAATCTACGCTGTGTGATTCCGTTTGTCTTGTTATTGAACTTCTCAGGGAACATCTCATAGAAATCATGAAGCTCCTGATTCTTAAGTATCTCTGTGTGAAGCTTTGCAACACCGTTTACAGAATAGCCTGCAACGATAGCCATATTTGCCATCTTGACCTGTCCGTCATAGAGGATAGCCATCTTTCTTACCTTGTCCTCATTGCCAGGATATCTCTCATTAATCTGCATCACAAATCTTCTGTTTATCTCGTCAACAATCTGGTATACACGAGGAAGCAGTCTCTGGAATATCTCAATTGGCCACTTCTCAAGCGCCTCAGCCATGATTGTATGGTTAGTGTAGGCTACACATCTTGTAGTGATATCCCATGCATCATCCCATGACAGATGCTCCTCGTCCACAAGGATTCTCATAAGCTCTGCGACTGCAACTGTAGGGTGAGTATCGTTCATCTGGAAAACGACCTTATTCGGAAGATCTTTTAAATCGCTGTGATGCTTTTTAAACCTTGCAAGTGCACGCTGGATGCTTGCTGATACAAAGAAATACTGCTGCTTTAAGCAAAGCTCCTTGCCCTTTACATGGTTATCGTTTGGATAGAGCACCTCAACAAGGTTTCTTGCAAGATTTTCCTGCTCCACTGCCTTGTCGTAGTCACCCTGGTCAAAGGACTCGAGCGAGAAGCCGTTTTTTGGCTCTGCATCCCATATCATGAGAGAATTGACCACATTGTTGTCATAACCGACTATAGGCATATCATAAGGCACTGCAAGCACCGACTGATAGTCCTTCTGCTCGAAATGAAGCTCTCCGTTTTCATCTGTGCTCTCCTGCACATATCCTCCAAACTTGACCTCATAGCAGTACTCCGGACGACGAAGCTCGAATGGATATCCGTCCTTGAGCCAGTTGTCAGGCACCTCAATCTGGAAGCCGTCTGAAATCTGCTGCTTGAACATACCATATCTGTATCTGATTCCACAGCCGTATGCAGGATATCCAAGTGTGGCAAGTGAATCCATGAAACACGCTGCCAGTCTTCCGAGTCCACCGTTTCCAAGTGCCGGATCAGGCTCCTGGTCCTCAATAGCATTGATATCCACACCAATCTCATTGAGAGCCTCCTTGACCTCCTTGTATGCTGAGAGGTTTATAAGGTTGTTGCCGAGAGCTCTTCCCATCAAAAACTCCATGGACATATAGTAAACAACCTTTGGATCGTCCTTGTCCATCACTCTCTGTGTGGCAATCCACTCATCCATGATGACATCCTTTACGGCCTCTGATACAGCCTGATAAAGTTCCTGCTGTGTGGCATCATCTATAGTCTTACGATATTTATTTTTTAAATTGTCTGATACAGTCTTAATAAACACCTTTTTGCTAAACGTATTATCTCTCATCATATTCCTCCTTATGGCACTAAAAGGGAGCAAATTAATGCTCCCTCTCGTGCAGAGATTATTGTTTTTCAACTGCAAGCTTAACAGCCTCACCATTAATCTTCCAATCCTTTTCATAGCCCTTAAGTTCGCCTGATTTAATTGATACGGCAAGAACCTCGGTCTTGATTTCATCACCAAACTTTTCAAATACATTTGAAAGCTTCTCATCTGCCTCGTATGTCACAGCGATGTGGTCCATAACCTCAAAGCCTGCGTCCTTACGCATTGTCTGGATCTTACTGATGATTTCTCTTACGAAACCTTCCTCGATAAGCTCAGGAGTGAGGTTGGTGTCAAGAACAACGGTTATATTGTTGTCAGACTGTGTCACATAGCCCTCCATCTGAGTCATCTCGATAAGTAAATCCTCTTTAGATAATACAACTTCATCGCTAATGCTGTCAAGCTTGAGAGAGCCGGTGCTGTTAAGCTCCTCCATGGCCTTATGACCATCAAGCTCAGCTAAAACTGCCTTAATCTGGCCAAGGAATTTACCATACTTAGGACCCACTGTTCTAAGCTGTGGCTTGAATTTGTATGTGGTGTAGTGTGATACATCATCAGTGAACTCAACCTCTTTTACGTTGAGCTCGTCTGCGATGATATCCACATAAAATTCATCCAGTTTTTCCGGAGCCTTTACAAACATTTTTCCGATTGGCTGACGGTTTTTGATATTTGCCTCGTTACGACATGCACGTCCGAGTACTACAACCTTTAGTACCTCATCCATATCAGCTTCGAGCTTTTTGTCAATCAGCTTCTCATCAACTACAGGATAGTCGCACAGATGAATTGACTCCGGTGCGCTCTTGTCAATAGAGCAGACAAGATTTCTGTAGATATCCTCTGTCATGAAAGGAATCATAGGTGCTGCCGCCTTTGATATGGTGACAAGTGCTGTATAAAGTGTCATGTATGCGTTTATCTTGTCCTGCTCCATTCCCTTTGCCCAGAAACGCTCACGACTGCGGCGTACATACCAGTTACTTAAGTCGTCTACGAACTCCTGAAGGTACTTTGCCGCCTCCGGAATCTTGTAGTTTGACAGGCACTCATCCACTCCTGCCACTGCTGAGTTGAGCTTTGAAAGAATCCACTTGTCCATTACTGCAAGCTTATCATACTCAAGGCTGTATTTTGTAGCATCAAAGTTGTCGATATTTGCATAAAGCACGAAGAATGCGTATGTGTTCCAGAGTGTTCCCATAAACTTACGCTGTCCCTCAAGCACGAGCTTTCCTGAAAACTTCTTTGGAATCCATGGAGCTGATGCTGTGTAGAAATACCATCTGATGGCATCTGCACCGTATGTCTCAAGTGCATCAAACGGATCTACCGCGTTGCCCTTTGACTTGGACATCTTCTGTCCGTTCTCATCCTGTACATGTCCAAGCACGATGACATTCTCATAAGGAGCCTTGTTGAAAAGGAGTGTAGACTCAGCCATGAGTGAATGGAACCATCCACGTGTCTGGTCAACTGCCTCTGAGATAAACTTAGCCGGGAACTGCTTCTCAAATACTTCCTTGTTCTCGAATGGATAGTGGTGCTGTGCAAATGGCATGGCTCCTGAATCAAACCAGCAGTCAAGTACCTCAGGTACACGGTGCATATCCTTGCCACACTCAGGACACTTGATTGTCACAGCGTCGATGTATGGTCTGTGAAGTTCTACCTCTGCTGCCTTTGGATCTCCTGCTTTTTCGGCGAGCTCTGCACGGCTTCCGATACACTCTCTGTGGCCGCATTCACACTCCCAGATATTGAGTGGTGTGCCCCAGTAACGGTTACGTGAGATAGCCCAATCCTGTATATTCTCAAGCCAGTTTCCGAAACGTCCTGAACCGATAGACTCAGGAATCCAGTTTACTGTATTGTTGTTTCTGATAAGATCATCCTTTACTGCTGTCTCCTTGATGTACCATGACTCTCTTGCATAGTAGATAAGAGGCTTGTCACATCTCCAACAGTGTGGATACTCATGCTCAAATTTCGGAGCATCGAAGAGCTGCTTTCTGCCGCTTAAGTCCTTTAATACCTCAGGATCTGCATCCTTTACCCACATACCGGCAAACGGAGTCTCGGCTGTAAGCTCTCCCTTGTCGTTTACAAACTGTACAAATGGAAGGTCATAATTTCTTCCGACATTGGCATCATCCTCACCAAATGCAGGAGCGATATGAACGATTCCTGTACCGTCTGACATAGTAACATATGTGTCACATGTCACGAAAAAGCCCTTCTTGCCTTGCTTATCGGCAACCTGCTTAGCGCAGTCATAAAGCGGCTCATACTCCTTGTACTCAAGATCCTTTCCTTTGTATGTCTCAAGCACCTCATATGCCTTCTTGCCTGCTTCTGCGTCCTCTTTTGAAAGAAGCTGTGAGAGCACCTTGTCTGCAAGTGCCTCTGCCATATAATATGTGTAGCCATCAACAGCCTTTACCTTTACATATGTGTCATTAGGGTTCACACAGAGTGCCACGTTGCTTGGAAGTGTCCATGGAGTTGTGGTCCATGCGAGGAAATATGCATCCTCTCCTACTACCTTAAAACGTACTACTGCTGATTTTTCTTTAACTGTCTTGTAGCCCTGTGCCACCTCCTGTGCAGAAAGCGGTGTTCCACAACGAGGACAGTAAGGAACAATCTTGAAGCCCTTGTAAAGAAGTCCCTTGTTCCAGATTTCCTTGAGAGCCCACCACTCTGACTCAATGAAATTGTCGTCATATGTGACATATGGATTGTCCATATCAGCCCAGAAACCTACTGTGTTGGAGAAATCCTCCCACATACCCTTGTATTTCCATACAGACTCTTTACACTTCTTGATGAATGGCTCAAGTCCGTAGTTCTCAATCTGATCCTTGCCGTCAAGGCCGAGAAGTTTCTCCACCTCGATCTCAACAGGAAGTCCGTGTGTATCCCAGCCTGCTTTACGTGGCACATATTTGCCCTTCATGGTCTGGAATCTTGGAATCATATCCTTTATGGTACGTGTCTCAACATGTCCGATGTGAGGCTTTCCGTTTGCTGTAGGAGGTCCATCATAGAATGTGTATGTCTCTCCTTCTTTTCTGTTTTCCATAGATTTTCTGAAGATATTGTTCTCTCTCCAGAACTGCTCTGTCTTCTTCTCGCGTTCAACGAAGTTCATATTGGTGTCAACTTTGTTGTACATGACTATCTCTCCTTATTCTATATTGTTCGTGAACATCCCAACATGCACCTCAAATTCGACTCTTACGAGGCTTCCTTGTGGCTTACTCCACTAGAATTTCCGGTTTATGGAATATTCACAAAAAAGGCACACATTCCTGTAATTAGGAACGCGTGCCTGATACGTCTATACCACCTATTACAATGTACTTAAGGGAAATACCCTTGCATACCCGCCCCTGTAACGTAGGGAATACGTCAGAACCTACTCTCGCAACGCTGTATGGCGATTTTAGCCTGCGGCTCAGAAGTGATTTTCAAAATGGCTCTACTCATACCGGCTCTCACCTGTCCCAGCTCTCTTTGACTTTCCCGCCATCTCTACTGTCTTCGTCACTGCCTTTTACTAACTGTGTTTAAGTATATAACTGAAAAGCCACTGTTGTCAAGATGTAATTGATTCTGTAATAATTTGATAATAATTAACTCTAATAAATGCCATCATACTCAAAATTCTGATAATCATAATCGTCATAATCAAAAGAATCATAATCATAATCATAATCGTAATCCTCATAGGAATCGTCATCATTATAATACTCATAGCCCTCGTCAAAGCCCTTCATGAACTCCTTTTCAAAATCTGTGCTTACGTTTGAGCCTGCTATAACCCAGAATATGATGCTGACTATAACTGAGATAGCTGCTGTTGCTATACCAACTATACCAAACACCTTGTTGTTGCCCTTTATGATATGTATAATACCAAAAATGATAGCAAGCAGAGCTGTCACATAATTGATGCATGTACAAAACAGTACAATAGATGCGATTCCAAGTACCAGAGAAGCTATACCAAAGCCATTGCTGTTCTTTGGCGGCTGGTTGTATGGATTAGCTCCATACTGTGGCTGATTGTATGCTGTCTGTCCGTATGCGGTCTGATTGTAGCCACCCTGTCCGTTTGGCTGCTGGCCATACTGCGTCTGTCCGTAAGCTGACTGATTAAATGAGCCCTGAGCATATGTGTTCTGGTTGTATGTACCCTGGGCATTTGGATTCTGATTGTATGCGCCCTGGGCATTTGGATTCTGATTGTATGCACCCTGGGCATTTGGATTCTGATTGTATGTACCCTGATTTGCATAACCATATGCACTGCCCGGATTATTGACATATCCGTCTGTGCTGCCTGTCTGGTCTGATGACTGTCCATATGCATTCCCACTTTCCTGCTGGGATACAGACTGATTATATGTGTCTGTCGGCTGATTGTATGTGTCCTGCGGCTGGCTGTATGTGTCTGAGCCATTTGCTGTTTCTGAAGACTGACCGAATACACCTGTATTGTCCGGTGTGCCTGACGACCGGTTGTCATTGTTCATATAATTGTTATCGTCCATAACTTCCTCCATATATCCTATTGTTTATGTAGCCATTGTGTTATCGTGTTAGAAATATTTTATCATATATTACAATAATGTAAATATTTTTATCATAAAAAATATGTAAAAATGGCAGGAGCAAATGCGCCCCCGCCGTAAAAAACATATTACTGCTCTTAGAAATCAAATTTCTGACTAAGCTCTTCCTCATTCTCCTCAACAGAGTTTTTGAGGTCATCCGCAAGCATATAGATATTTTCCAGTACCTTCTTGCACTTTGCCATGCTCTCGACTGTGGTATCAGCCATGCGAAGTCCCTCCGTTGAAGAAGCTGCAACCTCTTCTCCGGTAGCTGAAAGGTGTGTGATATTGTCTGATATGACTGTTGTTGAATCAAGAATCTTTTTGATACTCTCCTCAGCCACATTGATATCCTTCATCAACAGCTCAACGGCCTCTCCCATGGCATTAAACTTGTCTCTTGTATCGTCGATAAGCTCATTCTGCTTCTCTACCGATGATACTGAGTTCTCGATACTCTCGTTGGCGCGCCTTGTGTCCTCATTGAGCTTGTTTATAATCTCTGTAATATTGGCTGATGCATCCTTTGTCTGCTCTGAGAGCTGTCTGATTTCATCTGCTACTACCGCAAAGCCCTTTCCTGCTTCACCTGCCCTGGCCGCCTCAATTGAAGCATTGAGAGCAAGCAGATTTGTCTGGTTAGAAATATTGATAATCGACTCAACAAAGCTCTTTACTTCCTCTACCTTAGCTGTAAGACTCTGGATAACTGACACTGTAACATTGCTTGCCTCTGCCACGTTGTGTGCCTGCTCCTTGAGTTCTTCCACAACATCAGCTCCCTGCTTTACGGTCTCATCAGTCTGGCGTGAGGCATCTATCATAGCCTTGATTCCACTTTCTGCATTGTCTGTATTTCCCTGAATATCAACACACATAGCTGCCTGCTTCTGGATAGCCTCCGCAGTGCTCTCTGTGCTGTCTGCTATCTCCTGGATTGAACTATGGCTCACCGCAACAGACTCATCGAGATCATTTAACATGGTCATAGCCTCGTCAAAGTGCTTTGAAATATTCTCCGCAACCATTACCATCTTCTTATTGCTGTCCACCTGTGCCATAGCAGATTCTTTGATTTCTTCCATATTTTCATCGAAGAAATGGGTAAGAAGAATCGTGATGCTGTCTGACGCATATCCCACAAGTACAAGTACAAAAACTGCTATCACATCATTCTGAAGAACTGTACCCCCTATTCCAAGCTGCATTACAAGCCTGATGACGCTGGATATGATTATTACTGCGTTCATCACCATCATCATCTTTATATCCAGATATATCATCGCTGCAATAACAAGCGGCAGGGCATATGTCCATGTACCGATTGTTGAATTGATCAGTGCGATAATAAAATATCCTGCTGTCATGGCGCTTACAAGTATAAGCGCACCTGTTCTGCTGTCTCTTTTTGTAATAAATGCAATTACAGCTATTACTATTACTGCTATTGCCGCAACAAGCTGTATACTTATCCTGGTAATATCAGCATCTTTTGTCCCAACTGCTGCAAATAACGTAAATGCTATATATGCAAATACTATGATTACCGCCAGGAATACACGTTTGTTGGCTCTGTTATACTGTTGACTATTCATAAAATCCCCCTTCTTTTGTTTGAGTTTTTAGAGTAGCTTTATTATACAACATTTTTTTATAATAATCCACTACTATTTAGTGCCAACGTACCATTTTTCTCATTTTGCTCCTGGTTTGAAGAAAATTCTCCTTTCAAATCAAATAA
>ENA-OPEL01000657-OPEL01000657.1-human-gut-metagenome-genome-assembly--contig:-NODE-657-length-10197-cov-2.454348_pt1 | contig 10197 bp, 7 predicted proteins | sample MGYA00241633_ERZ501529 | MGnify/ENA primary metagenome ERZ501529 (study PRJEB25962, sample SAMEA2042300) | human gut metagenome | biome: human gut; feature: human-associated habitat; material: faeces...
CGCCGCAGTTGAGAGTTTTGCAAATCTTCTCAATACTATCAAGCGAAATATAATTGTCCCGTTTGATACGTGTAATAATATTGGCACTAAAACCTGCTTTCTCCATCAACTCGGCATTAGTCATACCTTTATCAATCAAAAGGTGAAATAATTTTTTATAGGTTATAGCCATAGTGAATCCCTCCTTGCATAAAAACCATCATATCACGAAAACGTGATTTTTCCAACAAGTTTGCATGAACTTGTTTTATGCTCACGCAGAAAATCTCCGCTCTGTCAGAACACTTTTCCATATAAAACAGGATCTCCCTGCAAATACAAGGAAATCCTGTCTTTAAACTGTATTTATACCTTAAACCGATACCCCACGCCCCAGATCGTCTCAATGTACTGGGGCTTGGCTGTATTCATCTCGATCTTCTCACGGATCTTCTTAATATGCACGGTAACCGTCGCGATATCTCCCAACGACTCCATATCCCAGATCTCGCGGAAGAGTTCTTCCTTGGTAAATACATGGTTCGGGTTCTGTGCTAAAAAGGTCAGCAGGTCAAATTCCTTCGTCGTGAAGTTCTTCTCCTCGCCGTTGATGTAAACGCGGCGGGCAGTCTTATCAATCTTGAGTCCCCGGATCTCGATGATCTCGTTTTCCGGCATACCGCTGCCGATCAGGCGCTCATAACGCGCCAGATGCGCCTTGACACGCGCCACCATCTCGCTCGGACTGAATGGTTTCGTGATATAATCATCCGCACCAATCTTAAATCCTTCCAGGATATCTTCTTTCAGCGTTTTTGCAGTCAGGAAGATGATAGGTATCTCAGCATTCGCAGCACGGACATCCTGTGCCAACGTAAAGCCATCCTTTTTAGGCATCATAACGTCAAACACGCACAAGTCATATTTATTCTTCAAGAAAGCCTTATAACCGGCTTCTCCATCAGGATATAACTCAGCAGAATAACCTTTTGCCTGTAAATATTCTCTTAAAAGCATGCCAAGATTTTCGTCATCCTCGCATAATAAAATACGCAGTTTCTCGTCCATATCAATCAATTTTTTAATAAAGGTAATGCAATAATAAATTTAGTTCCTACGTTCAGGTCGCTTTCTGCTCTAATGGTCCCCTTATGATCGGTAATAATTTTCTTCACATAAGCCAGCCCCAGTCCAAAGCCCTTCACATCGTGCAGATTACCCGTATGCACACGATAGAACTTTTCAAATATCTTTTTCAGGTTTTCCTTTTTGATACCGATACCGTTATCCTGTATCGAAATCATCAGTTTTCCCGATTCATTCCACGTTTTCACTTTCAGTTCCAGATCTTCTTCCGCTTTCTTATACTTCACCGCATTATCCATCAGATTGAAGATCACATTGGTAAGATGCATTTCATCTGCAAATATAACAGGATCGGCTGCCTCAAGGTTCGATGTTATCTTACCATTATATCGTTCTACTTTCAGTGCAAAGGTATTGATCACTCCCGAAATCAGTTCATTTGCATCAATTTCCTTCATCTTCAGTGTTGCCTTCTGCCGGTCGAACATTGACATCTGCAGTACCTTTTCCACTTGAAAGCGCAAGCGCTTGGTCTCATCATTTATGACTCCCGATATATGCTGGAACATTTGCGGTGATTTTGCTACCGCGGGGTCCTTCAACATCTGCGCTGCCAGCGAGATAGTCGATATCGGCGTCTTGAACTCATGCGTCATGTTATTGACAAAGTCATTCTTCATCTCCGTCAACTTCTTCTGGCGGAATACGATATAAATCGTAAAGATGAATGTCACCAACAACACCAACGTAAATATCAGTGACGGAATCATGAAACTGATCGAATCAAAAATATAATCCTTCTTTCCCGGGAAATGCACTTTCAGAATACTCATCTTTGCAGGCGGGTCGTTTTTAAACAATGCCTGCTGATAGGATTCTTCACTTCCTTTTGCTTCATAATCTGCACAACGGTATACTTCACGTCCATCCTTGTCAATCACTGCAAAATGATAAGGCAAGTCTATACCATTATTATATAAGTTCGATTTCAGATAATCGTCAAGGTCCCTGAACCGTACTCTATCACCAATCGACTTGTCACTCGCACGTCTAATCATGTCCAACACTACTTCATCCAACAGTGCCCGCTGATACATATAGCGATTCTTGATAGCTTCCAACATCGAATTAGAAGTCTGAGGAATCGTGTTTCGTCCACGTACCATCGCTTTAGGAAGTTCAGACGGTTTGATCTTCATCACCCTCAATTCAAAGTCAGAAATAATCTTGCCATCCCGTGACTTCACTTGAAATCGCTGTGTCCCCCGAACTACATTATTCTGCCCTAATGAAGTATTGTTTTCAGTCAGCGCTTTTCTTTCAGCATCCGAAATATCCTCAACCAACCAGCGCATAGTTTCTGCATATTCTACATCCTTGGAAACCTGATCCAAACTGTTGCGCACAGCCGAATCAAATTGCTCCTTCCGGGTTTTCATCATTTCCTCTATATAACTGACCTGCAAATACAACAGACTAAGGAAAGAAAGCCCCATTACAATACTTAATATCCAAATTGTTGACTTCTTCATAGCAACAAAATTAACACTCCCTAATTAACACTCCTAACACATTAACTTGATTTAACCGGAAGTTCCCGGAAATTAACCGTAAAGAGCTATTTAGGTTGTATTCTGATTACTACAACAATATAACTCCTCCTTTGGTTTGCAAATTTAATAAAAAATTAAATCTTTTCCTTGCGATTTTCCATCTTTATTAATCATAGTTAAACAAAAACCGCTGCCTTTTACTTAAAAAAGACAACGGTTTTAACAGTTTTGAGAGAATTATTGTTTATTCCTCTGTTTGTTTAGCTTCAAAATCCTTAATCAACTTATCCTGAACATCTGTCGGAACAAGTTCATAACTAGCAAACTTCATGATAAATGAAGCACGTCCGCCGGTAAGTGAACTAAGCGCTGTCGAATATGAAGACATTTCCTTCAAAGGTACTTTAGCAACAAGTTTCTCGAAACCTTTTTCGCTGCTCATACCCATAATCATGGCACGGCGCCCTTGAAGATCTCCCATCACATCACCCATTCTGTCGGACGGAACAAATACTTCCACATCATAAATCGGTTCCAAAATCTTCGGACCGGCATTCTTGAAGGCTTCACTGAATGCGTTACGTCCGGCAAGCATAAAGGAGATTTCATTTGAGTCTACCGGGTGCATCTTACCGTCATATACGATTACACGTACGTCACGGGCATACGAACCTGTCAACGGGCCTTGTTCCAGGCGTGACATGATACCTTTCATAATAGCAGGCAAGAAACGGGCATCGATAGAGCCACCTACGATACTGTTAATAAATACCAGCTTACCGCCCCATTCCAATGGAATTTCTTCAGTGCCTCTCACGGTAATCTTAAATTCCTGTCCATTAAACTTGTAAGTATCGGGCACAGGCATACCTTCTTTATAAGGCTCAACGATCAGGTGAACTTCACCAAACTGACCAGCACCACCGGATTGTTTCTTATGACGATAGTCGGCACGGGCAGCCTTCGTAATCGTTTCACGATACGGAATCTTCGGTTCCTCAAATTTAACCTGAAGTTTTTCATTATTTTCCAGACGCCACTTCAACGTACGCAAATGGAATTCTCCCTGTCCGTGTACCAGTGTTTGCTTCAACTCTTTCGATTGCTCGATCACCCATGTCGGATCTTCTTCACGCATACGATTCAAGATGGTCATCATCTTTTCCACGTCCGCTTCGTTCACCGGTTTGATAGCACGGGAATATTTAGAATTCGGATATTTGATAAAGTTGAATTTATAATCGCAGTCTTTACCGTTGAGTGTATTGCCTGTCTTCACATCTTTCAGTTTTACGGCAGCACCGATATCACCCGCCTGAAGTTCTTCCACTTTCACACGGTTACCACCGGCTACGACATAAATCTGAGCGATACGTTCTTTCGAACCACGGTCGGCATTCAGCAAGTCATCACCTTCACGAACCTTGCCGCTCATTACTTTAAAGTAAGATACTTCACCGATATGCGGCTCGACACTCGTCTTGAAGAAGTACAAAGATTCGGGACCATTTACGTCCGGAGCCACTTCCTTACCATCTGTGTTTTCCACTTTCGGCATTTCAGACACAAAAGGAACTACGTTGCCAAGGAATTCCATCAGACGGCGAACGCCCATGTCCTTACCACCGCAAACACAGAATACAGGGAACATACCTCTGGCGATCAAACCCTTACGGATACCTTCACGCATTTCATCTTCTGTCAGAGAATCTTGTTCGAAGAATTTCTCCATCAGTCCTTCGTCATTTTCGGCAGCGGCTTCTACCAATGCTTTATGCATTTCCATAGCCTTATCCATTTCTTCTGCCGGTATATCTTCAATCGTAGGAGCGCCGCCTTCGGGTCTCCACGAATATTTTTTCATCAACAATACGTCAATCAAGGCATTAAAGCCCGGACCGGTAGCAATAGGATATTGGATGGGAACCACCTTAGATCCATACGCTTCTTTCAATTGTTCGAGGATATTATCATAGTCGCATTTTTCATTATCAAGCTGGTTGACTAGAAAAATAACTGGCTTATTCAATTTTTCAGTGTATCGGAAGTGATTTTGTGTACCGACTTCGACGCCGTATTGGCCATTGAGAAGAATAATTGCTGTGTCGGTCACATTAAGTGCAGTTACCGTACTGCCAACGAAGTCGTCCGAACCCGGACAGTCTATAATATTAAGCTTTTTATTGTTCCATTCTACGTGGAGAACGGTAGAGAAAACGGAGTAACCATACTCTTGTTCAACAGGGAAATAATCGCTAACTGTGTTTTTTGCGGCAACAGATCCGCGACGTTTTATAACACCACTCTCGAAAAGCATCGCTTCCACGAGAGTGGTTTTCCCAGAGCCAGAACTTCCCAACAAGGCAATGTTCTTAATTTCATTAGTCTGATATACTTTCATAATATATAAGATTTTAGTAATTACTCAGTATGTTTCTCGCATACCATTAATTTAGTGTTGCGCAAATTAGGGATTTATTGGGGGAAAAGCAATATTTATGACAGTGTTACTAAACAATGTTATGTAACATAAGGTCCGTTTTATGGTTACCAGGCAGGCCAAACTTATACCTAATTCCCGTTAATTGTATCAATAGCTCAGAAAAAAGGTTTAAATTTGCAGGCTATAATCAATTGGTAACAAACTAAACATCTACTATGGCAGGTATTTATCTTCATATCCCCTTCTGTAAGACACGTTGCATCTATTGCGATTTTTATTCGACTACCCGCAGCGAATTAAAGACGCGTTATGTGCACGCCCTCTGCCATGAACTGGGAATGCGGAAAGAATATCTGAAAGGCGAACCTATAGAAACCATTTATTTCGGAGGAGGAACTCCCTCTCAACTGGAGGAAGCTGATTTTAAACGCATCTTTGAAACTATACGGGAAAATTACGGAATGGAACACTGCCGGGAGATTACTCTGGAAGCCAATCCGGACGATCTGTCACAGGAATATCTGAAGATGTTATCCTCGCTCCCTTTCAACCGTATCAGCATGGGGATACAGACTTTTGATGATACGACACTACGATTACTGAAACGTCGCCATAATTCCCAAACAGCCATCGAAGCTGTTCGCAGGTGCAGAGAAGCGGGATTTCAGAATATCAGCATTGATCTGATTTACGGACTGCCGGGCGAAACAAAGGGACGGTGGGAAAACGACCTCCGGCAAGCTATCCGCCTGGATGTAGAGCATATTTCTGCTTACCATTTGACTTACGAAGAAGATACACCTATATATAATATGTTGAAGCAGCATCAGATAGAGGAAGTAGACGAAGATTCCAGTCTGCAGTTCTTTACACTGCTGATCGAACATTTGCAGAATGCAGGATACGAGCATTATGAAATATCCAATTTCTGCCGCCCCGGCAAATACTCCCGTCACAATACTTCGTACTGGAGGGGAATACCATATTTGGGCTGCGGACCGTCCGCACATTCATTCAATGGAGCGACACGCGAATGGAACGTATCTTCCATCGACCTATATATAAAAGGTATAGAAAGAAACCAGCGTGACTTTGAGACAGAAAACCTGGACCAAACGACCCGTTACAACGAATTTATCATTACCACCATACGCACCATATGGGGTACACCTATAGAAAAACTAAAACAAGAGTTCGGTAATGAACTATGGGAATATTGCCGAAAGATGGCTAAACCTTATTTGGAAAGCAGGAAACTAGAGGAACATAACGGAACTTTGCGCCTGACCCGTGAAGGTATTTTCATTTCCGACAGTATAATAAGTGATTTGCTTTGGGTAGATTAATAAAACGTTTACACTCTTCAAAGTGTAATTAGATTCTTTCTCTTATACATTGGAGCATTTAATACTTGTCTTTAACCAACATAATAATAGGATTTGACTCTTCATTCAATCCGACTGCTATATTCCTTAGCACGCCTTTCAAATTACCATTATTACGAGCATCAACAAGTTCATAAGCTTCTATCCTTTGGTAAAAAATCACTTCATCATTTAGAATTCCAATGTCAGCCATATTTATTTTTCGTGCATTAGAATAATCCCCATTATATAACACATACTCATATAGTTCATTCTCTTTTCTATCATAAATTAAATTTACGGTAGAAAATTTTGTTTCTTTTTTCACTTTTTCTATGAAACAATATCGATTAGTGAAAATTTTTGGAAAAAGAAATACTTCTGGAAGCATAGATTGTATAGACGGTCTTTTAATTATAACAGGGACCCTATCATGTTCTGGAGAAAATTTAAACACAGTATCAGAAGATACTTCTGAAAATATCCAATGATTTTGAAAATGAAGGATTGAAGGATAAGAATAAAACATTAACAAATTTCCACCATCAGCTATTTTCATCATTTTCTTTTCTTTATAAGATATTGAGGTTTCAATGACCACCTCTCCGGTTTGTTTGGATATAACTATAAAAGTAGACTTACCAAGTGTTACATTATCATCTTCTATTTTACAAATCAACTTTTCCTTATCGAAATTATATATCTGATTAATCCTGGCTTTTTCATATCTTGAAAAATGCCGTTTATAGTTTCCAGACAAATCATACACTATTATTTTATTTTGCATGACATCATTAACAAACAATTCCTCATTGTCTTCATCCAATACAACATTATATGCGATTGTATATTCCTCATTCCCATTCCCTTTACGATTGATTTTTCTGATGCCAGTTCCTTTTTTTCTATCAAAAAGGTAAATGTCCCCATCTTGAATATCGTTTCTTACTACTATAATTTTCGCACCCACAGCAAGAACCTGCCCTTGGCATAAAAAATCATCAGAAGAATCTAACGCAATATATTCAACATCCATAAAATCTTGGAGAATTATTTCTTTCTGTGAATAGCCATCCTTTGCCACATCAATCATAATCACGTCGCCATTCTCTAAAGACACATTCTTTTTACAACCTATCATCATCAATGATAGAACTATCCATATAATATGAATATTTTTCATAATCTTAATGTTTCGCATAAGCAATATCAGGATAATAATAAAATTCTATCCCAAAGCAACTATTCAGTAAAATGAGGACTAACATTCTAAACTAGTTATCATGCAAGGAAATGCAGTAACATAAGAATTGTTAGTAATCAATATCCATAAAGTCAATTAATTAAGAGAACATAATCAATACGTTTAAAAACTTTAGAACGACAATAGTAACGACAATTCTCTTTCATATTAAAGAATTTAATCACATCAACATAGTTTTTTTTCCATAATCCGTTGATACCAAAAAGCGACATATTGATTATTTCATATTCTTTTTTAAAAGTTTCTATGGCGAGAGAATCGTTTTCAAGAGCAGCTCTTAATACCTTGATCACATTTTTGCAAGAACCTTCGCTAAGTCTACTTTCCTTATTTCCCCGACATGATTCCTCAAAGATGTCTTCTTGATTATTCTTACGCCCTTCTTGTTGACCAAAAATCTCTACCAAACAACAGGAAAGCAACATTACAGATATAAAGTATCTCTTTATCATTCAATCTTTTTATCTAGCATTACAATGTCTTAAAGCTATAACTTGGTAATAACCTTCTGCACATTTAGCACAATAATACAAACAACCACCTGACCACACATCTTCGTATGAAATAACAGTACACTTGTTACCACTACTACCCTCATCCCTTGCGAGTGCTTCCACATTAGCTAATGCCATCTTCGAAATTTTCACTTCTTTATTCATTGAAGCATACACATTATATCCAGCCAAAGTAACAATAGCAATTGCTATAAAAATACCTAATAATCTTTTCATAGTAAACTAAAAATTTAACGTTATTATGCAATAATACACAATAAAAATGAATGCACAAAATCACACATATTCATTTTGTTTTTTTAACCAAAACTGTAAGAGCATGTTTAAATTTTCTTCAATAACAACCTTATATCTGCAATTTTGGCCATTTCCTTTGCCGAATCGAATGTTAACGTGAGTTCTATTTAGATTTGAGTAACTCAATTCTCCTTCGGGAAAGAGGGGAAGCCATGCGGACTACTCTTATATCGAACTGACGTAATGTTAGTTCATCGTTTCGGCAGAGCCTCCTGCCATTGTCCATTCATGAGAATGTTCTTTCGACGATCCATCTCTTGTTCACAGCTATATAACTTTAATACTTTCCATCGATTTTATAATTTCTCTTTGATCTGCCATCTGCAACAAAACCGAAGTAATCAATTGAATTACAACCGAATACAGTGTTGCAGATACAGGTGGCAGATGTGTTGCAGATCGGGTATCTGCAACACATCTGTCTGCTTTACGAAAGCCTTATGACATGATATACAGTCCCGCTGCGTACCCTTTTCGACGGTATTTCGTGTTTTCTCAATATCCTTCCGAACACGCTGACTCGCTTGTTCGATATGGGTATCGCACTGTTTTTCTTAATATCTTCCAGTATCTCTGCCGGTGAAAGCCATTCGCCATTCTCTTCTTCCTTGGCAGGCCGGAAATATCGATAGAACAACTGTTCTTCAAGTGAAACCTGTTCAAATTCCCGGTTGTTCTCCGTCATAATCCGTTCTTCCGCCTGGTCAAACCAATAACGCTCGTTATGGTCGAGCTCGTGCATGGCCTGCGCATAAAGCTGCTCGTAATCTATCGCCTTACTTGTGTCTATCGTGCCGATTACTTCGATGCAAATGAAACGGCGGCTACCCGAAGGGTCGGTCAGCAGATCTTTCAGGTTGCTCGTTGCAATGAATGAAGCATAACGACGCATTTCAAGCACGGCATTGGCGTAAGGTTTGCGCATATTCACGATCGGTTTTTGGAGAATATGTTTGAGGAAACCCTGTTGGGCGGCACTGATCTGGTCGAACTCATCGATGTTGATAAGCGCGAAGCGATTGAGGTAAAGCTCGGCATCCTTCTTTCTTGAAAAATCAATGCTGTCCGTATAATAGGCACGTATGGCAGGCGGGATGATGCTGCGACAGAAAGTCGATTTGCGGCAACCTTGTTCGCCAACCAGCAGCGGAGAGACATTATTGGCATATTTGGTATCCGTTCCACGCCAGTGGACTACCATATTGAGAAACCAGCGATGAAACAGTTCCACCCAATGCGGATTGTTGCAGGGCACGGTTCTTGCCAGTCCCCGGATGCGGTCTTTGCCATCCCAGACGGGGAGGTGGTAAAGAAAATCTTCCAGCGGATTGAACACCGGTATGCGGTTTGAGTAAATATATCGGCTGATATCCCTGTCCCATAGCGGAATACCTTCGCCCTGCGCATCCAGCGCGATACTGTTCAATACCCGTTTGTCGATAGGGTTGAAGTAAAAACGGAATGAGTTCCGCTCCCGGTATTCCACTTCTCCCACCTGCGTGTTGTAGCGGAATTCATAACGCCGCTTCATGAATTCTTCTGTTTGGAGAGCCAGAAACTGCTCTTTCCCCAAACTGTTTTTCTTGCCGAAGCCCTCCTGCTCGTTATATACATTTTTGACCAACTGGCGGACGAGCGTCTCCTGCCTCCGCAGATAATAGTGGAAAATAGTCCGTTTCACCGTCTCCTCTTCAGG